>Ga0302319_10014704_pt1 | contig 14556 bp, 10 predicted proteins | sample Bog_T0_2_FD_203319 | JGI IMG/M metagenome (GOLD analysis project Ga0302319, IMG submission 203319) | Peat permafrost microbial communities from Stordalen Mire near Abisko, Sweden - Bog_T0_2 | ecosystem: Environmental > Terrestrial > Soil > Wetlands > Peat | place: Sweden: Abisko, Stordalen Mire... | reverse complement strand
CCCGTGCTCAGCAACCTGAATGGCGAAATCGTGCTGGTATCCGTCCTTGTTCGTTCTGTCAGCGCCATGTTCATCAATGCCTACAAGATCATCAGCGCCGCGTCCATGTCCGGGCACACAAATCACCCCGGCGTAAGGCGGCTTAACATCTTTGGGCGTGAGTAGATATCCAGCCACGGCCACTCCAGGCCTGCTCGTAAAGACAAATTTCTCGCGTCGGTAGCCCGGAAAATCGCGTGTCTCAATCGTCTGCGGCTGCAGCGCCACACGCTGCTCTGGAAATCCACCTACTAGCTCGACTAATTTCTCTCGTAACTCCATTTGCCAGCGTTCCGCTTCCGACTTATTCCGCGCGTTGAACGTCAGCTTTAGAGGTGCTGACTTATAAGACTCTAACGTCCAATGCACTGGATCAAACTCGGTTTTCGGCATTACGGTCCCTCCCACCGCAAGCGGTGCCAGAACACTTGTTGCCAACGCTGTCTTGGCCAAATTGCGGCGTGTAAGCTTTTTATCCATCGCGCTGATTATAACGGAGATATAATCACTCAAACACATGCGTGAGATTGCGCTCCTATCGCTTGCGCTGGCCTGCGCCGCCGCAAGCGGCCTCGTTTACCGCCAGTCCGACCCAGCCAGCACCGCCAGGAAAATTGATTTCGTGAAGGACGTCCAACCGATCTTCACGCGCTCCTGCGTCATGTGCCACGGCCCCAACACGCAAATGGCTGGTCTGCGCCTCGATGCCAAACAAGCCGTCCTCGCCAAAGTCGTAGTGCCCGGACATTCCGCCGACAGCGCTCTCTACAAACGTGTCGCCGGCATTGGCGATCTTACGCGCATGCCGATGGGCGGTCGTCTTGCCGACGATCAGATCATCACTCTCAAAGCTTGGATCGACCAAGGAGCTGAGTGGCCCGATACAGTAGGTGCAACCGTTACTCCCGTCAAAACTCATTGGGCTTTCGTTCCTCCCGAACGCCCCGCCCTACCTCCAGTAGGCAATGCAAGATGGGTCCGCAATCCGATCGACCGCTTTATTCTCGCCCGCTTAGAAAAAGAAAATCTAGCTCCGTCTACCGAAGCCGATCGTGTCACCTTATTACGCCGCCTCAGTCTTGATCTCACCGGCCTTCCTCCCAGCGTGGAAGAAGTCGACGCCTTCGTCCGCGACCAAAGCAAAACAGCTTACGAGAAGCAAGTTGACCGCCTCCTCGCCTCTCCTCACTATGGTGAAATGTGGGCTCGCCACTGGCTCGACGCGGCTCACTACGCCGATTCCGACGGCTACGAAAAAGACAAACCACGCGAAGTCTGGTTCTATCGCGATTGGGTCATTAACTCCCTCAACAAAAACCTCCCATACGACCGCTTCATCATTGATCAAATCGCTGGCGACCTCCTACCCAATCACACGCAAGATGAAGCGGTCGCCACCGGCTTTCTTCGAAATGCTCAAGTCAACGAAGAAGGCGGCGTAGACCCGGAACAGTTCCGCATGGAATCCATGTTTGACCGCATGCACACCATGGGCAGTGCAATCCTCGGCCTTACCATTCAGTGCGCACAATGCCATAACCACAAATACGATCCGCTCAAACAGGAAGAGTATTACAAAATGATGGCCTTCCTGAACAACACGCACGAAGCCAACATTGCCGTCTATAGCCCTGCCGATGAGATGAAGCGCACAGAGATCCTCCGCCGCACTCACGAGATCGAAGGCACTCTCCAACGTCAAAACAAAAACTGGCGCGCCCGCATGTCCGCCTGGGAGGAAAGTGTAAAGACCAATCAGCCTGATTGGATAGTGGTTCGTCCCGAAGTAGATGACATATCTACCGGCGGCGAGAAGTATTCTCCTATGAAAGACGGTTCGTTCCTCACTGGCGGCTATGCACCTCCCAGACACACCGTCAAACTGACTCTCAAAACGGAGGTCCAGAACATCCGCGCTTTCCGTCTCGAACTCCTACGAGACCCCAACCTCCCACGCGGCGGCCCCGGTCGCTCCACAACCGGGACCTGCGTGCTCTCGGAGTTCAAAGTTGAAGCCGCGCCCGCGAGCGATCCCACAAAGAAAACCGCCGTCAAAATCATCAGCGCCACCGCCGACGTAGAACAGCCCACCACAGACCTCGAAAAAGTTCAATCAGGCAAGAACAAAGACAACCGCATCATGGGCTCAGTCCAATTCGCTATTGATGGCAAAGACGAAACGGGCTGGGGCATCGATGTCGGCCCAGGCCTGCGCAATCAACCGCGTAAAGCCGTTTTCGTCGCTGCCGAGCCCATCGCCAATCCGGGCGGCTCGGTCCTCATCTTTTACCTGAAACAGAATCACGGCGCCTGGAACAATGATGACAATTTAGTCAATAATATCGGCCGCTTCCGTCTTTCCATCACCACCGCCGAGAACGCCGCCGCCGATCCCCTCCCCGCTGCGGTCCGCGAAATTATCTCAATTCCCCATACTCAACGCACTCCCGAACAAACCGAGACTGTCTTCTCCTATTGGCGCACCACCGTTCCGGAATGGCAGCAACAAAACCAACAAATCGCCACTCTTTGGAACACCTATCCAGAAGGCAAAAACCAACTCGTTCTCGCTCAGCGAGACGACCCCCGCCCCACTCACGTCTTGACCCGTGGCGATTTCCTAAAACCAAACAAACTTGTCGATGCCGGCGTTCCCGCTTATCTCAATCCGCTCCCACCCGGGCCTGTTGATCGACTGACCTTTGCCAAATGGATGGTCGATCGCAAAGCTCCTACCACCGCGCGTGCCTTAGTCAACCGCGTCTGGCAAACCTATTTCGGCACGGGTATTGTGGCCACGAGTGAAGATTTTGGTCGCCAGAGCGAACCGCCCTCCCATCCCGAACTTCTTGACTGGTTGGCCGTGCAATTTATGGAGAGCGGCTGGGATTTCAAAGCTCTCCAACGGCTCATCGTCACCTCAGCCACCTATCGGCAGAATTCAAACTCCACGCCCGAACTCACCGAAAAAGATCCCTATAATCGCCTGCTCGCTCACGGCCCGCGCTTCCGCGTCGAAGGCGAAGTCGTTCGCGATATCACTCTCGCGGCCAGTGGTCTCCTCAATCCCACCATCGGCGGTCCCAGCGTTTATCCTCCCGCGCCTGCCTTTCTCTTTGTACCTCCCGTGAGTTACGACCGCAAAAACTGGTTTGAGTCTAAAGGGCCAGACCGCTATCGCCGCGCCCTCTACACTTTCCGCTATCGTTCCATGCCTTATCCCATGCTCGATACTTTCGACGCTCCTAACGGCGATAGCACCTGTGTACGTCGGTCCCGGTCGGACACCCCGCTCCAAGCCCTCACCACCCTAAATGAACCGCTCTCGATGGAGACCGCCCGCGCCCTCGCTTGGAAGACTCTCCGCGAAGGCGGCCGCACGGATGATGAACGCGTCACCTATGCTTTTCGCCGTTGCGTCTCCCGCAAACCCGAACCCAATGAACAAGCGACACTTGAAGCGCTTTTGAAAAAAGAAGAATCACGCTACGCGGACGGCAAACGAGATCCATGGGCTCTCGCCGCCGACGATCCCACGAAACCTCCCAAACTCCCAGACGGCGTAACTCCCGCGCAGGCCGCCGCCTGGACGGTAGTCTCCCGCGTCATGTTAAATCTGGACGAAACTATTACTAAGCAATGAAGACGAAAAAGGGGGACATTGCGGGGTTCCGTCACGCTAGCTCACAACCGGCGAATCAAGAGTGGCAGCAGTGTCCCCCTTTTTTCCTGCTCAGGCGCAGACCATCTTTCCCCTTCTCAAAAGAAAAAGGGGGACATTGCGGATTTGCGTCACGCCAGCTCACAACTGGCGAGTCAAGAGTGGCAGCAGTGTCCCCTTTTTCCCGCTCAGGCGCAGACCTACCTTCCGCTCTCCGAAAGGCCCTAATATGAACTGTCAAGACAAATACTGGCAAGGCCAAGACCCAAAGCAGATCAGTCGTCGCTGGTTCTTCGAACAATGTGGCATCGGTGTGGGAGGTATGGCACTCGCCAATCTTCTCGCCGAAGCCGGCCTCGCCGACACTCCCAAGGGCGACCCGCTTGCCGCTAAAAAGCCTCCTTTCCCAGCCAAAGCCAAAAATGTCATCTTCCTCTTTATGGCCGGCGCGCCCAGCCATCTCGAACTCTTTGACTACAAGCCGCAACTAGCCAAATTCAACGGCACCCTCCCACCTCCCGAACTGTTGAAGGGTTACCGTGCCGCCTTCATCAATCCCAACTCCACACTCCTCGGCCCCAAATTCAAATTCGACAAATACGGCCAGAGCGGCGCTGAAGTCTCTGAACTCCTCCCACATTTCACAAAGATCGTGGACGATGTCGCCATCGTCAAATCCATGGTCACTGACGCTTTCAACCACGCTCCCGGTCAACTCCTGATGAACACCGGTACTATGCTCTTCGGCCGCCCCAGCATGGGCGCCTGGGTCACCTATGGCCTAGGTAACGAATCGAAAGACCTCCCATCCTTTGTCGTCTTCAGCTCAGGCAAAAAAGGTCCCAGCGGTGGCAACTCTTGTTGGGGCAGCGGTTTCCTTCCCACTGTCTACCAAGGCGTCCAGTTCCGCGGCAGCGGCGACCCCGTCCTCTATCTCTCCAATCCTCCCGGCATCGATGCCGACGTCCAACGCGACTCACTCGATACCATCCGCAGCATGAACGAAACGCGTCAAGGCATTACCGGAGATCCGGAAATCGCCACCCGCATCAACTCTTATGAGATGGCTTACCGCATGCAAAGCAGCGCTCCTGAGTTGATGGACTTGTCCAAAGAGCCTCAGCACGTCCTAGACATGTATGGCGCTGAACCTGGCAAACCTTCCTTCGCAAACGATTGCCTGCTCGCCCGCCGCATGGTGGAGCGCGGCGTTCGCTTCGTGCAGCTTTATCACGAAGCCTGGGATCAACACGACAACCTCACCAAAGACATCAAAATCAATTGCAAAGATACTGATCAAGCCTGCGCCGCTCTTGTGCAAGATCTGAAGCAACGCGGCTTGCTTGATAGCACTCTCGTCATCTGGGGCGGTGAATTCGGCCGCACTCCCATGGTTCAGGGCGGTAGCGACGGCCGTGATCATCACCCCAACGCCTTCACCATGTGGCTCGCCGGCGGTGGTATCAAACCCGGCATCACCATCGGCGAAAGTGATGAATTGGGATTCAACGTCATTAATGACAAGGTTCACGTGCATGATTTGCATGCCACTATCCTCAAGCTGCTAGGCTTCGAACACACCCATTTCACTTATAAATTCCAAGGACGAAATTTCCGCTTGACCGATGTTGCTGGTAACGTCGTTGACAAGATCTGCGCATAAATCATGAACGCTGAAAAAACGTACGACGTCGTCATTGTTGGTTCCGGAGCCGGTGGTGGCATCGCCGCCCATGTTCTCGCCCAAGCCGGGGCCAAGATCTGCATGCTCGAAGCCGGCGGCTGGTTCGATGGCACCAAGCAGTCGCACATGTTCGAATGGCCTTATCAAGCTCCTCATCGCGGCGCTGGCTCCAAAGACAAACCCTTCGGCTATTTCGACGCCACTCTCGCCGGGGGTTGGGAGGTGAAAGGCGAACCATACACCAGCGCCCCCGGCAGCGACTTCCGCTGGTGGCGTGGCCGCATGTTGGGAGGTCGCACCAACCATTACGGGCGCATCTCCCTCCGCATGGGTCCTTACGATTTCAAACCTTACAGTCGCGACGGTAAAGGCTTCGATTGGCCCATCTCCTATGACGACCTGGCTCCTTACTACGACAAGGCTGAGGAACTCATCGGCGTCTTCGGCACTGCTGAAGGCGCAGAAAATACGCCCGACGGCAAATTCCTCCCGGCCCCTGCTCCGCGCGCTAACGAACGAATCATTAAAATGACGTGCGATCGCCTGGAAATCCCCTGCATCCCCTCCCGTCTCGCCATTCTCACCAAATCCATCCACAACCGCGCAGCCTGTCACTATTGCGCCCAATGTGGCCGTGCTTGCGGAGTGAATGCCAACTTCAACTCTCCTGGCGTCCACATCTTCCCCGCCATGAAAACCGGAAACTTGGAAGTGCGCACCGGCGCCATGGCTCGTGAAGTGCTCGTCGGTTCCGATGGCCTGGCAAGCGGGGTCTCCTATATAGACACAAAAACGCGACAAGAGGTCCAAGTCAAAGCCCGCATCGTCGTCCTCGCCGCCAGTTGTTGCGAAACCGCGCGTCTCCTGCTCAACTCCAAAAGCAGCCAGTCTCCCAACGGCTTGGCGAACTCAACCGGCCTCGTGGGTAAATATCTAATGGACACCGTTGGCTCCGATGTCTCTGGCTACCTCCCAATTCTCGAAGACCTCCCACCGGAAAATGAAGACGGCGTTGGCGGTATGCACATGTACATGCCGTGGTGGCTCTATCAGCAGCAGAAACAGGGCAAGATGCCTTTCTCGCGCGGCTATCACATCGAATTCGGCGGTGGCCGTAATCAGCCCGATGCTGGCACGTTCGATGGCTTCGAAACCATCAATGGCGGCGGCTACGGCCTCGATCTGAAAAAACAAGTCCGCAAAATGTATGGCGCGAATATCGGCTTCTCCGGCCGTGGCGAAATGATTCCCAACGCAGACAGCTATTGTGAAATCGACCCATCCACCGTCGATCAATGGGGCATCCCCGTCCTCCGCTTCCATTTCAAGTGGAGCCAGGACGAAATTCTGCAAGCCAAGCACATGCAAGATACATTCAAGGAGATCATCGAAGCCGCAGGTGGCAGAGTGACGTACAGCGCCGACGAAAAATCAAACTGGGGTATCAGTCGCGGTGGCGAAATCATTCACGAAGTTGGCGCTGCCAGAATGGGAGATAATCCCAAAAACTCCGTCTTAAACCAACATTGCCAAGCCTGGGATTGCAAGAATCTATTCGTCACAGACGCCGCGCCGTTTGTCAGTAACGCCGACAAGAATCCCACCCTCACCATCACCGCCCTCGGCTGGCGCACTTCCGATTACATTGTCGATGAAGTCAAGAAGTTCAACGTGAAAGTCTAAGCTTATTGCTTCGGCGGCAACCCGAACGCGTACACATTCGAATCGTGGTCTACCACATAGACCTGCCCATTCGCCACCGCCAGCCCACTGAAATGGACCCAAGTGGTAATCGCATCCTTGCTGTTAAACAACTCTTTGCCCGTCGCCGCATCCAGCGCCTTTAGCGTCGCCGGATGCGTATTCGTAAAACGGTTTTTTTCGCCGCCCTTCTGAACTGCGTTCTCGCCCGTTGCCAGCACAAACAGCACGCCATTTGCGATCACTGGCGGATCCGGCAAATCAATATCTCCCGAATTCCACGCCGCCTCTAGCCTCGGCTCTTCGCCATCTCCCACAACCTTGAACGCCATGACACTCCCATGCGGCGTTTCTCCATTCGTCATTTCGAACTTCGGAGCCGTACCCGCGGGAGGACCTCCCATGGGCACATAAAGCCAGGTGTGCCCCTCTAAATCTCGCGCCGTCGACAGTCCTCCCCAGATCCCCAAGCCTTCACAACAAATCCCTTTCTCATTCCCAAGCTGCGCCGACCGGTACAGAGGCGTTTGATGATCAGCACCTCCCAAACTCTCCGCATCCAACAAACTCACCACAGCTTCTTTTGTCCCCGTCGCTACCAGCTTTCTATTCTTCCAACCAAAGTAAACCGGACTCGCCGACCCCAAATCCAAATCCTTCTTGCGCAAAAAGTCCCAATTCAATGGCAAATAGTAATCTTTCAACTCCAAATTCGGCAGCGAGGCAGACACGACCGCATTCGAATAATCTCCCACGCTCGGATCAAACCTCCCATCCGCCGTTGACCCGTAAACCCTCCCGTTATCGCCGATAATCGGCCCTCCCCTGCCCCACATCCCCGCCGTGTCCGTATTCGACAGCAGCAGTTGGCGAACCACCGGATGATGCCGGTCTCGCACATCCACTCCATAAAACCCCGAAAGCCCCGCCCCGCATCCTTGCGAAAGAGTTGTGTAAATCACCCCATCCACCAAACTCAAACTCCATGCCTTCGCATAAGAGGCCACAAACTGCACCGGCCCATAGCGCACCGCTCCACTTCCTAAATCCAACCCATACAGCGCCCCATCCGCCGCAATCAAATAAACAATCTGCGTCGTCTTATCAATCACTGGCGTCGCCGTAATCCCATCCGGACAAAGAAACGTACCCTGATACCCACCCTTCCCGGGCTGTATCCGATACTTGATCGTCCGCGTCCAAAGCTGCTCGCCCGTCTCCGAATCCAGCGCAAACACCGTCCCGCTAATCCCCGCTACATAAACAACCGTCCGCACGCCCTTCGCCGTTGAAACGCCCGATGCCACCACCGGCGCCGTCAACGCCGAAAGGCTGTACGATTCATTCGGCACTTTCGTCTTCCACTTCAAAACCATCGTCGCCGCATTGTCGCGATTGATCGTCGTCTCTTCCATCGCCCAGCCGCTTCGCTGCGCATCATGCCCAAACGTTGTCCAATCCGCCGCACGCGCAGTTAGCCCTACACAGCAAATCAGCAAAAGTGTCCGTATCATCGAAGCCATAGTATCTAAGTCAATACACATCGAAATCCCGCGCCGAAAACACCTTCGTCTCCGCCCCTGTCTTTACCTCGCTCACCAAATGCGCATCTGTAACTCCTCCGAACAATTGGTGATAAAGCACCAGCATCTTCGGCTTCGCCTCCGCCGCAATCCGCCCCAGTTCTTCCGTTGATGTATGAAACTGATGCAAATACTCGGGCCAATCTTTCCTGTCGCCTTTCAACTCGGCCATCGAATACGCTTCATGCAGCAACACATCACACGCACCGCAAGCCTCAATCACCGCCCGCGATGGCGCACAATCTCCTGAAATCACAATCGTCTTATCCGGCGTTTTGATCTTGTATCCAAACGCCTGCGGCCACGAACCATGATGCACGGCGAACACGCTAATTTCCAAACCGTTCTCCCGGAACACCACGCCGGGTTCTTCTTCATGCACATTCGCCTGATACCCCACCGTCGTCCCATGCTCCAACCCATGCACCCGAATATCCACATCTTCCGCCCACGCCGCCTCAATGTGATCCACCATCGCCCTGGTCCCTTTCGGCCCATAAACCTCAAGCGGCGCCGTCCGATGCAACACCCACGGCGAGAAAATCAGATCTGGCAAACCCAGCGTATGATCCGAATGCAAATGAGTCAAAAACACCTTCTGCAAATTAGGCGCTAGCAACGCATCAATGTGCAGCCGCAAAGCCGCTGCCTGCGCTCGCCGCACCACTCCGGGTCCACTGTCAAACAAATAAGCTTTCCCCCCATAAATCACCGCCACCGCCGGCCCCGATCTCTCCGGATCTGCTCGCGGCGTCCCGCTCCCCAAAATCACCACGTCCGTCGCCGCCATGCCCGACCCAGCCGCAACCACCAACAACACCAGCACTTTGAACATGAAAAGATTATATTGAGGAAGCCATGCTGTTTCGAAAACTTGCCGTCTTCCTCCTAGCGCTCACCGCCATCTCCCAAGCCACTGACCTCCGCGTTGACCATGCCACCATCGCCGGCCGCCATCTCAAAACCCTTCGCGCCGAATTCGCCGCCGCCGGCATCCGCACTCAATACGGTGGCAAACACACCAATGGCCTAACCGAAATGGCCCTCGCCAGTTTCGCCGACGGTTCTTATCTCGAACTCATCGCCGCGCAAGACCCGCAAAAAGGCGCAACCACTCACTACTGGGGAAAATTCATAGACGAAAACGCTGGCCCCTGCGCCTGGGCAATCCGACCGGAAAATCTAGACGCAGAGGCAACACGTCTGCACGCCAACGTTACCAAGAGCGGCCGCACGCGCGCCGATGGCGTTCAACTCCAATGGCGAAGTGCCACCATCGGCTCCGAACCCCAAGGCACTTTCTTCCCGTTCATGATTCATGATGAGACCGAGCGCGCTCTACGTGCCTATCCCAGCGGCAAGCCCACGATGCCCGAATGGCAAGGCGTCGCCCGCGTCTACATCGCCGTCCGCAATCTCGACGAAGCCATCAAACGCTACCAGGACGCCTTCGAACTCGCCACGCCCCAAAAATCCTTCGATAAATCCCTACACGCTGAAAGCGCCCACTTCGACAAAACTCCCATCACCTTAGTGACCTCCCAAACAGGCTGGCTTGCCGACCGCCTCGCCCAATTCGGTGAAGCGCCTTGCGCCTTCGTCATCGCCACCTCCCAAACCTCCCATGGGAGGAGCATTCACTGGCTCCCCATCAACGGCATGAAGATCGGCCTCCTCAACTAACCATCGCCAAGAGCGGAAAATAATGCGCGTACAAATGATAGTTCAAATAAAAAACATTCGGGAACCCAGTTCCCGTCGCTAGCGTCTCCGGCCAATTCCCCGCGCTCGCCTGCTTATCCGCCAGCCACTTGTGCCCCGCCGCCACCACACTCGAACTCCTATCTCCCGCGGCCTTCAACCCAATCAGCGCCCAGGCTGTCTGCGAAGGTGTGCTCGGAGCCGCTTCAAATTGGTGTGTCTGATAGCTCAAACAACTCTCGCCCCAACCTCCGTCCGCATTCTGTATACTCCGCAAAAACTCCGCCGCTCTCTCCAATGCGCCGCGCACATCAGGAGATCCCGACGCCCGCAATCCCCGCATCGCCAGAAAGGTCCCATAAATATAATTCACACCCCACCTCCCATACCAACTCCCATCCGTCTTTTGATGAGTCAATAGGTAGGCCACCCCGCGCGCAATCGCCGCGTCGTGATAGTTCATCCCCCGCCGGCACAGCGCCTCCATCACGCGCCCCGTAATGTCAGGGCAAGCCGGATCCAACATCGCATTATGATCCGCAAACGGCACCTTATTCAACACATGCCAATTGTTATCCGCGTCAAACGCCGCCCAACCGCCATCCGATGACTGCATTCCAATCAGCCAATGAATAGCCCTTCGCTCCACGCGCGCCTGCCGTTCCGGGTCACTCGCCTTGGCATGTTCCAGCGCCAACAAAACCATCGCCGTGTCGTCAATATCCGGGTAGCTCTCATTCGCAAACTCAAACGCCCACCCACCCGGCTGCAAATCTGGCCGCTTCACCGCCCAGTCTCCCTTGCGCCGTACCTCCCGGTCCATAAACCAATCCGCCGCCCGCCGTCCCGCCTCTTCCGGCAGCATCTTCGTCTCGCCCAGCGCAAACATCGCAATCGCCGTGTCCCACACGGGCGACACACACGGCTGATACGCCAATCGGTCTTCCGTCTCTAACTGCAAATCGTTAAAGTGCTTCAACGCCTCCACAAAATCCGGATGGTCCCGCTCATAACCCAACACATCCATCGCCATGATCGAATACATCATCGACGGATAAATCGCACCCAGCCCATCCGCCCCACGCGTCCGCTCCAGCATCCACTTCTCCGCCTCGCGAATCGCCCGCGTCCGGATATCCTTCATCCCGCGCCGCTCCCACAACTTCAACACGCGGTCCGCCTGATTGAAGATCGCCGACAACCGGTCCTTCCGTGGCAGCACCAGTTTCTTACCCGGAATCAACAACTCGTCCAGCGTCACTCCCACCGGCGCCGCCCGCTTCGCTCCACTCGCCTGAATAATCGACAGCGGCACAATAATCGCCCGCGTCCACGAAGACATCTCATAAATCAAATTCCCCGGAATCAGCAGCAACTCCGGCGGCACGCTCGGCGCAAACTCCCGCGGAAACAATCCAAACAAACTCAGATTGATCTTCGTGTAACTGTTCACCGCCTGCAAACCGCCCAAAGCAAAAATCCGCTCGCGCGCCCGCGTCAGAACCTGTCCGTCAGCATCATGCCCGCAAATCTTCAGCGCCGTGTATGCCCGCACCGTCGCATTCAGTTCGGCTGGCGCGCCCGGATAAATGTTCCACCCGCCATCCGGCAACTGCCTGTCCAGCACCGTCGCCATCGCCTTATCAATCTTGCTCTTCGCTGCCGGCCGCCACACACCATCCTCTGCCGGCGGGTCCAGCCACAAATTCAACAACACGTAGTCGCTTTCCAGCGTCGTATCCGCCGTCAAATCGCCCCGCCAAAATCCTTTCGGATCCTGCAGCGCTAGCAGACTCCGTGCCGCGTGGTCCCGCGCATTTTGCGTCTTAAGCTGTTGTTCGTGTTCTTGGTCCGCCATCTCCGCTGGGTCCGTCAATAATCCCTGCGCCAAAGCCGGCTGTACAATCGCAATCGGTTCCTGCATCTGAACCTGCTTTGACAACTCAGCAATTTTCCGCGCGAGTTTTTCCTTCTCACGCCCGGCTAAATTCACCAGCCCCAGATACTCAAATAGCGCCAACCCTTCTGCCGCCAACCACGCCGACGTCGCCACCGCCGGATCGCCCGCCTCTCCCACAATCTTCGTCCGCAAATCTCGAAACGCCTCCCGCAACGGCTGCAACCGCGCCGGCTCAATCGTGTATCCAGCCAGTAACGCCGCAAACAAATCGCGCGCCCGCTCGTGCGGCGGCAAAGGCAGCGAATCTACCGCACGCTCCACCAGCGCCTCCACCAATTGCTCTTTGCTCGCAAAGTGATACAGCAGTCCCCCTTTGCTCAAACCCGCTTCAGCGGCAATGCGGTCCAGCGTAATCGCAGTCCCCCCTTCACGCTCCAGCAGCGTTAAAGTCGTTCCTAATATGTGGTCTTTGGTGGTTGGTGGCACGCTCTGATTCGAAGTATACCGTCCAGTCGGTATACTTTCAAGAGAAAAAATTCTCTCCTTCGCTTCCTTCCGCAACCAATTTGTTTACTGCGACTTACCCCTCTCGTCGTCCACCGGGCGTCGAGACTCGACGCTACACGACCCCGCCATTCAAGTCGGTACCCCAAACTTCGGCAGCACCCACTTCATCACCACCCAATACCCCGCGATAAAGAGGACAACAGCCAACCATTCAGGCATCTCCCTTAATCCTACGCCAATAGGTCTAAGATGTCCCGCGTCCTCCGCACTTCGCAGTACTCGCCATCCAAATTCGCCAGCGACATCGCGTGCACCTCCTCCGCCGTCCGCAACCGCCCCTCCCAGTCTTTCCGCGCAAACGTGTAACAGCCATCTTCCACTAGGTATGTTTTAAACCCCAGATTACCCGCCATCCGCACCGTCGCCTCCACCGAATTATTAGTGATCACCCCACACACCACCAGCGCTTCATGCTCCGCCGCCCGCAACCGCCCCTCCAAATTAGTTCCAATAAAAGCACTATTCGTTTGCTTACCAATCACCGGCTCACCATCCCGCGGCACAGCAAACTCTTTAAATTCATGCCCCTTCTGCCCCGGCCTGTAAGGCGAATCCGCTTCCGTCGAATCATGCCGAATATGAAAAATCGGCCCATTCCGCGCGCGCCACGCCTGCAACAAATCAGTTATATTTTGTTCTGCGGAAAAATTGTTGCGCTCGCCGTCTCTCCGCCATTTCGCATCATCAATTGCTCTTTGCAAATCTACCAGTAGCAATGCGGGCACAATTTTTTTCATAATAATGACGCACCCTTATAACCAAAGCACAAAATCGAGCATCTAAACTACTGAGGACATCAAATTTATGGATCGGCATCTACAGCAAGTGAATACTTGGTATGACACGCTGATGTTCGCAAATTCACCTAAACAAGCACGCGTTGCCGCCCGCGAATTGGTCAGACTCGTTCTCGGCGAAACCGCGCTCGACATGCCCATTGAAGACGCCTTAAAAATCGTCTGCCGTCGCCTCCGCCCAGCCGAAGACGCGAAAGAACAAGCTCGTTTCGAAGCCGAGTTTCTCGAACTCGTCACTGCGCCCACTTCCGCCACCCACACCATAGCGGCGTAATAACGCCGTCATACAGCGATTTCCGATTTCCGCCGATTAGCCTTTAGCCCGGCTGTTCGATGGAATCCTCAATTTCGCAGCACCGTAATGGAGTCTGCTCAAGAATCATTTTAGGTATTGGGATAATAGCCTCGCTATTCATCGTCACCAATGCGGCGCTCGGCGTTTGGGCCGGTCATGAGTTCACTCCAACGGAATCAATTGTTGCGAGCGAAGCTGATACCCTCGCCCACTTCAGCGCGCTCTATCACGATCCGAACACTTATCCCTATACCATCTCGCCCTACGGACCAGTGTTCTATTGCCTGTCGGCATTCTTGCAACGCTGCGGATGCGCCCCTATTCAAGCGGGCCGCCTTATTTCATTTCTTGCACTGTTTGGTGTTTTCTGGTGCGTGTGGCGCATCCTCACGCTCCTGGTCGAAAACCACCACGCCCGCCTGACCGGCATCCTATTAGTTGCAGCCTCTGCCAATGTAGTCGCGTGGGGCGGCATTGGCCAAACCGATATGTTGGCGTGCTTCTTTTCCCTTGCCGCCTTCACTACTTTTCTAGCTTGGCAGCAGCGCCCGTTGCCCCGGTCGTCGCCTCATCTATATTGGTGCGGCGCGTTCGTCCTGCTCGCCGTTTTCACCAAACAAACCTCCGT
>Ga0302319_10014701_pt1 | contig 14557 bp, 8 predicted proteins | sample Bog_T0_2_FD_203319 | JGI IMG/M metagenome (GOLD analysis project Ga0302319, IMG submission 203319) | Peat permafrost microbial communities from Stordalen Mire near Abisko, Sweden - Bog_T0_2 | ecosystem: Environmental > Terrestrial > Soil > Wetlands > Peat | place: Sweden: Abisko, Stordalen Mire... | reverse complement strand
CGCCGGCAATGTTACAAAGTGTTCAATGAGTTTATGGTGCCGCCTGAGGGATTCGAACCCCCGACCCCCTCATTACGAATTTGAGTTGCTACCGTTGGCCGCACTTTCCTAAGTTTTCCGCTGAGCCCTAGAACGATTATTTTTCAATGGATTGAAATTTCCGTTGATTTCTGGAAACAACTGGCGCTACTCTCAATTCGCTTACCGGCAGCTTACCGCGCTTACCGCGCGCTTACCGGTGAACGCGATGCGAGGGGTTCCCGATGCCGAAGGGTCGCATTTCCAAACGATCCGTTGATGCGCTCGTCTGCCCCCTCGGACAGGATCGCGAGTTCCTTTGGGACGATGCGCTCGCAGGCTTCGGCGTCGGCGTATTCCCGACGGGCCGCAAGGTCTATGTCGCGCAATATCGCCAGCACGGTCGCTCGCGCCGGGCTAACCTCGGCGAGCATGGTCGATTGACGCCAGACGAAGCGCGCTCGCTCGCTAAGCAACTCCTTGGCGTGGTCGAGACAGGCGCGGACCCGATCGAGGCGCGTCGCGAGGCTCGCGCGGTTCGGACGTTTGGCGAGGTCGCCGAGGATTTCCTCCGCCAACATGTCGCCGCGAAGCGGAAGAGCCGAACCGAGGAAAGCTATCGGGAAACCCTGACGAAGCATGCCTATCCCGCGCTAAAGTCCCGTCGGATCGTCGATGTTCGCCGCGCCGACCTCGCCAAGCTCCATTCCGCGATGGAAGATAAGCCCTCGGCCGCGAACAGGGTTCTCGCCGTCGTCTCCAGCGTCTGGACTTGGGCGGCGCGGCGAGAGGAAGTGAGCGCCGCCGCCAATCCGTGTTTGGGTATCGAGCACTACCCTGAGAACGCGCGCGAACGCTTTCTGACGTCCGAAGAATTCGCTCGGCTTGGCGATGCTCTGCGACTCGCCGAGACGACAGGGCTCGAATGGTCGATCGACGCGGCCAAGCCCAAGGCAAACCGGGCGCCCAAGCCGGCAATTCGTCTTTTGATTTTGACTGGCGCGCGGCTCCGCGAAATTCTTGATCTAAAGTGGGCCTACATTGATGACGAGCGCGGCCTCATAAACCTACCGGACAGCAAGACCGGCAGGAAGTCGGTATATCTCTCGGCGGCGGCGCTTTCCGTTCTCAACACCCTTCCGAAGATCGAAGGCAATCCGCACGTCATCGCGGGGTCGAAGGCTGGCGAGCCTCGCGCGGACCTCAAGAAGCCTTGGACTGCTGTATCGAAGGCGGCCGGCCTCGAAGGCGTTCGCCTCCATGATCTTCGTCATTCCTTCGCGAGCATCGGCGCCGGAGCCTCGCTTGGGTTGCCGATCATCGGGAAGTTGCTCGGACATTCGCAGCCCGCCACGACCGCGCGCTATGCTCACTTGGACGCGGACCCGATGCGCCGTGCCGTCGATACCATCGGCGCGACCATTTCCGCCGCGATGACTGGGCGCGTCGAGAGCAGTGTCGTCGTGCTCGTCAAAGGAAAAACAAGTCAACGCTAATGGCGCGGATCAATCCAGGTATTTGATTTGAACCACTAAGCTGTGAAATTGGCATACGTTTGCCGTTGCACCAGAGGATAAACCGCGCGAACAGCGGCTGTGTCCTCGATGACTTGAGTCTGACCACATCAGATCACTCCTTTTCAAAACCCTGGTTATCGAACCTCAACGTACGACAGTTCTCCGTCACCGTCCTCACGAGCTGATCGGATGCTCCGTTCGGTAGGTTGGCGACGATTTCGATCGTGACTGTAACCTCCGCGCCCATCTGCCCCGTCAAATGCGCGATCACTTCGTCGGCGATCCGGCCCGCGTCGCGTCCGACGCGAGCCGAGTCCAAATGCGCGGTCCCATAGAACCGGCGGAACAGTTGCACGATAGTCTGAGCGGCAGTCGCTTCCCGAAAACTGCCGCCGGATTGAACGACGTCGCCGCCTTGACCGGCAGTTGCTGTCGCCGGCCGCTCGGGCTTCGGCATCTCCGCCTCAAGTTGTTTGTTCGCGACCTCCGGTTTGACGATCAGGCCCGGGTCGTCGGCGCCGACGATCACCCCCTGTCCCGCCCGCAGACCGCGATACCGAGAGGTCGCGACGTCATAGCTCTCCGCATAGCCAAACGTGTCGGTCTGCCACGTCAGCAGCGCGAGGCCGTAGCGGATCGCTTGGGCGACAACCTCAGGACCGGCAACCCGCGGCAGGTAGAGGTAGCGCGCGAAATCGTCGACGAGCTGCTTGATCGCAACATTGTCGCCCCGCCAGAGCGGGATCTTGTCGAGACGGTCTCGCAGCATCGTCGAGGCATAGCTCCCGACAAGCAGTTCGTCGGTTTTTAGCTTCTTGCTGACCCTCACCGCGAGCGCATCGCTGCCGGTCAGCCGTGAGGCTTGCCATATGACGGCGGCTTGTGGCGTCGATTGCTCCGGAACCAGCAGCCACTGATACGTCTCCGGCAGGCGCGCGATCACCGCGCCGTCAGCGGCCTGTTTCTGGGTCTCGGCCTGCTTTCGCTGTTGTTCGTCGAGATTGAGCGCCTCTTTCTCGGCGACGATCGACGCCCAGGCGAGATAGCGGCGCAGCGCCTCGTCGAGGTCTTGCAGTCGCACCTTGTCGGCGGCGAGGAACACGAGCGTGTTCCGAAAGAGACGCGGGGCATTGCCACGTGATTCCAGGATCGCCTTCGCGGCGATCTCCGCCGCGTTGCCGCTCTCCTTGCTGTAGGGATGCTCGGCGGGCAGGACGACGAGGCGCGCGTCGTAATCGTCGGGCACGTCGGTGCCGGAGCGCGGCGCGGCATGGATGCGTCCAAAATCGCCGGTGCGGCGCAAATCGGCGCGCAGCCGCGCGTCCAGTTCGATCGCGGCCTTGTCCGGATCGCGCTTGAGCTGCTCGGCGCGGTCTTCCGCGAGTTTGGTCACCGTCGGCTGGGTCGCGTACCAGGCGTGCGGTCCGTCCTGATAGAGGTACGTCGCGGCCGCCGCGAGCCGCCGCAAGGCGTCGCCGAACACGGCCGCGGATTCTCCCGGCATTACGCACCCGAGTTTTACGCGCCGATCTTCCAACCCACGATGTGCGGCCGCCGCGATCGGGGCAGAGCCCAGATAAATCGTGCGTGCGACGCGCCGGGTCGCGGACAATTTGCCGAGGTTCGGCACTTCGGCGTCGATTCTCAGCGGCAGGGAGTTGGGGCCGTCGACGTCCTTCTCGATGATCGGCGTCCAGTTGTCGGAGAGATAGCGCGTCAGTTCGAACTGCACGCGCGGATCGTCGATCGGAATCGTCGAAGGCATGATGAGTGGGCTGCGGTCGCCCTTCTCCCACAGGCTGTGGATCACCGCCGCCGTCAGCCGCAGCACGCCGCGCGTGCGCTGGAATTTCACCAGCGTCGACCAATCGTTGTAGAGACGGTCGAAGATTTCGGGGTGGATCGGGAAGGCGGCCTGGATGCGCCGCTCGTAATCGACGCTGCGGCAATCAGACGGGAATTCGGCCGCTTGCGCGCGGTAGAGATCGGCGAAGGCGCGCGCGGTAAGGTCGCGCTGCTTATAGAGATCGCCCGCGATCGGCTCGAACAGGCGCCGGCGCACGATCTCGAAACCTTCCTCCGCCGTCGCGGGTCGCCACGAGGATTCGATTCGCCCGACGACGTTACGTAGACGGTCGAGCGCTTCGCGGCCTCGAATGCCGCCGACCTCCACGTCGTCGCTATTCGTATGTGGCGAGCCGGAAGTGTCGGACGCCGGCAGCGAAATGACGAGCATGCAGTTGTTGGCGAGCTTGGCGGATTCGGTCAGCGCCTGGGCGAAGGTGAACTGGGTTTCGAACCCGCCGGCAGGCAGATCGCTCTGGTCGTGTAACTGCCGCGCATAGGCGACCCATTCGTCGATCAATACGAGGCACGGGCCATATTCGACGAACAATTCGCGCAGCACATCGCCGGGGCTCGTCGCCCGCTCGTCGTCTTTAGCAATGCGCGCAAAAGCCTTGGGGCCGCCGAGCTGATAGGCGAGTTCGCCCCACAGCGTGCGTATGACCGTGCCGTCCGGCTTCGTCGCCGGGTTGCCCGGCGAAATCTTGTTGCCGACCAGCACGACGCGGCGCGCGCGCGGCAGCGTGTTGACGCCGGCCTCGGCCAGCACGTCGTCGACGCCGGAAAGCTCGCCCGGCGCCGCGCCGCCGAACAGGTGGTAGAGCGCCAGCATCGAATGGGTCTTGCCGCCGCCGAAATTGGTCTGCAATTGCACGACCGGATCGCCGCCCTGACCCGACAGACGCCGCACGCCGCCGACGAGCATGCGCTTGAGGCTCTCGGTGAGGAACGTGCGACGAAAGAATTCCGCCGGCTTGCGGTATTCGTCGCTGCCCTCGCCGAGATGAACTTGCCAGAGGTCGGCGGCGAATTCGGCTTGCTGGTAACGGCCGCTGGCGACATCGGGATGTGGCGTCACGATCTCGCGCCAGGCTTTCAGATTGCCGGCGGCGGCCGGCTCGATCAGCGAGCCTCCGGCCTTGCGCTTTTCGCCGCGCACCTGCTCTTCGAACACGAGCCGGCGCAGCTCCATCTTCATCTTGGCGATTTCGTCGGCCTGCGGCGCGGAAACGGATGTCAGCAGGCGCGTGGCGGAATCGAGCGCGCGGTCGGCGTCGTCGCTGGTGAACGGGGCCTGATGCGCCCATTTGTTGCGCCATTCGCGCAGCTCGCTGACGAGGCTGCGCTCGGAATGCCCGAGCGTGCGCTTGAACACGTCGTTCCAGGTCTCCGAAGTCAACCTCAGAAGACCGGCGACGTCCCATTGCGCAATCGGCTTGTTGCCGAGCATGGGATCGTCGACGAAGCGGCGCACCGTATCCATGCGCACCGTGCCGTTCTTGACCGCCTCCTGAACCTCGCGTTCGACGAACGGCGCCAGCCCAGCGCGCAGCAGTTCCATCGCCTTGCCGACTCGGTCCTGATTCGTGATGGCCATAAGTCACTCCGTTTCCAGGATCGCGTTGACTTGCGCGAGCAGCTTTGGCGCGGCGTCGGTCGCCGTCGTCCACAGGATGTCTGGGTTGACGTTGGCATAGGCGTGCACGAGCCGATGCCGCATCCCGATGATCACAGCCCAAGGAATTTGCGGGAGTTGCTCGCGCGTCTCGGGACTGACTTTGCTGGCCCCCTCGCCGACGGTCTGGATCGCCTGAATCAGCGCGAGGGTCAGCATCGCGTCGCTGTCGAGGTCTTCGCGCTTGCGTCCCTCGACGAATCGGATCGCGTGGCCCAGAAAATCGGCGATATGGGTGATGCGGATCCGGTCATCGGGACTCATATTGCGGCTCCGCCATCCGGACGACCTCGTTGCGGAAGTAGCGGCTGAGGTCGAGCGCCGTCCGAAGGTCGACCCTCCGGCCGCCGAGCAACGGCGACAGCGCGATCTCGATCTCGGCCATCGTGAACAGGCTCGGCGTCGCGTCCGGTTCGAACTCCACCAGCAGGTCGACGTCGCTGTCCGGTCGCGCCTCGCCCTTCAGCCTCGATCCGAACAGCGAGAGGCGTTTGATGCGGTAGCGCCGGCAGAGCGCGGCGAGAGCTTCGGGGTCGGCGAAGACTTGCGGCATGGGATCCTCAAAGAAAGGACGGCTGGAGGGGTTCGGCTGGCGCCCCGGTATGCGCGAGGCGAAGAATTTCGGGCCAGCTTTGCACGAGGCCGTTATAGGCGAGCGCTTCGGCTGCGCGCTTCTTGCGCTCGCAGAGCGTATAGAGGCGATAGGCGAGTTCGCGCGCCGGCTCGGCGCGCGTTCCGAGTCTTGCGACCAGATCGGCCGCGGCGCCTTCGCCGCCGCTCGCCAGCACGCGGATCAGATGATGCACGACCTCCCAGGCGATGAGGCGCGGCGTTGTCGCCGGGTCCCAACCGGCGGGCAGTTCCTCCGGCCGCCTGAGCCGCACCTTGCCGCGCTTGGATTCCAGAATGTCGGCCTCGGCGAGGCCCGTCACCGAAGTGTTCTTGGCCTTCGACAAGGTTTCGGCGACGCCATATTCGCCCTCGTTGAAGCCTACTTGCTCGAACCACGCGAGCGCCCAGCGGCTCTCGCGGTCAAAATCGCCCTCCTGCTCGGCAAGCGCCTCGTCGAGCACCTGATTGATGAGCGCGAGCGCATCACGCACGGAGACCGGCTTCCCCTCGGCGTCGAGAACTTTTCCGTAGCGCGTGTAGACGCCCATGCCAGGGCCGATGGCGGCTTGGGCGAGATCGACGGGCGCGATGTTCCCGGCTTGCAGGAGGCGCAGCGCGCGCGGGAGTTCGGATTTGAGGGCGGCGACGAATTCGCGGCGGGTGGCAATTGGGGCGGACGCGTCGCGCGGCCGGCAGACGATAATGATGCTTGAGGCAAGTGCATTGGTGCCAATGCCAATAGAGCGGGCGCCTCTCTCGGTTCGGATTGGCCACGTGCCGCTGATGCCGAACCCCGCTCGTAGCACGGCGTCGAGGAATGTTTCCCAGCCGGTATTTGCTGTGCCCTCGGCGCTTTCGGACTCCGATTGCTTAAATGCGTAATAGATTGTGACCGGAAATGCCGGGTGTGACCGTTCCGCGAGGCGTTGCATCGCAAGCGTCATACCTTCAAGAAAAAATTTCTCCGCCAGTTCCTTGCCCCCATGCCGATACGACGTCGCGACCAGTTCCTCTGCTTTAGGTACCGCAAGTGTGGAAAAAAGATCGGGGAAAACGGGCCGCAACGAACGGCGTAGCCAGACATAGAAGAAATCCGATAAGTCGGCGTAGCCTATATTATCGTAATAAGGCGGGTCTGTAGAGACGACCTTGTCACGCGTGAGATCGGTCCGAACCGCATCGACCTGTAGCGCCTTTGCAGCGGGACCGGTCGCCGCGCAGCCAGCTAGGGCGCCAGCTACAATTTCCACAGAAGCTGAAAAGCTGCCGCCAATGTCGCAGAGCGGATTCACTTCTGCGTAATCCCAGACCATTGGGATGGCCTGACGCGCAAACAGGCCTTTTGGGCGATCTTCCTTCGAGTACCATGGCACGATCGTGCAGCCATATTCAGCCGTCTTATCCTGTGCACATGCCAAATAAACACTCACGGCCTCCGCATAGGCGGTTGCACCGAGGCCTCCGTCGCGAAGAGGTATCCCATCGTCAGCTAGGCCAGCAGAGAGGGCCTCAATGCTGGCGTGTTGGCGTGTCTCGGCAACGAGGTTAGAAAAGGTTGTAAGCGCAACAATCTGGCGGGCTGTGAAAAGATCGGCCCACGATGTAAGTCCATAAGGTGTGCAGTTGCCGCCCGTCATTCGCGTGGCAATATCACCTTCTGGCCTCCAAACAGGCTTTGCGCTTCGTGCTGCCGCTTCATGCCCTGCCGTGGGCGAAATATAGACACGCCCGCGCGCGCCCTCTGCGACTATCGCCATTAACCGTGCGCCCATTCTGCCGGCTTTTCCTTCCGACTTGATATAGTCGCCCGAGATTGGCGAACCTGACATCAGGCAGAGAAAATTCCCGCCGCGGCCACTTGCCTTAGTGCCATTCTTCGCCGCTTCCGCATCCTTCGGCTTCCCGAACTTCACCGTGAAACGGTAATCTCGCCTCATCGCGGCGATCTGCGCGCGGCCGACGAGATCGCTGTCGCTCGCGGCCAAATCTTGCGTGACACTTCCCGGAAATTCGATGACAGGCTGAACATAGGTTTCCTTGCCGGTCTTGGTCGACAGCATGAAGGTCGAAACGAGCGGGACGTCCACGTTGGCGAAGGCCGGATTCGGGCTCTTGACGGTACGTGCCCATAACAAGGCGATGACCGTCAGCTTCTGGCCGACGAGCGACTTAAAGTCCGGTCGCTCGCGCGCAATCTCGTCGGTGATCTCGATTTTTGGATAGAGGTGTCCGATGCGCTTTTCCGCCTCGTTGCGCATCCATTGCCCGTAAAAGCGCACATCTTCGGCAAGCCCTTGGGCACCCTTCCAAACCCGCAGTCCCTTTTCGCCCGCAGACTTTGAAGTCCAGTCCGGATTGACCGGCGGCCTACCCGAAAATTTCGGAGGAATCTCGATAATCGCCTTGTTAATCAGCACGGCGACCGGATTGAGATCGCTCGCGTAGGCCTCCAGCCCCAGGCGCTGCGCCTCCAGCGGCAACGAACCTCCGCCGGCAAAGGGATCATGGAAGGCGGGTAGCTTGTGGCGATCGAACAGTTCGCTGGCGCGCGGATGGTCCGCATTGTCCGCGCAGGCGCGCCGCCAGCTCTGCCAAATCTCGTCACGCGCCTTCTGCAACACCGCCTCGTTGGTGGTGTTCTCCCAGGTCACGAGTTCCTTGATGATCCCGAACAGCCGCTCGCGCTCCACGCCCGCGGCTGATTCCTCAAGAGTCGGCTCCGGCTCGCGCGCGGCGTCGTCAGGCTTGAGGAGCCAGATTTCGAGCCTCTTCTTCCGCTCCGCCTCCGCCCGCCTTCGCATGTCTGGCAATGACAGCAGCGTATTTACATATTCGGAAGGGTCGTCGACAAGTTGCGCAAAAATCACCGCCCGTGCGGCCGAAAGGGGTCGCTGTGCCCACCACTTGTGGAGTGCTGAGGGATTGCCCCGATAAATAAAGCCCTCTCGCAGAGACGCTTGATTGATGCCTTCGAGCGGCAACGCGACCTCAATGAGTTTCTTGGATATTGTGGTCACTGATTTCTCATGGTCGGCGGACGCGGCCGGTTTGAAGGAGGACATATCGCAATACGGCGAACATGCGTTGAAAGAGATATTCGGCCTCGCGACGCGATGCGACCGCCTCCTTATCCATCTCCGAGTGACGTATGCGAAGGTTATTTCCTAACTCTGTGAGCACCCGAAATTCGGCCTCAATCGCATCGTTGAACACTGGCGAATTGGCCGCTCTTGAAGCGACCAATAGCGCCTTGCTGCCGTGTTTTTTGTCGGTCGCTTCGAGCGTCTTAATCCTTTCAAAGGCGTCCCAAAGCTTCTCGACGGCGTCCTGGTGCGCATTCGGGTCGCGGCTCGTCAACAGAATGATAGCTCGATCAAGTAAAAAATCAGTGCCTGCGTCTCCCGTCCAGAAATCACTCTGAGCAATCATCTCGGCCAGGACCTTAGGCAAGGTTCGTTTGATCAAACCATCGGAAGACATTTCGAACACAAGGCCAGATCGTGCGAACAATAGGTTTATATCCTGTACCCAATCTGAGAAACCGGCCTCTTTGTCGTATCGAAAGTGGCTGTGCCCGAAATATTTATGATAATCAATCGCGTTGGGCTTACCAATGTTACGCGCAATCAACTCGCACAAATCCAAAATTGCGTCTGTGGGCGGAACCTCTTCGGAGGTCGGCCGCCATTGATGCGTCTGCGATTGCTGCCGTCGTGCCCAGGGGCGAGCAACTTCAGCGTCCTCCATTTGCGATTCAAGGCGAGGAATCTCCCCAACCGCACGGTCCCAAAATGAAGCCTCATCCGAACCGCATATTGCGCCGCCGTCATGGCATCGAAGTGGAAACCCGAGTCCGAGCGATCCGTCGGTAAGCCGCGAATTGATGAGTGACAAAATCGCTCGCCAAGGCCTGCTGCTAATTGTTTCGACTGTTCGAGGCAGCGCCGGCTGTTCTCGATCTGAAAAATAACCGGTCATCGCGCCGCCTCCGTGCAACCAAGTAAATTTGTGAAGCTTCAGTTCATGCTGGTTATGCAGCTTCTTCGAGGAATTCGCGGCAGGCGGTGAACGCCTGCAATTTCAGATCGCATCCGCTGCCGAACCAAACACGACTTAGGCGCGCTTCCGTCGTGCTCTCGCGGCTTTGCCGATAGTCCTCATCGCGGATGATCGCGTTATAGAGGCCCCAAAGCGTGTCTTTCGTTTCTATTGGAGTGACGTTCTCGTCATTCAATACACCGCGTACCCGCACCCAACGATCAGGCTCCTTGTCTTTATCCTTCCGGGGAAAAATACCCTCAAGCACGCGAGTCGGTTCAGCGCCTGACAGCCGTCTTTCCGCCATCTTGCAAAATACCGCTTGCGCCTCGCCGAAGACCTTCTCGATCACGTGCTTCAGTTCTTCCTGCTGGGCCTTTGCGAGGTTTTGCGAAAGGTTGCGGGTGTGCCGGATCGAAATCACGCCGGACCCTCGCTTCAATGCAATGTTGAGCGTGTTCTGACAAACGACTCGAATGGGTGTGAAGCGAATTGTTAGCGCTCCCGTCCCGTCGTGCGAGTTCGACAATAGCAAAAAGCGATCAACAATATCCTCCGCCGAAATTTTCATTTCGCCCTTGATTTTGGCAAGGACCCAGACCCTTTCGCCATTCCCGAGGGCGCCCGCTGTGTGAAACGAAGCGAACCCGCTTTCGATGAACGGCTCGAAGAATGAAAAAGCCTCGGCGTTCTGAAGAAGCTCGTATCGTTCGCCAACGAGGCCAAGGGCGACTGGCGCTACTTCATCTTTGACCGGGTCACGGAAAACGAGATAGCGTTCGTAGGTCTGTTTCTTGAGGTTGAGAATCCGAGCGCCTGGAGCCGGTTCCTTCCTGATGGCCCAATCCAAACCGGCCGCCCTACACATCTCTTTAGAAGTGACGGATTCGTGAACCCTCTCACCCAGCCTATGCCACGGCGTCTCGTCGACGTAGGCCATCGTGTTTTGAAAGAGATTGTGAGCCATCGGTTACTCCGGATACGCTGCGCGCTGAAGTAGGTCGGCAAAGTTGTAATTCACGCTCGTCACGCCAAAATCGGGCTCGCGCGTAAACGGCTGCCTCAAATATCGGACCTCATGCCCCCCGTCGTCGTCAAACTCGACCATCGCCAAAATGAAATCTTCGGGCTTATTCAGCGAATAGAGAATCTCGTTCTTGGTCACCGTGACGGTATTCGCGCCTGTGACCCGTCCCTTAACCTCCAGGAAGCGCAGCCGCCCGGTTCCCAGCACGGCGCTTTCGACGTCGTAGCCGAGTCGCTCGAATTCGCGATCGATCGGAATGAAGCCGAGGCCGCGCTCGATCTCCATCACAATTTCCCGCGCGCGCGCCGCGGCGCCTTGCGTATCGACCGGGCCGGCGCCCGGCGCCAAGCCACTCATGGCGCGGATCAACCCTAGCGGCGCGACCAGCACGCCGCCGAGCACGACGGGCGGCAGCGGGGCGATCTGGCGCTCGCGCTTGATCTCCGCCATCCGCTTCTGCAAACGCGCCTGCAATTCGTCCGCCCGCTTGCGGGCCTCGCCGGAATTGAGCCGCGCATTGGCCTTGCCGGCGCGCTCCTGCGCCTTGAGTTGCTCGGCGCGGAAATCCCAATGTCCGATTTCCTTGCTCAGCCGGTCCTTGACCGCGGCCTCGGTCTTGTCGAGCAGTTTCAGCTTGCGGTCGCGCACTTCCGCGAGGTGCTCCGGAACGACCTTGGCGATCGCATGAGCCTGCGCCTTGGTCTCCAGATCGCGGTCGATCCAGCCGCATTCTGGCCGGGCGAGGATCGCCTCCGCCTTCGGCTCGCGTTCGCTCAACGGGCGGTAATCGAGATAGGGCGCGTAGTTCAGATGCCGGACGGCGCCGACGGCGTCGATCTCTACGAACAGCAGCCGCTTCGAGACGACACGCCGCTCGCCCGACTTGGTGATGCTGGCGTCCTGGATCGCGTGTTCGAGGAAGAACAGCACGCGCGGGCTCATGCCGAGATCGCGCTCGTCGACGAGGACGGTCCCGCGCCGCAGCAGATCGCGATAGCGCTCCAGGGTGATGTCGATGACGGCGTTGAGCAGCGGCTGGCCGGGGCAAACGAAGGCGGCCGGCGGCTGGCCGGCGGGCGCGACGAGATCCTTCTCGAACGCGATGCGCTCATAGCGCGGCATGACGGGCTCGCGGATGCCGATCAGCCGGTCGCGATTGCGCACCGGGGCCGGAACATGGGTGATTTCGTAGCGACGCGGCTCGCGCTGTTTGGCCGCGCCCCCAAGGCGCTTGAAGGCTTCGAGAAAGAAGGATTCGACATAGTGGGGCTGAAGCCGGCGCGCCTCCGCCCGCTCCATCTCCTCGCGAATGCGATAGACGCGCGAGGCGTCCATGGAATCCTGCGCGAGGGCGCGGTCTTCGAGCAGTTGGCGCAGCGCGTCTTTGTCGAAGGCGTTCTCGACGACTTTGGTGAGGCGGGCGCGCACTTCCGGCTGATCGCCGTAGCGGATCGCGTCGATCAGCAGTTCGCGTAAGGGTCGGCCCTCGAATTGCACCTTGCCGAGCACGTCGAAGACCTGACCGCCGAGCGAGTTGCGCGCCTGCGCGAGCTTTTCGAGCAGCTTGCGGTAGACGTCGCCTTCGCGCGTCTCTTCGGCGACGAGGTTCCACAAATGGCAGACTTCGGTCTGGCCGATGCGGTGAATGCGTCCGAAGCGCTGCTCCAGCCGGTTGGGGTTCCAGGGCAGGTCGTAATTCACCATCAAATGCGCGCGCTGAAGGTTGATACCCTCGCCGGCTGCATCGGTCGCGAGCAACACCTGCACTTCGGGGTCGTGCCGGAAGGCTTCCTGCGACTTCATCCGCTCGTCGCGGCCCATGCCGCCATGGATGATGACGACCGCGGAGTCGCGGCCCAGCAGCGTGCCGATGCGCGCGTGCAGGTAATTCAGCGTGTCGCGGTGTTCGGTGAAGACGACGAGCTTTTGGCGCGGCGAGGGCCTGGGCTTGGGCGGCAGGGGGACATCGACGTCGTAGCCAGGGGCGTCCTCCGCGAAGCCGGGCGTGATGGCTGCGGGCGTAAAGATTTCGCCGAGCAGCGTCGCCAGTTCGCGCCACTTCTTGTCGTCGCCGCTACGGCGGATCGACAGCGCGAGGCCTTCGAGACGCTTCAGGGTCTCGATTTCGAACCGCAGCTCTTCGATCGTGCGCGCGGCGGTGGCTTGGTCGAGGACTTGCTCTTCGGTCGCTTCCAGTTCCGCGTCCGGCGCATCGTCGAGGTCCTCGACGTCTTCCTTGTCGAGAAGCGAGGCCTGGGCGTCGATGACGCTCGCGACCTTGCCGCCACGTTGCAGGATCTCCAACTCCCTGAGCCGGCTTTCGAGGCGCTCGCGACGGCGGCGCAGCGACTGGTAGATCGCCTCGGGAGAAGAGGCGAGGCGGCGTTGCAGGATCGTCAGCGCGAAGCCGACGGTGCCGGCGCGCTTGTCGTTTTCCAGCGCCTCGGCGCGGTTGAATTCCTCGCGCACGTATTCCGTGACGGCCTTGTAGAGCGCCGCCTCGGGATCGGAGAGCTTATAGGGCACGGTATAGGCGACACGCTCCGGGAACAGCGGCGTCGCGTCGAATTTGAGCAGGTTCTCCTTCACCATCCGCCGCATGAGGTCGGAGACGTCGGCGGCGTGCACGCCGTCGCGGAACTTGCCCTCGAAGCGGTCGCCGTCTAGCAACGCCATGAAAAGTTGGAAGTCCTCCTCCTTGCCATTGTGCGGCGTGGCCGTCATCAGCAGGAAGTGACGCGTCAGATGGGAGAGCAGTTGCGCGAGGCGGTAGCGCTTGGTGTATTTCACCTCGCCGCCGAAGAAGGTCGCCGAGAGTTTGTGCGCTTCGTCGCAGACGACGAGGTCCCAGCCGCAATCGGGCGCCTGCAATTTCTGTTGCACGTCCTCGTTACGCGCGAGCTTGTCGAGCCGGGCGATGACGAGGTTGGTTTCGAGGAACCAGTTTCCGGTCCGCGCCGCTTCGAGCTTGTCGTTGGTCAGGATGTCGAAGGGCAGATTGAAACGGCGGAAGAGTTCGTCCTGCCATTGCTCGGCAAGACTGCCGGGGCAGACGACGAGGCAGCGCTGAAGATCGCCCCGCGCGATCAGCTCCTTGATCAGGAGGCCGGCCATGATGGTTTTGCCGGCGCCCGGATCGTCGGCGAGCAGGAAGCGCAACGGCTGACGCGGCAGCATGCTCTCGTAGACCGCCGTGATCTGATGGGGCAACGGGTCGACGACCGAGGTATGAACCGCGAGAACTGGATCGAACAGGTGGGCAAGATGGATGCGCTGCGCTTCGGCAACGAGGCGGAAAAGGGCGCCCTCGCCGTCAAAGCTCCACGGGCGCCCGGCCTCGACGATTTCGAAGTCCGCTTCCCTATCGCGATAAAGAAGCTCGTTCGCGACTTTTCCGCCCCCGTCCTTGTAGGTAAGCTCGATCGCGTTCGCCCCGAACCATTGCACGCTGACGACCGTTACGACGCCGTTGGGCAACAGGCCACGGATCGAGGCGCCAGTCTTGAGGTCTTCCAGCACGGCCATTCAACTCTCCCCAGGTCGGCCTCTTTATCGGCCTATTGGTGCCACCACACGACTTGGTCTTCGTTCGCAAAATGGTTTTCTTCGGTATCGCCGCCTTACGATCTTCAGCGGCCCGAAGGTCATTCCAAATGCTGTCGATCTGGTTCTTGATCTCGCCAACGATCATTTCGGTTGCGCGCTCCCCTCGACCGGTCGTTTTTGCGGCTAATCGACCACGTCCGCAATCTCGAAAGGCTCATATCGGATTCCAGGGTGATGGCGCCGGGCTGTCTGGTTCTTCCGATATTCCGAAATACTCAG
>Ga0302319_10014700_pt1 | contig 14557 bp, 14 predicted proteins | sample Bog_T0_2_FD_203319 | JGI IMG/M metagenome (GOLD analysis project Ga0302319, IMG submission 203319) | Peat permafrost microbial communities from Stordalen Mire near Abisko, Sweden - Bog_T0_2 | ecosystem: Environmental > Terrestrial > Soil > Wetlands > Peat | place: Sweden: Abisko, Stordalen Mire... | reverse complement strand
GCCTGCACGCTCTCCGCGAGTAACAACGCCAGCGCGACGGTCGCCACGATTTCGACAAGCGGCGCGAAGCGCCAGGAGCGAAAGCGCGCGCGGAGTGACTGGGGCTCCGCAGGTTCAGGCTCGAAGCCGCCCGCCGCCGGGATTGCGACCGCACCACCAGGATCACCACTCGGGCCACCGCGAGTACCACTCGGGCCCTCGACCACGACCGCGCCACGCGGATCCTCCCTGGCGCCGGCCGTCACGACCGGGCCACCCCGATCGTGGTCCGCGCGGTCTGTCACTACCCCGCCACCAAGATCGCGCCGCGCGCCGTCCGTCACGGCTGGGCCGCCAAGATCGCGGCCGGCGCCGTCCCTCACGACCGGACCACCAAGATCGCGGCCCGCGCCGTCCCTCACGGCTGGGCCACCAAGATCGCGGCCCGCGCCGTCCCTCACGACCGGGCCACCGGACTCCCGGTCGCCGCTCCGGTCGGAGAGCGCAGGGGGAAGCGTGTGCGGGGCGACCTCGCCTACGGCGGAGGCGGCGAGCGCGGTTGGCGAGCTCTCGGTCGTGCCTACTATGGGCGGAGAAGGCGCTGGGGCTGTCACCGCGTCGACGCGGTGCTCGCCGGCACCGAACCGCCACGCCGTGGCGGCTTCGCCCGCTGGGGGCGCCGTGCGTTCCAGTGCGGGCGCCGCGTGCTCGCCGGCGGCGGGAGTTCCCGGCACGGCGATCGCGCCGTCGCCAGCGGGCGCCGTCGCGGCGGCGCGACGGGCGTCACCGACCGCGGGGCTTGCCGGGAGGAACTCGGGCGCGGTGGGCGCAGCGGGCGAGGCCTCGCCTGGGGCGGAGGCGCGCTCGCCGCCAATCGGCGTCACTGCGGCGAATCGGGCTGCGGCGGCCCGGTCGGGCGTGCTAGTCGCGTCGGGCGTTCTCGCCGCGCTGGGTGTGCGTGCCGCGTCGGGTTTGCTCGCCGCGTCGGATCCCCCGTCGTCCGCGTTCGCGGCGGCAGCGGCAAGTCTCGCCATGCGTGCCGCGAAGGCGGCGGCACCGGCTTCGCCGGCGCGCCGCGCGCCGCCCTCATCGGCTACCGGTGTCGCTCCTGCGGGCTCCGTCGCGGCCGCCTCGTGCGCGAGCGGATCGGGAGGATCGGGCGGAATGCTCATCGGCCGTTGCCGATCCGCCGCGCATGTACGTGGTGACGGGGGTTGCTGGCCCTGGAATGAGTCGCCCCCGGCCCGATCGCCCACACGGTCGCGGTTCCGAGCGATGCCATCGCGGCGCCCGCCAGCATCACAGCCACGGCACGATGCACGACGGCCCGCGGCCGGCGGTGCAAAGCGTTGAACTGGCTCGCGACGCGCGCCGGCGGACCGAACCGCTCGACTGCGATCCGCGCCGCGCGGTCGGCATCGACGCCGCGGCCGGCGTCGGCCGCGGCAGCCTCGAGCAGGTGCGCGCGCACCTCGGCGAGGATCCGTCTGCGCCTGCTGCGACGCAGGTGACGCGCGAGCTCGGCGATGTAGTCGGCGATGGGGTTCACAGCCGCCCCGGCGACACGATCGGGGCGAAGACTGCGTCGACGGCGCCGCGGAACGCATGCCAGCTCGCGACGCGTTCGCCGACCGCCGCGGCGCCTGTGCGCGACAGGGCGTAGACGCGGCGCCGCCGGCCGGAGACCACCTCCCAGCTGCTCGACAGCAGGCCGGCATCCTCGAGCCGGTGCAGTGCGGGGTAGATCGTTCCCTCGGCCAAGTCGAACTCGCCGTCGCTGCGTCTGCACATTTCCTCCACGATTGCATACCCGTGCAGCGGTCTCGCCTCGAGAATCGCGAGCACCATCCCGTCGAGATGTCCTTGCAGCTCCGTGCTGGCCATAAGTAGACAGTCTATACATAGGTGGTCTGCATCCTCGTCAGAGCAGGTCGTCGCAACACGCTCGTGCCGTCGGGCGACGCCGGACCAGCGGCCGCGGCCTCCACGCTCGGAAATGGTCGGACATGGCCGGACATGGTCGGACGCGCTCGGACATGGTCGAAGCAACCGTCCACCCGCCCGCGCGCGCGGGCCTGCGACGATGCGGGTTCGAACAATATGAGCCGAACCCGATCGATCTGCGTAGGTGAGAGTTGATGAAGCTGCTGGCGCGCGCGAGGTATGGACTGCTCGACCGGGCGCTCGAGCATGGTCTGCTGCCCGATCGGGTGCTGGCGGCCGGTTCGCGCGTGGGAGCCCGCGCGCGGGTGCGGCGCGAGCGCCGCGGCGGGGTGGAGGAGCAGGAGCGGCGGCTCGGCGAGCTCGTCGAGACGATGCGCTCCGGCCCGATCGCCGAGTCGGTGGCTCGCGCCAACGAGCAGCACTACGAGCTGGCGCCCGAGTTCTTCGAGCTGTTCCTCGGGCCGCGGCTGAAGTACTCCTGTGGATGGTGGGGCGACGGGATCACCGATCTCGCGCTGGCCGAGGAGGCGATGCTCGCACTTTCGTGCGAGCGGGCCGGAATCGAGAACGGCATGAGCGTGCTCGATCTGGGCTGCGGCTGGGGCTCGATGTCGCTGTGGATCTGTGAGCGCTACCCGCAGGCGAACGTGGTCGCCGTGTCCAATTCCGCCTCGCAGCGAGCCTGGATCGAGTCGGTCCGCGACCGCAGGGGATTTCGCGACCGCTTGACCGTCAACACGGCCGACATCAACAGCTTCGATCCCGGCCGCCGCTTCGACCGCGTCGTGTCGATCGAGATGTTCGAGCACATGCGCAACTGGGAGGCGTTGCTCGCGCGGATTGCCGGCTGGCTCGAACCGGACGGGCGGCTCTTCGTGCACGTCTTCTCCCACCGCAGCCTGGCCTACGAGTTCGCCGGCACGTGGGCCGCCGAGCGCTTCTTCACCGCCGGGCGGATGCCCTCGCACGAGCTCCTGCTGCGCTTCCAGCGCGACCTCGAGGTGCGCGCCAGCTGGGCGCTGTCCGGGACGCACTACGCGCGCACGCTGTCGGCTTGGCTGGAGCGGCTCGACGCGCACTCCGGGCGCGCGTTGATCGTGCTGGGCGACGCACTCGGCGAGCGCCGCGCGGCGCGGGCGCTGGCCGGCTGGCGGCTGTTCCTGCTCTCCACCGAGCAGATGTGGGGCTGGCGGGACGGGCAGGAGTGGATGGTGTCCCACCACCTGCTAGCGCCCCGCTGAAGCGGGGGACGCGCGTCAGCGCCGCCGCCGGCGCTCCGGCTCCCGCGGCGGTCGCCATACGCGCGCTGAGCCAGTGGGCTAGCGTGCCCGCCTGGATCTCGAACCGGGGAGGATGCTGTGTCGCGCTTCGACGGACAGACGGTGCTGGTCACGGGAGCTTCGCGCGGGATCGGCCTTGCGAGCGCCGAGCATTTCGTCGCGCTCGGCGCACGCGTCGGCATGGTTGCGCGCGACCACGCGGCGCTGATCGCCGCGGCTGGGCGGATCGGTGGCCAGACGCATGTCGTGGCAGCCGATTTGACTGACCCCCAGGAGTGCGCGCGCGCCGTCGACGAGGTGGCCGGCGCGCTCGGCCCCGTCGACGTGCTGGTCAGCTGTGCCGGCGTTCTGCACCGCGACTTTGTCGAGAACGTCACGCCGGAGGACTTCGAGCAGACCTGGCGGCTGCACGTGGGGGCGGCGCTGTGGCTGACCCAGCGCGTGCTGCCCGGGATGCGCGAACGCCGGCGTGGCTCGATCGTGCTCGTGTCCTCCGAGCTTGGGCTGATCGGCGGCCCGTCATATGCGTCCTACTGCACCAGCAAGTGGGGGATGGTGGGACTCGCCGAGGTGCTCTACCACGAGCTGGCCGGGTCGGGCGTGCATGCCTGCGCGATCTGCCCCGCCGACGTCCGCACCGACCAGCTGCGCGAGGACCTCGATTGGGGGCCGACTCCCGGTGTCCCGTTCGAGAAGGCGATGACGACCGAGCGCCTGGCCGCCGCGATCGCCTCGGCGGCCGCCGGAGGGAAGGCCGTTGTGGTCGTCGACCGGCTTCCGATGCGGGCGCTGTTCGGGTTTTGGGGGGGGCCGCGCGGTCTGAGTCGCAGGATGCTGCACACCGCCTACAAGCCGCTGCTGAAGACCCGCGGCGGCGGCTGAGCGCGCTGGCACCGCGTCCGCCGCTCAGCGCAGGACGCGATGTTCGACGCGCCCGCCGAAGGCCAGCAGGACGTCGGCGGTGAGTGACGGCGGGAAGATGCCGTGGCCGACGACGCCGGGCGTGCCGTCAAGGCGAGCGCTCAGCTCGTGGCGGTCGGGGAAGTCTTCGAGGTAGTCGGCGATGACACCTCCGTCCGGGCTTGCGGGCACGTCGCGCAGGCGCACCGATCCGAGCGCGGCGAGCGTGGAGTCGATCCCGAAGCGCAACAGCTCGAGCGGAACCGGCGGCCCGATCCGCGTCACCGCCTTGTCGCTCGAGCCGATCACGACAAAGCGCACGGCCGCCGCCGCCACGACCTTCTCGCGGGTATGGGCGCCGCCGCCGCCCTTGATCAGCCAGCCATCAGGATCGATTTGGTCCGCTCCGTCGATCGCGATGTCCAAACGCTCGATGCCGGTGAATGGCACGACTTCGAGACCGAGCTCGAGCGCCCGACGCTCGGTCTCGGGCGACGTGGCGACGCAGCGAACCGCGAGCGCCCGCGCCGCCAGCGCCGCCAGCAGGTAGGCGACGGTGGTGCCGGTTCCGAGCCCCACGAGCTGACCGTCGGTGACCAGGCCGGCCGCGGCCTGCGCAGCCTCGCGCTTCTCCTGTTCTGTGTCTGGCACGCGACAGAGGCTAGTCGGCCTTCTCGCAACGTTGCAGCGTGAGCGCCTCCGTGCTCGGGCACCGAGGCAGGCAACGGTCTTCCCCGCCGCCGCGGGGCCGGCTGGCCGGCGCCGGCCAGCCGTCGTCCACCCCCGAACGGGGCGCTTGCGCAGAACGTTTGCGTAAAGACCAGCAGGTGCGGAGCCTCTTCGGCAGCTCGGATATTCGCACTGTGCGGGTTTACTGCCGAAGGCCCTTGACATCCGTGCGGCGAGCGTCCAGATTGAATACAGCGAGGTGCAGATTGCGCGTGGATCGGGGGGCGGTGAGGTTTCCACCCATCGTCCGGCCGGTGCTGCACATAGACTCGTCGAGGTGAGCACTACGCAATCTGAGATCGACCAAGTGGCCGACGCGGACCGGGTACGTCCCGCTCCTCGGCTGTCCACGGCGCCCTCCTGGGAGGCGCTTCGCGGCTACGCCACGCTGATGCGCGGCGTGCTGGACGCGCTGCCCTTCGGCGTCGCCGTGCTGGACCGCGGCGGCACGCTCACGACCTGGAATAACGAGCTCGCCTCGATGCTTCCCTCGCCCCCCTCGCGCGGCGGCACGCACGACATCTCGGTCCTGGTGCGCCAGGTGCACCGGATCGTCGCCGACCCCCAGGACTTCGACGCCCGCCTGAAGCTCGCGCTCGAGCCGCCCAAATCCAACGAGGAGGGCGAGACGCTGAACAACGAGTTCGAGGTGGCCCTGCACGGCGAGGACGGCGGCGCGCTGGCGGTGTCGGTCAACCCCTTCGGCGATGAGGACGAGAGCATCGTCATCTGCTTCCGCGACGCGACGGGAGAGCTCCGCGCACGCCGGGCGCTCGAGCACCGGGCGATGCACGACGCGCTGACCAAACTGCCGAACCGCGAACTGCTGATGGACCGCCTGACCGTTGCGCTGGCGCGGCTCGGCCGTCAGGGCACCGCGGTCGGAGTGCTGTTCATCGACCTCGATGGCTTCAAGGAGGTCAACGACCTCTACGGCCACGACGTCGGCGACGAACTGCTCGTCACCGTGGCCGACCGTCTGCGCCGCGAGGTCCGCGACGGCGACACCGTGGCGCGCTTCGGCGGCGACGAGTTCGTCGTGCTGTGTGAGGATCTCGTCCGCATCGAGGCAGCTGAGCCGCTTGCGCGCCGGCTGGCCGAGGCGGTCGCGGCGCAGATCAGCATCGGCGAGCGGCTGATCGCCGTGAACGCCAGCATCGGCGTGGTCGTCGAGCAGAACCCTGCGACGAGTGCCGAGGCGCTGGTCAAGCGGGCTGACTCCGAGATGTACCGCGTCAAGCACGGCGCCCGCTGACGCTCCGGGCGCCTCGCGTCGCGCTCTGACGCCTACGGTTCCAGCCGCTGCGACGCCAGGAGCTTGTCGAGGTACTCGCGCTCGGCTTCGAGCGCGAGGATCTGCGCGCGGATCACGGCACCGGCCTGCTCGATGCGCTCCGTCTGCGCCGCGAGCGCCGCGATCATCCGGCGCTGGCGCTCCAGCAGCACGGCCAGGTAATCGGCGGTGGGCTCGTTCAGTCTCTGGCGAGAGCGACCGCGGATCGTCGCCGCCTCGATCTCGGCGCCCGTGCGCAGCTCGATCGCAGCCAGTTCGGCCAGCGCGACCACGCTCGCTACGAGGCTCATGCTGCGGTCGGCGAGCGTCTCTTCCCCGCGTGTGCCGGCCGCCGTCCCCTCCGCGCCGGCGGCGGTCGTGCTCGCCCCCACGCCCGGTTCCCGCCGTGGCGCCGCGGCGACGGTGGGGCTGCGCGGAGGCGGCGCCGTCAGGCTCGCGGGTTCGGCTGCAGAGATCGCGGGTTGCGCCGGAGGAACCGCGGATTGCGCGGGAGGGCTCGCGGGTTGCGCCGGCGCGATCGGCGGTTGCGCCGGCGGGGGATCGTCGGGGCCCGCGACCCAGGCGTCCACGCTGACCACGTCGAAGCGTTCCGCAGTGCTGCGGTTTGCACGGGTGCCGCCGAGGCGGCGCACCTGCTCGGCGAGGACCGCCACCTGGGCGCGCAGGTCGTCGGCGGTCACCTCGGCGTCAGCCGGCGGGGGCTCCTCGCCGCCGCGCTTGGAGTGTGGGTGTGACTTTGGCATCGGCGTGTTCCAAGCGAACGTACACCACGGCGGCTGGTGCTGGCTAGGCAGGTTTTCCCCACGTATGCTGAAGTCTTCACGGAGCGCGAGACCGGAGCAGGCACGGGGGCGCTCTCAAGAAACCTCTCCAGGACGCCGACAGAGGTATTGCAGTGACGCAGACAGGCGACAACACGGATGTCCCGCTGCTCACCCCGCAGGATGTCAGTACGCGGGTGGGCGAAATTCTGGGCACGGCCGAGCGCGAGGCGCGTGAGATCATCGCTGCCGCACGCGGCGATGACGTTGGCGAGCAACCGCTGGGCACGCTGGACGCCACGATCGACGACCTGGCCCGCGCAGTCGAGCGCCTCAGCCTGAGATTCGACGCGTTCGAGCTGGCCACCGCCGCACAGATCGAGGAGCTCGGGCGGGCCGTTCACGCCGCCGCCGGCGCACCCGCGACGGCCGAAGCGCCGTCGCCGGGGTTCCAGTTCGATCCGACGGCAGCCGAGGCCGCCGCCATTCTCGAGCGCGAGCAGACCCCGCAGCTCGCCTCGGCGCGCGTACGTGCGATCGACCTTGCCCTCGCGGGCTACACGCGCGAGTCGATCGCCAACGAGCTTGCTGTCTCGCTCGAGCGGGGCGAGGTCGATGCGCTGCTGGACCGCGTCCTGATCGGCTGATCGAGCGTCCGCGCGCCACGCGCGTGCCCGCGAGCGCTGGGCGGCTGTTAGGCTCTGCCACGGTGAGCACGACCAGCCAGATGTTCGATGCCGCACAGACACGCGAGATCCTCGAAGAGCTCGATCGAAACGGCTTCGTCCACATTCCGGGCGTACTTTCGCCCGACGAGGTCAGCGAGCTTCGCGAGGTCGTGGAGCCGCTTGCGCAGGAGCACTTCGACCCGCAGCTGGGCTTCACCCACGCCCTCGGTGCCGCCTACCTGCACCCGCGCCTGACCGACCTCGCCGTCGATCCGCGCCTGATGGGAGTGCTGGCCGGAGCGCTCACGCCGAACCTCCACATCTACCACTCCCATATCGACGTGCACCCGCCGGAGGAGGACAAGCCCGACGCCTGGCGCTGGCACGAGGACGGCGGCCGCCAGACCGCGGACCTCGACTACCGCGCGCGGCTCTCCGCGAAGCTGGGCTACTGGCTGAGCGACTGCGACGAGCCCGGGATGGGCAACCTCGAGGTGATCCCCGGCAGCAACCTCTGGACCGACTTCCTGCCGCGCACCCCCGGCCAGACGCCCGACGGCGCGATCCAGGTCCTCGCCAAGGCCGGCGACGTCACCCTCTTCGAGCGCCGTATCTGGCACGGCCGCAGCACCAACCTCTCCGACCGCACGCGGATGGTCGTCTTTTTCGGCTACTCGCCCCGCTGGATCGTCCAGCGCGAGTTCCCGAGCGCCGAGCAGCTGGAGGCGGCGATCGGCGACCCGCTGCGCCGCCAGCTGATCGGTGCCCCCGACTGGGACTCCTGCCACGTCGGCCGCGCCGAGCTGCCGCTCACGCAGTACCTCGCGCAAGCCTGACCGGGGGCCGGGCTGGTGCACCCGTTCCGGGCCAACCCAGCTTCCCACTGAGGGCACAGGCAGCGAGATCGTGCAGCGGGCGACGCCGCGGCCGTGGGCCTGTGCGCTGCACAACCGGTGGCCAGCCACGCTGAACGTGATCGTTCGCCCGATCAGCGCCTTGCCAGCGCTGGTCAGGGTCGCACTGACCACGCCCAGTCCTAGACCTGCGCGCCAGCTTAGGAGCGCGACCTGCGGGGCCGCATTCGAGCTCGTCGACGCCTTCGCTGCTGGCGTGATCGTGACTTCGAGCCTTGCGTCTGCGCTGCCCCGGGAGCCCTCACGTCACCCGGTGGCATGCTTCACCCAGATGGTGATGTCCGTCGGTTTCGGTCCGCTGTATCCGGCCGGCGGCGACAGCGACAGCGTGAGCGTCCAACGCGCTGGCGAGAGTGTCGCGACGAGCGTCAACTGCCCCGTTCGTTGATCGGTCGGTCGGAAGTGGACGGTGCGCCGTCCTGCGCGTGCCGTGATCGTCGGCTTTGCGCGGCTCGGAGTGAAGGAAGCGGTGACGCTCACGCGTCCGTTGACCTGGTGAACATGCCAGCTGGCTCTCGCCAAGGGACGGGCGGTAACTCCGGCCGAGGAACCCGAGCCCGCTCCATCTCCGGCCGAGGAACCCGAGCCCGCTCCAGCAGACCCGGCGTTGGGGATGGTAAAGGTCGTACAGTGGCTGGCGACGTTATAGACACTGCCACTGCCACCGGATGACGCGCAGGCGGTCCATTGCCCTGCCGTTAGGGTGACGATGGCGACGCCGTTTGCGTCAAGCGGAGGCGTAAGGTCGCTGGGACCGGTAATGGTGAGCACCGGGTCGGGCGCGTCGCTGCTCACGGTGACGGTGGCGTCGGTGCTCGTTGGCGTGACAAGGACCTGTACGTCATTAGGCTGCCAGCCGCCGGGAGGCGGAGAGCCTACGGGCAGCACAGGAACGAAATCCGTGTCTTGGTTCATCGCCCCGGAGAACAGAGTGAGCTCCAGTCCACTGTCGGCTGGCGTGTCACTGCCGCCCCAGCTTTGGATGAACGACCCGTCCGGGAACACCTGATCGACGTAGCCCATATACCAGTCCGTGTCACTTGCAGGCTTGCAGGATGGGGCCTCCTGCTCGACCGTTGAGTATGCCCAGAGCAGGCATTCTCCGGGAGAGAACCAGAGATCCCCAACCACCGGCGTGTGGGTGACGGGGTAGCCGACGGTTTCGGCGTCCAGCAGAAAACAGTAGTGCGGCAAGAAGGAAGAGCAGTTCTGGTAGTTGTACCCGTACTTTTGAACCGCGTACATCTCGATGTCGGGGCGCTTCTCGGCTGGCCAGTACGCGCTGTTGATGTACCCGGTGAGGTCTGTGTCCCAAGAGCCATCCGGGTTCTTGAGCTGGTCCCACTCCGGGTTGCCAGGATCAGGCGCAGGCCACTCGGACTCGGGCACATCGCAGATCGGGTTCCCGATTGAAACGGGACAACTCGGAGTCGTGTTGTAGGCCGACGCAGTCGGAAGGCTAGTCCAGCTCGGCGACTGAAACTCGCCTGAGGCAGTCGCGCTAGCCTGCCCGGTGAGGAGGAGGAGGACCACCACAGCCGACAGGCTGGCGAGAAGAAGAGCCCCGAGATGCGGGCGAAGCGCGGTCACTTGATCGAACCCAAGAGCGCCGAGATTAGCCAAGTTCGAGCGACAGCGCCGGTGCGGCTCGATGGCCCGAGACGGAGCGATCCAAGCGACTGCCCGCTACCCACACCCTCCCGCCGCCGCGGGCGGCCACCATTGACCGCTGCCCCACGTTGGACAGTCGAATGACCGTCTACAGCCTGCCTAGCCGCAGCCGGTGTTGTTACCGCAGCTCGGGCAGGTGTAGCAGGACCCTGTGCGCTGCATCATGCCGCCGCACTGGGTGCACGCTGGCCCGAGGTCGAGCCCCTGCAGCTTGGCCGGGACGACCGGCGGGGAGTCGGTGAACGCCGCGCTCGCAGGTTTCACGACGCTGCCGCCGTTGGCGGGTGGCGCGGCGAGCTCGCTGGCGGGCACCGAGGTGTCGGAGGAGTGCACGGCGACGGAGGCGTGCTCGGCCGACTGGCGCGCGCGCACCGCCGGCGTCAGGATGCCGAGCTCCTCCTGGGCGTCGGTGTCGAGGAAGCGCGACGCGAGCCAGCGCATGATGTAGTCGGGCATCGACTTGGCGAAGGGGATCTCCGGGTTGGTGGTGATGCCCTCCGGCTCGAAGCGCATGTAGCTGAACTTCTCCACCAGCTTCTCGAGCGGCACGCCGTACTGCAGCGCGATCGAGATCGCCGTCGCGAAGGCGTTCATCATGCCCCGCAGCGTCGAGCCCTCCTTGCCGATGTCGGTGAGGAAGATCTCACCGACCGTGCCGTCCTCGTACATGCCGGCGGTGATGTAGCCCTCGTGGCCGCCGAGCGAGAACTTGTGCGTGATCGACTGGCGCTCGCGCGGCATGCGATGGCGCTGCGGTCCCGCCTTCGCGACCGCAGTGGCGATCAGCGCATCGAGCGTCTCGGGATCCAGCGGCTTCGCGGCCTCCTGGGCGTCGGTGCGCAGCGCCTGGGCGGTCTTTGAGCCGTCGCGGTAGATCGCGAGCGCCTTGATCCCGAGGCGCCACGCCTGCGTGTAGGCGTCGGCGATGTCCTCGACGCTCGCCTCGGCCGGCAGGTTGACGGTCTTGGAGATCGCGCCCGAGATGAACGGCTGCACGGCGCCCATCATCTTGATGTGGCCCATGTGGGAGATCGCGCGCTCGCCGACGGCGACATCGAAAACCGGAAGGTGCTCGTCGCGCAGTCCCGGCGCGCCGACGATCGTCCCGTGCTCATTGATGTAGGCGACGATCTGCTCGATCTGCTCGTCGCTGTAGCGGAGCGTCTGCAGCGCCAGCGGGATCGTGCGGTTGACGATCGTCATCTGGCCGCCGCCGACGAGCTCCTTGAACTTCACGAGTGAGAAGTCCGGCTCGACGCCGGTCGTGTCGCAATCCATCAAGAAGGAAATCGTGCCGGTGGGCGCGAGGACCGTCGCCTGCGCGTTGCGGTAACCGTGGCGCTCGCCGAGCTCGACCGCCTCGTCCCACGCGCTCCGCGCGGCCCCGAGCAGCTGCGGCTCGCACAACCCTTCCTCGGCGATCGCGTGGCTCGCGTCGCGGTGCATCCGCATCACGCCGTTGTGGGCGTCGCGGTTCTCGGCGTAGCGCTCGTAGGGGCCGAGGACGGCGGCGACGCGCGCCGATTGCGCGTAGGCGCGGCCGGTCATCAACGCGGTGATCGCCGCAGCCGTGGCGCGGCCCTCGTCTGAGTCGTAGGGCATGCCGTCGGCCATCAGGAAGGCCCCGAGGTTGGCGTAGCCGAGGCCGAGCTGGCGGAACGCGCGCGCGTTGACACCGATCTGCTCGGTCGGGTAGCTGGAGGGGCCGACGAGGATCTCCTGCGCGAGCAGTATGACGTCGACCGCGTGATTGAAGGCGCGCACGTCGAAGCTGCCGTCGCCGCGGCGGAACTTCATCAGGTTCAGCGAGGCCAGGTTGCAGGCGGAGTCGTCGACTGACATATATTCCGAACAAGGATTCGACGCGTTGATCCGCCCGCTGACCGGATTGGTGTGCCAGCGGTTGATCGTCGTGTCGTACTGGACGCCCGGATCGGCGCAGCGCCAAGCAGCCTGCGCGATCTCGCGCATCAGCTCGCGTGCGGGGATCGGCTCGCCAACCGGCTCGCCGGTTGCGCGGGCGATCAGCCGCCATTCGCCGTCGGCCTCGACCGCCTGCATGAACTCGTCGGTGACGCGCACGGAGTTGTTGGCGTTCTGGTACTGGATCGAGAGGAAGCCCTCGCCGTCGATCGACATGTCGAAGCCGGCGTCGCGCAGCGCGGCCGCCTTGTCCTCCTCCTTCGCCTTGCAGGTGATGAAGTCGACGATGTCCGGGTGGTCGATGTTGAGCACGACCATCTTCGCGGCGCGCCGCGTCTTGCCGCCGGACTTGATCGTGCCTGCCCAGGCGTCGGCGCCGCGCATGAAGGAGACGGGGCCGGATGCCGTTCCGCCCTTCGAGAGCGGCTCCATAGAGCCGCGGATGTTGGACAGGTTGATGCCCGAGCCTGAGCCGCCGAGGAAGATCGTCCCCTCCTTCGTGTTCCAGTCGAGGATCGACTCCATCGTGTCCTTCACGGAGAGGATGAAGCAGGCCGAGCACTGTGGGCTCTCCTCGAAGCCGACGTTGAACCAGACCGGCGAGTTGAACGCCGCCAGCTGGTGCAGCAGGATGTGGGTCAGTTCGGCCTCGAAGGTGTCGCCATCCTCCTGCGCCGCGAAGTACCCGCGAGAGCGCCCCCAGTCGGCGATCGTGCCGGCGACGCGGCCGATCATCTGCTTGACCGAGCGCTCGCGCTCGGGTGAGCCCAGCTGTCCGCGGAAGTACTTCTGCGCAACGATGTTGGTCGCGTTCTGGGACCAGGAGGCAGGGAATTCGACGTCGCGCTGCTCGAACGCGACGCGATCGCCGTGGCCGATCCGTGCGTCGCGGAGCTCCCATTCGACGCTGTCGAAGGGATGGACTCCCGGCGTCGTGAAGACGCGGCGGAGTGTCAGCGCGTCGCTGGCGGTCGTGGTCTCGGCGGTGCGTGCTTCCATGGTCTGTCCCTCTCTGTGTAGCGGCGTCGGCGCCCTGGCTGGGTGATCGGTGGGGGCCGACGATCTTCCGCCTCGGCTCGGACGGAAACGTGGCGTGCGCGCGCACCTCTAATTCTACCGCCCGCCGATGCTGGGCCGGGCGATCCGGCACTGCACTGCTGCATGCAGCACGCCCGATTAAAAGCCTGCAAATTGCGGGTCGGCGCGCCAGCCGGCCAGCCCCCGGGACGCCCGCGTCTAGCGCCCGAGGCGCAGCCAGTCGCCGAACTCCGCGAGCACGCCGGCAGCGCGATAGCGAGCCTCGGCGAGGGCGTGGCGCGTCTGCGCGAGCCAGGGTGGATCGAGGGCCAGCAGGTTGAGCACGACGACCGCCAAGGCGGCGAGCGCGAGCAGCGCGAGGAGGACTGCGAAGGCGATCACCACGCGGGCATCCTAGAAGGTAGCGGCAAGGCCGTCGCCGGGTTCAGGTCGGCGTCGATGCAAGCCAAGCTCGACCATGAGCCGAGACAGGTAGGAGGCTTGGGCGACATCGTCGCGGCGACGGATCCCGTCACTCGAGCAGGTCGGCGAGCTCGGCCAGCGCGGCCTCCAGCAGCGCGTCCGGTGCGAGCGTCGCGTCCAGCGTGCGGATCCGCCGCGGTTGCGCTGCCGCGAGCGACGCGTAGCCCGCTGCGATCCGGGTGAAGAACTCGTCGGTCTCGCGTTCGAGCCGGTCGGCGTCCTCGCCGCGGTCGCCGCGGCGGCGGCGCCCGGCGGCCGCCTCGATCGCCAGCAGCAGCGTGCGGTCGGCGGTGAGACCGCCCGTCGCGAACTCGTTGATTGCGCGCACGGCCTCGACCCCGAGGCCGCGCCCGGCGCCCTGGTAGGCGAGCGAGGAGTCGATGTAGCGGTCAAGCAGCACCCAGCGTCCCGCCGCGAGCTCCGGCGCCACGCGCTCCGCGACAAGCTGCGCGCGCGAGGCCGCGTACAGCAGCGCCTCGGCCCGGTCGTCGATCTCGAGCCCGGGATCCTTGACCAGCGAGCGGATCCGCTCGGCGAGCGCGACGCCGCCCGGCTCGCGCAGCGCGACGGCGTCGATGCCGCGCGCCAGGAGCGCCTCGCGCAACGCGGCGGCGAGCGTCGTCTTGCCGGCGCCGTCGATCCCCTCGATCGTGATCAGCCGCGCCGCCACAGTGCAGCCCAGAGTAAGGGACTGCCCCGCTAGCGCGCCGCGCGCTCGCCTATCGTTGCTCCCGGCCGGGCAGCTTCGGGAGGTGGCTGTGAGAGTTTCGATCCTCGACGACTATTTCGACACGCTGCGCACGCTTGCGTGCTTCGAGCGGCTGGCGGGCCACGAGGTCACCGTCCACAACGACCACCTGCAGGACGTCGGCCCGCTGGCGGCGCGGCTGCGCGGGTGCGAGGCGCTCGTGCTGATCCGTGAGCGCACGCAGATACGCGCGCCGCTGCTCGAGCAGCTGGACGAACTGCGCCTGATCAGTCAGCGCAGCGTTTA
>Ga0302319_10014699_pt1 | contig 14558 bp, 10 predicted proteins | sample Bog_T0_2_FD_203319 | JGI IMG/M metagenome (GOLD analysis project Ga0302319, IMG submission 203319) | Peat permafrost microbial communities from Stordalen Mire near Abisko, Sweden - Bog_T0_2 | ecosystem: Environmental > Terrestrial > Soil > Wetlands > Peat | place: Sweden: Abisko, Stordalen Mire... | reverse complement strand
GGGCCCTCGATCACCGGATACACCACATATACCTGATGCTTCTTCGCGACCTGCTTGCGGACAAACTCCCAGACCTCGTCGGATCGGTCGTCGGCAACCTGCCGCGTCACAATTGGCGTGCGGCCGGGCGGCAGCTCGTCGAGCACGCTCAGGTCGAGGTCTCCGTAGAGCGACAGTGCCAGCGTTCGCGGGATGGGCGTCGCCGTCATGACCAGAACATCCGGCTCCGCGCCATCCTTCTTCATCAGCCGGAAACGCTGCAGCACGCCGAAACGGTGCTGCTCGTCGACGACGACCAGCCCCAGCTTCGCGAACTCGACTTTTTCTTCGATCAGCGCGTGCGTGCCAATCACCAGATCCGTCTGCCCCTCGTAAATCCGCCGCCGCGCTGCACGCTTGCGATCGTCGTCGAGCGAACCCGTCAACAGGGTGATCCGGTACTTGTGCTCGGCCTTTTCGAGGACGCGCTTCGCCGACAAATAATGTTGGGTCGCCAGAATCTCGGTCGGCGCCATCAGGGCGGCCTGGTGGCCGTTCTCAATCGCGATCAGCATGGCCTGCAGCGCGACGATCGTCTTGCCGGAACCGACATCGCCCTGCAGCAGCCGCCGCATGGGCACGCCGCGCCGCATGTCGCCGGCAATCTCGCCGAGCGCCCGTTTTTGCGCCGCGGTTGGATGAAACGGCAGAATCTCCCGCAGCGCCGCGCGCACCTTATCGCTGGTCTCGAAGGCGATGCCGGTTTTCTCCTGGAAGCGGCGCCGCTTTACCTCGAGGCCGAGTTCGAGATAGAAAAGCTCCTCGAAGATCAGCCTGCGATGCGCCGGTGTCGTTGAGGCCTGCAACTGCGCCATCGAGGTTCCCGCCGGAGGGAAATGCACTTCGCGCAGCGCCTCTTCCCGGCGCTCCAGCTCCAGCCGCTGCACCAGAGAAACGGGCAGCGTCTCGGGAATCCCCTTCAGTTCCTCGAGAATGTTCCACACGGTTCGCCGAATCCAGCGCGACGCCAGCTTGCTCCCGCTCAGCGATTCGTAGACCGGCGTGATGCGGCCGACTTCGAGGATGCGGTCGAGGGCGTCGTCGTGGCCGTCCGGCAGCACCTCAAACTGCGGCTGTATCATCTTGAAGCCGCGCCCCGACTTCGACGCATCTACTTTGCCGAAGAGCGCGACCATCTGGCCGGTTTTGAACTTGCCCTCGAGATAGGTTCCGTGAAACCAAAGGCATTTCATCGAGGTGAGGCCCTGGCCGACGGTCATCTCGAAGATGGGCATCCGCTTGGTGCGCAGCAGGGCCGCGCCGCGGACTTCGGCGATGACGCTCGCCATCTCGCCGGGTTTCAGCTCGTTCAGTCCGCGCGGATTGAGCCGGTCTTCATAGCGGAAGGGGAGGTGGAGGAGCAGGTCCTCGACCGTCGCGACTCCCTTTTCGCCGAGCATTTTGGCGATGGTGGGGCCGATGCCCTTCACAAACTGCACCGGAGTTTCCAGCGTCAGCACTCAGCGATCTTAAGGCATGGGTGGGGAAGGCGTGGGGAGCAAGAAGGATTGCAGTCGAGAATGCCACGCCTCGAAGATTCCGATTACTCGCCTGCCGGGGCTGCTTTCTCGCCCGCCACGGCCGCCTTCTTGTGCTCGACGAAGATGTGTGCCTGGTGACAGCTCACACACGTCTTGCCCTTCATGAATGGATCGGACTTCAGTTGTGCCACCTGATCGGCGTGACAGGTGTCGCATGTGCTTAACGCCGGTGTGGCCGCGAAGTCCGGTGCTGTGGTCTCGCCATGGCACACGGTGCATTCGACACTGTTGGCGGCATGCGGGCTGGCTTTCCATTGGTCATAGATCGCCTTGTGGCAGGTGGAACAGGTATCCCCGGCTGGAATCAGCCGATGGAAGATATGCCTGGCTTGCTCCTGCTGCGCCATGGCAGGTTGAACGGCAACCGCCAAAACGAGAAAGCCGAACAGGGTGAGACCGAACATGCGCGCACAGAAACGATTCACGGACAGACCTCCAGCGTATGGTCTTCCAGTATCGAACCTGGCGATGGCTGCAAGCAGTGATACAAATCACGTCTCACCGGAATGCGATCGGCGCGGAAGGCTGCGAGGCCTTTCGCCCAGGGAATGCTCACAAACGTCGGTTGAGGGCTGCATTCGCGGATACCCCATTCCTTCCCGATAAGCCGACTTGCCGCTACGAACGCCGGCATGTGTGGAAGGTTTGGCTCAACTGTTCATCGGAATCAGTGGATTGTTAAGGGGACTTGCTGATGCGCCGCGCGCGGGATACTCCCCGTGATAGGATTTGCGCGAATTCTTTGCAGGAAGAGACGGGAGATCGGGTTGGGCGTGGAAGACAGGCTCAGCAGAAGAGACGTGCTCAGATCAGGGGTCGCGCTGGTTGCAGGCATGGCGTGCGAATACTCGCTGCGCGGCGAAGTCCACGGTGACCTTGCGGAAGCGAAGGACGAACGCTGGGCTGTGGGGAACGAGCTTATGCGGCGTGAAGTGGGGTTTCGTCCAGGGGTGGGTCTGTATACGAAACAGATCTCGAACCGGGCGACAATGACTGACCTTTTGGTTCCGGGGAGAGATATCGCGAAGGCGCGGCCGGAGTTTTCGTTCAATTGTGACGGGAAACCGTGCAACAGCAACGGCGGCGACTTCGAACTCGTGCGCGTGAGCGACACCAGCACGAGCAACGGCAAATCCCTTTCCGTACGCATGAAGCACAAGAACCTGCCGCTGGAGGTGACAGCGCTCTACGCGATTTACACAGGACATGGGGCGTGCCGCAAGTCCCTGATGCTGAAGAACACGGGGGACGCCCCGCTCAGGATCACGCATTTAATGGTCGAGACGCTGGAACTGGGGCTCGGGCCTGAGAACGAGATGACGCTGTGGACGCAATATGGCGCGGTCCCGCGAGAGATCTTCTATACGGGGCGCTCCGAAGATGCCGGCGTGATGGTGATGAACGGGCGAACCGGGGATGGCGTGGCCATCCTGAACGAGGTTCCGGGGTATATGAAGCGCACCGAAGTGGCGGGCTGGGATGCACAGAACAGCATCCGGGTGAGCGTCATGTATGACACGGATCTGATGCCCTTTGAGCGGAGGCTTGCACCCGGAGAGGAGTTCACCACGGCCAGTGCGTCCCTCGTGCCGTTCAGACGGGACGATGGCTTCAACGATGCGCGATGGCGCGTGCCGAGCTATTCGGCTGAAGTGCTGGAGCGGCGCATCGACAAGCAGGGGCCACCTTGGATCTACAACACGTGGGAGCCGTTCGAGCGCGGTATCGACGAGCAGATCTCGCTGGAGCTGATCGAGGCGGCCGGTGCGATGGGGATGGACATCTTTACCATCGACGATGGCTGGCAGCAGGAGTACGGGGCCAACGCGGTGAACCTGACGGCGTTTCCAGGCGGCCTCGATCCGATTTTGAAGGCGGTGGAAGCGAAGGGCATGCGGCTGGGGCTGTGGATTCCGCCAGCGGCCATTGGAATGGGGACGCGGGATTACAAGGCGCACCCGGACTGGGCGGCGCTGGACCTCGAAGGCCATACGAAGACAACGTGGACCATGGCGGGGCAGAAGGCGGTCATGTGCATGGCCTCTCCGTTCAGGCACGCGGCTGCGGCGCGCATCAACGATGCGATCGAACGTTTCAGGCTGGCTTACGCCAAGCTGGACCTGACGACGATCTTCAATGCATACGGCGAGGCCCCGGGATGCTGGGCGAAGGGACACGACCATGGGGACTGGGCGGAGTCGCTGAACAGAATTTACGAGGGCATCAGGGAAATGACCGCGGAAGTCTATGCGAAGCATCCCGAGGTGCTGCTGGATCTGACGTTCGAGCTTTGGGGGCAGAAACACATCATCGATGCGGGACTGCTGGCAGCGGGCGATCTGGACTGGATGAGCAACGTGGACGACACCAAGCCGGATTCGGCGGGACCGCTGCAGGTAAGGCAGTTGCTTTACGCGCGCGCGGGATCGATGCCCGTGGAGGCGATGCTGATCGGGAACCTGCATGCGGACTTGCCGACCATCCAGGAGAGCTTTGCGACCACGATCGGGTCTGCGCCGCTGCTGCTCGGGGATTTGCGCAAGCTGACCGCGGCGGATCGCGCGTGGTATGGCGAGAAGATTGGCTGGTTCAAGCAGCTAAGACGACGCGTGAAGCTGAGCGAGAGCTTCTTTCCGCTGGGAAGCTGGAGACAGACATCGCCGATGGCCTGGGACGGGTTTGCACGGTTGGCAAAGAGCGGCGACGGCGTGGTAGCGCTTTTTCGCAACAAGTCGGGTGCTGCGGAGGCGCGCGTGGAGTTGCCGCTGATTCCCGAGGGCCGGTACCGGGCCCGATCGGTGATGACGGGTAAAGGTCTTGGGACGCTCGATCGGACGGCATGGAAGAACGGCGTCGGGATCGCGTTTCCGGGACAGGTTGAGGTGCTGGAGTTGCAAAGGGTCTAGCGGGCCGGCGATTGACCGGCGTGGATGACTGGCTTGCCGTACCAGTCGGACGAAGTCAGGGCAATGCACTCATTGACGCATTGACGTGAGCGAATTGGCTGCGATCAGAATGAGTAACGTGAAGCGGGCTTCTCGTCAGCGAATAATATGGACCTCCGTCGACGCGGTCGCGACGACCACAGAATCGCCACTGTAGCCATCGAGAACCGTGGGACTGGAGGTCTGGAGTTCTTGTGCGTTACCCGAGGATTTTCCGGAGAGGCAGGGAGAAGCCGGGGAGCCGGACGGGTTCGTCGAATGCATCGCCGGCCAGGACGGAGCGCACCTGCGGCTCCAGTTTGCCCGGGACGTAGCGGCAGGAGGCCGGTCCTCGGGACCATCACCCACACGGCCGTGGCGCCTTACCACATCGTCAGATTCACCTTATCGACCCATTCGTGCAGTGGAGTACCGGTGGGATCCTGGTCGAGTTGGTATTGGATGCCGATCATATCCGGCCATGTGGTCGTGTTGACGTTCCAGGTCTGATTGAAACCATAGGCCTGACCGTCGAACACGAGCGTGTCGTAGCGATATTGCGTGGAATTGAGGCGCTCATAGTACCACTGAATGTGGTGCCAGCCCGGCGCCCAGTGGGGACAAGGAATTCCATTGAGGACCCAGGCATCGCCCTGGCTATCCCAGGTGGCCCAGTAGCCATCTCCAAAGTCGCACTGGCTGCCGATCATGAACTCGTTGCCACTGAGAACCTGCCAGAGATCGAACTCCGAGGCCCAGAAGTGGGCTTCGGAGGCGGGGTCATGGTAGACCCAGAAATCAAACAAAAAATGGGAATTGGAACTGGTGCCCAACATCGTATCGATAAACAGCACGTTGCTCCACTGCGGCCCGTCGACGTACATCTCGAGGCTGCTGCCGCTCAGCGAGGGCTGGCTTTGGGAAAACGTCAACGTGTAATTTCCGGTGGTGTTGGTGCCGGCCGCACAGAGGCTGCAGATGCTCCAGTTGGCGGTGTCATTCTGCATCTCGGTCAGCACCTGCGCGTTGGCGGGCGGAGTCGGCAGCACCGTACTGCTGGGCGCTGCCGGTCCAACCTGGATCAACCTGATTTCCGATCTGTCGGAATCGCCCTGGGCGTCCGCCGCGCTTGCCCAGAGAAGATGCTGGCCAGCGGGGATATCAATCGCCTGGGAGATGGAAGTCGCAGCGGTATTTGTCTGATACACGGCTTGACCGTCGAGGCAAACCGTCCACTGGGCAACGGTAGCGGGGCCGTAGGCGATTGCATTCACCTGGACATTGCCCTGATTCTGACCGGGTGAGGGGCTTTGCAACCAAACGCCGGTTATCTTCCCATTTCCATTGTTATATCCATATCCCGTACCGCCGCAGCCCGCCGTGCTGCCACTTCCCGAGCCGCTGCCACTCCCGGAACCACCGCCGCTTCCCGAACCGCCGCCGCTCCCCGAACCGCCGCCGCTGCTGGCGCTACCAGCAACTGCGCCGCTGCCGCACCCGGTGATAACCAAGACCTGGAGTGCAAATGCGAATGCGCAAAGAATGCAAAGAAAACGCCGAACCATGCGGGCACTCCTCATGCACATGTGAGATGCGGGCTGCCCAGCTTCTGTTCCAAATGGACAATAACATTCGGTAGCCCCGGAGCGGAGTTTCAAGCGTGAGCACTGCAAGCGATCTTAAGGAATCGGCGCGGAAGGAATCTCTGTCAGCCTCGCGGGCTCGCTGGCCGCTTCAACGCTAACCGCTTTCCCGCTGACCGGTTCTTCGCTGACCGTCTTTTCGCTGTCCTGTGGATTTCCCCCCCTTGCGCGCTTCCTCTCCCATAGGCGAAGATAAGGCGAAAGTGCTTCGGTATGCCCTCCGCCGCCAGCCTCCGCCTCCAGATCGAAGCCGCCCTTGCCGGCCGCATCCCCTCGGCGCTCACGCCCGCGCCCCGCGTCATCCGACCCACCGCGCCCACCGGCATCCCGGCCCTCGACGACGCACTCGGCGGCGGCCTGCCCATAGGGGCGATCACCGAGCTTGCCGGAACCGAATGCTCTGGACGGACGTCGCTCGCGCTCACCTTTGTGGCCAGCCTGACGAACGCAGGCCGCGTCTGCGCCTGGGTCGACGTGTCGGACATGCTGCACCCCGAGTCTGCCGCGAGCAGCGGTGTCGACCTCAACCGCCTGCTCTGGATCCGCTGCGGGCCGCCCGCGGAACAGCTCCCCCTCCCCGGCTTTGCGGAAAACATCACGAACGAAAAATTGTCCTCACGAACCAGCTCCCGGAGCCCGGAGGCCGGTGGCCGGGGCCCTGCTAGTGCGCCTCCAATCCGCCACGACTATCTGGCTCCGCGCTGCGCTGAGCCGGTGCCCAAAGTCCGACGCTCGCGCAGGGGGTTCAATGTGTCATCCCCAGCGATGTCCCCGCACCCTCAGCCTGGTGCCCGGAGCCCGGAGCCCGGTGCCCGAGTGATGTCCCTGCAACCTGTCACCTGTGACCTGTCACCTGCTCGGCACCCTGCCAAAAAGCTGTACTCCCGCCTCGATCAGGCGCTCCGTGCTACCGACCTCCTTCTTCAGGCGGGTGGGTTCAGCGCCATCGTCCTTGACATGGGCTCCATCGCGCCGGAATTCGCCTTGCGCGTTCCCCTTGCGACCTGGTTCCGCTACCGCGCCGCGGCCGAGCGTACCCACGCCAGCGTCGTCCTTCTCAGCCAGCATGCCTGCACCAAAAGCAGTGCAGGCCTCGTCCTCCATTGCGAGCCCAGCCAGGCCGATCCTGACTGCACCACCGTCTTCACCGGCGCCGAACACCGCGTCGCCATCGCCCGCGAACGCTTCGCGAAAGTCGTCGACTTTGCCCGTAAGCCGCCGCAAAGCGACCACAGCATTCTCTGGAGCAGCCGCACGCCATGGTCATCCGCAGTCCGGGCCGCGACTCGCCCCATCTCCGCAAAAACTCCAGGGCGCCGATGAACCCTCCCCCGACCTTCTACGCCTGTCTCTACGTCCGCGAATTTCCCGCGCAGGCCATGCTGCGCCTTCGCCCCCAGCTCAAAGAGAGCCCGGTCGCCATTCTCGAAGGCGACCCGCCGCGCCAGCGGGTCTGCTCATTGAACGCCCGGGCTCACGCGCTCGGCGTCGAAGCCGGCACCACGCGCGCCGAGCTCGAAGTTTTCCCGGGAGTCACCCAGCTCCCGCGCTCCCTTGCCGAGGAAGCGAGCGCCCGCGCCGCTCTGCTCCAGTGCGCCGGCCAATTTTCTCCGCGCGTGGAAGACCGCAGTGAAGGAACACACTTCTGCGCGATTCTCGATATCGCCGGAACCGAAAAGCTCTTCGGTCCTCCGGAAAAACTCGCCCAAAAACTCCTCGCCGCCGTCCGCGCCCTCGGCTTCCAGGCCTCCATCGTGGCCAGCGCCAACATGGACGCCGCCCTCTGCCTCGCCCGCAGTCTTAATCCCCGCACCACCGCTACCTCGCCCCTGGCAGGATGGAGCACAGCTGTCATCCCACCAGGAGAAGAAGCGGCCGCGCTTCAGCATCTGCCACTCGCCGTCCTCCCGCTCACTCCTGAGCAAGCCGAAACCTTCGCCCGCTGGGGCATCGTGACGCTGGGCGCGCTCGCCGCGCTGCCGGAAAAAGAGCTGATCGCCCGACTCGGCCAGGAAGGCCGCCGCCTGCGCCAATTGGCTCGCGGAGAAGCTCCGCACCTCCTCGTCCCCGCCGACCCGCCCTTCACCCTCGAAGAGCGCATCGAACTCGACTCGCGGGTCGAGCTCCTCGACTCGCTCCTCTTCGTCCTCGGCGTTCTGCTCGACCACCTCATCGCCCGCGCCGCTGCGCAAATCCTGGCCCTTGCTTCGGTCACCGTCACGCTTACTCTCGAAGGCGAAGGAACGCACACGCGTACGCACTCAAGAACAGTGCGTCCCGCGCTGCCTGGCAACGATCGCCGCCTCTGGCTGAAGCTGCTCCATCTCGACCTGCAGGCGCACCCACCCTCCGCTGCGATTCTTTCCGTCACGCTGAGCGCGGACCCCGGCAGCACCAGTAAAGTTCAGCTCGGCCTCTTCTCACCGCAACTCCCCGAGCCCGCCCGCCTCGACGTCACCCTCGCCCGCATCCGCGCCATCGTGGGAGAGAGCCGCGTGGGACGCGCCGTCCTCGAAGACACGCATCGGCCGGATTCGTTTCGTGTGGAACCCTTTGCCATTCCCGCAAACGCGATCTCCAACATCTCGGAACCGCAGGCGCAGGCCCGCTCCGCCCAGCGGCGTCTTCGGCCGCCCGAACCCATCCTCGTCACGCTGCAGCGGCGCCGTCCCACAAGCTTCGTTTTCCGCAACCAGCGCTATACCGTCGAGCGCGCCTGGGGACCGTGGTTTTTCTCCGGCCAATGGTGGGGCATCGAATGCTGGTCGATGGAGAAGTGGGACCTGGCCGCCCAATCTGTCGAAGACAGTGCGACCCTTTGCTGTGCCATCGCCCGCAATCCCTTACGCCCCTCGAACCTGCCCGAATGGCGCATCGAGGAGCTCTATGACTAGCGAAACACCCCGCTACGTCGAGCTCCACTGTGCCAGCGCCTTCAGCTTTCTCGAAGGAGCATCCCAGCCCGAAGACCTCGTCGAGCGCGCCATGGAACTCGAAATGCCCGCCATGGCCCTGCTCGACCGCAATGGCTTTTACGGCTCGGCGCGCATGCATACCTCCGGCCAGCGCAACAGTATCCGCGCCCACGTCGGTGCGGAAATCTCGACGTCGTTTTGGGGCGCGGAAGGCGAGCCCGCGTGGACGGCAACCCCTGCGCCGAAGGCGCGGTTAGCCGCACCGCAGGTGCCCCTGCTCTGCGAGTCCCGCACCGGCTATCAGAATCTCTGTCAGCTCATCACGCAATTCAAAATGCGCGAGCCCACCAAAGCCGAAGGCGCCGCCACCCACGACGACCTCGCCCAATACGCCGAAGGCCTCATCTGCCTCACCGGCGGCGACGAAGGCCCGCTCGCCGCAGCCCTCACCACCGGGGGCGAGCCCGCCGGCCGAACCCTGCTCGAAAACCTCACCCGCCTCTACGGCCGCGACAATGTTTACGTCGAGCTCCAGCGCCACCAGCTCCGCGACCAGGAGGCTCGCAACCAGGCCGCCCTTCGCCTTGCCCGCTCCATGAAGCTTCCCATCGTCGCCACCAACGGCGTGCGTTACGCCAAAGCTCAGGACCGCGAAATCCTCGACCTCTTCACCTCCATCCGCCATCACGTCGATCTCGACCACGCCGGCCGGCTGCTCGCCTTCAACAACCACCGCTATCTGCGCAGCGCCGCGGAAATGGCCGCGCTCTTCCGCGACATCCCTGAAGCAATTGCCAACACCAACGAAATCTCCCAGCGCCTCCGCTTCGAGCTCAGCGACCTCGGCTACGAATTCCCCCACTACCCCGTCCCCGAAAACGAAACCATGGACTCCTTCCTGCGCAAGCGCACCGACGAAGGCGTTCTCCGCCGCTACGGCCCCAAGAACGACGCCGCCCTGCTCGCCCGCGCCCGCAAACAAATCGACCACGAGCTCGCCCTCATTGCGAAGCTCGGCTTCGCCGGCTACTTCCTTATCGTGTGGGACATCGTCCAGTACTGCAAACGCAACGACATCCTCATCCAGGGCCGCGGCTCGGCCGCCAACTCCGCTGTCTGCTACGCGCTCGAAATTACCGCCATCGACCCCGTCGGCATGGAGCTGCTCTTCGAAAGGTTCCTCAACGAAAATCGCGGCGAGTGGCCCGACATCGACCTCGACCTGCCCTCGGAAGAAAAACGCGAGCAGGCCATCCAGTACGTCTACCGGCGCTACGGCGAACTCGGCGCCGCCATGACCGCCAACGTCATCACCTACCGTGGCAAGTCCGCTGCCCGTGAAGTGGGCAAGGCTCTCGGCTTCGATCAGGAATCGCTCGGCCATCTCACCTCGCTCGTCAGCCAATGGGAGTGGCGCGGCGAATCCGACACCATGGCCAACTCCTTCCACCACGCCGGTTTCGACGTCGAGCACCCGCGCATCGCCAAATACCTCGAGCTCTGCGCGCGCCTGCAGGATCTGCCGCGCCACCTCGGCCAGCACTCCGGCGGCATGGTTATCTGCCAGGGCCAGCTTAACCACATCGTTCCGCTGGAGCGCGCCTCCATGCCTGGCCGCACCGTCGTCCAGTGGGACAAGGAAGACTGCGCCGACCTCGGCATCATCAAGGTCGACCTCCTCGGCCTCGGCATGATGGCCGTCATCAAGGACTGCCTCACGCTCATCCCCGAACATTACGGCGAGCCCATCGACCTCGCGCACCTTCCCGAAGATCCCGAGGTCTACAAAGTCCTGCAGCGCGCCGACACCGTCGGCATGTTCCAGATTGAAAGCCGCGCGCAGATGGCCTCGCTCCCGCGCAATTGTCCCGACCGCTTCTACGACCTCGTCGTCCAGGTCGCGATCATCCGCCCTGGGCCGATCGTCGGAAAAATGATGCATCCTTATATGCGTCGCCGCCAGGGCAGGGAAGCGGTCACCTACCCGCACCCTTCACTGGAGCCCGTGTTGAAGCGGACTTTGGGTGTGCCCTTGTTTCAGGAGCAGCTCCTCCGCATCGCCATGACCGTCGCCAACTTCACCGGAGCCGAAGCCGAAGAGCTGCGCCGCGCCGTCGGCATGCGCCGCTCCTGGCAGCGCATGAAGGATCTCGAAGTGAAGCTCCGCGCCGGGATGACCGCCAACGGCCTTGCCCCTAAAACGCAGGACGAAATCGTCCAGGCCATCAGCTCCTTCGCGCTCTACGGATTCCCCGAGTCCCACGCCGCCAGCTTCGCGCTCCTTGCTTATGCCTCGGCCTATATCAAGGTGAAATATCTCGCGGCCTTCACCGCCGCCATCCTCAACAACCAGCCCATGGGCTTCTACGCGCCCGCGGTGCTGGTGAAAGACGCTCAACGCCACGGATTAAAAGTCCGCCCCATCGACGTTCAGGTGTCGGAGTGGGCCTGCACGGTGGAACACGAAGACGACGGGTCGTTGTCGATGCGTCTTGGATTGGGCTATGCGCGCGGGCTCCGTCAGCAGGCAGGGGAGACGATAACGGCTTCGCGAAGTGTTCGTGGAGCATTTCATTCCGTCGACGATCTTGCGCTGCGCGTGCCCACCCTCAACAAAAAGGAAATCACCCTGCTCGCGAACATAGGAGCCCTCAACAACGTCGCCGGTATCGGCCATCGACGCGACGCGCTCTGGCAAGTCGAACGCGCAGGCAAACCCGAAGGCCCGCTCCTCACCCACACCGGCGCGCTTCTCAAGGACGAACCCGACCCCTCACCCCTCCAGCAAATGACCCCGGAAGAACGCCTCGTAGCGGATTATGCCGGCACCGGCCTCACCACCGGCCGCCATCCCATGAGCTACCGCCGTGCCGAACTCCGCGCGCAGAAGGTCCTCACCGCCGAAGAACTCCGCACCCGCCGCGACGGCGAATGGGTCCGAGCCGCCGGTTGCATCATCGCCCGCCAAAGGCCCGGCACAGCAAAGGGCTTCGTCTTTCTATCGATGGAAGACGAGACCGGCATCGCCAACGTCATCATCACGCCGCAGATGTATGAACAGAACCAGGTCACCGTAACCCGGGCCAGGTTTCTTCTGGTAGAAGGCCCGCTCCAGAACCAGGACAACGTAGTCCACGTAAAAGCCGCCCGCCTCACCCCACTCAGCGACAACGCCGTAGAAATCAGGTCGCATGATTTTCACTGAGCGCTACTCGTGATTCCGACCCATCAACAACGTCACAAGGCTCGGGGCTTACTAGCGATGCGAAAATACAGAAGGGCTTCTGCAGAGCAGCAGACAAGGGTTACCCCGTAAAGAACAATGAGGGGGGCATGAAGGCCACCGATATAGAGCGGGTCGCTCCATGGGACCCCACGTGTGCGGACGCGGTAGAAGATAAAGCCATATCCAAGGATGACGCTCAGGCCAGCGAGCGTTATCGCGCCTGCGCAGGTGACCCAGGCGAGAACCATCTTGTGGGAAAAAGCTGCGAAGAAGCCGACAAAGAGACCCGCAACACCAGCAAGGGATAAAAAGAGATACAAGCCCACAGCCAAATTAACGCCATTCCACGCCGCACTGCCGACAATCATACCCAGAACGGGCAAAGAGGATCCCAGAGAGAGAAGCGTCCAGAGGGAATAAAAGATTGGCGTCCATCTCCTCGAGTCACTCATTCGGATTAGAGTATAGGTTACTGTAGCGGGTGCCTCACATGCCCAATGTTGGCAATTCACCCGCCACAGCTCCCGAGACCCCGCCTCACCCCCCGACGATAACACCGCAGCCATTAATATTAATGTGGCAATTAGTGTAGCCGATAGGCTACAATAGAAAACCGTGATCGAAATTCGGGAGACGGAAACCTTCTCCTTCTGGCTTCGAGCCCTGCGCGACTCTCAGGCCAGAGCGAGAATCGCCGCCCGAGTTCGGCGCCTGGCCTTCGGCAATCCGGGCGACGTCCGGCCCGTCGGCGAAGGCGTCAGCGAAATGCGGATTCACCACGGCCCCGGCTACCGCGTCTATTACGTCCAGCGCGGCGCAATCCTCGTCATCTTGCTTTGTGGTGGAGACAAGAGCACGCAGGATCGAGACATCGCGGCAGCCAAACGGCTGGCAAAGGAGACAGAATGACCAAAGCGAAAACCAAACCCTTCGATCCGGCAGAATACCTCGACGACAGCGAGTCCATCGCCGCCTACATGACCGAAGCCCTCGAAAGCGGAGACCCCGCCTTTGTCGCGGACGCTCTCGGCGTCATAGCCCGCGCTCGCGGCATGACCGAAGTGGCCCGCGAAGCCGGCGTCTCGCGCGAGAGCCTTTATCGAGCCCTCAGCGCTGACGGCAACCCGGAATTCGCCACCGTGCTCCGCGTCGTCCACGCCCTCGGCCTGCGCCTCTGCGTCGCTCCCGCCGACCGCGAACACACCGTGTGACCTAACCTATCTCCCCGCTTCCAACCACCCAGACCCCGTCCCGTGCGAACTCTGCCTCCATCCGCGCAACCGAGCCCTCAACATCGATCGCCCGGCAAGCATCTCGAATCACGACGGCCTCAAATCCCACTCTGCGAGCGTCGACTGCCGAGAACCCAACGCAAAAGTCATAAGCGAGCCCCGCAAAAAACAGCCGCTCCAGCCCGCGCTCGCGGCAATACCCAGCCAGCCCCGTCGGTGTCGAATGGTCATTCTCGAAAAAAGCGGAGTAGGAATCGATCTCCTTCCGAAACCCCTTCCGCAAAACCAACTCCGCCCGATCGAGCCGCAAGTTCGGATGCAACTCCGCCCCCCGCGTCCCCTGCACACAATGATCCGTCCAAAGCCGCTGCTCGCGCCCCGCGACCAACACCACATCCCCTGGTTTCTTCCCCGGATAACTCGAAGCAAACGAACAATGCTCCGGCGGATGCCAGTCCTGCGTCAGGACGATGTGCTCAAACAAGGGCGCAATCCGATGAATGACCGCAATCACCGCATCCCCGTTCGGAACGGCCAGCGCCCCGCCCCGGCAAAAATCGTTCTGCACATCCACCACAATCAGCGCGTCCCGACTTGTGATTCGGCTCCCGTTCTCCATAGGTCTGCGGTTCTTAATGCCCAGCCATCAAATGCCGCCGGAAGAAATCCGCCTCCAGCGTGTAAGCCGTGATCCAGCTCCGCCCCAGCAGGAACCCGTGAATCTCGTCCGGGAAAACATGCTCCTCGAACGGAGTCCCCTGCGCCCGCAGCGCCGCCGCCAGCCGCACCGTCTGCGAGAACTGCACGTTGCGATCGTCATCGCCCTGGATCAGCAGCACCGGCGACCGCCAGCCCTTCACCGACGACAGCGGCGAAGACTCCCATGCCAGGCGCTCCGCCTGCTGATCGGAATCCGGGTTGTACTTCGGCTGCCAGTTCTGTAACTCGAGATTCCAGTCATGCACGCCATGAAAATCCACGCCCGCCGCAAACATATCCGAAGCCCGCGCCAGAGCCAGCGCTGTCAAATAGCCGCCA
>Ga0302319_10014697_pt1 | contig 14559 bp, 10 predicted proteins | sample Bog_T0_2_FD_203319 | JGI IMG/M metagenome (GOLD analysis project Ga0302319, IMG submission 203319) | Peat permafrost microbial communities from Stordalen Mire near Abisko, Sweden - Bog_T0_2 | ecosystem: Environmental > Terrestrial > Soil > Wetlands > Peat | place: Sweden: Abisko, Stordalen Mire... | reverse complement strand
CCAGCGGGACGCCGGCGCGCAGGGCGAATTCCGCCCAGGTGGGTGCGTTAAAAAGCATGTAAGCCCGGCGCAGCGAGGTGAGGCTGATCGGCCCAGTCGCGGCGGGGTCGGGAAGAATCATCGACCCGGTGTCGATCTGCCAGCCTTCGCGTCCGTTGGCGATATTGCAGGTCTTGATCGGAAAGACGAGCCGGACCTGGCGGGCCCCGTCCGCCGTGCGGTAGGTCGTGCGGCCGACCATGGGCCGGTTGGCCAGAATCGCCTCGCGGATCTCGGCGTAGCGGGAGAGCGGGCGGGGGTTGCGCCCGGAGCGGGCGTCGATCTCCAGCTTTAGGACGGTCGCCCCTTTGCCGTCGTGCGTACTCATGACTTCGCCCACTCGGTGGGTTTCCTGGATGTCCCTGGCCGCGTCGGCGTGCCGCTTCTCCATCAGAAAGCGCCCGTCCCGGCTGGCAATCATCGAAAAGAGGGAAGGGGGCTGGTGGACCAGTCCGAAGGGGGCGTACATCTTCTCGGACATGCAGTCGGCGGTCAGGAAATATTCGGCCGACTCGCCCGGGTCGGAGACTTCGCAGCTGGCCTCCAACTGGACCCGAGGGGTGTGCTGGGTATGGTCGGTCGTGAACTGCAGGAAGCTTCGGCTGAAGTCGTAGACTGAATCTGTCATGGGGGCGATATTCGTGGAGTGAAAGCGGGGATGTCCAGTCCGGATCGGGCGAGGTCTGACGGACTCAGGTTGACCCCGTAGGGCTGGCCCCCAGCCTCCGGGCGATGAGCCAAACTGCGCCGCCCCTCTCCCGCGCCTGGCTGGTGGTCGGACTTCTTTGGTTCGTGGTGTGTTTCAACTACATCGCCGGGCTCATGCTCACCACGATGCATGGGTCGATCCTCGCCTCGCTACCCATGTCGGAGACCCAGTTTGGCCTCCTGACCTCGTCCGCCCTTTGGACCTTCGGGCTGACCAGCGCGGTTGCCGGATTCGCCTCGGATCGATTCGGCCGCAGCCGGGTGATCGTCGCCAGCCTGCTCGTCTGGTCCTCCCTCACCATCGGCTGCGCCTATGCCGGTTCCTTTCTCCAACTCCTCGCCCTGCGCGGGCTGATGGGAGCGGCCGAAGCCTTCTATATGCCCTCCGCCCTCGCCCTCATCAGCGAGTACCATCCCGGATCGACCCGCTCGCTCGCCACCGGGGTCCACCAGACCGGAATCTGCGCCGGCATCGGGCTGGCCGGCCTGGGAGGCTGGCTGGCGGAGATGAGGACCTGGCATTTCGCCTTTGCCGTGGTCGGCGTGGCCGGAATCGCCTATGCCGGGCTCTTGGCCGCCCTCCTGCGCGATGTCCCGTCCCCCGAGGCAGCGGGGGACGGCCTGGGCGGGGCTGCCGCCCCGGCTCGTTTCGGCCAGGCCCTGGCTTGCCTGTTCGGACGGCGCAGCCGCCGGCCCTTCGGGCTCGCTCTGGCCAACTTCAGCCTGATCGGCCTGACCTCCTGGACGGTCATCAGCTGGATGCCGGTCTTTTTCCATGAACACTTTCACCTTGCCCAGGGAACTGCCGGGTTTTCCGCTAATTTCTACGCGTCCGCGGCGATGGTCCCGGGCATGCTGATCGGCGGAGCCTGGGCCGACCGCTGGAGCCGGACGAATCGCCGGGCGCGCATGCTGGTTCCGGCATTTGGCCTGCTCCTGGCTGCCCCTTGCATCCTGCTCACGGCCACGACCAGTCTCCTCCTCGCCGGAATCATCGGGATCGTCTGCTACCGGATGTTCTCAGTCTTCACCGACAGCAACATGATGCCGATCCTTTGCGAAATCGTCGATTCGCGCTACCGCGCCACGGCCTATGGCCTGCTCAATCTGACTGGGACGACCGTGGCGGGCCTAGGCGTCTTCCTGACGGGGACAATCCGGGACTCCCGGATCGATCTCGCCGTCATCTTTGGCGGGATTGGGGCGATCACGGCGCTATCGGCCCCGTTATTTTTCATGATCAGGCCAAGGGCTGGCGAAGAAAGGGCATCCGGTAGGGCGTCAACCTTGACCCCGTAGGGCCGGTAAATGGCTGCCCGGGCTGGGATCGAACCAGCGACCAAGTGATTAACAGGCCCTAAACCGCCGCAAAGGATCGGAGAGTGTATCCGGCAAGATGGATCTCGATCATCGGCCAGACCTGCTGATGCAGATCGGTCGCCACCCATTTTTGCTGCAGCTCCTGGTTTTCAAAGGCGATGCTCAGCACGTAGTCGCCGCGGTCATCGGGCCGCAGCAAAGCCACCGATTTGAAGCCCTCTTGGGCGGAAATCGCCGCTTTGAAGGGACCAAGAAATGCCTTTTCCACCGCCGGCGATTCCCCGGCTTTGATTTTGAGAATGACGTGCAATACGAACATCGTCGGTCAGAAGCGGATCACATGTGACGGGCCCTGTCCATATTCTCCGCCGATTTCATGTAGGCCTGCTTGGCAGCCATATCGCGGGCGATGCCGAGGATCATGAATTCGAGCGGCCCGTTGCCGTGGTTGGCAAAGGCGCGGCTCTCGCCCAGGGCGGCCGGCACTGCATCGCCCGCATGGATCGGGACGGTTTCGCCGCCGATCGTCGCCGCGCCCGCACCGCTCATGACATAATAGACTTCGCTCATATCGGGCCGGCTCACCGGACCGATCGAGGTTCCGGGCGGCAGGAGCAGATGATCAACGTAGGACCAGGCGGTGAAGAAAACGCTTGGATCGAGCGCCCGGCGGTATTGCACCGTGCCGGTCCCGCCATCCAGGTTGGCGACAGGTTTGAGCAGCGCGCGATCCAAGTGCATCGTGATGAAGGTCGGCACGGGATCGAGCGGCGCGCCGACGCGCGAATCGCCGAGATTGAATGCGTCGTAGTAATTCGGCAGGGACCCGACATTGATGTTCATGAACTGGACACTCTTGCCCGAGGGATTGTAGATCCCATGCGAATGCCCCATCCGCAGCGGCGCGCCGGCGGGCCCCTGGAGCGTCGAGGACCTGCCGTCGATCGTGAACTGGGCCTCCCCGTCGAAGATCACGAACATCTCTTCGCAATAGTTATGGAAATGGGCGCCGATCCCGCCGCCCGGAAGCAGCACGCCGCGATGGAGGAAGAATAGATTGGTGCCGAGATTGAATTTCGCACCATGGCCGCTTTGATCAAACAGCGGCATGTAATCCATGGCGCCCGCGCCATTGTGCACGGCATCGTGGTGGATGTATCTCGCGGGCTCGGTATGGGCGATGCGCTCCGCCAGGGGCACGGCCGGCCCGGTTTCGGCCCGGGCGGGTGCCGGGGAGGCCAGCACCATGGTGGCGATCAAAAGCAGGCACCTTAAAATCGTCTTTCTTTTTGTTTCCATTGTTCCTCCCCTAAGTTCCGGCCCGCATGAAGGGTTCGAGGTGGGGGCCGACCTTGACCTCGAGATCGTAGAGTGAAGTCGAGGCGGTGGCGAATAGCGTCCGCCAATTCCTGCCGCCCCAATGAAAATTCGCACATTTCTCGGGAATGGCGACTTTGCCGATATGGCGCCCGTCGGGTGCATAGACCCACAGACCGCCCGGTGCCGTCACCCAGACATTGCCGCGAGCGTCGCATTTCATGCCGTCAGGCACGCCGGGCTTCTGGGGATCGCTGATGCCGGAGGCGAAAACATTAAGAAATTTCAGCCCGCTCTTTTGGATTTCGAAGACCCGGATATTGGTCTGGACCGTGTCGTTGACGTAGAGGAGGCTCTCGTCCGGAGAGAGGCACAGGCCGTTGGGCTGCGTGAACATGCCCCGTTCGACCAGGAGTTGGGGGTCGCCGCCGCCGGGCGGAATGCGATAGACGCCCTGGAAGCCCAATTCGGATGGGCGCTCGACGCCGAATACCGGCATGCGTCCATAGGTCGGATCGGTGAAAAAGACCGCACCGTCGTTGGCAACGATAAGATCATTTGGCGAATTGAGCTCCTTGCCCTTGAAATGGCTGGCGAGAACTTCGCGTGCGCCGCCCTTTCCAAAACGCACCACGCTCGAGGTCGCATGCTCGCATACGACAAGATTGAGATCGCGGTCGCGGGTCATGCCGTTCGATTTATTCGACGGCTTGGCCTGAATCCGCACGCCGCCCGCTTCATCCCAGCGACGTCTGGTGTCGCCGGGCATGTCCGAGAAGAGCAGATAATGCTCGATCGGATGCCAGATCGGGCCCTCAGTGAAGAGGAAACCCGAACCGAGGGCGCGGGCAGGGGCATTTTCGTCGATCAACGAACCGAAGCTGGCGTCCAGCAGTTGGTGGATCTTGGGGTGTGCACTAGTCATAAGCCGGGGTAACGTAAGACGATCGAACCAGCGACCGCGGTCACCCGAGCACGTCTGAAATCACGCGCGCGGGGAGTACGCCGGTGAGCTTCTGATCCAAGCCCTGGAACCGGTATGTCAGTTGATTGTGGTCGATGCCGAATTGATGGAGGATCGTGGCGTGGAGGTCCCGGACGTGGACCGGATGCTTGACGATATTGTATGAGAAATCGTCCGTCTCCCCGTAGCTCATTCCGGGCCTGATCCCGCCGCCGGCCATCCACATGCTGAAGCAGCGCGGGTGATGATCGCGGCCGTAGTTGTCGGGACGGAGCGTTCCCTGGGAGTAGACGGTGCGTCCGAACTCCCCGCCCCAGATCACGAGAGTGTCGTCGAGCATGCCCCGGCGCTTGAGGTCGGTGATGAGGGCGGCGGTAGGCTGATCCGATTCCTGCGCCATGAGTTTGATTCGCCCGGGCAGCACGGAGTGCTGGTCCCAGGTGCGGAGGAAAATCTGGGTGAAGCGCACGCCGCGCTCGGCCAGGCGGCGCGCCATGAGGCAGTTATAGGCGTAGGTGCCGGGTTCCCTGGCCTTGGGCCCGTAAAGTTCCCAGGTCGAAGCCGGCTCGTCGGACAGATCCGTCAGCTCTGGCACCGATGTCTGCATGCGAAAGGCCATCTCGTACTGGGCAATGCGCGTGTTGATCTCCGGGTCGCCGACACGCTCGTAGAGCTGTCGGTTGAGGTCATTGACGCCGTCGATCATGGCCCGGCGCATGTCGCGGCCTATCCCCGGCGGATTCTTCACGTACAGGACGGGCTCTCCGCCCGAGCGGAGCGCCACCGCGGCGTACTCCGGAGGGAGGAAGCCGGACGACCACAGGCGGTTGGAAAGCGCCTGGACGTTGGTGTGCACCGGCATCTTCGAGGTCATGACGACAAATGTCGGCAGCTCCTCATTGATCGCGCCGAGACCGTAGGCCAGCCATGCCCCGATCGACGGCTTGCCCGGAAACATGCTGCCTGTCGTGATCGTGAGGATGGCCGGCTCGTGATTGATCGCCTCCGTATAGAGCGATTTGATCACGCAGAGCTCGTCGGAGACCTTCCCCGTCCAGGGAAACAATTCGGACACCCAGTGCCCGGCCAGGCCCTCCTGGCTGAATTTGTAAAAGCTCGGCGCGATCGGCAGCCGCGCCTGGCTTGCGGTCATCCCCGTCAGCACCTGACCGCCGCGGACGGACTCGGGCAGGTCCTTGTCGAACATTTGCCCGAGCCCCGGCTTGTAGTCCCAAGTCTCAAATTGGGAGGGTGCGCCCGCCATGAAGAGGTAGATGGCGCGTTTCGCCTTCGGGGCGAAGTTCGGGGCGGGGACGGACCGCGCCCCTTGCTCGGCCAGAAGGTGTGGCGCGCTCCGTCCGAGTATCGTCGCGAGCCCGGCCCAGCCGAGGGCCTTCGCGCCCCGCCCAAGAAAGTGGCGGCGGGTCTCCAGTTGCAGCCATTCCCGCCGCAGCCCGGCGGGCACTGCCGGCAGGTCAAAAACTGAGGGACCTTCGCCGCAGTGGTCGGAACAATTATGAAAATCGGGGGATTCGGGCATGGAGCCGGAGGCTACTTGTTGAGAAACTCGTCCAGATTGAGAAATTGGCTCGCGACCATCGTCCAGGCGGCGAGGTCGGTGGGGGACAGGGTGGAATCGGCGGGAGCCTGGCCGACCGACAGAAGCCCTTTTGCCGCGTCCGCATCCGCCGCGAAATGGGTGCCAAACCGATCGGCTCCCGCGCCCAGGACGGCTGTCTCCCGAGGGCCAAGCGGTCGGCCGAGCGTGACATGCGCGAGGAAATCCAGCCTTGCCTTCGCCTCGGAGTCCACCCGCAAGGCGCGCTCGGCCAGCTTGCGCGCGGCCTCGACCCATTGCGGGTCATTCATCGTGACAAAGGCCTGCAGAGGGGTATCGGCCCGCGCCCGCCTCGGGCACACGACCTCGCGCGAGGGAGCGTCGAAGGTTTCGAGGGTCGGCGACATCGAGGTGCGCTTCCAGAAGGTGTAGAGGCTGCGGCGATAGAGACCCTCGCCCCGGTCGGGCTCATAGCTTTTCGTATTCGATTCGAGTAACGCCACCGCCTCCCAAAGGCCCGGCGGCTGGTACGGCTTGACCGACGGTCCTCCAAGCTTTTCCACCAGAAGCCCCGAGGTCTCGAGCGCACAGTCGCGCAGCATCTCGCCGTCCATGCGAAATCGCGGGCCGCGGGAAAGAAGCCGATTGGCCGGATCCTTGGCCAGCGCAGCGGGCGTGATCACGGCCGACTGTCGGTACGTCTCCGAGGTGACGATGAGGCGGTAGAGCCCCTTTACGTCCCAGCCGCTAGTTCGAAACGTGACCGCGAGCCAGTCGAAAAGCTCCGGGTGCGACGGCTTGTTTCCCATGACCCCGAAGTCGCCCGGAGTGTCCACGAGGCCGGTCCCGAAGATTTCCTGCCACATCCGGTTCACGGCCACGCGGGCAAAGAGCGGCTGCTCGGGCGCGCAGAGCCAGTCCGCCAGGCCCAGGCGGTTGGCCGGCTCGCCCTTGGCCAGTGGCGGCAGGAAATGCGGCGTGGCCGGCCCGACCCGCTCCAGGCGGGAATAATAATCGCCCCGCCGGAGAATCTTCGCGTAGGCCGGCGTGTCCTTTTCCTCTGCGATCAGCGTGGGATCGCCGTCCTTGGTCAGGGCGGCGAGCGCTTCCCCGTGCGCCGCGACGGCGGCGGCGAGTCGGACGGCTTCCGCGTCCTTTTCGCCGAGGAAAAAGCGGTCGGTGACGATGAAATTCTCATCCGTCGTCCACTTCGCGGGATCGGGCTGCCGCGCGATGATTTCCGCGGCGAGGTCCTCAAACGGCAGCCGGGCGGCCTCCTCGGCGGAGAGGGCCCGGCGGTAGAACCGCACGTCCTGGTAGCGGGTCTCCCGCATGGGCGCGAAGTCGTCGCGCCGGCCGAGGTGCATGACGGCATCGGTGCGGATCGAGTCCTTGTCCGTGAGCGTGTTGAGCCGAACCTCGGTTTCAACCGGCCGGCCATTGACGAAGATTTTCACGCCCGAGGCCTGGCGCGAGCCGTCGTAGGTAAAAAATAGGTGCAGCCACTCGTCGCGCGGATACTCCGCGGCCGTCGCGACCGAAATGCCGCGCTTCGGGACCGCCGCCGGCGTGGCGCCGCCTTCTCCCGGCTCTGCCACCAGGTTGACGAAGAATTGTCCTCTTTCCTGGTAAATCTCCCACCCGCTGCCCCGCTTGGCTTGGCCGTCGCCCAGGCGCGAGAGGAGGGAGCCGCTGCCTGTGCCGACCCCCAACCTGCCGCCGGGCTTGGCGCGCAGCATGAGCCAGCCGCCGGCGGAGAACGCGTCGCCCGCATCCACGTCCCCCAGGCCGCCCAACGGGAGGCGCGAGAAGATGTCCATTCGCATCGATGGCCAGAGCCAGGTGTTTTCCCCCCACACCAGCGGGTTCGTGTCGGCCTTGAACTCCTTCACTTTGGCGGCGGGCGCCGAATTCCTAATCACGTCTCCCTTTCCCTCGTCGAGGCGGAGCTGCAGCTCGAGCCCGTCGGCTGCGACCGGCTGGGGCCGTTGGCCCGAGGCGAGCCAGGCCGCGATCAAGGAGGTGTCGCGGGCCCGCCGGGCCGCGAGTTTGGCCTGCAATTCGGCGCGGCGCGCGAAGACAAGCGCGGCAGCGGCCCGGTTCTCCTCTGTGGGCAGGCGGAGTACGGGCGGCGAATCGGCGATATTACCGTCCCAGGGCTTGTCCGCCGTGTTGCCCAAGTAGGCGGCCAACCCGTAGAAATCGCGCTGGGTGATCGGATCGAACTTGTGGTCGTGACAGGCCGCGCACCCGGTGGTCAGCCCGAGAAAGGTCACGCCGAAGGACTCAACCCGGTCGCGCGTTTGATTGACATAGATTTCCTCGGGAATGTCGCCGCCCTCATTGGTCGTCAGGTTGCAGCGCACGCAGCCGGTGGCGACGAGCTGGTCATAGGTCCGCGCCGGGAGGAGATCGCCCGCAAGCTGCTCGCGGACGAACTGGTCGAAGGGCTTGTTGGCGTTGAAGGCGCGGATGACATAATCGCGGTAGGGCCAGATGGAGCGGTAATTGTCGAAGTGGATGCCGTGGGTGTCGGCGTAGCGCACGTAATCGAGCCAGTAGTGCGCACGGTGCTCGCCATAGCGCGGACTGGCGAGGAGGCGATCGACCACGCGCTCGTAGGCCCCGGGCGAGCGGTCGGCGAGAAACGCCTCCACCTCGGCCGGCGTGGGCAGGAGGCCCGTGAGATCGAGCGTGACGCGCCGGATGAGGGAAGCCCGGTCGGCCTCCGGCGAGGGCTTGAGGCCGGTGCCGGCCAGTTTTGCAAGGATGAAGGCGTCGATTGGGTTTTCTATCCTGGCCGACGGGTCCTCGATCGACGGCACTTTGGGAAGCTTTGGGGCGACAAAGGCCCAGTGCGGCTCGTACTTCGCCCCTTCGGCGACCCAGCGGCGCAGAAGCGCGATCTCTTCCGGCGTCAGCGTCTTGTGCGCTTCCGGCGGAGGCATGACCTCCTTCTCCTGCTCCGACTCGATCCGTTTCACGAGCGGGCTCTCGTCCGGTTTTCCGGGGATGATGGCGGGGCCCATTTTTTCATGCGGCGCATAGGCGCCTTCCGCCCGATCGAGGCGCAGGCTGGCCTTGCGCGCTCCCGGGTCGGGTCCATGGCAGGCGAAGCAGTTCTCGGACAAGATCGGGAGCACCTGATTGTTGTACCCAACCGGAGCCGCTGCGCTGTGGAGCGCGATGGAAGGGCTCAAAAGGCCCACAAGAAACATCCCGGCATAGGCCGGGCCCGGACGGCATTCCATAGGGGAGGGGAGGTCCTAAGAATACGCGGGGCGCCGCGCTTGACAAGAAGTTCGACCGCGCCCCAAGTTCGGCTTGCCGGCTGATGCCACTTAACCGCCGAGAATTTCTTTTTGCTCCTGCCGCGGTCATGGGTGTCCGCGGAGCCAAGCCCGCGAATGCCACCGCCTTCGCCCTCTGCGGCGACAAGGCCCACAATTCCGACTATATTCGCACGGCGTTGACCGCGACCCTGGTGGAAGACGCCGGCCTATCCATTGATTTTACCGATCAGGAACGGCTCCTCACCTACGACAATCTGCTGAACTACAAGATCCTGATCATGTTCCGCGATGGCCGCCGTTACAAGAACGGCTACCGGCAGCACGACAACATCGTCAGCGTACCTCCCCTCCAGCGCAAGATCGACTCGCCCTACACTCATTGGATGACCCAGGAACAAGGCAAAGCCGTCAAGCGGTGGGTTTCGGAGGGTGGCTCGCTCTGGGCTTATCACAACAACAGCGAGGTATCGATTTGGAACCGGGATTACCGCGAGGTTGAGGGAGCCATCTACGTCGGCCATCCTCCGATCCGGCCTTTCAGGGTGAAAATCGTCAACACCGACCACCCCATCACGCGCGGGGTAAAGGACTTTGTGGTTACCGACGAACAGCATTTCGTCATCTACGACAAGGACCCGAAATTTGTCCTGGCTCGCAGCGTCAATGAGGACGGCCTTGAATACGCCGACCTCGCCGGCCGCCGTGGCAAGACCGCGGAATCCGTATGGGCCTATGACTACGGCAAGGGCCGGGTCTGCTTCATGGCGCCGGGGCACATGATCAGCGCGCTGTGGAATCCCGAATACGAAAAGATGCAGCGCAACGCGGCGAAATGGCTCCTGCGCGAGACCTGAGGGGGGAATGGGGGCCGGGAAGAAGACAAAATGGCTGCCCGGGCTGGGATCGAACCAGTGACCAAGTGATTAACAGTTTTTTGGTTCGGCTATTTCAGCATGTCTGCAACTGTCTTTATCTGACATCACTTACGGCATTGATGTCATAGTAAGAAAGTCACATAAGTATGAGACATGAAAGCGCAGGTCGAGAATTTTGAGGACTTGGAAAACCGGCATGTAACCGGCATGTCAAATGGCTACATGCCGGTCTCGCGGGCGGCCAAGACCCACCAGGACTATTGGAAATCGCGGCTCATCCATTGCACGTTCCGAGGGCGCGACGGAGAGAACTACACCCCGCCCGAGTTCTACGTGAGGATGTTCCATCTCGGACGTGAGTCCCGCTTCTGCCTCGATACCGCCAACCAGGCCGCCGCCGCCGTGAAGGCGCGCGACATCTACCTTTCGCTCGTTTCGGCCGGCTGGGAGGCCACGCTGACGAAATATAAGCCCGCTCCGGTAGCGCAGGCCGAGGTCTGCACGGTTGGCGAATTTCTGGCGGATGTTCATACCCGGAGCCACTTGAAGCCCGTGACGGTGCGACGCTACGCCGTAAAGCTGCGCAAGATGGTTTCGGACATGGCAAAACTGGAGGCGGGTCTGAGAGGAAAGGCGCGGCGGGCGAAATACGACTACATGCACGGCGGCCGCCAAGCCTGGCTTGCCAAAGTCGATGGCCAATCGCTGAGCGTGCTGACGCCGGAGTCGATCAACGTGTGGCGCAACCAATACGTGGCCAAAGCTGGCGCGGACCCCGTCAAACGCAAATCGGCGGAGCGATCGGCGGCGTCCTACCTGCGTTGCGCCCGCTCTCTTTTTACCCACGACGTGATGAGCCTCCTGAACGTCAAGGTTCCCGCGAACCCGTTCAAGGGGGTGAAGCTGAAAGACCCCGGCCCCCAGCGTTACCATTCGGAGGTGAACCCGGAATGGCTGCTCGCGTGCGCCGGCCGCGAATTGCGGGAGAAGCAACCCCAGCACTATCTCGCGCTATTCCTGTGCTTGTGGGCGGGCTTGAGGCGCAAGGAAGCGGACCTGCTTCTTTGGGATCAGGTCGATTTCAAGGAAGGCCACATCCACGTTCGCCGGACCGCCTATTTCGAGCCGAAGACGGAGGAGAGCCAGCGCATGATCGACCTCGCGCCCGAGGCCATCGACGTGGTCCGGTCGTACAAGAAAGGCAGCCAATCCGAATTCGTCCTGGACGGTTCGGAAGCCAATCCCTCCGCCACCTACGACTACTACCGTTGCGATTGCCTCTGGCGCGATCTCAACGCATGGCTGCGCGGCAGAGGCGTCCGCCACCGCAAGGCGATCCATGCTCTGCGCAAGGAGAGCGGCTCCCTCATTGCCTCCGCCTTCGGAATCGAAGCTGCCCGCCAGCATCTCGGCCACCGCGACATCCGCACCACCTCAGCTCACTACGTGGACAAAAAGAAGCGAATCGAAGTGAGTTTGGCGCTGGGCACGGCGGGGAAACTCGAAGGGATCAACGGAACCGCAGGCCATTGATATTTTGCGACTACTCAGCCGGCACTCTCCCTCTAAGTTTGTTAATAAAACGTACTTGTTTATTTAACGTTTGTAGAGGAGAGTTCGTGGCATGACGACGAGCCAACGCATCGCCAATCGCATCCGACGCAAGGGGCCGGGCTGGGTTTTCACGCCGACGGACTTTCTTGACTTCGGTACGCCCCAGGCGATCGGCATGACCCTGCTACGGCTCGCAAAGGGCGGCACCGTCCGTCGTCTCGGTCGCGGCCTTTACGACGCTCCCAAGACGCATCCCAAGTTGGGTCCCCTGCACGCCCGGCCGGAGGCCATCCTTGCGGCCGTCTCCCGCCGCGAGGGCACGGACTTTCAGGAGCATGAGGCTTATGCCGCCAACCGGCTGGGCTTGTCCGAGCAGGTGCCGGCGCGGCTGATCTACCTCACGCCAGGGCGCAGCCACATCGTTAAGGCGGGACCGACTACGATTGAGCTGCGCCATCGCACAAACCGTAAGCTTACCGCACCGCACCGCATGAGTGCGACGGTCTTCGCTGCCTTGCGCAACATCGGGAAGGCCAACATCACGACCGCGCGTATCGACCATCTGCGCGAACTGCTCCGGCCCAAGGATCGGCTCAACCTCCTGCGGGACTTGAGCAAGGCCCCCGCCTGGATGCACCCTTTTCTCCGGCATATCGCCGAGAACGGCATTCGCACCACGTCGGCCCCCTACGTCGACAAGAAGAAACGGATCGAAGTTGTGTTGCCACTGGGCGCCCCCACCCGGATAGAAGAAGGCAACGGGATCGGATGACGCAGTGTATGATTTCCATTTCACAGGTCGAGCAATGGGTCCGTGCCGGAGAGTCTGAGACGTTGGAACTCAAGCGCTCAACGGGCGAACGCAAGTCGGCGGTGCAGACCCTTTGCGGCATGTTAAATCACCACGGCGGCCGGATCCTCTTTGGCGTGGAGCCAAACGGACGGATCGTCGGTCAAATGGTATCGGACCACACGATCGAGGAATTGGCGCAGGAGACATCGCAAATCGACCCGCCCGTCTTCCCATCCATCGAGCGCGCGGATGGGGCGGCCGGCCGGCAGGTGCTGATCATGACCGTGCCTCGGGGGCCAAATCTTCCGTACAGCTACAAAGGGCAAGCATATCGACGGGTAGGAAACACGACGTTGGAACTTTCAGGAACCGAATACCAGTGGATGCTCATGGAACGCTTTCATGGCGAGAGCCGCTGGGAGAACCGACCGGCAAATGGATGGTCGGTTGCAGACTTGGATGGGGACGAGATCAATCGGACTTTGGAAGAAGCCGTCCGCCGCGGCCGAATCGACGACCCCGGAACGCGCGATCCGGCTGAGATCCTCCGCGGTTTTGGACTGATCCAAGACGGGCTGCTGCTGCGGGCCGCTGTTGTGTTGTTCGGCAAGAACGACCGGATTGAGCGGACGTTTCCTCAGTGCATGCTGAAAGTCGCGCGTTTCCGCGGGCTCGACAAGACGGAGTTCATCGACAATCGGCAGTTTTTCGGAAATGCGTTCGAGCTGTTGCTACGGGCCGAGCGGTTCCTGCGCGAGAACCTGCCGATCGCTGGCCGGATTGTGCCGACCCAATTCGAGCGCATAGACGAGCCGCTCTACCCGCCGGTGGCCCTCCGTGAAGCGCTGGCCAATGGTCTTTGTCATCGCGACTACAGCATCGGCGGCGGGTCGGTAGCGGCCGCCATTTACGACGACCGCTTGGAAATAACTTCGGCTGGGCCGCTGCATTTCGGGCTGACGGCGGCTGCGCTCTTCGAGCCTCATCAGTCGATGCCGTGGAATCCCTTGATCGCGCACGCCTTTTATCGCCGGGGGATAATCGAGGCATGGGGCCGCGGTACGATCAAGATGGCGGAGCTTACCGCGAAGGCGGGCCTTCCACGTCCCGAGATCGAAGAGATAGGCGGCGGCGTTACGGTGCGGTTCCGCCCGAGCCGATACGTGCCGCCGCAGCGGGTAGCGCACGACGTGACTGAGCGGCAACGTGCGATTCTTGCGCTGCTAGAGGAGGGGGCCAGTTCGGGCCTTGCGTTGCGGGAAATCTTCGAGCGCATCGGTCAGTCGGCCACGGAGCGCCAAGTCCGTGAGGATTTGGCCACCCTCAGGATCCTTGGATTGGCCCAACCAAGAGGCCTTGGACGCGGTGCCCGTTGGAAAAGGACATGAGGGCGGCAATTGGTGACTTATTCTGGCTAATTCCGGCTAATCAGTTGTAAGTTATTTTCTATAAACGACATAATAATCGATAATTGGAGTGGCTAATTCCGGCTCATTCAAACTCGCCTGTAATCTCGGAGTGGCGGCCGCAATTGTCTCGCAGACCGCGAGACAATTGCCGATCCCGCTCATTCGCCGCCACTCATCAGCACAACCTCAATCCAGATCATCAGACGGGCAGCACCCACTGCCCGGAATCCGTTACTTCCCCACTTCATACCGCTCCGCCGCTGTTACCCGCCTAAGTACTGCGGTTGACTCCACCGCCTCTCGAAAGCGCCCCAGTACCCTGTTCTCCCAATTGGATCTCGGCGGTTCCCATCCAAGGAACCGCGTCAATTCTCCGCGGAAGCGCCGGGGATGCACCTCATCAAGGATCCGCCAGCAGCCGACGATCCGTTCCTCTGAGCGGGAGATCAGATCCTGCGACGGTAGCCGGTCCCGCTTGCGGTTGTTCACGATAGGATGGGCTGGGAGGAGATTCCACAGGTCGTTGCACCGCCATAGTGAAAACGGAATCGCATGGTCCACATCGAAGGCGTTTGGAAGTTCCTGTCCCGTCCAAACACAGCGCAATCCCTTGGCCGTTCCGTAGGTCTGCCTCGCCTCCGCAACCGAACGGTCTTGGTCAAGTTCCGCCGCCAGTAGGCTGATCACTTCGCCGATTGCGAGCTCGTCCTTCGACATCCGGCGCGTCTC
>Ga0302319_10014696_pt1 | contig 14560 bp, 12 predicted proteins | sample Bog_T0_2_FD_203319 | JGI IMG/M metagenome (GOLD analysis project Ga0302319, IMG submission 203319) | Peat permafrost microbial communities from Stordalen Mire near Abisko, Sweden - Bog_T0_2 | ecosystem: Environmental > Terrestrial > Soil > Wetlands > Peat | place: Sweden: Abisko, Stordalen Mire... | reverse complement strand
TCGCGCTCATAGCGCGCGGAGCGATCTATCGCCGCTTCGTCATCACGCCCCCGGTGGCGCCGGAATGAGCATTCCAGCAACAGAACGGAACCCTGCAGCTGCTGTGGGAGGACTCTCGAATTGCTGGTCAGACGTTCCATCATCTTATGATGGAACGCGAGCCGCTTCCCTGGCTGGGTGACGTGATGTTCCGGTTCATCGTGCAGAGCATGAAGGGGGTGCGTCAGCCGGTCTTCACTGGCGCTTTCGGCGGAGAGGACTGGAGCTGGCCGAAGGAGCGGCTGACCATAACCGATCTGGGTCGGGCCGTTCTGGCAGCAGAGGCGGACTGGCTGTCGCTTGAGCCGCCGACCCGATGGCTGGGTGGTGTCCAGATTCCGGGTAGTGTCCCATGTTGGCGCTGGGACGAGACGCGGCTTCGGTCGTTGAAGTGGTCGGGTAGTTCTTGATGTCCTGCCCGAAGCACCAAGCCTGCGGAGACGTACGACCCCGGCACGAATCCTGCTGGTGGGCGATGACGACATGGCGCGCGCCGACGCTCGCGGCGGAGATCGAGGAGATCGGATTCGCGACTCTGGTGGCGAGGAGCGGTGCCGATGGCGGCGCAACCGCAAGGCGCGGAGGGCGTTCTTCGGTGAGCGGCTGGTATTCGATGGCGTCGGCCGCAAACTGTAGGAATTGTTGAAGGGTTCAACCGATGGCGGAGCGCTTGGTTGACGTGATTAACGGTCTGGGGATTGCACTGCATACGTTCCCAGTCCAGGTTGAAAACCCCAACGCTTCGGAAGACGACTACAAGGCCAAGGCCCTGAAGCTGGCGGCCCATCTACAGCTTGTGCCCGAGGATGACATTGCGACCATGACGGCAAGGTTGCATGTCAGCCGGCCCGGACCCGCGACGCCCATTGGTGACGACCGACACATATTGCTCGGAACGAAACAGGGGTTCGAAAAGGTTCTTCGCGAACGCGCTTACTATATCTGGCAACAGGATGGCTGTCCCCATGGCAAGGCCGAAGAACACTGGCATCGAGCTCTTGAACAGCATCTTCGCGAACGTGCCTACTTTGTTTGGCAACAGGAAAGCTGTCCGGAGGGGCGGGCCGACGAGCATTGGCGCCGAAGCGTAGAATGGGAGACGTATTAACAACTAATGCTGGCCTGGGTTATCAGCGGCAACGGTGCCCGGTCCGGTTCATTGGCTGGCGACCGGGGCAGCGTGTTGGTTCGCCAGCCGATGAAGTCATCGGGACGCACCAGCAGCGCCGCTTCAGGCGATAGCCCGGTGAGATGTGCCCAGCGTCCCTCCACATCCTTTATCGCCTCTTCGGGTCCGATGCGGTAAACGTCGATCGGGACGTTAAGCGATGCGGAGACTGAGCCGGCGGCGCTGATCCACGGAGCGTCCCGCCTGCACCGGTGAACAGATCCAGCGTGGACACACGTTCGACCCGCGACGCGCCACTGTCGAGGGCTTTAATGATCGCCACCACGCCGGCATCGTCCTAAAAGTGGATCCGGTTGCGCGGACAGCTGGGGCACCGGCCGCACGCGTTGCGCAATGATGGTGAGGTAAGCGGTGGCCAGCTGCGGCCAAGCGGCCCGCCCACTACCTGCGTGCGGCGATGTCGAGCAAATGGGGCGCGCGCCAATTGCATGCCCGGTGATGCGCCACGTCCGGAATACGTGATTCGGTCTAACCCGCCCACCGGAGTGCCGGCGGCGATACGCAAACCGCCTCCCTGCCCGCGCAGCCGCTGCCGCCGCCCAACCCGACGCCGCGCTTTGTGGTGCGGCCGCGTCCACGGGCGGGGACCCGATTTCGTAAGTCCCGCGCAAACAAGCCTGCTGGCCTGCAACAGCACCGCTGGTCGTCTCTGGGACTTGGCCCTACTGCGCAGCACGCGACGTCGGCTTCTGCGCTCGGGATCGCCAGGGAGAGAACGACGTGGCCAGCCGAAACCCATTCCGTTTGGTGGTCGTACACGTCGCGCTCCTGAACATTGCATGGTCGTCGGGCGGCGCCTTCGTTGGCGCTTACCTGCTGCGCCTCGGTTTCAGTCTGCCCCAGGCCATCGCCTCCTATGCTGGCATCGTGTGCTTCCGCTTCGTTGTCCGCTTTGCGTGGATCGAAGTCGTCCGCCGACTCGGCTTCAGACGGGGGCTGGTGCTCGGGACCCTGCTCTGCGCGCTCGAATTTCCGATGCTGCTGGGCGTCGACAACCCATGGGGTCTCGCGGGCTGGATCGTGGTTGCGGCCGCTGCCGAATCGCTCTACTGGCCGCTGCATCACGCCGTTACGGCGGTGGCGTGCAACGACGCTGCCAGGGGCCGCCAGCTCGGTCTGCGCCAGTCTGTGCTGTCGGTGACGTCGGTGGTCGGACCGTTGGCGGGCGGGCTGGTGATCACCCAACTCGGGGCGACGGCCGTTTTCGCCGCTTCGGCCGTCATGTGCCTCCTGGGCATTCTGCCCATCCTGTTGATGGACGACATCCAGGCGGGAACCGTGCCATCGCTGCGCCGCTCGCTGGAAGGAGCCGACCGGCGTTCGCTCGCCGTGTTTGCCGCCGACGGCTGGATCTGCTCCGGATTTATCACCGCCTGGGGCCTGGTGCTGTTTTCCACGCTCGGGGACTATGAATCCTTCGGCTGGGTCGCATCGATGGCTGCGCTCGCCTCGGCGGCGGCATCGTTTGCCTGCGGCAAAGCGCTGGATCGAGGCAATCGTCAACGCTACCTGAAGCTCGCGTCCGCGGTCACCGCGGGCAGTGTTCTTCTTCGCGCATTGTCGTTCGGGTCGCCGACCCTTTCCGTGGTGGCCAGCGTGTCCGGGGCGGCGGTGTCTGCGCTGTACGCCCCGGTTGTCATGAGCGTGATCTACGCCCGGGCGAAATCATCGGGAGAGCCATACCGGTTCCATTTGGCCCTCGAGCCTGCGTGGGACGTCGGCATGATCGGCGGATCCGCGGTTGCAGCATGCGTCGCCGCCTGGTCTCCCATTCCGTCGTTGTGCGTTCTGCCCTCCATGCTTGGCGTCGCGATTGTCTATCTTTCCATCGCAGGCATCCGCCCATCCCGCAAAACGCCGATATCCGGATATGCTCTGTGCGAGGCTCCGGCCGGACCGTGATTTTCAGCCGTCTGAGCCGATCGTCGCCAACCTTGGCCGTCCAGGCTGTCAGGCCCCCTTGCCCCAAGCGCGCGCGACCTCAACTGACGCGGGCAAGGCGGAATTTCCCGCCGCGCCTCATGGTCGCGGAAGCCGCCGCGTTCGGAAGAAGACCGCCAGGAATACGCCCAGGCATACGCCCAGCCCCAGCAGCAAACCCGCCAGGCCCGCGCCGAGGTAGACGGCCGCCACCAGCGTTCCCACAGCGACCAACCCGAAAGCTGGCGTGTGTACGGCGCCGCCGAAGGCTCGTGCTGCCCACGCAGCAGCTTCGTTGCGAGCCGAATTGAGCGTCGACGGCCCGATGCCGCGAGCGGAGAACCTGGCGACCAAATAAAGAAACGCCGCCAGCACCACCGCGCCCTTCAGCAGCATCCAGAATAAAGTGCTGAGCAACAGCAGCAGGCAAAAGCAGGCGAACCCCATGAGGACAGCACGGCCTTCAAAGGACAAGCCGAAAGCGCTGACTCGACCTGGCGATACGGCCGCCGCCTTCTGCACCGGACGACCGCGTGCGCGCAGCACCTCCTGCAGCGGTTCCTGGATGGCGCGGTGCGACGGGTTCCAAGGCAGGTTGTTGACGCGATGCATCTTGCCGATTGCCGACAGCCGCCGGCGGACCGTGCTTGGCGCGTGGGTTTCGGCGAGGCTGGCGAGGTAGGCGCCCACCGCCGCCGGATCGGCCGGGGCCGGGGTGAACCCGGCCTGCGCGCACCAAGCGACGTACTGTGCCCAGTCGGCTTTATAGGCGGCCGGCATCGCCGCAACCGCAGCCTTGCAGGCCAGCGCCCGTGCGCCCGCCAGCCCGGCCTGGCCAGCCAAAATCGTCGCCGTCGCGGCACCACTGTCGGCCGGCTCCGAGATCACCTCGCCGTTCAGCGCCGGCCCACGCCCGACGGACGGAGTGGCCGGCAGAGGCTCAGCGGGCAACGGTCCAGAGTCGGTCATACCGGGCAGATTCGCTATTAACGTCCCTCGATGATGCGACTGGTATCTCATAATAATCAATGCCCGAGCCGCCGCGTGGTTCCAGCACGTTGGACGCGGATGCAACGCCACTGCATGCGTGGCTTCGTGTCGAAATCACTCGCGATCCCTGCCGCCGAGTTCTTGAGATGGCTAATCCTCGCGGGGCAGGCGACGCTGATCGTGCCACCGTCATCGACGCGCCCGCGACCCGGCACCAACTCGGCCTAGCGCACCCGCTGGGATCAGCGAAATGGAAAATTCGCCAGCTAACAGGCCATCGTGGGATCAGCAAATGGAACAGTATCATCGCCTGGAAGACGCCTTGCCTGACTGGCGTGCCAGGGCACGGCGCATCGCCGCGGCTGAAGCAGGCGCGGTGTCGCCCGCTCGGGACCTGGGCACCGAGCAAGGCCAATTCGCCGCGGACCCCGATAAGCTACCCGTTCATCGCATAGCCTCGGCCTGCCTTGCGTGGATGACAGAACATGGGTGCTGGCCCAATCAGGCCGCCGATAGGCAGCGCGTCGTGAACGAGGTGGCGGCCGCCCTGCGCGATCTGATCACGCCAATCCCGGAAACAGGTTCTGACGGAGATGTTCCTGGCTCAGCTTGGGCGGTCCCGGCTGCAGCGGGCTCCGGTCTCGGTGCCCTCCTCCTATCCCCGCTGACCTTCCTGTGGTTCGACAACAGGCTGATCGGGCTGTTCGCCGGCGGAGCGCTTGGGGCGTTCCTGGCCGTGAAGGGCGTCTCGGCCCTCCTTGAGCGCCCCCGGTTGGTTTCGGTCGTGCGGTCGGCGGCGGTATTGTCCGCCGGCGGCATGGTCACGAGAGGCATATGGGGGGCCATTCGCGGCGAGTCGCTCGGATGGGTGCGCTCCGTCCTGTGGCTGCTGGCTACCCCCTTGCTGATGAGCGTCCTGCAGCCCCGACGCGCCGCCCCAGGCGCCAACCCGGCGGGCGACGGCCCTGCGCGCAGGAGTGCGGAACTCGCCCAGGCGGCCGACCTTGCGCTCGCGGTATCCTGGTGCCACCCGGACCGTCTCGTCATGCCGGAGGACAAGCGCCCGGCGGAACCGGGCGACCTTCCGGGTCCGGTGCTTGTTGCGCTGTCGCAGTTGCAGTCCGAGTTGACCCGGGGCGCGTCCGACCGGGATGTGCGGGAGTCGTGCGAGGATCTGTTGCAGCGGTTGGAGGAGGGTGGCTTCGAATGGAGATCGGTGTCGCCGGGAACGCCCTACGACCAGGAAATGGCGGCACTCTTCGATGTGTTCGGTACCATCCCCCCCAGACAGGCGGTCCGCACGCAACGTGCCGCCATAACCCGGCGCGGACAGGTGGTGAGCAAGGGTGAACTCCGCCGCGCCTGAAAGAGACCGATGCCATAGCCCCACCGTTCGGAGCGCGAAATGCCCACCTACCTCGGCATCGATTTCGGCACCAGCAACACCCACGTCGCCTGCTGCTACGACCAGGGCGAAGGCCCGCTGACCGCGGTGCCGATCAAGATCGCCGGAAAGGCGGCCATAGCGACCTGCGTCCTGTGGGGAACCACGCCGGAGGGCGGGGAGGCCGTCGAGGCATTCGGCTCCGTCGCCACCGAGACCTGGAGCCAGTACGATCGCGATGAGCAGGCTGGGCGGCGCATCGCGTGCGGCTTCAAGCCTGAGATCGCCCGTTCAGAGCGCGCAAGGGCCGACGCGCTGGCGTTCCTCAGCAAGATCTGCCGCGCCGTCGCGGAAATCCAGCCGGCGGCGGTTCGCAGCGGCCTGACGGTCATCGGCGTACCGGCCGAGATCGGCCAGAACCACCGGGACCGGACACGCGAAATCGCACGCGCCGCGGGATTCGCCGAGGCCGTCTGCGTCGACGAGCCGCTCGGCGCCTTGGCGTATCATCTCACCAACGGCAGCATCAGCGCGTCCGAGGCGCATCAGGGCGTCATCATCGTCGACTTCGGCGGTGGCACCCTCGATCTCGCCCTCGTCACCGCCGAGCAGGGTCTGCGCGCGCCGTGGGGCGAACCGGCGCTCGGTGGCCGCCTGTTCGATGACCTGTTCTACCAGTGGATCCAGGACCAAAATGGGCATTTTGCTGTAGAGGAACGGGAAGCACTCGCCGTCTGGCAGAAGGAATGTCGAGAGCTCAAGGAAAGTTTCTCGCGACGCTGGGCCATGGTCGGCGACGGGATGAATGACTTCAGGTTCCGGATCGACGTGGGGGATGCAAAGAAATCTCTCAGGAACGCCTCCGTTGCGGAGTTTCTTGAGCGCGCGCGGTGCTACCGTCCAAGCCCGCTTGCCGTCGCCTATTTCCGGCAGTTCGGGCTGCCGGCGCCGCTTGCCTCCGACCGTCCCATCGACCTGCTTGGCTGGATTCGCCGGACGATGGACCGCGAGGGGGCAGGCGGCCCGATCAGGGAGCGGTTCAGCAAGGTGGTGCTGACCGGAGGAAGCTCCGAATGGCCATTCATGCGTGGCATTGCCGCGGACGTCTTCGGCGTCGACCCGGATAAAGGGATCCTGCGTTCCGAGGACCCCGAGGCGACCATCGGCTCGGGGCTGGCCCTTTACAACGCGCTCCGCGCTCGGCACCAGGCGCGGCGGGAAACCCTGATCGCCGCTGGACCAAACGCGAGAGAAGGTGTCGCTAAAGCGGTGTCGGCCCGCCTCGACAAGTTCGCCGGAGGCGTTGCCCAGGACATCATCAAAGCCATTATGCCGCCCATCGAAGCTGCCTTCCGGGCCTGGTATCTCCAGGGCGGCTCGCTCAGGGCCGTGGAAGCCAACGTAACCGCGATCTGCAACGACTTCGAGCCGAAGGCGCGTGAGATCATCAACCAGGCTTGGCGTGGGCTGGATACGGACCTGCTGCGCATCCTCCGCGAGCATCTTCGGCATTTCCTGCATGTGCACGAAATCGCGCGTGATGTTTCGCGTTACGTTCCGGACTCCCTGGGAGCAGTGTCACTAACCGGTGTGGATGGCGGGACAAGCGACCGGATTGCCGGGGAACTCGGCGGGCTGGCTGCCGGCATGACGGCCATTGCTGCCGGCATCGGCACGGTGGTTGTTGCGGCGGTTCATCTGCATCTGGTGGTCCTGCTGGCCGTCGCACACCCTATTCTCGCGCTGGTCGCCGGGATTGGCACGCTCGCCGCGTGGCTCGGCCTCGGCTCGGTGGTGGGAACGGCGGTCGAGGACGCAATCAGGGACCATGAATTCAATTCGGTCAGCCGCAACATGCTTTATCTCGTGTTGTCCGAGGACAAGTTGGCCAACAAGCTCGCCGAGGGCCGGGCCGCCGCAGGCGAAGCGCTGAAACAGAAGATTCTCGAATGTCTGAAAGACGTCGGAGGCGGTGACGGCATCGACGCGGCGGTTGCCCGGGCATTCGATGCGATGATCGCCCAGGCCAGTGCCGACCTTGGCGTTCTGGAGGAGCTGGCACGTGTTTCCCAGCCGGAGGCGACGCGCACGATGATCGGCTGAGCCCTGTGATGAGGTTTGGTCACGATTGCAAGGCCAAATTGGGTTTGGCCTCGGCAACTTCACCCAGGGCGATCCTGCTGGGCGTGCTAGTGCTTGGCGAGTCGCTGCTGTCGCGGCATTTCCTCGGCATGGCGCTGATTGGTGCGGGGCCTCGGCTGCATCGACGGCCGCGCCCTGTGCCAGCTCCCGAGCTACCTCGGAACGCGACTCGGGGCATTGAGAACGGCTGATGCTTTGAGCAGCCTTTTCTTCGGCATGGGACGGCGTAGCGTGGTCACTCGGCGGCCACGACGTCGAACAGCCGATGCAACCGGTCGGAGAACCAGGCCGCGACCCGGCTTGGCGGCACGCTCTTGTCGATTCCGGTCGAGGCGAGCAACCTGCCTGCGGCTTGGCGCGTGGCCAGCGCCCGGCACATTTCATGTGAAACTTCGGGCCGCGCCTCGAGCACCGGCGCCATATCTTCTTTGGACAACTCGTAAATTGTGACCGGCGCCAGGGCCCTGGCAGTCGCCTCTGCTGGGCGTCCGGTCAGCATGCCGACCTCGCCGAAATAATCGCCCGGTCCGATGCGCAGGATCTCGATATCCCCCTCGGCTCCAACCGATGTGAACGACAGGACGCCCGCGCCGATGACGAACAGAGATGTCAGCACCGTTCCGGGTTCGACCAAGGCCTCGCCGGCATCGTAATGACGGTACGTGGTTTTTCCGGCGAGCATCTTCCGCTCCTGCTGGGTAAGTCCAAAAAAGAGATCAACGAGATCGAGCGCGCGCTCGGGAGCGGTCTTGGGGTTGTCGGGAATGGCAGCTGGCGGCAGCCAAGCGGGCGTGCCCTGGTTTGATGCCAGCGCGATGCCGGCCGCTGCCAGATGCCGCGAGATCCAGTCGAACAGCTCGTTTTGGGCGCGGGCCGACTGCGCCAGTTCTTCGACGTAGAAATCGATATCGAATTGGACCCCATCGGCGGACACCGACTTGACCGTAACGACCGGAGCGGGCGTGGCCATAATCAGCCGCGTATTCAGGATCGCCAGTTGAAGAATTTCGGTGCCGACGGACGGAGACGTCCCGGCGCCGAGCCGCACAGTCACGGTAATGCCATGGATATTCGTTGGGGAGCTGCCATTGACGATCTTGGCCTTGGCAATCGTGCTGTTCGGGACGATGGCCAAATCGCGCTTGGCGGTCAGCACATAGGTCGCGCGCCAATTCATTTCGATGACCCGGCCCTCGGTGCTCCCGTCGATGCTGATCCAGTCGTCCGGCCGGAAAGGCCGGCTGAAATTGAGCACGACGCCCGAAAAGACGTCGCTCAAGGTACTTTGCAACGCCAAGCCAACAATGATCGCGATTGCCCCCGAAGTGGCGAGCAGTCCTTCTATCGGCAGATCGAAGACGAACGATATGATTGCAAAGAAAGCAGCGATGTAAATAAAGCCGGCGAGTAGATCCTGGACCAGCTTTCCTTCATGAGGACGATGCTCCGTGGCGACAAAAGCGCGCAAAACGCCGACGACAAACCTGGCCGCCAACGCCCACCAGGCAAGTTTGAGGGCGGCATGGGCTACATCTTCGAGCGGCGCCCCCGACAGAACCAGCGGGTGATAGGGAACGATGCCGGCGTGCAGCAAGACGATGGTCAGAACGCCCAGAAACACTACCCGCACCAGCGGGCGACCGAGCGGATGGCGGCGGAACAGAAAGTGGGCCACCAGTCCCACAAAGGAAAGCGCGCAGAGCGTGACAAACAGCGGGTCGTGCAGCGCCGCCATTCCCACCTCCCATAGCGCCTCCAGCGAAAGGCCGCCGCCGTCGATGCCGTTCGCCACTCCACCCTCCATAAACCCCGGTCGACGGAAGCATAGCATCCTTCAGTACGGATTTGCGGCCGATGCGCCAGGACTTATTGTGTTGCTCCCGCAATTGTCCAGGTTGTGCCGCTGGAAGACGAACCTCCGGGCGGCGAAGCATCCGCCCTGCGGCCGCCACTGCTGCGGACATGACCGCCGAGATTGGAAGCTCGTTCACCCCAGAGGGGTTGGCGCCCAGATCCGTCGGCTGAAGCGGTTGGCGAGCCCGCACCCACGGCGCGCCGCCCGGCGCGAAGGTCGCCAAGCCGGCGCTGCGACCGCGGCGTCTGGCAGAGTTCGTCAGGAAAGACGCTCAAGGCAACCGGAACGGAGACGCCCTTCCAGTTGATGCTCGACCTTCCGCCCGCCGCAGTCACGATCACTCGAGTTCGAAGGACGGAGGGAAGCGGCAATCGCCGCGAGGCCGGACCTCGGCGCGATCTCTTCGCCGCCGGAAATCAACCGTCGCACGGGGGCATCAACTTGGCACGAACTTGAGGCTGCTGCTGCCCTGGAGCGCCGGCCGCTTGGCAAGGGGGTTTCGGCTACCTGAGGAGTCGGGGTGGTTACCGTAAAGTTGATTAATGTCGAGCTTGGCGAGGCAGAATCGCAGCGCGAAAAGCGGCATAAATGCGGTCCACGGGTGGGGTCCTGCATGCTGACTGTGGGTTGTTCACCGACTACAAGGAAAACACCCGTAGCCTCGAGCTGGGAAGACGCTACCTGTTCGCACTGTTCGCGGCATTGCTAGCCGCCAGCGGCAATCGATTGTCACACCCGCTCTCCGTGTACGCGGAAGGCGGCCGGACCGGCATTAGCCCAATTCCTGTTGCACATTGCGCGTGCTATCCAGAATTCCAAAAGCGTTAGCGCAGACGAGGGTTGATATGCGGTATCGCGCACTCCCGGTTCTCTTGTTTGGCGCTCCGACGCTCTGCAGCTGCACCCAAGGTGTCCTCGATCCAAAAGGACCGGTCGCCGCGGCGGAGAAGCTGTTATTGATCAATGCGACAGCGATCACGCTTGTCGTCGTGGTTCCCGTGATCCTGGCAACGCTGGCGTTCGCCTGGTGGTACCGGTCGTCCAATCCCAGCGCCAGCCGCAGCGCGGACGAGTCTTACGAAGGCCGCCTCGAGTTTGTTCTCTGGTCGATCCCCGCGCTGATCGTGATCCTCTTGGGCGGGGTCATCTGGATCGGCTCCCATCAGCTGGATCCGCGGGCCCCGATCGCGGCGAAGGCCGACCCGCTCAGGGTAGACGTCGTGGCGCTCGATTGGAAATGGCTGTTCATTTATCCTGCCGAGCGCATTGCCACCGTCAACCAGCTGGTGATCCCGGTTGGCGCCCCGGTCCAATTTCGGCTCACCTCGGCGACGGTGATGAATTCGTTCTTCATCCCGCAGCTCGGCAGCCAGATCTACACGATGGGCGGCATGACCACCCACCTCAACCTGCGCGCGGATCAGCCGGGCGAATATCCGGGCTTTTCGGCAAACTTCAGCGGCGACGGTTTTTCCGGAATGCGGTTTATCGCCAAAGCGGTGCCGGCCGGCGATTTCAGCGTCTGGGTCGAGCAGGTTCGCGGCGCCGGGTCAGCGCTCGACGAGTCCGAGTACGCCGACCTGGCGAAACCGAGCAGCGATGCGCCGCCGACCACCTATCGTTCGGTCGTGCCGAATTTGTTCGAGCGCATCGTCGCCCAGACTGTGTCCGGCTCCCAAACACCGGGGGCCGGAGAGGTTTGGCGTCGGCCGGTGCGACAGGCTGGAGGTTGACATGCTGGGAAGGCTGACCTGGGCGGCAATTCCGTTCAACGAGCCCCTGCCGCTGCTCAGTGCAGCGGTGGTCGCGATCATCATAGGGTCCGTGCTCGCGCTCGTCACGATCAAGGGTTGGGTGCCATATCTGTGGCGCGAATGGGTGACCAGCGTCGATCACAAGCGGATCGGTGTCATGTACTTTGCTCTGGGCTTGGTCATGCTGCTGCGGGGCTTTGCCGATGCGTTCATGATGCGTACGCAGCAGGCGATCGCGGTCGGCGATGCAACGGGATATTTGCCTCCTGCCCACTACGACCAAATTTTCTCGGCGCACGGCTCGATCATGATATTTTTCGTGGCGATGCCGTTGGTGATCGGGCTCATGAACTTTGTCGTGCCGTTGCAGCTGGGCGTGCGCGACGTGGCCTTTCCAACACTCAACTCGATCAGTTTCTGGCTGACTGCGACGGGCGCGCTGCTGATCAATCTTTCGCTCGTCATTGGCGTTTTCGCCCGCACCGGCTGGATGGGCTACCCACCGCTGTCCGAGCTGCCGTTTTCCCCCGACGTCGGCGTCGACTATTACCTTTGGTCGTTGCAAATCTCGGGCATCGGCACTTTGCTGACCGGGGTCAATTTCGTGACCACGATTCTCAAATTGCGCGCGCCGGGCATGACGTATTTTCGCATGCCGGTGTTCTGCTGGACCGCACTGTCGGCTAGTCTGTTGATTGTCGCCGCCTTCCCGATCCTGACGGCAACCTTCATGATGCTGCTGCTCGACCGCTACCTGGGAATGCATTTCTTTACCAATGACGCCGGCGGCAACCAGATGATGTATGTCAATTTGTTCTGGGCGTGGGGTCATCCCGAGGTCTACATCCTGGTCCTGCCGGCGTTCGGTGCCTTTTCCGAAGTGGTCGCGACTTTTTCCGGAAAAGGGCTGTTCAGCTACCGCTCGATGGTGCTCGCAACCCTGGGAATCTGTGTGCTGTCCTTCATGGTTTGGCTCCATCACTTTTTTACGATGGGAGCCGGTGCCGACGTCAACGCCTTCTTCGGCATCATGTCCTCGATCATCGCGGTGCCGACCGGCGTCAAGGTCTTCAATTGGCTGTTCACGATGTACCGCGGACGGGTGGTCTTCAAGACGCCCATGCTGTTTGCGGTTGGCTTCATGATCACGTTCGTCATAGGTGGCATGACCGGCGTGCTCCTGGCGGTTCCGCCGGTCGATTTCGTGCTGCATAACAGCGTGTTCCTGGTCGCCCATTTTCACAACGTCATCATTGGCGGCGTCGTCTATGGCGCGCTGGCCGGCTACAATTACTGGTTCCCGAAAGCGTTCGGTTTCACCCTCGACGAGCGCTTGGGCAAAGCCAGCTTCTGGTGCTGGCTCATCGGTTTCTATCTCGCCTTCACGCCGCTCTACGTCCTGGGTTTGATGGGCATGACCCGGCGCCTGCAGCGCATCCCCGAGCCAAGCTGGCAGCCCTTGCTGCTGGTCGCGGAGGCCGGGGCCATCGTGATCTTCTGCGGCATTCTCTGCCAGATCGCACAGCTTTATGTCAGCATCCGCGCGCGCCAGCGCCGCCTCGACCTGACCGGCGACCCGTGGGACGGCCGCACCCTGGAATGGGCGACCTCGTCGCCGCCGCCGCCCTACAATTTCGCCGTGCTGCCCAGGGTCGAGACCATCGACGCGTTCTGGAGCATGAAGCGCAGGGGATTGCGCCCGGTCGAACCGGCCCACGAACCGATCGAGATGCCACGCAACAGCCCGGTCGGTTTCATCATAGCCTTTTTTGCGACGATCACCGGCTTTGCGCTGATCTGGCACATCTGGTGGATGGTGATCATCGGCCTTCTCGCTTCCGTCGTAACCCTGATGGTGTTCGGTTGGAGCGACCCCCGCGAGCGCGAAATCTCTGCCGCTGAAATCGCGGAAATCGAGCGCGCGCGGTTGAGCGTAAGGCAGCCCGCATGAGCACGACAACAATCGACGACGCTGTAGCGGCGATGCCGGACGCCCGCGGCCACGGCGGCGGCGGACCGGCCCCGATCCGCACCGTCGTCGCCTACGGGTTTTGGATCTTCATCCTTAGCGACATCGTAATGTTCTCGGGCTTGTTTGCGGCCTATGCCGTGTTGTCGGGCAATACCGCCGGCGGACCAACCGGGTTGGACCTGTTCAACCTCCGCAGAGTCTACATCGAGACGATGTGTCTGCTGGTCTCGAGCTATACGTGCGGGCTCGGGGCGCTATCCGCCGAACGGCGGCAGCTGGGGCGCTTCCTGATGTTCGCTGCCTGCACATTCGTTCTCGGTGCGGCGTTTCTGTTCATCGAGGGAACGGAATTTGCCGGTATGGTCAGCAGGGGCGCCGGACCCTCGAGGAGCGCCTTTCTTTCCGCCTTTTTCACCCTGGTGGGCACGCACGGCGTACACGTCACCAGCGGTCTGATCTGGCTCATGTATCTGGTGGCTCAGGTGATCGCCAAGGGTTTGAGCGCCCCGGTACTCCGACGCCTGCTGTGCTTCAGCCTGTTCTGGCACGCCCTGGACATCGTCTGGGTCGGCGTGCTGACGCTGGTTTACCTGATGGGAGCGCGCTGATGATGGACGGGTCCGATCGCCGGTTCGACGACCGCACGCCGGGCGTCGAAGAGCATGAATCCACAGCGAGCTACTGGTCCTACACAGCAGGGCTCGTCCTCGCGATCCTGGCGACGATCACTGCATTTGTCGTGTCGCAATCCGATTTGCTGTGGGCTCCCGGCGTGTCGGTCGGGTTGATCGTACTCGCCTTCGCGCAGATCGGCGTCCACCTCGTCTTCTTTCTGCATGTAGGCAGCGGGCCCGACAGTACGAACAACATTCTCGCCCTCGCCTTCGGCGTGCTGATCGTCTTTCTCGTCATCATCGGCTCGTGCTGGATCATCGCCAACCTCAATGCCAACATGATGCCAATGTCCGAGCATTAGGCGATGGCATCTGTTGGACCTCGCTCTCGGAGGGCGACCAACGCGCATCGGGCTGTGGATTCCCTGCTTCATCGATGCCTTTTTCCCGGAAGTCGGCATTGCCACAGTTGAGCTTCTGCAGCGCCTATCTGGCGCAGCACCTAATCGTGCTGCTCGATCCGGCCGACATCGTGGTCAATCTGCATCACGCTTATCGCAGACCGGAGTTTGATAGGTTCCTCGCCATCTCAAGTGGAAGCAAGTATATCGAGCTTGCCGGCGATGAGGTAGATCATCGCCTTTAGGTTGCGCAGAGTCCGGTAGCCGCGGGCCTTGGCCTTGGCAGCCTGGACGAGGCTG
>Ga0302319_10014695_pt1 | contig 14560 bp, 12 predicted proteins | sample Bog_T0_2_FD_203319 | JGI IMG/M metagenome (GOLD analysis project Ga0302319, IMG submission 203319) | Peat permafrost microbial communities from Stordalen Mire near Abisko, Sweden - Bog_T0_2 | ecosystem: Environmental > Terrestrial > Soil > Wetlands > Peat | place: Sweden: Abisko, Stordalen Mire... | reverse complement strand
GCCCGCAGTGCGAGGAACCCGGCGATGCCGACCAGCAGGCTGACCGTCGGCCCGGCGAGCGCGACGAGTCGCACGGCGGTCGCGCCCAGTCGCGCATCGTCGCAGTTGACGTAGAACGCGCCGAATTCGAGTACGCGGCTGCCGAGCATCACACAGGCGGCCGCGTGTCCTGCATGCTCGTGCAGCGCGACGTTGACCACATAGGCCAGCGCAGCGACCGTGATGAGAGTGAGCCGGTCAGGAACCAAGCGAATTCGGGTCGCGCCATGCGCGCTCGAACGGCAGTCGCCACGCATAGGGGGCAACCAGCTGGTGGATCGCGTTGGGGCCCCAGGACCCGGGCGTGTAGGTGCGCACCGGCGGCGGCGCGGCAAGCAGCGGCGCGGAGACTTCCCATAGGCGCTCAATGCCCTCTGCGGTCGTGAACAGCGTGTGGTCGCCGCGCATCGCGTCGAGCACGAGCCGCTCGTAGGCCTCGAGGACATCGACGAGGTAATCGGTGTCGTGCATCGCGAACTGCAGGCTCAGCTTGTCGAGGCGCATGCCCGGTCCGGGACGCTTGCCGTAGAACGACAGCGACATTTTCGAGGCATCCGCAAGGTCGAAGGTCAGGTGGTCCGGTCCCTGTTCGCCGATGCCGGAACCAGCCGGGAACATGCTCTTCGGCGGCTCGCGAAACGCAATCGAGATGATGCGCTGACCCTCGGCAAGGCGCTTGCCGGTGCGCAGGAAGAACGGCACGCCGGCCCAGCGCCAGTTGTCGATCGAACACTTCAGCGCGATGAAGGTCTCGGTGTCGGAACGCGGGTCGACGCCCGCCTCGGAGCGGTAACCGATGTACTGCCCGCGTACCACGTCGGCCGGTTCGATCGGGAGCATGCTCCTGAACACCTTGTTCTTCTCCTCGCTGATTGGCTTGGGCTCGAGCGAGGTTGGCGGTTCCATCGCCATGAACGCGAGGATCTGGAACAGGTGGGTGACGACCATGTCGCGGAAGGCACCGATCGACTCGTAGAACGCGATGCGCTTGCCGAGGCCGAGTGTCTCGGGTACGTCGATCTGCACGTGATTGATGAAGTTGCGGTTCCAGATCGGCTCGAACAGACCGTTCGCGAAGCGGAACGCGAGGATGTTCTGCGCGGGCTCCTTGCCGAGAAAGTGATCGATGCGGAAGATCTGGTCCTCGTCGAACACCTCGTGGAGCTTCGCGTTGAGCGCAACTGCGCTCGCGAGGTCCGTGCCGAAAGGCTTCTCCATGATGACGCGCGAGCGCTCGATGAGCTTCGCGTCGGCCAGCAGTCGCACGGCAGGCAATGCCGCATTCGGCGGGACGCTGAGGTAATGCAGGCGATGACTCTCGCCGCCGAGCGCCGCCTCGGACTTCTCGACCGTTGCGCGCAGCGCCTCGGGTCCGGCAGCCTGGGGTACGTAATCGAGGCAGGCGGCGAATGCCACCCATTCCTCATCGGTGAACTTGCGTGTCGAAAACTCTTCGATCGCCTGGCGCGCAAAATTCCGGAAACCCTCTGCGTCCAGGTTATCGAGGGAGACGCCGATGATGCGATAGCCGGGGATGAAGCCCGCCGAGGCGAGATGGAAAAGTCCCGGGAGCAGCTTGCGTCGGGACAGGTCGCCGGTGGCTCCCACGAGCACGACGACCTGTGGATAGCGCGGACCGACACTGGCAGGAGATATGGTTGGCATGATGGCAAATCGTACCCTAAAAGCGGCTGTGTCGGTCACCGAACCCGGACGTGGTGCGTCAGTTTCAAGGGTAATCGACGCGCCATATGGTGCCCGAGGCATCGTCGCTGACAAGCAGTGAGCCGTCCGCCGCCACGGCGATGCCCGCGGGCCTGCCCCACACCTGGCCGCCGGGCAGCACGAAACCCGTCATGAAGTCCTGGTACTCGCCTGGGGCACCTGGCGTTCCGTGGCGCGCAATGCGCACCACCTCGTAGCCCGCACGGACCGAGCGATTCCAGGAGCCATGCTCCGTCGCGAACAGGTCGCCACGGTATTCCGCCGGAAACTGCGCCGCCTCGTAGAAGGCGAGCTGCAGCGATGCGCTGTGCGGCTGGATCAGCACGTCGGGCGTAATCACCTTGTCCCTGAGCTCCGGATGCTTCCCCGCATGTCTTGGATCCTGGTGGCCGCCGATGTACCACCACGGCCAGCCGTAGAAGCCGCTTTCCTGCACCGAGGTCACGTAGTCCGGCACGAGGTCATCGCCGAGCCCGTCACGCTCATTGACGCTGCACCACAGGCGCCCATCCGCCGGGTCGACCGCAATTCCCGAAGGGTTGCGGATGCCGGAGGCGTAAATCCGCGCCTGGCCGCCGTCCGGGGCGTAGGCGAGGATGTTCGCGCGGTTGTGCTCTGCCGGAGAACTGTCCGCGTCATCATCGTTGGAGGCGGAGCCAACGGCGAGGAACAACGTGCGGCCATCCCGGGAGAACGCGATGTCGCGGGTCCAATGATCCTGGTCAGACGCAAGCGTGATCAGTTGCTCCGGCGAACCGCGGCTGCCGAGATCGCCGTTGCGATAGGCATAGCGGCGTACCCCGCGGGTGTCGGCAACGTACACCCAGCGGGGATCGCCACCCTGTGGGTAGAAGGCGATGCCGTATGGGCGGTGAAGGCGCGTCGCGAAGACGGCGCTGATGTCCGGTTTACCGTCGGACCCAATGCCCCGATAGACGCGGATGCGCCCCACGCCGGTCTCGGCGACGAAGATGTCGCCGTTCGGTGCAATGCGGATGACGCGCGGCGTGTCGAGGCCGGCGACGTACAGGCCGACGCGGAAACCAGGCGGCACCTTCGGCAGGACATCCGCGGGACGCGCGACGATGCGCGGAGGGTTTGCAACGGACGGTGTCGCATACGGCACCGGCAGGTCCAGGGCGCGGATGCGACGCACACTGCCGGGAATTTCGTACCGGTAATCGGTGAACGGCGGTTGCGGCGGTGGTGCATCGGAGAACCCCGGCGGCGGCGCGCCGGCTAGCGCAAACGGCATGCATGCGGCCGCTAGCAACCATGAGCCAAATGGCAGTGCAAATCCGGCGTGAATCCTCATGGGCACCAGTATTGCAGGGCGCGCCGCGGATGTCTCGCCGGGTCAGGCGGTGGTGATCGCGGCCTGCTCGAGCACAGGCGGCGCCTTCGTCCCGTTCAACTTGATGTTCAGGCGCAGTTCGTTGGCGCTGTCCGCATTGCGGATCGCCTCTTCATAGCTGATCTCGCCTTCGTTGTAGAGTTCGAACAGCGACCAGTCGAAGGTGCGCATGCCGAGTTCGCGCGACTTGGCCATCAGCGCCTTGATCTCGTGGAATTCGCCCTTGAGGATCTTCTCGGCGATGATCGGCGTATTCGTGAGGATCTCCATCGCAGCGCGGCGGCGCTTGCCGTCGTCCGTGCGGATCAGGCGCTGCGAGACGATCGCGCGCAGGTTGCCGGACAGGTCCATCAGCAGCTGCCGGCGGCGCTCCTCGGGAAAGAAATTCACGATGCGGTCGATGGTCTGGTTGGCGCTGTTGGCGTGCAGAGTACCGAGACACAGGTGACCGGTCTCGGCAAACGCGATCGCATGTTCCATCGTTTCCGGATCACGGATCTCGCCGATCAGGATGACGTCCGGCGCCTGGCGCAGCGTGTTCTTCAGCGCGTGGTGCCACGAGTGGGTATCGACGCCCACGTCGCGGTGCGTGACGAGGGACTGCTGCGACTGGTGCACGAACTCGACCGGATCCTCGACCGTGATGATGTGTCCCGACGAGGAGCGGTTGCGGTGATCGATCATCGCGGCCAGCGTCGTCGACTTCCCCGAGCCGGTCGCACCGACGACGAGGACCAGGCCACGCTTGGTCATGACGATGTCCTTGAGGATCTCCGGCAGCTGCAGCGCCTCGAAGCCCGGGATCTCGGAGGGGATCGTGCGGATCACCATGCCGGTCTGCTGTTGCTGGACGTAGACATTGACGCGGAAGCGGGCGACATCGGGAATCGACATCGCGAAGTTACATTCGAGTTCGCGTGCGAATTCCTCGCGCTGGCGCTCGTTCATCAGCGACAGGGCGAGCTGCTGCGCGATCTGGCCCGAGAGCTTCTGTGGCGCCATCGCCTGCATCCTGCCCTGGGCCTTCATGGTCGGCGGGAAATCCGCAGAGATGAACAGGTCCGAGCCGCCGGCGCGCGCCATGGCCGTCAGCAGCTTCACCATGTAACTTCGTGCCTGGTCGTCCGCGGGTGCTGTCATCGGTGCAGCCTGTCAGTACAGCGGCCGGAATTCATTGACTCACGTCGCGGTTCGTGACGAGCGCGACGGCCGGCGGGAACTTACCGCGAATCGCGCAATTCGCGGACTGCGTCACACATTTCCGGCAGCGGCGCCGCGAACCGTCAGGTTCGTGCAAGTTTGGCTCGCTAAGGTGCGGCCCATGACCAACCGTACCGCAATCTCCGGCCGCATGCAGGGATTCACGATCATCCAGCTCATGGTGGCGCTCACGATCGTCGCCGTGCTGACGGGACTGGCGATCCCGAGCTACCGGTACGTCACCAACGGCAGCCGGATCTCGGGCGAAATCAACAACCTGCTCGGCGACCTGCAGTACGCCCGCTACCAGGCCATCAAACAGGGCCAGCCGATCACCGTCTGCGCCTCGTCGAACGGCACCAGCTGTCTGGGCAGCACCGCGACGACCTGGAACACCGGGTGGATCGTTTTCAACGATGCCAACGGGAACGCGACCGTCGATCCGGGCGAGGCCGTGACCCGCGTCCAGCAGGCGTTTTCCGGCACGGATACGCTGACCACAGTGACCGGCGGCGTGGGCGCCGTGACCTTCAACCGCGAGGGATTCCCGGTCGGGCTGGCCGGTGTCGTCACGGTCGCGCTGTACGCCACGCCGGTCAACAACCAGTCGACGCGCTGCGTGCAGATCGGCCTCAACGGTCAGATCATGACCGAGACCTACGGGGTGAATTCGTGCACATGACGCACGCAGGCTCCGTAGGGGTAAGCGGCGGCTTCACCCTGGTCGAGGTGCTCGTCGCGGTCGTCGTGATCTCGATCGGGCTGCTTGGCATTGCGAAGATGGAGTCGGTCGCCCTGTCCAGCACCGGGGTGGCACAGCAGCGCTCAATCGCCGCGATGGAGGCGGCGAGCCTGGCTGCGTCGCTGCATGCCGACCGCTCGTACTGGAACAGCGCAGCCGTGCCGGCATCGCTGACGATCTCCGGCACGACGATCTCGGATGCCACGCTCGCCACCCCCGTCAACTGCATCGCGGGGCTCTCCACCGCACCGCCGCCATGCACGCCGGCACAGACCGCGGCCTTCGACCTGCAGCGCTGGGCCGCCAACGTCAACGGCAGCGGCGCCAGCGCGCCGAGCTACAACAATCCCGGCAGGATCGATGGCACGCCTTCGCCGCTGCCGCTGGCCCCGGCGCTGCCCTACCAGGTCACGACGATCGCCTGCACGACGAGCGCGGCTGCGGCGACGAGCTGCACGATCCAGATCAGCTGGGGCGAGAACACCGTCGCGGTCAATGCTCAGGGCGCCTATGCGAGCGCCGCCGCGGCGGTCTCGGGCTTCAACGTCCCGACCTATACCCTTTACGTGCAGCCATGACGCCCCGCCTGCACCGACAGTCCGGCATGACCCTGGTCGAGATCCTCGTGGCACTCGCCGTGACGTCATTCCTGATGATCGGCCTGTTTACGATCGTGCAGACGACGTTGCGCTCTTCGAACGCCCAGAGCGCGCTGTCGCAACTTCAGGATAACGAGCGTCTCGCGATGCAGCGGATCGCCGACGTCGTGCAGAGCGCCGGATACTTCAGCGCTCCGCAGCTCAATACCGCGAACGGCGTACTCGTGGCGGACTCCACGATGGGCTTCGCATCCGGCCAGGGTGTCTACGGTACGCACGTTGCGGGAGCGCCGCAGGACAGCATCACGGTGCGCTACTACGTCGACAGCAGCTACCGGGAGAACCTGATCAACTGCGACGGCAGTACCGTCAGCGCTACCGGCCTCTATTATAACACTTTCACCGTGGTCGCCGGCTCCGGTACCACACCCGGCACGCTGCAATGCGCGCTGACGACATTGATCGGCGGGACCCTCGTGACCCATCCGGCCGTAACCCTGGTTTCGGGCGTGCAGGACATGGTGATCGGCTACGGGACCAGTTCGTCAGCGACCTGCGCTGCGAGCTACTCGAGTTCGTCAAATCCGGTGGACACGTATTACTCGGCCGCGACGATGCCGGCTTCGGGCTGGTGCGGCGTGATTTCCGTCCAGGTTGCGCTGGTATTTGCGAATCCCCTGTACAACGCCGCGGGGCCGCCGAGCCAGCAGTACCCGAACCAGCTGCCATTCATCCAGCTGACCCGTCTGGTCAACGTCATGAGCCATATCTGAGTACCCACGTCATGCAGCGTCATCAACCCCTCCATTTGCAGCGACAGTCCGGCGTGGTGCTGGTGGTGAGCCTGTTGCTGCTGCTGGTCGTCACCCTCCTCGCACTCAGCATGTTTCGCAGCAATGGCGTCCAGGAACTGATCGCCGGCAGCCTGCGCGAGAAGGACCGTGCGCTGCAGTCGGCGACCAGCGCCGAACAGTATGCCGAGTACTGGATGACGACCGGCAACAACATCGACAACACCTTCACCTGCGGTGCACCGCTGCTGAACGCGAATTCCGGCGACGGCTATGTGTGCACCAACTCGCTGGCGAGCCTGCTCGGATCGCCAGCCGCGGTTGCCGCAGTACCCTGGGGGGGCAGCCTGCCGAACTCGGAGATCGGCATCCAGTACACACCGCCTGGAATGTCGGCAACCGCGGGTGGGGTCGGCATCAATCAGTATTTCGAAGCGCCGCGCTTCTACGTTCAGCTGGTCGGCAGTGCGCCGGTCGGACAGGGGCAGATCTACCAGATCGACGCCTGGGGCTACGGCGGCGATCCGAACACGGTTGTCGTGATCGAAAGCACTTATCTCGTTACCACCAGCGTCGTTGACCTGGGCGCAGGCTGAGGAGTATCCCGCAATGAAACACCATGCTCACCCGATCCGCATTGTGGCTGCGTGGCTCGCACTGCTTCCGGCACTCGCGGCCGCACAGAGCGCCGCTCCCACCGTGACGGTGATCCAGGATAATTTCACCGGCAACGCGTCCAGCTTCAGCTGGACCGCACTGCACGGCGCCTGCCTCACGGCGGGCGATGCAACCGGCACGATCCCCGCCTGCGTCTGCCCTTCCGGCACGACGACAAACTGCCTGACGGCCCCGGGCGCGTACTACTCGAGTCTGGCGGGCAATGGCGCGGGCTTCGCAGGGGGTTATCTCGGCAACGGTCTGCCGGATGCCACCGGCAACGGCGCGCTGCGCCTGACGAATGGCAACGGCTTCACCCAGCAGGATGGAGGCCTGATCTCGAATTTCACCTACCCCAGCGCGAACGGACTGCAGATCACCTTCACGACGTATGCCTATCATGGCGACTCTGGCGGCGCGCTGAATGACGGCGCGGACGGCATCAGCTTCTTCCTGATCGATCCGACCCGGGGACTGACGGGCAGCGGCACGAACCCAGGGTATACCGCACCGGCCGACCCGACGACGCAGACCGGCACCTGGACCCCGTACGACATCGGCGCGACCGGCGGCAGCCTGGGCTACGACTGCTCGAACGAAACCGGCAACTACAAGACCACGCTGCACCCGGGTCGCCTGACCGAACAGGGCGTGGACGGCATTCCAAATGCCTACGTGGCGGTCGGCATGGATGAATACGGCAACTTCCAGAATCCGGGCGACAATGCGGCCAGCGGGCCTGGCTATCTGCCGAGCTCCATCTCCCTGCGTGGCTCGGGCAACGTGGCCTGGGATGCGCTCCATGCCTACAACCCGACCTGGTATCCGAGTTCGCTGACCTTCGGGATGTATGGAACGCGGGCTGCGGCGCTGCATGCAACCTGCAGTACCGGGTATTACTGGAACTACTCCAATCCTGCTGCCCCGGTCGAGACGACGACCCCGGTGGCCGACTACCCGTGGCTCTCCGGCGTGTCACTGCCCTCAGCCAGCCTGATTGCCAACGAACGCGCCAGCCAGCGCGGCTACGGATCCAGCGGCTTCCCGCCGACGAGCACGGGTGCCTATGCAGTCCCGATCCAGTACACGATGACCATCAGTCCGGCCGGCATCCTGAACCTGACGTACTCGTACAACGGTGGTGCGAATGCGGCAGTGATTTCGAACTACGACATTACCGTGGCCGGCACCCATCCGCTGCCGACGCAGTTTGCGTTCGGCTTCGCCGGCTCGATCGGCGGTTCCAGCAACATCCATGAAGTCGCATGCTTCGAGGCGCAACCACAGGCAAGCGCCTCGAGCTCGGCCGGTCTGAACGAGAAGCAGGCCGCGGAAGTCCAGGTCGGTACCCAGGTTTACTTTGCCTACTACAACGCGCAGACCTGGGCCGGATCGGTGACCGCGGTTCCGGTTGTCAACACCGTGGGCACGAACCAGCTGACGCTGGGTACTCCCGCCTGGGACGGCAGCTGCACACTGACCGGCACGACCCTGCCCGGAGGCGCCATCAACCCAGCGACCAGGTGCCCGACGACGGGCGCCGCGAGCCCGACTGCGCAGCCGATCTCGGCAGCGTCGACGAATGGCCGCCAGATCCTCTCGTACAACCCGACCTCCGCAACAGGTGTACCGTTCGAGTGGAGCGGCAGTCCGGGCAACACCACGCTGAGTGCGACCCAGATCTCGGCGCTGAGCTCGTTCTGCGTCGTGTATTCCAACAGCAGCTGCACCACCGGCTCGTCGTCGGCCTCGATAGGCCAGAATCGCCTGAATTACCTGCGCGGTGACCGTACTTACGAGGCTGGCGGATCCTCCTTCACGGTGTCGGTGACCGGTTCGGGCGGTACGACCAACTACAGCGAAAACTTCCGCGCGCGCACCAGCGTTCTCGGCGACATCGTCGACTCGAGCCCGACCTGGGTCGGGCCGCCCCAGGGCAGCTACGGATCGAGTTTTGCCGATCTGCTGTATCCGGGCGAAGCGGCATCGTATCTTCCGGAGAACGCCGCGACGACCGGCAACCTGAACCAGTATCCCACCTGGGCTCAGGCCAACGCGACGCGCACCAACGTCATCTACGTGGGCGCAAACGACGGGCTGCTGCACGGCTTCTCGGCGGGCGCGTTCAGCGGTCTCACGACCTACAACCCGTCAAATACCGTCAACACGGGCCAGGAACTGATCGCCTACATCCCGGGCAATGAAATCAACGATGGATCGACCGCCACGATCGTCGATGCGATCCATGACAGCCAGGCATCGCCGACGATCGACCTGACGAGCCCGAATTACGGGCACAACTGGTTCGTGGATGCGGCACCGGGTTCGGGTGACGTCTTCTACGGCGGCGCCTGGCACACCTGGCTGGTCGGCGGCTTCGGCCCCGGCGGCCAGGGAATCTACGCACTGGACGTCACGAACCCGACGAATTTCTCGGAAAGCAATGCCGCGTCGCTGGTCGTCGGCGAATGGACCGCGACGACGCTGCCGAACTGCGCCGGATCCGTGGTCAGCTGCAAGTCGAATCTCGGCGACACCTACGGTGTGCCGCAGATCCGGCGCTTCCACAGCGGCCAGTGGGGCTTCGTGTTCGGCAACGGCTTCAACAGCTCCACGGGCGACGCCGGCATCTTCATCGCATTGGTCAATCCCACCTCGGCGACGCCCAGCCTGACGTTCTATTACCTGTCGACCGCGACGGGCTCGTCGAGCTCCCCGAATGGCATCGCCTACACGACGCCGGTCGACTTCGACGGCGATCATGTCGTCGACTTCATTTACGCTGGCGACCAGCGGGGCAACATCTGGCGTTTTGACGTCACCAGCCAGAACCCCTCGAACTGGGCCGTGACTCCGGGTGGTGCGCTGTTCTCGACCGGCGGTCAGCCGATCACGACCAAGCTCGCCGTGGCCTCGGCGCCGGCGGTCGGCGGGCAACGCACGGTCATCGTATCCTTCGGCACCGGCCAGAAGGTTCCGCAGACGACGACGTCGGCAACGACTTACGCTTCCGGCACCCAGGACCTCTACGGCATCTGGGACTGGAACCTCGGCGAATGGAACTACCTGTCGAGCTACCGCTATGCGTCCCAGACGGTGGTGACCTCCTCGAGCACGGTGAAGAACCCGCCGTATGGAACGCTGTCGTCACCGATCGCGAAGTCGAACCTTCAGGTACAGACGATCACCGACTATACCAATACGGTCACGACCGGCTCCTCGAGCACGACGACCAACTACGCCACCGTCACCGACACCCCGGTCTGCTGGTATGGGACATCGACCTGCCCCACGGGCAGCACGAGTGGTGCGTACGGGTGGTATATCGACCTTCCCAATACCAACGAACAGATCGTCTACAACCCGACGTTGCAGCTGGGTTATTTCATCGTCAACTCGCTGATTCCCGCGATCAACCTGCCGGCCAGCTGCACCGTGACCAATCCAGGCGGTTACACCTATGCGATCAACCCGGTCACGGGAGGTGGGTCGACAACGTCGTTCTTCGGCAGTCCCACGACCGGCACCACGGTCAATTCCTCGACCGGAGCGGCCACGAACGGACAGTCGCTGGTCACCAGCGGCGAAGAACTGAACGGTACCGGCACGGTGTCGATCCTGACCGTGGGCGGCGCCGACAGCCCCGTGACGGGCACCTACCTCGGCACCCAGACGAGTTCCGGCACCGGCACCGTCGTCCCCGTGAACCCCGCCGGCAACGTTGCAGCCACGCGGCTGACCTGGAAGGAAATCCGTTAGGAGCGCATGCATATGGCAACACACAAAGGATCCTGCGGTTTCACGCTGATCGAGCTGGTTGTCGCGATTGCGGTCATCGGGATCCTGACGATCATCGCGATGTCGAGCTACCAGAGCTCGGTCATGCACTCGCGACGCACCGATGCGAAGACGGCGCTGAACGACCTCGCCGCGCGCGAACAGCGCTATTTCAGCGTGACCAACAGCTATACGGCGAACCCCGAGGCGCTGGGCTATTCCGGTTCGTCGACTGCGTTCGGCAGCACGTTTCTGATCGGCAGCGGTTACTACTATCTCAACGTCACGAACGTGACGGCCGCGTCGGCCGGCACGCCCGCATCGTTCGTAGCGACTGCGACCGCCGTGCCCGGCAGCTCGCAGGCGAGGGATACGGGCTGCACGACGTTTTCGGTTGATTCGCTCGGCAACTACACACCGACCGCAAGCGCGGCAGTATCGCCGCCCTGCTGGCCCTGAACGCTCAGGTCCGGGGGCGGCCGGCCCAGAACTCACGCTGCAGCGCGACGACCTCGGGAACGACCGCCGCCACCGGGCCGGTCAGCGCAATGTGCTTCTGGCCGTGGGCGAAGACGTAGCTCGCAGGCAGGCTCATCGTAGGGTTCTCAGGGCTGCTGCCGGTGACCTGCAACAGCTGTTTTTCAGTCGCACCGAACACGACCCGGCCGATATTCGCCCAGTAGATCGTTCCTGAACACATGCAACAGGGTTCGACCGACGTATACAGCGTGCAGTCCCACAGGAACTCCGGCGCGTACTTCGCTGCGGCGAGCCGCGCGAGCGTGGACTCGGCGTGATTGACGGCATCTATGTTGCCCTGCTCCATCAGCACCGTTTCCTGGTCGGCTGCGACGAGGATCGCGCCGAACGGATGGTGGCCTTCCGATGCGACGCGGCGCGCGATATCGTTCGCGTGACGCAGATGGCGCAGCAGCTGCGCGGCGGAAGGCTCCACGACGCTCAGCTGCCCTGCCGCCCAGGAATCCACGAGGTGCCCGCGAGCGGCACTCCTGCCATTGCGGCGGCCTCGACCGTGAGCGCGACCAGGTCCTCCTTCTCCAGATGATGCACGTCCTGTTTGCCGCAGGCGCGCGCAATCGTGGTCAGCTCCATGTTCAGCGTCTTCAGGTAATTGCGCAGCCGCTTCGCACCGACTTCGGGCTCCAGCCGCTGTTCGAGCACGGCGTCCTGGGTCGTGACGCCAACCGGACACTGGCCCGTGTGGCAGTGATGACAGAAGCCGGGCGCCGTGCCGAGCTTCGCGTAATCGTCGACCGCCGAAATATGCTGGCCCTTCGCAATGTAGGTATCGCTGTTGCAACCGAGCGCGATCATCACGCCCTGCCCGAGTGCAACCGCATCCGCGCCCATCGCGAGCGCCTTGGCGACGTCCGCGCCGCTGCGGATGCCGCCGGAGATGATGAGCTGCACGGTGCCGCGCATGTTCAGGTCATCGAGCGCGTCGACCGCCTGGCGCAGCGCCGCGAGCGTCGGGATACCGACGTTCTCGATGAACACGGTCTGCGTCGCCGCGGTGCCGCCCTGCATGCCATCGACGACGATGACGTCCGCGCCAGCATGCACGGCGAGCTTGACGTCGTTGAAGACGCGGGTCGCACCGACCTTGACGTAGATCGGCTTCTCCCAGTCGGTGATCTCGCGCAGCTCGTTGATCTTGATGACGAGATCGTCGGGACCGGTCCAGTCCGGGTGGCGCGAGGCACTGCGCTGGTCCACTCCCTCGGGAAGCGTGCGCATGCCCGCGACACGCGGATTGACCTTCTGCCCGAGCAGCATGCCGCCGCCACCCGGTTTCGCGCCCTGGCCGATGACGATCTCGATCGCATCGGCACGGCGCACGTCGTCGGGATTGAAGCCATAGCGCGACGGCAGGCACTGGTAGATCAGCGTCTTCGACGAGGCGCGCTCCTCCATCGTCATGCCGCCATCACCGGTCGTCGTCGAGGTTCCGACCTCGGTCGCCGCGCGACCGAGCGCGTCCTTGACCCGCGCCGACAGCGCACCGAAGCTCATGCCGGCGATCGTGATCGGGATCGCAAGTTCGATCGGCTTCGATGCATAGCGCGTGCCGAGCAGCGTCCTGGTCGTGCAGCGCTCGCGGTAACCCTCGAGCGGATAGCGGGACAGCGATGCCGCCAGGAACAGCAGGTCGTCGAAATTAGGTACGCGACGCTTGGAGCCCAGGCCGCGGATCTCATACAGGCCGGTCGCGGCCGCACGCTGGATGTAGTCGATCGTCTGCCGGTCAAAGCCCGCGGATTCTTCTTTCTGGATCCTCGTCATGGGATCAATACTCCTGATTGGCATCGGCATGCCAGTGATACAAGCTCTTGGCCGAGGCGATGCGGCGAAACTCGGCGGGCGGGTGTTTCAGGCCCGCCGCCGCCAGCAGCCCCGCAACGGCTTCGAGGTCCTTGGGTCCCATGGGTTCGAAGCGCGCATCGGCGCCGAGCGAGCGGACATTGCCGCGTACGTAGATGACCGCCTCGTACAGCGAATCGCCGAGCGCATCCTCGGCATCGCCGCAGATCACGATGCGGCCCGCCTGCGCCATGAAGGCCGAGAAGCTGCCGACGCTGCCGCCGACGACGATGTCGGCACCCTTCAGCGAGATCCCGCAGCGCAAGGACGCATCGCCGTCGATCACCAGGAGCCCGCCGTGCGCCGAGGCGCCCGCAGCGGTCGAGGCGAAGCCGCGGACGTGCACGCGCCCGGACATCATGTTCTCTGCGGCTCCAGGACCTGCGTTGCCGTTGACGGTGACGTGCGCGTGCTTGTTCATGCCGGCGACGTAATAGCCGACATGGCCGTTGATTTCGACGCTGATCGGCGCATTGAGACCGACGGCAATCGAATGTGCGCCGTCCGGGTGGTCGATGACGACACGCCTGACCGGGCTGTCGTGGGGGGTCCTGTGCAGCGTCCCATTGAGCTCGCGCACCGACTGCGTGGCCAGATCGAAGCTCAGATCCGCCATGAGTAGATCTCCTCGGGCTTGGGCTCGAACAACGTCGCCTGCGAGATGCCGGGCAGATGCGCGAGCGAGCGGAACTCGGAGGCGATCGCGACGTAGTCGTCGGTCTCGGCAACGATTGCCGGCTTGCACGCAAACGCGTCGCGGACGATCAGCAGTTCACGGTCGGTGCCCATCAGGAACGTGAAGAAGCCGTCGAGCTCGCTGAAGCCGCGCTGCACGGCCGACTCGAGGTCATCTCCCTCGCGCAGCCGCCACTCGAAGAAGCGGCAGGCGGCTTCCGTGTCGTTGTCGGTCTCGAACTCGATGCCCAGAGGCTCGAGCTTCTTGCGCACCAGGTGCGGGTTCGACAGCGAGCCGTTGTGCACGAGGCAGAAGTCGCGCCCCGCGGTGAACGGGTGGGCGTGCGCCGGCGTTACCGCCGACTCGGTCGCCATGCGGGTGTGGCCGACGAGATGCGAGCCCTGCAGCTTCGCGAAACCGTAGCGGGCTGCGATGTCCGCGGGCGCTCCAACGTCCTTGTACAGGTCGATCGATTGGCCGACCGACAGCACCGCGATCTCTGCGGCATGTGCGGCGAGCCACGCCGTCACCGCGTCCGGGTCTGCGTTCGTGGTCAGCACCGCGTGATTGCCGTTCGTCGCGATCAGGTGCTCGCCGTGCATGTTGTCGGACAGCGCC
>Ga0302319_10014693_pt1 | contig 14560 bp, 12 predicted proteins | sample Bog_T0_2_FD_203319 | JGI IMG/M metagenome (GOLD analysis project Ga0302319, IMG submission 203319) | Peat permafrost microbial communities from Stordalen Mire near Abisko, Sweden - Bog_T0_2 | ecosystem: Environmental > Terrestrial > Soil > Wetlands > Peat | place: Sweden: Abisko, Stordalen Mire... | reverse complement strand
CTCCCCCGTCGAGGTCACAATCATGAGTGCAACCACTGTCGATACCCCTGCCGCAGTAATTGCAAGCGGCAGCAATTCCACCGCGCCGCTCGCTTTTCTATACGAGCATCCGCAGTGGTTCAATCCCATCTTCGCGGAGCTTGACCGGCGCGGAACTCCGTACACAAGAATCCATGCACCCGAGCACTTCTACGCAGCGGGGGGGGGGGCAGCGCCTGCGTTCCGCGTGCTGTTCAACCGCATGAGCCTCGCCGCAGACCGCCGCGAGCATGGGTCGGCGGTTTTTCACACGTTTGCATGGCTTGGCCAACTTGAACTTCAGGGCATTCGCGTATTAAATGGCACAGATGCATTTCGATACGAAGTCTCAAAGGCGCTCCAGCTTTCACTCCTTTCTTCCCTTGGGATCCCTTATCCCAAGGCTCGCGTCATTCACGATCCACGGCACGCTGTCGCAACCGCTGAGGGATTACGCTATCCGGTAGTCGTTAAGCCAAACGTGGGTGGAAGCGGAGCGGGAATCGTTCGCTTCAATTCACCCGCAGAATTGCAGGCGGCCATCGATTCCAGATCGTTGCATCTTGGCTTTGACCATATCGGCCTGGTGCAAGAGTTCATTCCCGCGCGTGGTGGACACATTACGCGCGTCGAGACGCTGGCGGGCAGGTATCTTTACGCCATCAATGTTCATCTCACTGGTGAAACATTTGACCTTTGCCCTGCGGACATCTGCCAGACCGCGCGCGGCGAGAGCCTCGGTACCGCCTGTGTGATTGAGGGAACAAAGGCAGGATTGAGAGTAGAAGGCTACATGCCGCCTCCTGCGGTGATTGATGCCGTTGAGCGTGTCATGGCCGTGGCCAGGATCGACGTCGGTGGAATCGAATATGTGACCGACGACCGGGATGGTCAGATCTACTATTACGATGTGAATGCGCTCTCGAATTTTGTGGCAGACGCGCAGAGAGTCATCGGTTTCAATCCGTTCGTCAACCTCGCGGACTTTCTTGAAGCGGAGGTGGCACATGCCCGGAAGTAAGCGTGGAATTCGATACGGCTACTGGATGCCTGTGTTTGGCGGCTGGCTCCGCAATGTGGAAGATGAGCAGATGCATGCCAGTTGGAGTTATGTCAGCCGCCTGGCACGACGCAGCGAGGAGATTGGCTTTGACCTTTCGCTGGTTGCGGAGTTGAATCTGAACGATATCAAAGGAGTGAGCGCCCCGAGCCTTGACGCATGGTCGACGGCGGCCGCGCTCGCCGCCGTCACCGAACGGCTGGAACTGATGGTCGCCGTCCGGCCAACGTTCCATTCGCCGGCCTTGCTGGCCAAGCAGGCGGCGAACATAGACCACATCAGCAACGGGCGCCTCTTGCTCAATGTGGTCTCTTCCTGGTGGGAGCAGGAGGCGCGCATGTACGGCGTGCACTTCGAGAAACACGACGACCGCTACGCGCGCACGTCCGAGTGGCTGGATATCGTGAATGGTGCCTGGACGGAACGCAGCTTCACCTATTCCGGAAAATACTATTCAGTTGAGAACACGGTGTTAGAGCCCCAGCCTGTTCGCAGGCCGCGTCCGACTTTATATGCGGGCGGAGAATCGGAGGCTGCCAAGAATCTGATCGCGCATAAGTGCGATGCCTATGTCATGCATGGTGATTCGCCGGAATATGTAGGAGCCAAGATCGCCGACATGCGCGAGCGTAGAGAGCGCTTCGGGCTTCCGCCGATGCAGTTTGGCGTAGCCGGCTACGCCATTGTGCGCCATACCGAGGCGGAAGCACAGCGAGAAGTGGAACGCGTGACGGACGTGAAGCAAAACGCCGCAGGCTTTGCCAATTATCAACAATGGATCAACGGGACCCAACTCGAGAAGCGCATGTCCATCCAGGAATACTCAGTCTCGAATCGCGGCCTCCGATCCGGGCTGGTGGGAACACCGGCTCAGGTGCAGGACCAGCTAGGGCGCTTTGAGCGGGCGGGCGTCGATCTGGTCTTGCTGCAATTCAGCCCTCAATACGAGGAGATGGAACGCTTCGGCGAATCGGTGATCTCCGCTCTGGTTCACGCATGATGTGCATCCGGCCAGGCCGTGTTGACTCAGGCAGGTGCTCGTCGTGAGAGTTTTTCGAGTTTTCGTTCGCAGGCTGCGACCGCTGCTTGGGTGCGGTGCGCTGCTCCTTGCGGCCTGCAGAGGCCATCATGCAGATCTGCTACGTGTGGGTGTCACTCCAGGTCCCGCCGAAGAGATTCTGCACTCCATTGAGCCGGACCTTACGAGGCAAGGCTTGCAGCTTCAGATTGTTACTTTTTCTGATTACGTGCAGCCCAACATGGCCCTCGCGAGCCACGACGTCGATGCCAACCTTTATCAGAATGTCGCGTTTCTCAACCAGTTCAATCGCGATCATCAGACTCACTTTGTGTCACTCGGCAAAGTGTATCTTCCACTCATGGCCATCTATCCCGGCCACGCCAGGAGCCTTGTCGCATTAGGCAATGGCGCGCGCATCGCCATCCCCAATGATCCCGTGAATCATGACCGCGCATTGCTCCTGCTGGAGAAGGCAGGTATTTTGCAACTGGCGCACGACCCGAATGCATCGACCCTTCGGATCGTGGACAATCCAAGACAGGTCAAGCTGGTTGAATTGGACGCTGCTCAATTGCCGCGCAGCCTTGAGGACGTTGATGCAGCCGTAATCAACGCCAACTTTGCATTGGATGCGGGACTCAATCCGCGCAGCGGTGCGCTCTTGAGCGAATCGCTCGACTCGCCATACGCCAATGTGCTGTCAGTCAATGCGGAGGCTCAGAATGACGCGCATGCCCGGGCCCTGGCGGCCGCCCTCACCTCCACGAATGCGCGCGCTTTCATCACCACTCATTATGCGGGGGCAATCTATCCAGCGGAATAGCCCCATCACGTATACCGCGCCTTCGGCCGTTTATGTGCGCGGTCTCACCAAACGCTTTGCGTCCGGCGCTGGTGCTGCGCTGGACGCTGTCGATCTGGAGGTGCCCGTCGGCGCTATTCACGGCGTACTCGGCTCAAGCGGCGCCGGCAAATCCACGCTGTTGCGCTGCATTGCGCGTCTGGAGAAGCCGGATGCCGGCGAGATTGTGGTTGCAGGCAGCGATTGGACCAGCCTGACAGGCGCCCAATTGCGACGGGAGCGCGGCAAAATGGGCATCGTCTTTCAGCAACTACATCTGCTGTCTTCCCGCACAGTTGCAGCCAACGTGGCGCTTCCACTGGAGTTGAATGGAGTGCCCAGTGCGGAAATTGCTCCGCGGGTAAGAGAATTGCTTGAGTGGTTTGGCATTGCTGAAAAGGCCGCGGAGTACCCCGCTCAACTCTCCGGTGGCCAGCGGCAGCGTGTAGCTCTTGCTCGCGCGCTGGCCACCAAACCCCGCATCCTGCTTGCCGATGAGCCAACCTCAGCCCTCGACCCTGAGACACGCACATCGGTTCTCAACATGCTACGCGGCATCCGCAATCAACTCGGCGTGACTATCCTCATCATCACGCACGATCTACGCTCAGCGGCGGAAATCTGCGATTCGCTCACAGTGCTCGACGCGGGCCGCGTGGTTGAATCAGGTCCGGCATCGCAGATCCTCAATCAACCGTCAACAGATGTCACTCGACGGCTCCTGGCTCACACGGGCTCGCCAGGCACCACAAGGTTTCCAGTCTCTCTCGTTCACTTCGACGAGCTTGGACAGCCATGACGGAGCTTATGCCCACCCTTTTTACGGCTACGCTGCAGACGCTCGCGATGGTGACTGCGGCCGTGATTCTGTGCGTTATCTTTGGTCTTGTTCTCGGATCATGCCTGGCGATCACTTCTCCTCAAGGGATGGCGCCTTCGCGTGGAATTCACGAGTTGCTCGCCATCTTTTCTAACATCTCGCGCAGCATTCCGTTTCTCATTCTCATCGTCGTTCTGCTTCCGCTCACGCGCTTTCTCGTAGGCACGTCCATAGGCACGGCAGCGGCCATCGTTCCACTCGTGATTGGTGGAACTCCCTACGCAGCGCGCCTGGTTGAGGCCGCATTGCTCGATGTCGATCCAGGCCTGATTCAAGCGGTGTTGACGCTCGGCGCATCGCCCTCGCAGGCCGTGTGGAAAGTCTATCTTCCCGAAGCCATTCCGGGACTCATTCGTGCATTCACTGTCCTCGCCATCACCATGATCAATTTCTCCGCCATGGCGGGAGCCGTCGGCGGCGGCGGACTGGGTGACCTGGCAATCCGCTATGGTTACCAGCGTTTTCGTCTCGATGTATTGGCTTCGTGCTGCATCGTTCTGATCCTCCTTGTTCAGATCATCCAATTTACCGGAAACAACCTGGCACGCCGCTTTGATCGGCGGTAGCCTATTTTTCAAGATGCATATCAATCTTGCTCCGGCAGTGCCCCGGAGCTGATCGAAGAGCGGCTGAGAGCATCAAGAAGATTCCGATGGGTTGAGCAAGCTGCGAGAAAAAAGGGGCCGACTTTATGCAGAAAACGCGAATTACGGCCACGATTTGCCTGTTTTTCTGCTAAAAACAGGCCCAAATTCGAGAGTTCTGTTTACCGATAAGTAAATGGGTAGAATCGGCAAGCTGTTCATTCCATTTATCTTACTGAAGTATTGTTCTTGAAAGGGGCGATCTTTTTTCAAGGGTGGGTACCCCTTCACGAGGTACAGCGAGCTTTTCCGGTTGCTGTTCGATCAGTTTTTTACGCTTGGACACTCATCCCTGCCCTCATTGCCCACTCGGACCTCTCCATCCATTGTGCGGCGATCGACGGTAATTCACTGCAATTGATTGCCAATCATCTTGTTCAATTGAGCGCATGAAGGGTGTATCTCCTTTGATACAGAACTACCAGCACTTCAAAACGGGCACGAACCGAACCACGCAGGCCGAGTTCATGATCCTCATTCGGTTCAGTTTTCCTGGGCGGGTCAATGTAGCAGTACCACCGCACTCAATAAATATCGGGACTTATCGCCGGGTATAAATCTGGAACGGGGCCCAGAAGAATGGCACGCGAAACCTGGTCTCTGAATGCAACAAGGTAAGCTTGGCGCCTCGAAGCGCGACCGCGGGTGTCTGACCGTCTTCAAGACCCTGATAGAGCGTGTTCATCAGCCGCGGCGATGAGTCGTCGCTCACCTCCCACAAGGCACCGATGACGCTTTGTGCACCGGCGCGCAGAAAGGCCCAGGAAAGACCCACCAGCCCTTCGCCCGCATAGGCGCGCGTCCCGCTGGCGGAGCAGGCTGCAATGGTGACCAGGCGGGCGTCGATGGGCTGTCGCATGATGTCGCGGGCGTAAAGCTTGAAGGAGTCCGCGCCCACCCCGTTGCCAGAGAGGATGATAGCCGAGTCAAGGGGATCGGTTCGGCTGGAAACGGCATGGGAGACAAAATGAATATAGGCATACCTGGCCGGGTTGCTGGAGAGGTAGGCTGCGGGAGTGGCCTGCTGGCCGGTGAATACGGCCGCCTTGTCTGCGGAGAAGTGCGATTGAATGGACTTCATCTCGAATCCAAATAAGGGTAGGTCGGGAAAGTCCTCACTGGGGGAGACCGGGTTGCCGAGAAGCAGCAGGCTGCGGGTGAGGTTGGGAGCGGGTTTAGCCGCGGCGAGCATGGCCAGGGACGGCGCCGAAAGTAGTGTGGCGTCGTCGATCCAGTAATGCAAGTCCGGACTGCGGCCAGGGCTGTCGTCCAGCTGCGGGCTTAGCCCGGGAGCGAGCAGGGTTTCAAAGTTCAGTTGGTTCAGCGCGCCGTCGGCCAGGATCATGACCGGCCTGTTGGGGCGAATGAGTGCCGACGCCGGCGCTACCAAAAGCTGGTAGAGTGTGCGCCCATCTTCATTGCCGGCTTGCAAGGGATCCTGGAGATCGAGAAGAGCTTTGCGGTAACGCTGAATGCGAGCGACAATGTCTGCCTGGGCCGGCAGAGGAAAGAGCGCAATCTTCGCCGGCGTGATGGCCCACAGGTAGGACTGCTTCTCGCCGAGCCAGTAAAAGAGCAGCGTTGCGCCGGTTTTTTGTGCAATCTCTCGGGGCTTCAGACTCTCCGGTTCGAAGGAAGTCTTACTCGCCGACCCGTCCAGGCCCTGCGCCAAAGTCCGGGCGCGGCTGCGGTCAGCCACGGCCAGGGCCTCATCGCTCCTGCCCTGCTGGACTAGCAGGCGGATGTAGTCGTCGTAGATGTGCGTAGCATTGGCGACGAACGGCAGCGTGGATTCTTCGCTCTTCAGTTGCGCGCGCGCGGATTCGAAGTCGGCCAGCGTGACCCTCAACATCTGCTCTGCGGCGCGGGTGTTGCCTTGCATCGAAAACAGCCGCGCCAAGTGCTGGCCGGAGCCGAGGCGGGTGGTGGTGGAGTTGTCGGGGTCGTCCCGTACGGCGCGCAAAAGCGATTCCGCTTGCGGGTCCTCGTGGCGGGCGGCCGCGATCATTCCCTTGGTCAGCAGGACGTTGGGACTGAGGTGATTGCCGCCGGCCAGTTCCATGGGAGTGACCTGATCGATGTAGGCGCTTGCCTCGTCGAGCTTTCCGGAGTCGACCGAAACCTGGGCCAGGTCTTCGAGGGCGTTGACGATGTCTTCCTTGGTGTCGAGCAGCTTTGCCAATGAAAGCGCCTGCTGATAGGAATGGGTGGCGCGGTCCAGGTCGCCGGAATCACGATAGACATAGCCAGCGGTGCTTGTCCAAATAAGTTCTCTGCGAACATCCCCAAGCTTTTCGGCGCTTTTCTCCGCTTCAAGAAATATATCCAGTGCCCTTTCATCGTCTCCCAATTGGTAATAGGCCCATCCGAGATTTCCCAGGGCGAGCTGCGCCAGATCTTCCGCACCCAAATCGTTGGCGGCCTGATACGCGATCCTTGACCAGTCCACGGCTTCGTCAAAATGGTCGATCTGAAGTGCGGCCCACCCCAGATTCAAGGATGCACTGGCCTCCAAGAAACGGTCATGATGGGACCGAGCAAAGGCAACCGTATCGAGATAGTATCGCCGTGCCAAGGCAGGTTGTCCTTGCCTGGTGGCCAAAGTGCCACGCGCCCGAAGCACGTCGCCACATGCGCTCTTGCACAGGACCTCGGCTTGCGTAAGTTTTTGATCTGCGTCGGCCGACTGTCGCTGACGGGTCAAGGCAACAGCCTCAATCGCCAGCTTGCTGACGGTGCCCTCCGGGCCGTTGGAAGTGGGGTACGCAGCGAGGAGGCGCAGAGCACCTGGATACAGTCCGCGCACCACCATGGACTCCGCTTCCAGTAGTTGGAATTTCGAGGCCCACACAGGGTCGGCAATCTGGAATTGCCTATATCCCTGTTCGGACTCCCGCTGGCTATCTGCCAGTTTGCCATGCAGGAAGAGGGTCCACGCGTGGTCATACGCAGCCTGGGCGCTGTCAGGGCGCGTGTCGTGCAGTGGAATCAGCAGCAGAAGCATGATCGCCCACGCGGATTGGAGGAACCAAGACCGAAGGCTGCCGGAATAGGCCACAGCGCCAACTTTCAGGCTGTTTTTGAGTCCAGCCGATCCACAGATTCGCGAAGCCGAGCGTAGGCAAGCCGTATATTCCCGGACCACTTCCGAATGGATACGGGGTCCTTGATCTCCCGCGCCAATTCGAGCGCGCGGCGAAAGTAGTCGATGGCCGTCAAACAATTGCCCTTATGCAAATATACGTTGCCATTATTTGCGAGCGCGACAAGATAGTTTTGAACCCTCCCAGCCTCGCCGTGAGCTCTCAGGGTATTTTCAAGCAGTTCCAACGATTTCCTGTCGTCTCCGAGACTCAGACCCCGATGCCCGTCGGATCCGAGGCGATATCCGTTGTCCGGCGGGCATTCGAGGAAGTCGCTGGCGCTATGGGGTAGTGCTCCCGTTGGTCGAGATGGTTCCAACAGGCGCGCCGCAGTCATCATCTGCGTGAGCAGAATGTATCGTACCTGAACCCGTGGAATGGGGTTGAGCGATAGAGACTACTGGCGCCGCGCTGCTGTGGAGAAACAGCACGAGGGGCGAGACGAGTGAACTAAACATGAGATGACCTCCTATCAAACCTGTGTGTTGTTGGCGGCATCTGATGTCAAGTGAAAATTAGAGAAGCGTTCGATCTATGGCCACGAGTCGCCGTTGGTCGAGAGGTTTCCGAGCCTTCCTTTGCCCGAGGTAGCGCAACCAAGATGCAGATCGACCATGGTCAGGTGAACGGTGGTCTTGCGGAAGATCTCTCCCCTTTCCTTCACTTCCTTGTAGCTCACACGCACCTCGCCCAGGCCGATCCAGCCGAAGTGTGGGATATGGATCAAGTGGCCAAAGGAAGAACCAGGGTAGTCGCCTGAGGCATGATTGACCAAACAGCATTCGACCTCCTCTGGAATGCCGAGCGACGAGGAAAGTCGATTGTACTGTTCGAGCTTGTCGGCGGGAAGGTTCTTGCTCTCGCGGATGCGGTTGTATTGGCCGGAAATACGCCGCTTCAGATCGGGATCGAGGCCATAAGGCTGGTCATCTGGGGGCTTGGCCCCGAGAATCCCGAGATCGAGGTCCAGATTGACGGGGTGGCCGGCAATGCGCAGATTCTCGAACCGGGTGCCCAGGAAGGAGATCGACGGCACATAGCCCTGGGGAGGAAAGTCCGTGATGACCTGACCGACGATGCGGTCGGCGGTGAGCACTTCGAGGACGTTCAGGCCCTCGATGACGACCGTGGCCAGGGTGTTCCATCCACCATCATGCTTGTCGCTCCGGTTCCCGGCCACCTGGGTGTACCCGGAGCGGAAGGAGATGACTTCGCCGAGTCGGTAGTTCTCCACGCGACGGGAGAAGTAGCCCCCATGCGCCGGCAAAAAGGAGTGTGCCTGACGGTCGATCTCCTGGTCCAGCGGGAGCACGATGTGGCCTTCGATGACGGTTGCGTCCGCGTTGTAATGGTGGGTTCTCTCGTCGATCTGATTCATGCGGGTTCTCACTTCCTTTCCTCTCGATTCAGGATTCTCCTATCGTTTACAGAAAATCTATTAGTCGGTCAAGTGAAGATCGAAGATCTGTCTTTCCACCTCGGTGCGTTCTGCATGCGGTCCAATGCCGGTAACCGCAACCGTGTAAGTGCCGCTTTGCAGGGTTGCACCGGGAATCGCCAGCGAAATCCGCTTGTCGCCGTCCTGGTTGTCATCGGGCACGGCGATGTCTCCGGTCCAGGCAAGTTTCCCTTGGGGATCGTACAGGTTGAAGGAGTAGGAGGCGTAGCTCGCAGCGCCAGGCTCGCGGTAGAAGTCGAATGGAAGGGCGAAGCCATGGCTGCGATCGGCGTTGATCGTGATGTGATCGCCGCCTCGCGTGGCGCCGCGGACTGGGACCGATGCAAGCAGGTGAGGCTGGTTTGCGGACGCGCGCAAGGCGGGGAAGGTAACCAGGTTCTGATACCCAAGGACGAGCAGCAAAGCTGCGAAAACCGGCGCGGCAAAGGCGGGACGCATCCGGGAGAACCAGTCACTCCAACTTGTTCGCGGCTTGCGGGTTCTTGCTGAAAGAGGCGCAGGCACGGCCGTCGCGAGACCAGGCAACTGCGCTTTGGCCTCATCCACAAGTGCGGCTCCGGCGCGAAGATCGAGGGTGCACTCGGGGCAGTCGAAGACATGTTCCTCAAATGCCTCGCGCTCATCGGGCGCCAACTCATTCAGGAGGTATCGTTCCGCGGTCATCTGTTTTACTGCTTCGCTATGATCCATCGATTCAATCCTCAGTGCTGTTGTATCTTTGGACAACATCTGAATAGTGGCCGAGGCGATCCAATCGTTTCAAACATTTTAGGCATTCGTGCGCAATTGCGACTGATTTCCGATTCGCTTGACGTATTCGGCTTTGAATTCCCGCTTGGCACGGTGCAGAAGCACACGCAGATAATCGCGGTCGACGCCAAACTCGCGGCAAACTTCGTCGCGGTCGCGTTCGTCCAGAAAAACAGCTTTCAGCAGAGAGCGGTCGCGCAATGGCAAATCGAGCAAAATCTCCCGGACCTTATCCTTGATTTGCCCGGCGGCTACGATGTCCAGGGCACTCGCACCCTGGGCAGGCAACTCGGGCCGGCTTTCATCATCAAGCGGCTCGCTGCGGCTGGAGGAGCGGTAGTGCTCAAAAAGCACATGATTGCAAACCGTGTTCACGAAGGCGCCGAGGCATTCCGGCTGGCGCAGGCCGCCGTCCCTGCGTAAAACGGTGAAGACCCGGGCGAATGTCTCCTGGCGCAGGTCTTCCACCGCTTGTGGAGATTTGAGGCGCGAGCGAAGCTTAATTAGGAGCAAATCGGTGAAATAGCCAACAAAATGAGCCTGCGTCACGCTGTCGCCTGCGCAGAGCCTGTTCACATAGCCCGCATCGAATGGCTGGAATTGCAATACCGGCTCCGAACAACATCCAAGAGAAAACGAGTATAACATCGGCGAAACAAGGATGGCGTGAACGGCTCGCGGCCTGGTAGAGGGCCGTGCGCTGCGCCCTGCGCCGAGGACGCGGTTGCGGCGATAGGGCGCTGAGTGCGACAACCTGAACGACTGGCTCGCCAGCAGAAGGAAGTGCACAGACGTGGCCGGCCCAAGGAGCGAGCCCCGAATGATTCTGGGGGAAGGTTATGAACGGGTAGGTGCAAGAACAGAGGCGCGAGCAAGAGGGTGCCCGCTTGGGGCACCCTCCTTTCGTGCATCGACTGGCGGTCAGAGACCTAGCAACCTTTGCCGCCGGGGCCGCCTTCATAGAAGTAGGCTTGCCAACCGGAAGACGAGCTGGAATACGGTCCGGCGATGCTATAGCAGGCAGGCGATGGGATGTCGGGTGAGAGGGTATCCCAGTAGGATGCATAGGTTGAAGAGTTTGCGATGTACCAGAGATTGCGCTGGTAGGCTGCATGCTCCCATCCGGTGGAAGGCCATGCGCCGCTGCCTTCCGGAGGCCAGATGGTGGTGCCCACGCCTTCGGTGCCGAACTCGAGAAGTTGCGCGTTCTTGGTGTTCTGGCCGCCATTGTACATAGAACCGGGATAGTAGCCGACCCATGTTCCCTGGTAGCTGAGCCACCAATTGCCCTCGTAGAGATAATATTCCGCGCTGAATTCGTACTGAGTTCCGCCCGCGGCGCTGACGGTATTGAAGTAATTCCCCAGGAGTCCCGAGTCCGCAACCTGGACAAAGTCTCCACAGGTGTTATTCCAGCAGCCGCTTGAGTAGTTATTCGGCGTGGAGAAGATAAAGAAGTGAACCCTTTCATCGTTGAACATGGCGGGATAGACGACCCAGCCAACTTCTTCGGTCTGCGTGGCCGCTCCGCTACCGCCGACATACCACTCCTGCGAAAGAGAGAACGTTTCGCCGAGCGAGGTGTTGACGTAGGGATCCCAGATGTTCAGATTCGAGTTGCCGCCGTGATTGTTTACATATTGATAGGTGAACGAATACTTGTGGGAAGAAACGGTGGGATCGACAAATTCTTCCGCATGGGCTTGGGCCTCTTTCACCGCGCCACCTGGGGTTTTCTTATAAAAATCCTGCAAGGTCGGGAAGCGGGAGATGTCCTCGAGCGTGTTGCGAAGCAGTGGAACCGTATTTGCCTCGCAATGAGTCGAGTTACCGAATTCATCAACGGGCTTTTCGGATTCCAACTGGGCGGGACGGACGGTGCCCTCCTCGGTGACGGGCTTGGCCACAAGGCTTTGTGGTGGCGCAGGGGAAATGCTTGAAAGCTTGAAGTTGCGGACCGCCGGCTGCTGGTCAATGGGGACGCAGTCGTAATGTTGCCCTCCCGACAGGAAGCTGTGCGTCACATCGATTCCCTGGTACCGGTCGAGAATACTCTGCCGCATTTCTTCGAACGCAGAAGCATCCTTGACCTTGCTGTCGGGGCGGGCCGGGAAAGCGCCGGAGTTTGCGGTCCGCGTATTCTCAATGAAATGGCTGAAGGGAATGAACTGCGGCTTCTCCGACTGAGCAAAAGCGAGCGATCCTGACGTTGCGAGGACGAAGGCTAGAGCGAGGGCTCCGGCTTTCCCTGTCGTCGAATCGACTACGGAAAGCGCGGTGTGGGCTGTGGATGCCTTGATGGAATCAGAAGGCACAGTCTTTAACTTCACGATATTCTTGAACATTTCGATCTCCTTTAGTAGATGGGGGAGGCAGCTCGGGCTGCTCTCACGGAAGAGTAGTGAAAGTCGTGTGCCATTCGTTTCACGATTTCGTGAATTGGGTTCGTCGCTGATATCGCAACCGAGTGACCGGATTCTCGGTCGTACAGCTTATCGTCCTGACAGAACTATGGCGAGGTCACCACCGCGTTTGGTCGCAGTTCATCGCGCCGGCCGCGATGTCAGCACGTACCGCTCCCCTCACACCGGTGATGCCGTATGACAAATGTCACTGCCTTTTGCTGACTCTCTACACTTCAATCTCCGCCGGGCTACTCCCATACTCGATCTTGTAATTCGCAATATCTCACCAAGGAGCGAGCCATGAGCGCAGTTCTTGAACTTCCCCAGGCCTTTGCAGTGCCTGTCCCATGCCCATCCATTGAAGCGGTCGCCTCACTCAACAGTGTCACCAAGCGATTTCCCAACGGTGTCATCGCTCTGGACAGTCTCTGCCTTACTCTCCGGCGCGGCGAAGTTGTTGCTCTCCTTGGTCCCAACGGGGCGGGAAAGTCTACGGCGGTGAAACTTCTCATGGGTCTTAGTTCGCCGACTTCAGGCTCCGTCAGCATCTTTGGCGCGGACCCGCGCAATCATGCTGCGCGCCTGCGTACAGGAGTAATGCTGCAAGTGGGCAGGGCTCCTGAAATGCTTCGGGTACGCGAGCACATCGAGCTCTTTCGTGGCTACTACCCAAGCCCCATGGCATACGGCGATATCATCCAGGCCGCCGGCCTCGACGGAATCGAAGCGAAGATGTTCGGCCAGCTTTCCGGCGGACAAAAGCAGCGAGTCCTGTTTGCGCTCGCACTGGCTGGGAACCCGGACCTGATATTTCTCGACGAGCCGACTGTCGGTCTCGACATCAAATCCCGCCGCGGCATGTGGGCTCAAATTGAGTTACTCGCGGCCCGGGGCAAGACAGTGCTCCTCACCACGCACTACCTTGAGGAAGCCGATTCTCTCGCGCAACGCATCGTGGTCATCGACAAGGGCCGCATTGTTTGCGAAGGCACTCCGGCCGAGGTCAAGTCACTCGGCTCAGCCGCTCCGGGAGCCACGAAGAGCCGGAGTGCAAAAATCATTCGCTGCGCCACCGCCATTCCCACGCACACTCTGCAGAACATCACGGGCGTCACAAGTGCCATGGTCAGCGGCGAGTTCACCACCATCCTTACCAGCCAGGCTGAGTCGACACTCCGCGAAATCCTGGCTCTCGATCCGTCGCTGTGCTCGATTGATGTGCAGAGCCCCAAACTGGAAGACGCGTTCCTCGCCCTGACCGGAGACCACGAATAAGCGTCCGCCACGCCGCTTTCGTCAACAGAATTCGCCGGGAGTCGACGCATCACGCTTCCGGCCTCTACGTTGAACCCTTCACCACCAAAAAGGAGCGACTCATGTCCACCGCAACTTTGAATCTTCCTCGCATCAGCTCTTTCACGCGCAGCATGCCAATCTTTCTGCGCGAAGCCCGCTATGAATTCCTTCGCTTGTTGCGCACGCGCAGCTTCTCCTTCTCTGTTGTCGGCTTTCCGGTGGTGTTCTATCTCTTCTTCGGAATCATCATGAACCGGGGACAACAGATCGGCGCCATCTCGGTAGCGAAATACATTCTCGCCAGCTATGCGGTGTTCGGCATGGTAGGCGCGGCGCTGTTCGGCATTGGCGTGGGCCTGGCCGCCGATCTCGCTGCCGGATGGCTCGATCTGAAGCGCGCCAGCCCTATGCCTCCGCTCGCTTACGTCCTGGCAAAATGCTGCTCCGCCGTGTTCTTCGGCGTCCTCATCGTCAGCCTGCTCGCCTTGATCGGAATCACCCTGGGCCACGTCTCCCTGACATTGGTTGAATACGCGCGCATGATCGCCCTCACCGTGGTCGGCGTCATTCCTTTCGTCTGCATGGGCCTCGCGCTCGCCTTGCTGGTTCCCTTCAGTTCCGCGCCCGGTATCACCAACATGATCTACTTGCCCATGAGCTTCTGCGGCGGTCTCTGGGTCCCACTCATGTTCCTGCCCCATTTCATGCAAACCATCGCCGTGCTCATGCCTACCTATCACCTTGGCCAACTGATGCTAGGCGCCTTTGGCTATTCCAGCACCGGCACGACTTTGAGCCACTGGAATGGTCTTCTCGGTTTTACGCTGCTGATGCTGGGCATCGCCGCTGCAGCCTTGCGTCGCCTTGAGCAAAACTCCTAGCGTACACTGCGAAGAAAGAATCTATGTCCACCACCGGTCCCAACTCGCAGTTACGCCAGAGCCGATGGGCCTGGATGTGGCTCGGTTACACAGGTTTCCTTTTCCTCCAACCGCTGCTGGAGCCGAGCCGCAATCTCTGGCTCGGCACCATCGCCTGCTTCA
>Ga0302319_10014692_pt1 | contig 14562 bp, 16 predicted proteins | sample Bog_T0_2_FD_203319 | JGI IMG/M metagenome (GOLD analysis project Ga0302319, IMG submission 203319) | Peat permafrost microbial communities from Stordalen Mire near Abisko, Sweden - Bog_T0_2 | ecosystem: Environmental > Terrestrial > Soil > Wetlands > Peat | place: Sweden: Abisko, Stordalen Mire... | reverse complement strand
GTGCCGTTCGCCGCGCCGCGCCCCGCAACCGGGACGGCGACCACCGATTCAATCCGATCCCTAGATGAAGCCATCGCGGAAATACGGACGCGCTGCCAACCTTTGCCTCCCGTGCGCGTGCCGCTGGAAGCCGCGCCCGGCCGCGTGCTCCGCGAACCGGTTTGCGCCCCGGAAGATTTGCCAGCCCATGACCGATCCACCCGCGACGGCTATGCCCTGCAAGCCGATGACCCGGCCGAAACGTTTCAAGTCGTGGACATACTCCATGCGGTGGATTGGAAGCCCCGGACGCTAAAATCCGGCGAAGCCGTGCGCGTGGCGACCGGCGCGGGTCTACCGTGCGGCGGCTTGCGCGTGGTCATGCAGGAAGACGTCGAACGCAACGGGGCCACAATCAAAATCATCCGGCGTGAAGCCGCCTTGAACCTCCGCCGACGCGGCGAAGATGTGCGGGCCGGCGAACTGCTCGTACCCGCCGGCCGGCGGCTGACGGCCGGCCAACTCGCGCTGCTGGCGGCCGCCGGTTGCACCCAGCCGCTGGTCAATCCGCGCCTGCGCATTCGCCATTTCACCACCGGCGATGAAATCATTCCGCCGGACCAAGTGCCGCAGCCCGGCCAGGTGCGTGACAGCAATTCCAGCTTGATCCGCGGCCTGCTGCAACCTTACCCCTGCGACCTGGTGCAATCCCATATTCCGGAGAATTTCGCGGCGGCCAAACAGCTGATCACAACCCTTGACCCACAACCAGCTACCTTTGACCTGTTATTGGTTTCTGGCGGCGCGAGCGTGGGCGAAAAAGATTTCACCCGGCCGTTGCTGGAGTGGCTTGGTTTTGAAACCGTTTTTGCGCAGGTCGAGGTGCGGCCCGGCAAGCCGCTGATCTTCGGCATAAACGACCGCCGGGTGGCGTTCGGCCTGCCGGGCAATCCCCTCTCCCATTTCGTCTGCTTTCATTTTGCCGTGGCCACGGCGCTGGCCCGGATCGCCGGGGAAAGCGGGCCGCAATTTTTGCGCGGCCGGCTCGCCGCACCGCTGACGGAGGCGGCCAATCCCCGCGAAACCCTCTGGCCGGCGCACCTGGCCGCGGCCGATGGCGAACTGCGTTTGCGTCCCCTGCCGTGGGCAAGCGCGGGGAGTGTGACCTGTTTCGCCGAGGCGAACGCCCTGCTCCGCGTGCCGGCGGATTGCGCTTCGCTGGGCGCGGGTACCGGGGTGGATTTTTTGCCGGCAGGCGGTATGCTGGGTGCGTGATCTGATGAAAAATTCCTTTTCCCATCTCAATGCCCAAGGCGCGGCGCACATGGTAAACGTCGGGGCCAAGCCGGTGCAGCGCCGGCGGGCGGTCGCCGCCGGAAAACTCGTCTGCGCGCCAGCCACCATCCGGGCACTCAAAAAAAACGCGTTGCCCAAGGGCGACGTTTTGACCGTCGCGCAGATCGCCGGCATTCAGGCAGCCAAACGGACGAGTGAATTAATCCCGCTGTGTCATCCGCTCGCGTTGAGCCAGGTCGAAGTCACTTTTAAGGTGCGCCGCGGTGCAATTGATATCAGCTGCGCTGCCGAGACCAGTGCGCAGACCGGGGTGGAGATGGAGGCATTGACCGGCGTGAGCGTGGCGGCACTGACCCTGTATGACATGTGCAAGGCGGTGGATAAAACAATGCGCATCGAGGCGGTGCGCATGACGGAGAAAAGCAAGGTATGAAGATCGGCCGCCTCACCATCAGCGACCGGGCGAGCGCTGGCCTCTACGCGGACCGCAGCGGACCGGAGATCGAACTCGCGCTGGGGGCCGTTTTTCCGGACGCAATTTTTGCATCCGCGATCGTGGCCGACGAAACCGGGTTGATCTCCATGGCATTAAAAAAACTGGCTGACGAACTGGGTTGTGACCTGGTGGTGACAACCGGGGGGACCGGGATCTCTCCGCGCGACGTGACGCCGGAAGCCACGCGGGCGGTGCTCGAAAAGGAGCTGCCCGGTTTCGGCGAAGTCATGCGCGTCCAATCCTTCGCCAAGGTTCGGACCGCCATCTTGTCGCGCGCCGTGGCGGGCACGCGCGGCCAAACTTTAATTGTCAACCTGCCCGGCAAACCGTCGGCGGTGCGCGAGTGTCTGGAAATCCTGGCGCCGGCGATACGCGAAGGCTTGGCGCACCTGCGCGGCGATGACCCGCACGGAAAATAGCTGTGGTTGATCAAATGAATACAAACCCGACAGACCCATTCGGACGAAAAGTGGATTACCTGCGGATCTCGGTCACCGACCGGTGCAATGAACGCTGCCTTTATTGCATGCCAGAAGGGTACAAGGGCTGGGAGCGGCAAGCGGATCATTTGTCGGCGGAGGAAATCATCCGCGTGGTGGGCGTGGCGGCCCGCCTGGGCTTCCGCAAATTCCGACTGACGGGCGGCGAACCGCTGGTGCGCGGCGACCTGGCGGAAATCGTGCGCGGGATGGCGGCGGTGCCCGGCGTGGAGGTGATCGGGCTTTCGACGAACGGCACCCGGCTCGCGGCGCAGGCGAAAACCCTGCGCGCGGCCGGACTGTGCACGGCGAACGTGAGCCTCGACGCGTTGGACCCGGAACGCTACCGGAGCGTGACCGGCGGCAACGTGGCGGACGTGCTGGCCGGCATCCGCGCGGCGGTCGCGGCGGGTTTCGACCGAGTGAAACTGAACTGCGTCCTGATGCGCGGCAAGAACGAGGCGGAGATCTGGCCGCTGGTGCTGTTTGCGGCCGAACACGGCCTGCCGCTGCGGTTCATTGAGCTGATGCCGTTGAGCCGGACGGATGTTTTGACGGAGGAAAATTTCCTGCCGGTCGGCGAGGTGATGCAGCGGTTGCGCGAAAAGGACAAACTCATCCCGCAGCCCGACCAGCGCATCGGCCACGGGCCAGCCCGATATTATTTGCTGGAACAGACCGGTGCACTGGTTGGTTTCATCGGCGCGCTGACCAATCTGGATTTTTGCGAAAGCTGCAACAAGGTCCGGCTCACCGCCGACGGCAAAATCCGCCCCTGCCTCGGCAACCACGGCGAAGCTGACATCCGCGCCCTGCTCCGCAGCGGAGTGGATGATGCCGGATTGACCAAGCTGTTTTACGACGTCCTGGCCAACAAACCGCAAGCGCACAGTTTTCGCGAAAGTTATGTACCGGGACGCCCCATGATCGCCATCGGCGGGTAAGGGTTGAGGCGCGAACGCCGACACCGCACACGCCGCAGCTTGGAGCACAAGCTGTTCGATGCGGGACTGGTCAGAGGACTGAGCGCTTGTTCCACGGCATTTTGGCGAGCAACAAACCCATGCCGCAAAAATCGGTAATCCCAGCGAAAACCAGACCGGCGCCGACGAAACCTGAAAGCCAGATGAAGTTGAAATTCACGAGGCGCGAGAGTAAAACTCCGCTCAGGACAATTGCACCGGCAACAATGCGCACCTGACGTTCCAGGCTGATGACCTTCACCGCGCTGCGCGTCACCGGCAAATTTGCCTCGATCCACGCCAGCGTGCCGCCGGCGATGACGACCGGTTGCGTGAAACCTTCCTTCGTAAATTTTTCCGCCGCCTTGGTGGCGCGCTGGCCGCTGCGGCAGAGCAGATAAACCGGCTGTTCCTTTGCCAGTTGGAGTGATCCAGGTTTCAGCTCATCCAGTGGGACACTGCGCGCCTGCGGCACGTGAACTTCAGCAAATTCCACCGGCGTCCGCACGTCAATCACCGGCGCCGCCGGCTGAGTCGCGAGAATCGTTTGCAGTTGAACTGGCAAGATGGTTTTCATGGCGGGTTTTTACCACAGATTGGCAGGGATAAACACAGATTATTTTTACTGCGGTTTCAGTTTTTATCCGTGGGCATCGGCGTCCATCCGTGGTTGATTTATTTTCGCTTCAGCGAACGCAAGGCCAGCACCAGCGCATCCACTTCCTCACGCGTATTGTAAAAGGCGAGCGAAGGACGGACGCTGCTTTCCAAACCGAAGTGACGGATGGCCGGTTGGGCACAGTGATGGCCGGCGCGGACGGCGATGCCGTTTTTGTCGAGGTGCCGCGCGACGGTTTCGTTCGGCACGCCGGGAATGACGAAAGACAAAACACTCGCCTTGCTCAACGCGGTGCCGATGGGTCGCAAACCGGGAATGCTCGCCAATGCCTGCGTGGCGTATTCCAGCAGCGCGTGTTCGTAAGCGGCGATTCCGGGAATGCCGACTTTGAACAAATAATCAATGGCCGCGCCCATCCCGACGACACCCGCGATATCCGGCGTGCCGGCTTCGAATTTTTCCGGCGCGTGCTGATAAACGGTTTTCTCAAAGCGCACGTCCTTGATCATGTGGCCGCCGCCCTGCCACGGGGGCATGGCTTCGAGCAACGGCGCCTTGCCATACAACGCCCCGATGCCGGTCGGGGCAAAGATTTTATGGCCGGAGAAAACGTAAAAGTCCGCATCCAGCGCCGTGACGTTCACGGGCAGATGCGGCGTGGATTGAGCGCCATCCACCAAAACGGGCACGCCGCGCGCGTGGGCCAGCGCGATGATCTGCTCAACGGGATTGATCGTGCCCAGCGAATTGGAAACGTGGGCGACGGAAACAAACTTCGTCTTTTCGCCGAGCAGTTTTACATACTCTTCCAAAATCAATTCGCCGCGATCATTGATCGGAATGACGCGCACCGTGGCGCCCACTTGTTGGGCGAGCAACTGCCACGGCACGATGTTGGCGTGATGTTCCAGTTCGCTGATAATGATCTCGTCGCCGGCGCCAATGTTCTGGCGGCCGTAGCTTTGCGCGACCAGGTTGATCGCTTCGGTCGTGCCCCGGACAAAAATAATTTTCTTTGCATCCGCCGCACCGAGAAATTTGCGAACCTTCTCGCGGCCGGCTTCAAACAGTTCCGTCGAGCGCGACGCGAGCGCGTGCGCGGCGCGATGGATGTTGGAATTGTCGCGGCTATAAAATTGCGAGGTGGCGTCAATCACCGCCTGCGGCTTCTGCGTGGTGGCGGCGTTATCGAGCCAGATCAGCGGCTTGCCGTTGACGAGCTGGTGCAGCGCCGGAAAATCGCGGCGCACGCTTTCAACGTCAAACTTGGGAATCGGCGTCGCATTCTTCGGATACGACTGGCAGGCGAGCGGCGACTTGCCGGAAACATCACCACCGCGCAGGAAATAATATTCCGGCGTGGCGGCGGATTCAGCCCCGGGCAAACCGAGCAGGGAATTTCCATTGGTCGTTTTGGCGTCGGACTTTTTGCCTTTCGGACGATAGTCACCGTTGCAGCGCGGTTCGCCGAAGGCATAGCTGTCGCCGGAATCCGGCGCATGCGCACCCGTCGGCGTTTTAGCCGATTCCGATAATTTTGGCGCGGCGGGCTGTGAACTGGGATGCACCGGCGGCAAGGCCGAATTAGACTCGTTGCCGGAAAGATCAGGCAAATTGGAAACACTCGGAATTTCCGAAGGCAAGGACGGCGCCGCCGCTGGCCGCGCACCGCGACTCACGCCCGAAAACGCCTCCGCCACAAGCCGAGCCACCAAGTCGTTGTGTGCTGGCTCACCTGGCGCAGACTCAGCGACAGGCAAAACTGGCCCACTATTTGGAACCGTAGTCATAATAATTATTCACGAGGACATTGTCCAAACGGGCGATGGCATCGGTGGTCAGCACGCTGGCGGAGAAATAGCGGGTGACGAGATGCGACGCGATGGAATTTTCGTTCGTGCCCATGTAGCGGACGGACAAGCCGGGTTCCACTTCGCCGGTGACGCCGGTTTTCTGGAGGCCGACGACGCCCTGTTCCGCTTCGCCGACGCGCAGCAGCAGGATGCTCGTGGCATGGTTCTTAACGTCAAGCTTGTTGCTGGGAATCAGCGGCACGCCGCGCCAGGTGATGAACGGGGTCCCGAAAAGGTGAACGGTCGGCGGGGGCACACCGCGGCGCGTCGCTTCGCGGCCAAACGCGACAATCGCCTTGGGATGCGCGAGGAAAAACGCGGGCTTCTTCCAGACAAGGCCCAGCAGTTCGTCGAGGTCGTCGGGTGTCGGCGCACCTTTGCGCGTCTTGATGGTCTGCGACGCGTCCACTTCCTTGAGCAGGCCGAAATCGGGGTTGTTGATCAATTCCCATTCCTCTTTTTCCTTCACCGCTTCCACGGTCAAACGGATTTGTTCGCGAAGCTGGTCAATTTTGTTGCTGTAAAGATCGGTCACGCGTGTGTGCGTGCGAAGCACCGTCTGGATGGTGCTCAAATGATATTCGCGCGGGTCCTGGTCATAATCCACAAAGGTGGTCGGCAATTTGGGTTCACCGCTTTCCACGGTGAGCAAGTCCACCTTGCCCTCGCCAAATTCATTCGCCGGCTTGCCCTTCGCGGCCTTGGCCACGCGGTTGACGCGATAGACGCCGCCATCCACATCCACCCACGGCAGCAACTTGTTCAGCCAGCGCGGGGTGATTTCCGTCATCTGCGGGACGGTGACGGTGGCGGTGGCGAGGTTACGCGCGGCGGCCGCGCTCAGGCTCAGGTTGATTTCAGTTTCTTTGCTCATAATTTATTTTGGTTGAGGGTGAATGGGAAAATTCAACGCGGACGATATGCCGGGAAAAGCGGAAGAAGCTTCGGGCAGGAAACCACCGAAGCGATAACTAACAGTTCCGGGCGCGCCGGAATCTGGACACAACTAGACATGAAAATGCTTTCAATTTCAGGGAAGCTTCCAGTTGACCGGTGAGCGCCGTGAGGTTCGGACCTAAGTTGGAGCGGCGTTGACGCCTGCTATTTGAAGAATACTAAAGGGTGGAGGACAATTGTCAATTTGCCAATATCCCTAAAAGCCTTAGTACCTTTGCCGCAAAAGGCACATAAAAACCGTTGCTTGGCACGCTTTGATGATGGGCATGATGGGCAGGCAAATTGGAACATTAACCGTCGAACGCTCAACGTCCAATGAAGGGATAACGGGGGGGAGGGCTGGAAGCTTGAAACAAGTTGTATTTACATTTTTTTATACACACCAAAAGAATACAGTTGCGAACGCAAGAGAAAAGATGTATCAAAATTAATTGATACAAATATGAACACCGAAACGAACACCACCATACGAGAACTGCGGCGGATCCTGGGGCTGACGCAGGGCAAATTTGCCATCCTGATCGGAGCGTCCAAGGATACGATCGCGAGCTGGGAGACGGGGCGGAATCCGCTTTCGCCTCCGCTGGCGCGACGCATCGCGCTCATGACGGGGGTGGATGAACGTTCACTCCTGCGGCCCGAGGGGGGACTGAAGACGAAGTATGAGTATCCGCCGAAGCCTTATACGTTGGAGGAATTCAAGCATTACCGGAAACGCTTCTGGGGGCAATCGGTAGAAGAGAGCGTCCGCCGGCAGTGGCGTCCATGCGCAGACACACTGGAACTGGTGTTCATGGCCGCAGCGACGGCGAACGCCGAGACGGAACTGACGCGCCTGCCGGGGGTGGTGGATTCGTTCATCCAGTGGTGCCAGCAGACGCGGGAAGATTTTGGACTAGGACCGGCGATTGAGGCGGAGCTGGCCAAGCGCAAGGGGACGCTGGAACTGACCCACAATTATGGCCAGTGGCGGGAGATGGCAAAGGAGGACCCGGCGATGGCCCGCATGATGGGATTCAAGGACAATCCAAAACGCAGGGACGAAGAAAGTTTGAGCCTGAAGATGGAGACGATGCCGGAATGGATGCCCGGCACCAGCATGAGGGGCGCAAAGGACAGAAGCACGTGATTAATTCATGCCGCTGCGAGAAAATCCTCTTTGACCTCTTCGAGTTTAAGAGGTTTGAAGATGGTTTCGACTTTTTTCATGATTCAAAGGCTTGATTTACAGGTCTTGACCGATGGCCAGCAGGCTGCGGTAGGAATCCAGAATGGTTTTCAGAGCGGCCACGGTTCCGTGAATTTGGGAAGGCCGGGGCGCGGATTTAGGGATGCCAAGATGAAGTTCAAAGGGAGCCGGATTCAATTCATCCGTGGCCGTGAGGAAGTGCGGCGGAGACGCCTTGGGCCGTGCGCCGAGCGGGCCCGGGTCGGATTCGGTCTGCAAGATGCTGCCCGGAAGAAATCGTTGGGTGACCTGAAGGGCGGGTTGGGCCAGCGCCCGGTTCAAAATTTCACTTTTGGTATCCACCTGAAAGCCGCCGGGATGATTTTTCGTCTGCAGCGAAATGACCCCATGAAAACGCAGCACCCCCAGTTCCCGTTCCAAGTAATATACTTCGGGTTGCGAGGAGCCGTTCCAAAATTGCGCCGCCAGATCTCCGCCGGCAGCCGGGTTCCGGGTACGCGCCGCAAAACCGACCGGGTTGCAAATGGGATAGACATAGAGGTGGTAGCCTCGGGCCGCCTGAGGCGCAACTTCAAGTTCCTGTAAAAATTCCACCAGCGCCGCCGCCCCATCCGGATCATCGCCATGCAGGCCGGCAAATATGCCAAGCCGGATGGTGTCCCCCCCGCCCGCCGATCCCATAAAGATGAATCGGGGAATCTGGTACACCGATTGATCAACCAGAAACTGGCCGACCGAACCGCCAATCAGGTAGTTGGAATTATCCACCAAATCCAACAATGGTTTCAAGAGCCGCTGGGTGGCATTGGGTTGGTCGCTCAAAGCGTCCACGGCCAAGGGAGCGGCAATGAGCTGGTCAGGTTGAAAGGCGCGCATAATATTTTATTTTAAAGAGATTTTACCCGGATCACGGCTTCACGATGGCTTGCCCGAACGGTTCCACGGTGCCCTAGCCAGGACGATGGCTAACCCGCAAATATCGGTGACTCCAGCAAAGATCAATCCCGCGCCGACGAATGCCGACAGGAGGTAAAACGCGGGATGTACCCGCCAGCCCAGAATCGCGCCGAGCAAGACGAACGAGCCGGCTCCAATGCGAACCTGGCGTTCGAGGGAAATGGTCTTGCGGCCGCGGATCACCGGCAGACCGGCGGCCGCCCAGGCATTCGTACCGCCGGCGACCACCAGCACGTCGGCAAGTCCGGCATTGCGAAGTTTTTCCGCCGCCTTGGTGGCCCGGATGCCGGAGGCGCATAGCAGATACACGGGTCCGCCCTGCGCGCCGCGCGCCGCTTCCACGGCCCGGCGATCCAAAATGTCGAACGGCACAAGCTGCGCGCCTTCGGCATGAACCTCGCGAAATTCCGCCGGCGTCCGCACGTCCACCAGGATTCCGCGTCCGCTGCCAACCACCGCCGAAGCCTCGGCGGGCACAACAATAGTCGTCTGATTTGACATAAATTTTCCGGGTAATAATTTTTTGATGATTGGGGTGATTAAAGAATCCAGCCGATGGCAACGCCGACGCTGTCCTGGCTCATTTTCAGATTGGCATTGGCGGATGGACCAAAAGCATTGCCACTGCCATTAACCGATTGCTCGAAGGCGTGGGCGTAAAACGCACTTAACTCCAGGTTGTGGGTGAAACGCCAAGTCACACCGGCCGTCACATGATGCTGCACGACAGCCGGGGCCAGGACATTGAAGTAAGTTTGATTTTCCGGAACGGGCTGGGTGCTGTAATTGTAGCCGGCGCGCAGGGTCAATTGCTGGGTCACATCATAAGCGATGCCCGTCTTGATGGTGGTGACATCGCGCCAGCCAAAACCCGGGCCGCCAGCCTGACCCAGACTGGACGAATTCGCCAGGGTCAGAGGGTTGCCAACGTATTTCACCTCGCTGAAAAGAATGTGTTCGACGTCCACGGCCAGCGTGACGGGTTGATAGGGATTGAGCGCAAAGCCACCGGCGAAGTTGGAAGGGATGTCGAAGCTGCCCTGCTCGGCAAACAGATTGGCGTAATCGTGGAACGGCGTGGTAAAAATGCGGCTCTGGTAAGTGGCGCCGACCGTCAGCCAATCGGCCAGCCGGCCGGTATAGCCGATGCGCACGCCGCCGCCGTAGGAATAATCATAGCCATTATGGGTGACGCCAAAGTTTTGCAGGCCAAAAGCCTTGAAGCGTTGCAGCGCAAAAATCGGATCCAAGCCGATGGCGTGGTTTTCCGTGATTTTGTAGGCAAGCGTGGGGGCGACAAACACCTGTTCAAGATCCACGCCGGTGTTGGAGGTGCCGGGACCGAAAATGTGCTGACTATAATCGGTGTTCATGCCGCCGTTGCCATAGACGGCGAGGTCAAAATCCACATTGGTGGTCAGCGAATGTTTGAAACCCACTTCGGGGATGAAGAAATATTGAATCCCGTTGCCGGAAAACTCATTCGGCCCGAACGAAGCAGACCGGTCCGGCTGGAAATAAGTAAGCCCGGCGTCGAAGCGATTGGCGAGAAAGGCAATCCCAGCCGGATTGGCGGCCGGCGCCAGCGAGTCCTGCGGAAAGGCCACGCCCGCACCACCGACGCCTTTGGCCTGGACGCCGTAGCCATAATCAAAATATCCGTCGGTGGCGTGCGCGGCGGTTACCGCCAGCGCCGTAAGACCGAGGACGGCGAGGCGGGATACGGTTTGGGAACGATTTGAGGGCTTCATAAATAATCAGCTTGGTTCTTCTAGGATGGTTTGATGTTTAGGGAACCTCCAGCGGTCCGGTCGGTGCCAGGGTTTTTAGGTTTGGCGTTAAATATTCCAGTCGAGCGGCGCGGCTGGTTTACGCGCCGATTTGTCGCGGACGACGAGCTGCTTCTCCTCATAGACGACCAGCGAATCCGGCGGCACGCTGTGCATGAGAAACACGTTGGCGCCAATGGTCGAGTGGGCGCCGATGACGGTTTCGCCGCCGAGAATGGTGGAGTTCGGATAAATCGTCACATGATCCTCCACATTCGGATGCCGCTTGCCGCCCTTGACGACGTGGCCGGTCTCGTCCTTGGCAAAACTCCGCGCGCCCAGCGTCACGCCGTGATAAAGCTTCACGTGGCTGCCGATTTTGGTGGTCTCGCCAATGACCACGCCCGTGCCGTGATCAATAAAAAAATGCGTGCCGATCCGGGCACCCGGATGGATGTCGATGCCCGTGCGACTGTGCGCCCACTCGGTCATCATGCGGGGGACGATCGGGGCACCCGCCACATGCAGCACATGCGCCAGCCGCTGGATGGCGATGGCCTCGATGAACGGATACGACAGGATGATTTCCTCGCTGAACAGCGCCGCCGGATCGCCTTCGTAGGCCGCCTCAATGTCCGTGCGCAGCAGTTCACGCACATGGCTGAACGAGTGGAAAAAAAGCCGCAGAATCGGCGGCGTGCGGCCCGTCGGTTTTTTGGGGTCGCCGATGCGGACACTTTTGCGGACCTGATCTTCCAGCCGCCGGCCGACCTGGGTCAGCCGTTCGTGCGTCAATTCCGCCAGCGTGCCGTGATGCACCGCATCGTCGTCGTGAAAACCGGGGAACAGCAGTTGCAGCAGGTCCCCGCAAATCTGCCCGACGGCGCGGGTGGACGGCAGGTTTTGCGCGTCGCGGTTGTTCAGCCCGCCAATGGCGGCGTAGGAGGCAAGCAGTTCCGGCACGAACTGGTCATAAAAGGTTTCCTCAAAGCCAGGACGGGCAGATAGCGGCGCCTCGATGTTGGCCGGCGCAGGATCGCGCGGCCGGGCGAGGTTTATATTTTCTGGCGCCGGCTCCAATGGATGTGCGGTTTTTTGTGTCATATAAAATGCTACGGGCTTCCGGCGCCCCCACCGACTTCAGCGCCGAAAACCCGTTTGCCCGGGAGGGCGGGCAAAGCGTCAGGCAAAAACTTCGTCCTCCGCGTTGAGCGCCCAGTCCAGCCGCCGCAACTGCTCGCGGATTTTGCGGCGCTCGTACCGATGCTCCCAAGTTCGGGCGACGGCCGGACGACCCCCCTCCGTCCGCTGCTCGGCGGGGTTGGTGACGTTATGAACTGACTTGGCATGGAGTTGAGTTTTCATGATTTTAAATATGCTGGAAAATATTGGAGCACGGGCGGCGGAGAAGGTCCGCCACCCGCACCCCGGCTCCTTTGGTTTGAAAAATTGATGCTGGCATAACTTGAAAATCGTTCAGTGAATCACGCCGTTGCGCCAGAAAATCACCAGGCCGACGATGGCGGCGAAAACCAGCGCCACCACCGTTGCGCCTAAAATCACCCGGGCATCGCGCTCCTGTTGCCAGGACTGAAGGCGCGGAAATAAAATTTTTCCAAAAAAATTTATGATCCTAGTGTTCATTTGGATTTTTCAAAAAAACCGCTAAGCCGCGGCCGGCTTTTAATTCGGCGGGTTACGTTCTTCACCGAGCTGGCTGGGGCTGAAACCCTCGCGGGAAGCACGACCTGCACGAAAGAATTAAGGGTCATGGCCGCATCCTGTGGATTATCGAACACGGGCAGGCTCCACACCTTGTGCCGCAGATCAAAGCGGCCAAGCAACAGCAGGCGGCTCAAGCCGGCCTGAACTGGCAGGGTCTGGCGACGGACTCGGTTTCTAAAAAATGACATGTTAATGATTCAATTTTCATGGGAAACCTCCAGTCGTCCGGTGGGTCTGATCTCTTATTTGGCAGCCAAACAGGTTGGCCGCCACACGAGTCATAATAATTTAATATACGATAGTGTCAATAGTTATTTAATATATTTTTGAAGTTCCTTTTTCTTTTCAAGCCGGTGTTGTTAATCAATGTCAAAGCTCCATTTTGTAGTTTAAATTTGATTTCAACCAGAAATGTTTGGGATAAGGGCTCAATCAGGATGGGTTGGTTATCGGCTTTATAAACAACTTATTATGTCGTTATTATCGGCTATTGTGGCGAAGGCGGGCCACATCCGGAAGCGGGCGGGAATTTCAATCGGAGCGAACGGGGGTGAACGGATTGCTGCCAGCCGGCTACTGACGATTGACTTCGTTTCCTTTTTTCTCATATTCAATAAAAACAGGGCCGGAACGGTTGCCCGTTCCGGCCTTGTTTTCGATCTGCCTGGCTGGATTCTGATTTCCGCTTTCCGCTTTCAGAATTTCAGCATTTGCCAGGCGGCCCTGCCGCAGTCAGTGGACCCGGCAGGAGACGGGCAGCGACCATTGGCTCGCGTCCGTGCTCCCGCCCAGCGCCCGCGCCCGCACTTGCAGCGTGGTGCCGGTCGTCAGACCGGTCAACGCGATGGTGCGCGCCTGGGTGGAGAACTTGACGGTGGTCCAGTTCGTCCCATCCGGGCTGGTCTGCACCTCATAACCCGCCGCGTTGGTGATGGGGGTGAGGTGTACGTCCAGCTCGGCGGCCTTGTCGTTGTCCACGCCCGTCACCGACGGCGCGTCCAGTTCCGACTGGCCCTGGTTCTTGCTCGCCGGTTGGAAACCGGAGGTCAGGAACGTGTGCAGGTCGTAACGGGCCGTCGTCTGGCAGTAGAACGCCGTGGCGTCCAAACCGTCAATCACGGACTGGAGCGCGGCATTCTTGGCCGAGGTGGCCAGCGTGCCGCCGCCCTGGCACGCCGCAATGGCGGCGTCCAGGTTGGCTTTGCGCGTGGTCAGGTCCACGGGTTTGGTCGGGTCCGGCGGATTCGTCGGCACGAGGGGGATCGGCAGGTTCGGAAACGCCTTGTTCCCCGTGAGGCAGGCGATGATCCAGCCCAGATAGACCGAGATCATCGCCGCCCCGGTGCGCTTATACCCCAGACTGGCACTAACTACTTGTTGGATTTGTTTCATATGTTTTAACTTATTTGATGTTTCGTGTTGTGTATCTGCATTGGGTTCAGCGGAGGAAGCCACTTTAGCTTCGCGTTGAACCCGGTTAACTAACGACTGTAAACCCAGCAGCCCCCCTGCCCGCTGGTGTTAAGGAAACCTTAAAGTTCGTCGCCATTTAACTTTAGACCGACTAACAAGGTCACGCCGATGCAAGGACTTGCCGGCCAATGACATGTTTCCAAAACGGCTTCTGGCAGCCCCGGCTTCCGCCCGGTCAAATGCCGGCCTGATCCTGTCGGCTCTGTCTCGATTCTTGTCGTCACGGTGACGTTGCTTATCGTCACGGTGACGTTGCTTATCGACACGATGACGTTGCTTATCGACACGATGACGCTGCTTATCGTCACGATGACGCTGCTTATCGACACGATGACGTTGCTTATCGACACGATGACGTTGCTTATCGACACGGTGACGTTGCTTATCGACACGGTGACGTTGCTTATCGACACGGTGACGCTGCTTATCGTCACGGTGACGCTGCTTATCGTCACGGTGACGCTGCTTATCGACACGGTGACGCTGCTTATCGACACGATGACGCTGCTTATCGTCACGATGACGTTGCTTATCGTCACGGTGACGCTGCTTATCGTCTCAGCGGGCCTGGTTTCCGGATTTGAGACGAACCGGAGGATGAAAACGGGACACCAAATTAAAATCCGAAAAGCGGAAAGCGGAAAGCCAAGACCGGAGACCGGAGACCTGAACCAAGGAGCCGGGACGCAATGGCGGAAATTGCCGTCGGCAACCGGCGCGAGGCGCGACTGCATATATATATATGGAGCGGGCGGGCAGCCTTTGACGACACTTGGCGGGGCGGCTGCTGCTGCGCCGCCCTTAAATT
>Ga0302319_10014691_pt1 | contig 14562 bp, 13 predicted proteins | sample Bog_T0_2_FD_203319 | JGI IMG/M metagenome (GOLD analysis project Ga0302319, IMG submission 203319) | Peat permafrost microbial communities from Stordalen Mire near Abisko, Sweden - Bog_T0_2 | ecosystem: Environmental > Terrestrial > Soil > Wetlands > Peat | place: Sweden: Abisko, Stordalen Mire... | reverse complement strand
GCTCCACCCGCTCGCCCTGCTTGTGCACCTGGCAGCGGATCCCGTCGTACTTCTCCTCCAGCCAGATGTCCGCCCCCAGGCGCTCCACCAGGGCCTCCGCCGTCGGCTCCGGGCTCGCCAGCATGACTTTGATCGGCGCGAACAACCTCAGCGTCACCTCTCCCAGCCTCCCCGTCGCGGCCAGCACCGCCACCTCACCTATATCCCCCAGCAACATATTCCCCTCCTTGATCCCCTCCAGCTCCACCCGGAATGCCGCCGCGATTCCCTCCTCCACCAGCCCCTCCTTCAGCCCTATCCTCAATTCCCCCGTCAACACGTTCACAAGGTATTTCGCCTCCAGCCCGCTTAACCTCCGCAGCCGCTCCTCCAGTAGCTCCTTCTTCGCAATCGGCCCGCGCGCGCCCTCCAGCCTTTCCAGGAATTCCCGAACCTCCTTCAGCCCCCACCCTTCCCCCGCTGTTCGTCCCTCCAGCATTTCCCGCGCAGTCTTCCCCGCATCCGCGTAATGGTGCGACACCTCGCGCAGTTGCCCCTCCGTCGCCCCGCTCGCGCCCAGCAGCGCCCGCTTGATCACTGCCCACCCCACATTCAGCGTCCGCCCCTCTCCTTGCGCGAAAACACGTCCCGTCAGGAATAGCGCCGCCGCGCGCAACATCTCCGCATCCATCGCCGCCAGCGTTGCGAAATACCCCGCCAGCATCTCCACCTTCTTCAGCTTGCCCGTACACTCCCCGATCCTCTCCCCCAGCTCCGCAAACTCCCGCAGACTCCCTGGCTCGGCATCCCCATTCACCCTCTCCACCGTCCGCTTCGCCGCCGGCGCCGCATGCCCCAGCCTTAGTTCCATCTGGTTCTCCCCCGTCAGCGCCCACGCCTCCACCCCGCGTCTCCGCAGGTCCGCCGCGAATTCCCCCGCAAACCCGTGCAGCGTCAGCACCCGCCGCGGCTTCACCAGCTCCACATACTTCATCAGGTCATCATAATCCGCGTGATCAGACAGCGGGAACGCCGCATCGCACCCATACCGGAACTTCGCCCCCGGCTCCATCGCCCATCCTGTCAGCATCGCCGTCCGCCGATTCTTGATCCGCGTCACCATGGTCGTCCGGCTCGCGCTCGGCGGGCACACCAGCACCTTCCCCTCCACCTCCGCAGGGTCATACTTCACATATCCGCAGGGGAAATCCCGCTGCAACTCCCGGTAAACCTCGGTCATCTTGAATACCGCCCCGTGCAGCATCGCCGTCAGCCCCGCGCGCGACAGCGCGCACAGGATCTCCTGCGCCTTCCCCAGCGAGTACCCCAGCAGCACCGGCGTCTCCCCATCCTCGATCCCCTCCTCGCAAAATCGCACCATCCCGCCCATCACCTCTTCCGTCGGCGGAAATCGATACCGCGGCAGCCCAAACGTCGTCTCCATGATCAGCGTCTCCGCCTCCCGCCACTCCGCCCGCTCCGCGCTAAGACCCGCCCTCAGCTTAAAATCCCCCGTGTACAACAGCGACTCCCCATCCTCCTCCATATAAAACTGCGCCGACCCGAAAATATGCCCCGCCGGCAGCAGCATCACCCTCATCCCCCGCACCTCCGTCATCGTCCCGAATTCCAGCACATGCTCCACCCGCTTCCCCGGCAGCCGCGCCCTCATCAGCCGCGCCGTCGCCGCGGAGACTATCGTCTCCCCATGCAGCGCCATGTGGTCGCTGTGCGCATGCGACACAAACGCAAACTCCTTCCTCTCCCAGGGATCGAGCCAAAGCCCGCGCCCCGCCAGCTCAACCCCGCGATGAAACCGAACATCAATCAATCCCCAACCATATCCCTCCATTCCACCTTCATCAACCCAGCCGAAAGTTGACCCCTGCCTATCCATCGTGCATGATTCATGCATGGCCACCAAAACCATCACTCTTGAATTGGACGCCTACGAAAAGCTTCGCCTCTCTAAGCGGCCTGGCGAATCCTTTACCCAGGTGGTCCGCCGTGCCCGTTTCGAGGAAGACCCGGCAACCGGCGACAGTTTGCGTCAATATTTCCGCGCGGGCGGCGGCGGCGTGGCAGAGGATTACCTGGACGCGGTGGATGCCGCCGAGAAAAACGATCCACCCCCGGACGATTCGTGGGCCTGATCCTCGACACGAGTTTCGTCGTCATCGCGGAGCGCGAGGCGCGACGTGGCGTCCCTGGGGCGGCGGATGCTTTTCTTGCCGCCCGGGAGCAGGAGACATTTGTCATTACATTCACAGTGGCAGGAGAATTGGCATGCGGCCGGTCGGTCGCGGCCTTGCGCGACTGGCGGCGATTGTGCCGGCCGTACCCGGTGCTGCCATGGACGATGGAAGTCGCGTGGCAGTACGGAGAGATTTACCGCAACCTTCAATCCAAGGGCAACCTCATAGGAGCAAATGATCTTTGGATTGCCGCGACCGCCCTAGTCCACAGTATGGGCGTGGTGACCAGGAACACCGGCGAGTTCCAGCGTGTTGCCGGGCTAACGGTCATCGCCTTCTAGAAACCGCTTTAAGCAACCATTCGCAGAATGGAAAATCCGTTTGCTCCGCTCAATAGAGGCCGCCGGCGCGGCGGGCCCGCCAAGAGCGGCTCTCATTGGCCTGTGACAGCGCGGACAGCATCGCGCGGCCGCAGCCAACAGCGGTGCGCTGCATGGCCGTAAAAGCGCATCCCCGCCCCCCAATTTGCAATTTGAAATCATCCATCTGAAATCCAAAATCCCTCCCCCGCATTGACACCCGCCCCCCCACCCGCTTCAATTTCCTTCATGAGACCAATATTGGCCGCGGCGGTTGTGCCCCTCATCCTCATGAGCATGGCCCCCGCTCGCGCGACGCCGGTCCCGGAGACCCCGCAGCGCCGCCTTGAAACCGCAAAAGTGCTCCCTCTCGCCCTCGATGACAGCTACCAATTCCGCAAGGTTCAGGAGTTCCTTAACGAACCCAAATTCAACAAACCCACCGTCGATCCCATGATCATCTTCGAGCGCGCCCGCATCAACTACGGCGCCGTCACAAGCGTCGATCGCCTCGAGCTCCGCGGTCACTATTACAACTTCTACTGGCGCGCCGGCAAACCCGGCCCCGTCACCGTCCGCTTCGAGTATCGCCAGGCAAATCTTGGCAACTATGTCCAGGCTCGCGAGGTCGATTGCGACAACCCGCGCGGCACCGTGGAAACCAAATTCCAGGTCATCGGCGACGATTACCTCCAGGATGGCCGGGTCATCGCGTGGCGCGCGCTCTTGATCTCGGGGGGCAAAATCGTCGGCCTCACTCAATCCTATCTTTGGGATTGATCCGTCACTCCTCATCCCGCGCGGTTTGACAGCCGGAACGGACACTCCGTATAGTTCCGCACCACCCACGCAACCCATTTTAAGTTGAGCATCCCGTCTTCCATCCTGGTCGGCACCACCAACAAGATCGTCTGGATCAAAGTTGAGGGCAAAGGCTCCTTCCTTAACTCCGCCGGCGTCAAGGAGTTCGCGAAGGAAATGGTCAACCGCGGTTCGCGCGAGTTCGTCGTCGATCTCCGCAACTGCCCCGTAATGGACTCGACCTTCATGGGCACTCTCGCCATGATCGCTCTCCGCCTCCGCGAGATCGGCCAGGGCAATCTCCACGTCGTCAACCTCAACGAGCGCAACCACGACCTCCTCACAAACCTCGGCCTCGACCAGCTCTTCTCCATGGACGCATGCGGCATCAAGCCCCCGCTCCGCGATCCCTCCGCCGCCCTCCCCAGCCAGCTCCATCCTTCTGATCCCTCGGATCGCAACATCCAGGCCGAGACCATGCTCGAGGCCCACGAGGCCCTCGTCGAGGCCGACCCGGAAAACCTCACCAAGTTCAAGGACGTCCTCGACTACCTCAAGCAGGACCTCCATCGCGCCGATTAAATCCGAAATCCAATGATCGAGGGGACGAGATGATGCAAGCTGCTGAGCCGCTGGGACGTGAGGAAAATATCATCTTATCCAGGGATTCGGTGATCTCCCTTCCCGCGATCTCTCCCGCGCATTTCTCAGTCCCCCTTCCGCGCAACCGTTGATTCAATGGCATGGTCCCTCATTCTTCTCCTCCTGTTCCTTTGCAGTTGCGGCCTCCTCGTCATCCGTGACCGCGTCTTCCGCGCTCGCCTCGTCGAGGCAGACCGCGCCCGCTCTAAGCTTGAGCTCGAAAAATCGCGCGTCTTCGATTTCCTCCACTCCCTTGGCGAGGCCTTCTCCACGGACCTCCGCCCGGACGATCTCCACCGCCTCATCGTCGAGAATCTCATCCGCATCCTCGATTGCCACGGCGGCGCTCTCTACACCGTGGACCGCGATGGCCTCGGCCTTTGCGCCCGCTTCATATCCCGCAGTTGCCCCCCGCTCATGGAAGTTCCCCCACACATCCTCCAGCAGATCGAGAACACACCCCAGGCCCTCCAGAGCTACCTCCGCCTTCACCCCGTCCAGCCCGGAGAGGGCCTCGTCGGCAAGGTCTGGCGCGATCAGGACGCCATCCTCCTCCTCCCTCACGACTCACGCCTCACCCCCTTGCGCGACACGACGCTCAAGACAAACTCCGCCATGCTCGCCCCACTCCTCTTCGCCCGCCAGAACCTCGGCGTCATCGCCGTCGCTAATGGCCCCATGAGCAACCCCTTCTCCGAGACCGATTTCTCCACTTTCAAAGCCATCGCCGAGCAATCCGCCTTCGCTCTCTACAACGCGATGATCTATCTGATGGCCGACGAGAAAAAACGCATGGACTCCGATCTCCAGGTCGCGCAGGAGATCCAGCGCATCCTCCTCCCCTCCACCTCGCCCACTCTCCGCAACTACGACATCGACGGCATCAACCTCCCCGCTCGCCAGATGAGCGGCGATTACTATGGCTACATCCGTGTCGCCCCGGACCGCTGGGGCGTCGCCATCGCGGACGTCTCCGGCAAAGGCGTCCCCGCTTCTCTCATCATGGCCATGTGCCGCAGCGTCCTCCGCGGCCAGGCCATCGGCAAGACCTCCGCCGCGGAGGTCCTCAACCAGGTCAACCGCCAGATTTACCCGGACATCAAGGAGGACATGTTCATCTCCATGGCATATCTTCTCCTTGATGAAAACGGAAACGACATCACCCTCTGCCGCGCCGGCCACGACGCCCCCCTCCTCTACGAGGCCAAAACCCAGACCATCCGCAAACTCAACCCCCCCGGCATGGCCCTCGGTATCGACTCCGGCGACGTCTTCGAGCGCGTCACCCGCGACTTCACTTTGCAAATGGAAACCGGCGATTGCCTCCTCCTCTACACCGACGGCGTCTCAGAGGCCCTCGACTCAAAAGGCAACGAGTACGGCCTCAATCGCATGATCCAGTGCATCCAGTCCAGCGCGCAAAAAGGCGCCCTCGCCATTCGCAAGCACTTGACAGATGACCTCATGGCCTTCATCGGAAACCACCCCCAGAATGATGACATCACCCTGGTCATAATTTTAAAAAAATGAGCCCACACAATTCCGAGACCGATAAATCACAGTCCGCCCCAGCCGCGGAGCCCGCCGAATCCGAGGAAGCCGCCTTCGGCCAGTTGCAGTCCGACCTCGAGCGCTTCCGCGACCTCGCGCTCCGCAGCCAGGCGGATTTCGACAACTTCCGCAAACGCTCCGCCCGCGAAAAAGAAGACGCCGTCAAATACGCCAACTCGAGCCTCCTCGAGCGCCTCATCCCCATCATCGATAATTTCGAGCTTGGCCTCGCCGCCGCCGCAGGCAGCCCCGAGTCCTCCTCCATCGTCGCCGGCATGTCCATGGTCGCCCGCCAGTTGAACGACTTCCTCGCGGACTTCGGCGTAACCCCCATCGACGCCACCGGCCAGCCCTTCGACCCCAACCTCCACGAAGCCATCTCCCACGAGCAAAGCCGCCAGGTCCCGGAGGGCCACGTAATCCGCCAGGTCCGCAAAGGCTTCAAGCTAAAAGACCGCCTCCTCCGCCCCGCAAACGTAATAGTCTCCAAAGGCCCCTAATCCCCCTCCACGTGAACGTGAACGTGAACTTGAACCCTCCCATTTCGCCGTAGCCTGATTCCTGCTCCCCACCTCCACCCGCAAAACCATGGCCGCGACAAAACGCGATTATTACGAAGTCATCGAAGTCACCCGGACCGCCACCGCCGAGGAAATCAAAAAATCGTACCGTCGCCTCGCCGTAAAATTTCACCCCGATAAAAACCCCGGCGATCCCCATGCCGAGGAGCGCTTCAAGGAGCTCGGCGAGGCCTACGACGTCCTCATGGACGACCAGAAACGCGCCGCCTACGACCGCTTCGGCCACGCCGCATTCTCGCAGGGCAGCGCAGGCCCCGGCGCCGGCGGCTTCCACGATCCATTCGACCTCTTCCGCGAGGTATTCGGCGGCGCAGCGGGCGGTGCCGCCGCCGGCGGCATCTTCGAGCAATTCTTCGGCGGCGCCACCGGCGGCAACACCCGCGAGGCCCGCCACCGCGGCAGCGACCTCCGCTACGACCTCCAGATCCGTCTCGAGGAGGCCGCCTCCGGCTGCGAAAAAGAAATCGAGATCACCAAGCTCGACGCATGCGCCCGCTGCACCGGCAGCGGCGCCGAGCCCGGTTCACGCGCCGCCAGTTGCCCCACATGTGGCGGCCGCGGCCAGGTCATCTCAGCTCGCGGCTTCTTCCAGGTCTCACAGACATGCCCCCGCTGCCGCGGCACCGGCCAGATCGTCGAGAAACCTTGCAAGGAATGCGAGGGCGAAGGCCGCGTCGAGAACACCTCCCGCATCAAGCTCAAGATCCCCGCCGGCATCGAGGATGGCTCCCGCCTCCGCTCCTCCCGCAACGGCGAGGCCGGCATCCGCGGCGGCCAGCCCGGCGATCTCTACGTCGTCATCCACGTCAAGGAACACGAAATCTTCGAGCGCGAGGAAGACAACCTCTTCTGCGAGCTCCCCGTGAAATTCGTCACCGCCGCGCTCGGCGGAGAAGTCCGCGTCCCCACCCTCGAAGGCGATGGCTCCCTCAAGATCCCCGCCGGCACCCAGGGCGGCGCCCTCTTCAAACTCCGCGGCAAAGGCATGCCCAGCCTGAGCTCCGGCATTCGCGGCGATCTCCTCGTCCGCATCCTCGTGGAAGTCCCCACCCGCCTAAACACCGAGCAAAAGAAAAAACTCGAGGAATTCGCCTCCCTCATGGGCGATGAAAACACCCCCCTCCACAAAGGCTTCTTCGAAAAAGCCAAGGAATTCTTCAAGTAACTCCCCACCATGCACCGCTTTTACATCCCCCCCGACACATGGAACCTCGACGCCCTCACCCTCGACGAGTCCGAGTCCCACCACGCCATCGACGTCCTCCGCATGAACCCCGGCGACAAAGCCGTCGTCTTCAACGGTCGCGGCATTGAGGCCACCGCGGAGATCGCCTCGATCACCCGCAAGTCCATCACCCTCCGCAAGCTCCTCCACGCCAAATCCCCACCCCTCGCCTGCCACATCACGCTCGCCCAGGCCGTCCCCAAGGGCAAAGCCATGGACCTCATAGTCCAGAAAGCCGTCGAGCTCGGCGCCTCCGCCATCTCACCCCTCCTTAGCGAGCGCACCATCCTCCAAGTCGAGGACGACTCCGCCGCCCGCAAACAGCAAAAATGGCAGGCCGTCGCCATTGAGGCCGCCAAACAATGCGGCCAGAACTGGCTCCCAGCCGTCCACCTCCCCGTCACCCCGAAGGAGTTCTTCGCCCGCGCCGCCAAATTCGACCTCATGCTCATCGCCTCCCTCCAGCCCGACGCGATGCACCTCAAGAAACTCCTCGCCGAGGCCGCCGGCAAAACTCCCAAAAGCGTCCTCGTCCTCGTGGGCCCGGAGGGCGACTTCACCCCCGCCGAGATCGCCCTCGCCAAGAGCCACGGCTGCCGCCCCATCACCCTCGGCCCCATAGTCCTCCGCACAGAGACCGCCGCCATCTACACCCTCAGCGTCCTGAGCTACGAACTCTTCGGCTAGAGCAAATTAAGAAGAACCGTAGCCGCTGGCGCTCTCCCCTCGCGCCAGCGTGAACGTGAACGTGAACGTGAACGTGAACGTGAACTTGAACTCACTACTGTCCGGTTATAAGTCCCACAGCAGCAATTGGTTGGAGCTATTGTTGTTTTCAGAGCTGGAGAGTGTATTCGTAAGTAGCTCATTGATAGGCACTTTCTCAAACGGGTTCACGCTCAAAACCTGTAAAATACTGTGAAGATTTTGCGGCAGGCCCAGCTCCTTCTTGAGGATTGCGATCAGCACATACACACAGATCGCGATCCAGACCTGGGTTTTCACCGCGTTGGCCGAGGTGCCGAAGAAGGTCTTGATGCGCAGGTGCCCCTTGATCCATTTGAAGAAGAGTTCCACCTGCCAGCGCGACTTGTAGAGCTCGCAGACGGTGAGCGCATCCAGGCTCATGTGGTTGGTCAAAAAGACAAGCGTCCTTTGGGTCTCCAAGTCGTGATAGCGCACGCGGCGCAGCGGCTCGGGGTAATCCTTGCGCGCGTAGTGTCCGCAGAAGACTCCGATATGATCGCTGCGCAATCCGCTCGAGCGATCCACCGGCAGCGAACGGTGGCGCCGGAAGCTCAAGTTCGCCTTGCCACGGATGACAAAGTAAGCGCACGCCCGGTGCAGGTGGTAAAGCCGCGCGAAATCCATGTAGCCGCGATCCATCACGTAAAAGGCCCCGGGCTCTATGAGGAGCGCATCGAGCATGAAGGAGTCGTGGAACTTCCCGTCTGTGACCTCCACAAAAGAAGGAATCGGTCCACGCAAATCCAGCAGCGTGTGAATCTTGATGGCCGACTTGGTGGTGCGAAAACGCGCCCAGCGAAAGAGGCTCAGGCAGAGATCGACGGTGCTCGAATCCAGGACGTAAACCATCTCTTTGAGCCCCAGGCTCAGTTCCTCGCCGCCGTAGAGCCGGCGCGCCTTTGCGATGAGCTTCTGCCCGAGGTCGGCATAGATGCGCCAGTCGCGCGCTTCGTTGGCGTCGGCCAGCGTGCTGCGGGAGATGGAATCGGCGCGAAAACCCATGTGGTAAAGCTGTCCGGAGCGGGAACTCAGACAGTTTTCGATGTCGCGCAGGCTCTCGCGAAAGGTCAGTTGGGCAAAGGCCATGCAAAGGAACTGATCCCAGCAGGAGAAGTGGCGCACCTTGCGGTCGCCCCCATAACGCTCCACGCAACGCGAAAACTGCTGAAGGTGAATGGCTTCGACTACCTGCGAGAAGACGGTCTTTCCGGAGTACATCCCCCGAGCATACGTTGCTGACCTTCAAGTCGATCACACTCGAAATTATGTGTAAGTTATTGATCATCAGGAAACAACAACTCGCAAATCGCAAAACAACCGGACAGTAGTGACTTGAACTTGAACTTGAACGTGAACGTGAACCCTCCGCCCCCGTCCGAGCTCTGCCTCCACCCTTTTTCTTAATCTCTAGCGGCAAGTCCCCCTTCTACCCCACCACCGTCTCCATCTTATACTCATTCAACTTATTCCGCAGCGTCCGGATACTTATCCCCAGCATTATCGCCGCCTGCGTCCGATTGCCGCGCGTCTCCTCCAGCGCCCGCATGATATGCTCCCGCTCCACCAGATCCAGCGGCTTGATCCCCTCGGGCGAAAACCCCGCCGCATGCTCCCCATTCCATCCCCCATTCCCCGCATACTCCCCGCCCGCCCTCGCCATGCCCTCGCCTTCCGCGTGGATCAGACCCAGCGTCGCCGGCTCTATCGCCCCATTCTCCTCAGCCATGATCACCGCCCGCTCGATCGTATTTTGCAGCTCGCGCACATTCCCCGGCCAATCATGCTGCATCATCGCCTCGCGCGCGACCGCTGAGAACCCCAGCACCTTGATCCCGTAATTTCGGCACGCGATCTGCAGCATGTTATCCGCCAGCAGGATGATATCCTCCGCCCGCTCCCTTAGCGGCGGAACGGTCAGCGGCACCACGTTCAGCCGGTAATAAAGATCCTGCCGGAATTCTCCTGACGCCACCGCCTTCTTCAGGTCCCGGTTTGTCGTCGCCAGCACGCGCACATCCACCTTGATGGTCTTGGTCCCGCCCACCCGCTCGAATTCCCTCTCCTGCAGCACCCGCAACAGCTTCGCCTGCACACGCGGCGACACCTCGCTTATCTCGTCCAGCAGCAGCGTCCCCCCATTCGCCAGCTCAAATCTCCCCTCCCGCCTCTCCGTCGCGCCCGTAAACGACCCCTTCTCGTGCCCGAAAAACTCACTCTCGATCAAACTCTCCGACACCGCCGCGCAATTCACCTTGATATACGGCGCGGTCGCCCGCCCGCTCGCCTTGTAAATTTCATTCGCGATCAATTCTTTCCCCGTCCCGTTCTCCCCGCAGATCAGCACAGTTGCCTCCGTTGGCCCCACTTTCCGGATGATCTGCTTCACATACGTCATCGCCGGGCTGCTCCCCAGCAGGTTCCGCGTCCCCACTATCTCATGGTTCAGGTACTCGTTCACCTTCAGCACCTGCCGGTAATTCTCCGCCTTCTTCACCAGCACCTCGACCTGGTTCAGCGAGAACGGCTTCAGCAGATAATCAAACGCCCCCGACCTCATGCACGCCACCGCGGACTCAATTGTCCCATACCCGCTCATCATGATGATCAGCGGCTTCTCCTGCTGGCGCGATAGCCGGTCCAGCAGGTCCGTCCCTTCGCCATCCGGCAGCTTCACATCCAGCAGGATCAGGTCGTAAGTATTCCGCCCCAGTTGCTTCTCCGCCTCCGCCAGCGATCCCACCGTGGACACGGAGTAACGGCTTGCCCTCAGGATCTCCTCGATGCTATTCCTGATGATCAACTCATCATCGACAACAAGAATTTTTTCGATCGCCATTTTAACAGCTTCTCAGGTCAGGTTTCAGGCGGGTTCGCACGGGGGGCCACAATCATCGCATGGATTCCCTCAATAAACAGTTTTCTCGGTTTCTGATACATTTTGTCGTCCTGTCGCGGGTCTAGCTTTCCTCCTTCGGCGCCGCCCCATGCTTCCGGTAAAGCTTCTCGATTTGATCCAGCGTCGGCCTGGCCTGCGGCACATCCCGCCGTTTCGGCGCGGATACCTTCAGCAGCCATTGCTCATTCTCGCGGTCCAGCAGCAGCGCCTTCAGCACTATCTGCTGCGTCTTCTTCGCAGCCGCCCGGGTTGCCGCGCTCAAGTTCCCCCCCCGTTCCCCCAGCCCTCGCAGCCCCTCCAGCGCAGCGTCCAGCCGCGCTAGCGCCGCCCGCTTCCTCTCCAGAAAGTCATCGCTCAGCGCTCCCTCGCTCTTCAGCAGCCCATTCTCCTCGATCATCACCTCATACGCGCTTTCGCATGCGGCCATGTGCTCCTCCAGCGTCTCCTGGGTCATCATTATGTCAATCGCGGCAGTCATTGTATTTGCGTCACCTTTATCCCCAGGTCATCCGCCGGCGACCTCGGTCCCAGCACCGCGTCCAGTTGCCCCTCCGCCTTCTCCTCCCATTGCAAATGCTCCGTCCGCCATTCCGCCATCTGCGCCATCTGCCCCAGGTCATCCGCCGGCGTCTTCCCGGCATCCAGCGCCTTCTTGTTTTCATCCAGGATATACTTGTACGCCTCAGCCGCCCGGTCCGGCAGCCGCAGCCGCTCAAGGCACAGCCCCACCTGGTAAATCACCGGCCATTGCCACTCCGGGTCGTCGCTTAGCTTCGCCATGGTCTGGTACAGCGTCAGCGCCCTCAGGTAATCGCCCTGTTGGTAAAATCCGTTCGCCAGTTGATTCCCAGTCTTCTTCTGCCAGTACACCCACGCCGCCGCATCCGTGGTCGCCACCTTTTTCTCCATTCGCAGCAGCGTCAGCGCCTCATCCGCCGCCTCCTGCGGGTGATGCTCAGCCGCCAGCGCCACGGACAGCACATAATGGCACTCCGGCGCATAACTCGTATCCGCGTAATTCTCCAGGAAGTGCCGCGCCTCCTTCTCCGCATTCGCAAAGTCCCCCAGCAGCAGGCAGCAATTCGCCAGTTGAAACTCCGCGTGCCCCTTCTGCTCGTGCGTAAGCTCCAGCCGGTCCAGCATCGAGTACGTCCGCGCCGCTTGCGGGAAATCCCCCGCGTCCAGGAACGTCTGCGCTATCTCAAACTGTGCGTCCGTCGAGAGCGCCTCGTATTTCGCAAACTCCGCCTGGTCCACTCGCAGCGCCGCGTTCAGCACATTATAGAATCGCGCGATCGCCAGTTGGTACGCCCCGGTTTCGCGGTAAATCTGTCCCAGCTTCAGCAGCACCGGCACCTCCGCGGGATCATCCGGGAAGAGTTGCCTCACCCGTTCCCCCACCGCGATCGCCTTCGAGTACATGCTCCTCGACCGGTAACTGTCGAACATCTCCAGCAGCGCGCCCTTCTTGTCCGCGTCCGGCGCATTCACCTGCAGCATCCTGTCGAAAAACTTCTCCGCCAGTTCCTGGTCCCCGTCCGCAAGGCTCCTTTCCGCCATACCCATGTACGCCGCGATATCCACCTGGGCCAGCGTCTTCGGCGCCGGCGTCGCCGCCTCGGTCCCCGCATCCGCTTCCGGCGCATGCGCGGATTCTGCCGGCGATGCCGATGCCGCCGCCCCGGGTGAAATCGCCGCGCTTGCCGCAAGTACCGCAAAAGGAAGTGCCGTGGTTGCCGAAACCACCGTCGCCGCAGGCGTCGGTAACGCTGGCGCCAATGCTGGCGTTGCCGCGGGTGCCACCGCTATAGGTTGTGCTGGCGCCGCCGATACTGCCGGCGCCACCGCTGGCGGATCCACCGCCGCAGCAGATTCCGATGGCAAAGCTGCTGCCGCTTGCTCTGGTGTCGCCGTTGTCGCTTGCTCTGGCGATGCCGCTTGTTCCGGCGTCGCCGCTGGAGCTGCCGCAACTCGCGCGGCTTCAGGCGATATCGCTGGCCCCGCCGACGGTGCCGCCGTCACCCGCCCCACAGGCGGCGCGTCCGGCAAACCCGGCGCTCCAGTCCCCGCCGCAAGCGCTCCACCCCCGCAACTCAGCGCAACCGCAATAAAAACAAAGCAGGCATTTCTCATGAAATTTAACTACGGCTTCACAACATACGTCGCCGAGCTCTGCGGTCCCTGCTGCGCATTCTGCGGCTCCGCCGGCTCAAAAATCGGATCAAAAAACCGGTGCGAGTCCGGCACGAAGTTGTACGGATTCCGGAAATATCCCACCACCTCGTCCGGCATCTTGGTAAAATCCGCCCCCCCCTTCGGTATCCCGTTCGGTCCATTGTCCGGCACCGGGTACGCCGCGGGTCCCGCCGCCGTCGCCACTTCCACATGTTCATTCTTCGCCGCCGCCGCTTCCGCCACTGCCTGCGCTGCCGCTACCTCCGCTGCCTTCTTTTGAGACGCCTCCACCTGTTTCGGGTCCGGCGGGGGTGTCCCCTCCGCCGCCACCGGCAGCTTTGGCGCCGCCCGGTGTATGGTATCTATCGCCGGTTCCCCATACCGCATCGGCATCGGCTCCTCGGTCTGCAAATACCCCTTCGGGCTGAACACATACGGATAAATTGCGCTCATGTGGAATTCTTTCCGCTCCGGCGTTTTTCCCGTCTGATCCTCGTCCCCGCCCTGGGCAGAAATTACCGCCAGCCCCGCCCCAAGCGCGGCCAAACCTGTAAATTTCAAAAGACGATGCATTCCCCTTTGCAAAGCTAGTTCCTTGCCAATTTCCCCGTCCGTTACTCTGTATTCTACACCGCCGGCCCACCCGCGTTTCTCCCGCTTCCCCCCCCTCGCGACACAGAAAAGGGAGCCCCCCCGTTACCGGAGGGACTCCCCGTTCATGTCACTGAACGAATTATTGCAGGAGCTTCAGCGCAATCTGCGAACTGGAGTTCGCCTGACTGAGCATGGAAGCGCCGGCTTGCACAAGGACGTTGTCCTTGGCCAGTTCGGTGGATTCAGCAGCCACGTCCACATCCGTGATCTGGCTGTTGGCCGCTGTGAGGTTCGTCGCGTTGGCGGAGAGAACTTGCGAGGCAAAGTTCAGTCCGCTCGCCTGGGCGCCGTTATTGGCGCGCATGGTCGCAACGGCCGTCAGCGCCGTGGTCACTTGGGTCAATGAGACACCCGCCAGGTTGGAAGCCCCGGTCACGGTGGCCACTGCCGCCGCGAGGTCCCCCTGCGACAGGTTCTGGCTCAATGAGCCGTCGGCAGAAATGCCAACGCTCAGGGTCCCGCCGCCGCTCTTGAACAAGGACACGCCGTTAAACGTGCCCGAGGTGAGATCGGTCAACTGGCTCTGGAGCTGGGTGAACTCTGCATTGTAGTTGGCAACGTCCCCCGAGTTCTTCGTGGGATCGCTCGACATGGTCTCCAACTCGGCCACGCGGGTCAGGATGCTTCCTGCCACGTTCAGCGAGCCGTCCTGCGTCTGCAGGAACGAGGTGCCGTTCGCGACATTGGTCTGCGCCGCATTGGTTTCGTCGATGGTCGCTGACATGCGCATCGAGACCGCGAGTCCGCCGGCGTCGTC
>Ga0302319_10014690_pt1 | contig 14562 bp, 15 predicted proteins | sample Bog_T0_2_FD_203319 | JGI IMG/M metagenome (GOLD analysis project Ga0302319, IMG submission 203319) | Peat permafrost microbial communities from Stordalen Mire near Abisko, Sweden - Bog_T0_2 | ecosystem: Environmental > Terrestrial > Soil > Wetlands > Peat | place: Sweden: Abisko, Stordalen Mire... | reverse complement strand
TCAGCTACAACTTCGGCATTCAGGAATACACGCCCTTCAACGCCCGCACGCAGGAAGTCTTCAGCGGCTGCCCCGTGATGGAGGACGGTTATCTCTGGCCCGGCACCAAGCCCGGCTGGGGCATCGAGGTGGATGAAAAAGCCGCCGCGAAATATCCGTTCACCAATCCCGCCAACGGTCTCAACGGCGGCTGGGGAGAACTCCGCCGCAGCGACGGCCAAATCATCAAACAATGATGCGCCTGATTCTGCTTCTGGTCCCGGCGATTGTGTCCGCACAATCGCCGGCATCGGATCGGACTGCCCTCATGACCCGCATGCGCGACGCCGCCCTGACTTATGCGGACCATCTTCAGGATTTCCTCTGCACCGAACTGATGACCCGCAGCGCGGATCAGTCCGGCTCCGGCAAACACTACAAGCTGCTCGAAACACAGGAACTCGAACTCGGCTACATCACGCATCAGGAACACTATCGGCTGCTCAAAGTAAACGGCAAGACGACCGACCTCGATAAGCGCGTCAAACAAGGCTACTGGAAGCCGGGAGGAGAATTCGGCAGCGCTCTCCGCTCGATCTTCGACCCGAAATCGGCGGCGCAGTTCGAGTGGGATCACGAGGAATCGTCCGCTGGCACGCGCTCGTGCGTGTTCCGTTACCGTGTGGCGGCCGCAACCCGCGCCTATATTATTCAGGCCGACGCCGACCACGTCGGCATGGCCCTTCGTGGCTCTGTCACGGCTGACTGCGATACCGGCGAAGTCACTCACATCGTAACGGAAACCGAACCGGCCTCCGTGAAACGTGGCACTCAGGACGTCGCCATCGGGATGCAACTCGATCTTCGCTACGGACCCGTCCCGATCGGCTCCAATACCTTCCTGCTCCCGCAGGATGCCATCGAAATCGGGATTTTCGGCAAGACGCTGACCAAGGCGGAAATCAAATTCCAGCAGTATCGAAAATACGACTCAAACTCGAATATCGTTTTCGACGATGGCTCACTTCCAGCGAAATAGCTTCAGCGCCAGCGTAAAACAAACCACCATCCACCCACCCAGCACCGCCATCTCCGGCCACACCTGCGCCAGCCCCGCCCCCTGCAGCATATTCGCGCGCAGCGCATCGATAATCGCCGTCAGCGGCAGCGCCCGAATCACCGGCTGCAGAAAATCCGGAAAACGTTGCGCCGAAAAAAACACGCCCGAAACAATCCACATCGGCATCATCACCGAATTCGTCAGCCCCGATACGCCTTCAATCGTTCGCACCCGCGAAGCAATCAGCAGCCCCAGCGAACTGAAGCACAGCGACCCCATCACGCACAGCGCCGCGAAACTCACCAGCGAGCCGCGCACCGGCACACCGAACACCAGAATCCCGAAGCCCAGCAGCGTGCTCACCTCCACCACCAGCATCGCCAGCCGCGAGAGCAGGAATGAGAGCAGGTACTCATGTCGCGGCATCGGCGTCGCGATGAGCCGCTTCAGCAGCTTCTTGCGGCGCGCGTCCACCACGCCGAACGCCAGGCTCCAGATCGAACTGCCCATGATGTTCATCCCGAGCAGCCCCGGCACCAGAAAATCGATATACCGCGACCCCGGCTCCCGCAGCAACAGGTCGCCCGCTTTCACCGGATCCACCCGCCCCGCCGCCTTCTGCACCGCCCGATCCGCCAGCATCCGCGCCGACCGGCCTTCCGGATTCGTATCGTCGTACTGATACACAACTCCGCCGTTCCCAGGCTCCGCAATGAGCGCAATCTTCCCGGCTCGCAGCGCCGCATCGGCGGTCCGCTCATCCAGTTCCTGCACATCCAGCAGCTTCTCCTGCCGCAGCGCCCTCACAACCTCCGGCGTGACCGCGCCCACCCGCAACACCTCCGCCGGCCGGTTGCGAAACGCCAGCCCCAGCCCCGCAGCCAGCAGAATCGGAAACAGAAACACCCAGAACAGCGCTTCCGGTTCTCGCATGAATTCGCGAAAACGCACCAGCGTCAGCTGCACCATGGGCTTGTCGAAGAAGCTACTCTTCACGCAGATGCCTCCCCGTCAGCGCCACAAACACATCTTCGAGCGTCGCCGAATGCGTGCGCAATTCCGCCAGCGGAATCCCCTGCCGCGTGATCTCATTGAGCAGCGCAGGCACCGCGCGATGCAGTTCGTTCACCTGCATCCGCACCGTCCCCTCTTCCACCCGCACATCGTTCACGCCTTCGATCGCGCGCAGCGGTTCCGCATTCAGACTCTGTCCGCTGCCGCACGAAAACTCCACCACATTCTCGCCGCCAATCGACGCCACCAGCTCCCGCGGCGTGCCCAGCGCAATCTGCCGTCCGTGATCCATAATCGCCACGCGATCGCAAAGCTTCTCCGCCTCATCCATGTAATGCGTGGTCAGTAATATCGTTCGCCCCTGCCCGCGAAATTCCTCGATCACATCCCACAACTGCCGCCGCGCCTGCGGATCCAGCCCCGTCGTCGGCTCATCGAGAAAAAGCAAATCCGGATCTCCCACCAGCGCGCACGCCAGCGCCAGCCGCTGCTTCTGCCCACCGGAAAGCCCACCCACCCGCGATTTGCTCTTCTCCCCCAGCTGCATCAGCTCGATCATCTCCGCCGCCGCAGGCCCCTGATGATAAAAGCTGCGAAACAACCGCACCGTCTCGAACACCGTCAGCTTGTCCGATAGCTGCGTCTCCTGCAGCTGAATCCCCAGCCGCTGCCGCAGCGCCATCGCCTCGCGATCCCACCGCATCCCGAGCACTTCCACCTCGCCCGAATCCGGCGTCGTCAGCCCCTCGCAGATTTCAATCGTCGTCGTCTTCCCCGCCCCGTTCGGACCCAGCAGCCCAAAGCATTCGCCCCTGCGCACATCGAGATCGAGGCCGTTCACCGCCACCACGTCGCTATACGCTTTCCGCAGGCCGCGCACGTGAAGCGCGGATTCGGCCGCCGTTACAGACATAGCGTCATTATCGCGTCAGGCTTGTCATCGCCGGCTTGTCATCGCCGGCTTGTCGTCGCAGCGTTATCATCGGGACATTGTCGATGAGCGGCGCAGCCCGGGGTGCATTGTGGACACTAGTCGCGTTGGCCGCATTCTTCGCGGCCGATAGCCTGCTATTCCGCACCACCTGGTACGCCCGCCATCTTTCGCCGGACTCCTCCGCCGGCGCGCTTGAATATCAGCTACAGTGGCTGCAGCGCGCGCCCGCTTCAACAGCGCCCGAAGTTCTCGTCATCGGAGATTCCCGCATCGCCGAAGGTTTCTCCGCACCCACGGCCGATGCCGCCATCCATCGCCGTCTCCACTTCTGGAATTTCGGCACCGGCGGCACCACCCCGCGCGTCTGGTATTACACGCTCCGCGCGGCAGATCCCACGCGCCGCCGCTTCGCCGCCATCGTCATCGCGCTCGATAAATACCCGGACCGCGACTGGTTCGCCGAATTCGAAGATCGCAAAACCGATCAAAGCTATCTCGTCATGCAACTCGGTCTCGGCGATTGCCTCAATTTCGCGTCCTCCATGACCGCCATGACCTCGCGCCTGCATTCGCTCTTCGCCTGCGTATTTCGCGGCGTCGCCCTGCGTCCCGATGTTCAGGACTTCCTCGCCAACCCCGAAGCCCGCCTCGAACACGCAGCCGACTCGCTCCACAACGGCCTCCGCTACATCGACGACTACGCAGGAAAACCCGAATCCCTGCGCGGCCTCACCGCGGACTGGCCCAGCCGCACCCTCCATTTCCCCGCCGACGTCGCCGAACCAATCCGCGCCAACGTCACTCAATTCGTTCTTCCCGAAGAAGTGCCGAACACCGGCGCGATGGCCCGCTATCGCCAGCGCTGGCTCGGCGGCATTCTCGATCTCTACAAGGACTCGCCGACTAAAATCATCTTCGTCCAGCTTCCCCGCGGACCCCTCGTAAACCCGCAAACTCCCAACGGCCCAGGCTTCGTCGACTCCGCCTCGAAGCTACCGCGAGTCACCGTCCTCCCCGCCGATACCTTCACCGATCTCGAACGTCCCGAATTATTCGCCGACGGCCTCCACCTGAACCGCGAAGGCCGCCCCATCTTCAGCCAGCGCCTCGCCCAAAATGTGGACGAAATCCTCGCCGGAGGCAGCCGCTAACATGCTCTTCACCACTCCGGAATTCTGCCTCTTTCTGGCCGCAGTCCTCGCCCTCTTCTACGCGCTCCCAGAGCCAGCCCGCAAATACTTACTCCTCGCCGCCAGCCTCTATTTCTACATCGCCTGGATTCCGCGCTACGTAGTCATCCTGCTGCTCCTCATCACCATCGACTACCTCGCCGCCCTCTGGATCGAAAGCCGCCAGGGCCCTCCGCGCCGCGCCGCCTTAGTCGTAAGCCTCTGCGCCAACCTCGGCCTGCTCGGCTATTTCAAATACGCCAACTTCGCGCGCGAAACCTTCCTCAGCCTGTTCCACCCCGCCGCCCATTTCGAACCCCTCGCCATCATCCTCCCGCTCGGCATCAGCTTCCACACCTTCCAGAGCATGTCCTACGTGATCGACGTCTACCGCAAAAAACAACCAGCCATCCGCAACTACATCGACTACGCGCTCTTCGTTTCCTTCTTCCCGCAACTGGTCGCCGGACCCATCGTCCGCGCCGAAGAATTCTTCGCCGATTATTTCCACTGGCGTCCGCCCACCGCCGCAGAATGGCAACAAGGCGTTTCCATGATGCTGACCGGCTACATCAAAAAACTGGTCTTCGCCGACCAATTCTCCCTCGTGTCCGACCGTTACTTCGCCAATCCCGCCGCCCTCCCCGGCCTCTTCCCCGCCTGGACCGCCTCCCTCGCCTTCGGCCTCCAGATCTTCTTCGATTTCTCCGGCTACACCGATATCGCCATCGGCGTCGCCCTGCTCTTCGGTTTCCATTTCCCGGAAAATTTCCGCCGACCCTATCTCTCCGCCACCATCACCGAATTCTGGCATCGCTGGCACATCACGCTCTCCCACTGGCTCCGCGACTACGTCTATATCTCGCTCGGCGGCAATCGCAAAGGCGCATGGCGCACCCGTCTGAACCTCATGCTGACCATGCTGTTAGGCGGGCTCTGGCACGGAGCCAGCTGGAACTTCGTCATCTGGGGCGGCTATCACGGCCTGCTGCTCTCCGTCGAGCGCATCGTCTGGGGACGCAACGAACGCACCGGCATCGCGCGCCTCCCGCTCGCCATCCTGACCTTCCTGCTGGTCACCATCGGCTGGGTTTTCTTCCGCGCAAAAACGCTCACCGCCGCGCTCTACGTCATCGCCCAGATGTTCACGGGCGAAACCCAAAATCACTCTCTGCTCAGCCCCTGGCAATGGCTTCTGGCGATCGTGTCACTCACTATCGCGCTAGCCGAAGAACACAGGCACTGGCTCACCCGCCTCGCCCGGGCCCCGTTCTGGATACGCACCACCGCAGCCGTCGCCGCGCTCCTCGTCATCGAACTTTTCACCGCCACCGACCTCTCCATCCCCTTCGTCTATTTCCAGTTCTGACTCTCATTTCACGGATTTGGCCTTTAGCCAAACCGCGCTTTGGTTTTCGCCCAAACGCAATAACATGCGCTATGAAATCAAGGTCTGTAGCGATGGCTCATGCAAGTTCAGCCATACCTGATGATTTCGCCGCTTTCGCATTTCAGCTTGATAAGTGTTAAGCTACAGGCTACAGTCTGCCGATGAAAATACGCAGCTTTGACCATAAGGGCCTGAAACGGTTCTACAAGGAGGGCAACGCGAAAGGCGTTCCTGCCGACACCGTGGACAAGCTGCGGAAGATGTTCGCATTTCTCGACGCCATGCAGGAGGCCGAAGAATTGCCGGCGCTCGCGAGTTGGAAGGTTCACACATTGACCGGCGACCGCAAAGGCACATGGAGTTTAAGCGTTACGGGCAACCGCCGCTTGACCTTCCGTATAGACGATGAGCGCGAAATCTGCGACGTAAATTTAGAGGATTACCACTAGCGAAAGGGAGTGCCGACTATGCCCATGAAGAACCCGCCGCACCCCGGCGATTTCATCCGAACGGAGATCATTGAACCGGCTGGCCTGTCTGTCACCGCAGCGGCCGCCGCGCTTCAGGTGTCGCGTCCTGCCCTGTCCGGTTTACTGAACAGCAAGGCCGACCTGTCCGGGGAAATGGCGCTACGCATCGAGAAGGCTTTCGGCGTGAAGATGGAAACGCTGATGCGAATGCAATCGGCTTTCGACATTGCGAAGACCCGCAGCCGCGAGAAAGAAATCCGCGTCCGGCGATTTCATCCCCGTGCCGCCGAAGTCCACCTTTGACAGGCTCCCTGGCGGAGCTACGATTAGCGAAACATGCGGGAACCACAAGACGCAAAAGCATGGCCTTTCGATTGCGCAGATTGAAGCCCTTTTGACCCGCAGTCCACGCATAGCTCCGGATCGCAAACACTCGGCGGAGGAAGATCGTTCCATTGCCATCGGGAGAATAGCAGGGCGTCCCGCGTTCGTGGCCTTCACGATCCGGGTCAAAGACAAACGCCGTTTCATCCGCCCCGTGTCCGCGCGGTTCATGCATGCGAAGGAGGTTGCCGCTTATGAAAAAGAAAGTGCCACAACTGAAGAAAGTGCCACAACTGAAAACGGCTAAACAAGCTGAAGCTTTTTTAGCCCAGGACCTGTCCGCCCTCGATTTCTCGCAGTTCAAACCAGCGAAGTTTGAATTTGAGAAGAAGGACGACCAGATCAATATGCGCGTACCCAGGCCGCTGCTGGCAGCTGTGAAGGCGCGAGCCAGAGCGCGGGGTATTCCCTACACGCGCTTCATTCGGGAAACTCTGGAACGTGCTCTTGCCTCGAAATAGCAACGCCGCAACGTGCTGCTGAAAGGGTAAGTTTCGCGGCGCTTCCCTTGCCCCGTGCGGGCTGCCGGGACTCCGTTTTTCTGGAGTTATGGCGGCAGACAGTAGTTCCGGACTCCGGACGCACTACGCAAGGTAATTCTGTCGTGTCGCGCAATATACTGAGAGGCAGGCAACAAAGCGCATAATTGCGCGTCGGCGAGCAGGGAAAGGATGATCATGAAGGTATTCGTTAGCTGGAGCGGTGAACGAAGCCGCATCCTCGCACAAGCATTACACGGCTGGCTGCCATTGGTACTGCACTACGTGAAGCCGTGGCTTTCGGATGCCGACGTTTCAGCGGGCGATCGCTGGGCCACAGTGGTCGCCAAAGAACTTGAAACGTCCAACTTTGGGGTCATCTGCGTGACGCCGGAGAATCTCAATTCGCCTTGGGTGTTGTTTGAAGCCGGGGCGCTCGCGAAAGCCATGCAAGGGGCGAAGGTCATCCCGTTGCTGTTTAATCTGGAATTCAGCGATATAAGCGGCCCGCTGGCTCAGTTCCAAGCGAAAAAATGGGATCGGGACGGCGTGGCCGAAGTGGTTGGCTCGATCAACAAGTCGACTGATTCCGCCGTACCGGATGATCGTAGGATCCAGTTGTTTTCCGCGCTTTGGCCTGAGCTCGAGAAACAACTCCAGGCTATACCTCATGAAGCCCCGACGGTGAAACATATGAGGCCGCATCACGAAATTCTTGAAGAATTGGTGTCGAGCGTTCGTGGCCTTGACGCCCGGTTTCGCGAGATTGAAGGGTCCGTATCGGAGCACGGGCCTCGGTCCCGGAGGAGATTCCGTAACTTCCACCCAATGATGATGGAAGAGATGTCGCACATGATTTCCGAGGAGGGCGACGATCCGATTTCGCTCCTGATGTTTGCGGGAATCCTACGGGACGATTTCCCGTGGGTGGCAGAAGCGATGGCTGAAACCTATCGAGAGATTCGCGACGGAGATGCGAAATCCTCTCAAAGAGCCATCGAACGCCTACGCCGGTTCATAAAGGGTATTGCACGCCGGGACCTCATGATGGAGTTCGCCGGCCCGTCAAAGGAAGCGCACATGATGGCGATGGAAATGCCGAGGATGCTTGACCATTTCCTCCACCGCTTTGAGATGCGCAGAATCAGCGCCCCGGGCGAGATCGAAGGCGACAGCTTAGGTGGCACTGACCCTCCGAAGGGGTAGCGTCGTCCTGGCCTCCGGCGAATTCCTCGCCCTGCGCCGCGGCGTTTGGAGCGCCTCGGATGCCTCTATGAAGCCCGCCGCTGGCCCAGCCCCTCAGCGATCATCGCGGTGACAAGAGTGTTCAGGCTCACGCCTTCCTGACGGGCCTTGGCGGCCAGGCGCGAGTGAAGACTCCGGGGCACGCGCTGCCGCCATTGCCCACTCGCTGCAGCCGGATTCGGAACTGCGTCACCGTGTTTAACGCAATTCATGAGGTAAGCCTTCACTGCGTCTGAGCCATGCTTCAAAGCTTCCTCCGGACTCTCCCCATCGGAGATGCACCCAGGCAGGTCCGGATACTCAATAGCAAATCCGCCGCCATCCGCTTCGGAGAGCGGACGAATAGTAAATGGGTAGGAGTGAATGAGGGCTTTATCGATCTTCATTATTCTCACCTATGGTACTGACGAAGTCTACAAACAGACGAACATACACCGGTTTGATCGGCCGATGCGCGGGAACGGAGAGCCGCCCTGCAGTGGCGTGCCGGAAAATGACGTGGCTTGTCCCGTGTTGATCGTGATCGATGCCCAGACTGCGCGCGACCACTTTCAAATCCTCGATCCGCCAATCGCGCGGATTCCGCTGCATTTTGGCTACGATCTTCGCCGCGTTTGACACACAGAAATGGTATCACAGGCGGTACCATTGGCTCCGCAGAGCCACCCGATTAGAAATAGGTCTGCGTAAACGGCGTAGTGTTCACAGGAATACGCACGCCAACTCCCAAAACCCGCCCCCCCACCCACCCTCGCCCCCTCCACCAACCCATCTGTCAAAATTAAAAAACAACCCATGCGGCCCGAGCCTGATTCCCCCTACCTTTCCGACGCCTCCGGTTTACGCGGCTGCGCAGCCGAAGTCCTCATCCCGGAAACCGAAGCCGCGCTCTCCCAAATCCTCCGCGACGCCACCGCCTCCAACACCCCCGTCACCATCTCCGGCTCCGGCACCGGCGTCACCGGCGGACGCGTGCCCGATGGCGGCTGGCTCGTCTCCCTCGAAAAACTCAACGCCGTCAAAGTGGAAAAAGGCTATGCCATCTGCGGCGCCGGCGCCTCGCTCTCCGCCATCCAGGCCGCCGCCGCCCCCACCAAACAGTTCTACGCGCCGGACCCCACCGAAAACAGCGCCTCCATCGGCGGCACGGTCTCCACCAACGCCAGCGGCTCCCGCAGCTTCCTCTACGGCGATACCCGCCGCCACATCCGCGCCCTCCGCGTCGTCCTGGCCTCCGGCGAAATCCTCGCCCTGCGCCGCGGCGACAAGCCGCCCTTCGAAATCCCCGCCCTCCCCGCGCCCGACGTCAGGAAAAACACCGCCGGCTATTTCATGCGTCCCAACATGGATTACATGGATCTCTTCATCGGCTCCGATGGCACCCTCGGCGTCGTCAGCGAAGTCGAAGTCGCCCTCCTCGATATCCCGAAAACTCTCTTCACCGGCGTAGTCTTCTTCGATTCCGACCCCCGCGCCCTCGACGCCGTCGACCAATGGCGACCCGTCCCCGGCCTCCGCATGCTCGAATACGTCGACGCCGCCTCGCTCGACGTCGTCCGCAGCCGCTTCCCCGAAATCCCCGCCGAAGCCCGCGTCGCCCTCATGATCGAACAGGACGTGCAGCCCGGCGAAGACGCCGAAGAAGCCTGGCTCGACCGTCTCGAAGCCTCCGGCGCTCTCACCGACGATTCCTGGTTCGCCGCCTCCGCCACCGATCGCGAACGCTTCCGCCGCTTCCGCCACGGCCTCGCCGAAGCCGTTAACGAAATCATTCGTCAGCGCGGCCTCATGAAAGCGAACTCCGATTTCGCCGTGCCTCTCGACCGCAGCCGCGACATTCTGCAGCTTTATCGCGACACCCTCAACCGCGAATTCCCCGGCCAGTACGTCATCTTCGGCCACATCGGCGACGCCCACGTCCACATCAACGTGCTCCCTCCCAACAAGGCCGAATGGGACCGCGCCATGGGCCTCATGAAGCAATTCGCCGCCGCCGTCGTCGCCATGGGCGGCACCGTTTCCGCCGAACACGGCCTCGGCAAACGCAAGCGCGATTACCTCCAGCTCCAGTTCACCCCCGAACAAATCGAGACCATGCAGACAATAAAACGTCGCCTCGATCCCCACTGGCTCCTCGGAAGAGGGACACTATTTGAAGTGCCAGTCGGCGTCCAATGACGGCGCGCTATCAACATGCAGCTTGAACCCGATTCGCCGTACCTCGCCGACGCCTCCGGCTATCGCGGCCACGCCGATGAACTGCTGCTTCCCGAAAACGAAGCGGCCGTAATCGATATCGCGCGCAGCGCTTCCGCCGCACGCATCCCCATCACCATCTCAGGCGGAGGCTCCGGCCTCACCGGCGGCCGCGTGCCCGATGGCGGCTGGCTCGTCTCGCTCGAAAAACTGAACGCCATCGAAGTCCATTCAAGCTACGCCATCTGCGGAGCCGGTGCCTCGCTCACTTCCATTCAGGCCGCCGCCGCGCCCTCGAAACAGTTCTACGGCCCCGATCCCACCGAATACAGCGCCGCCATCGGAGGCACCGTCGCCACCAACGCCAGCGGCTCCCGCAGCTTCCTCTATCGCGATACCCGCCGCCATATCCGCGCCCTGCGCGTCGTCCTCGCCAACGGAGAAACGCTCGTCCTGCAACGCGGCGAAAAACCGCCCTTCGAAATCCCCGCACTGCCTTTTCCCGACATTCGCAAAAACACCGCAGGCTACTACATGCGTTCCGGCATGGATTACATCGATCTCTTCATCGGCTCGGAAGGCACGCTTGGCATCGTCACCGAAGTGGAAGTAGCGTTGCTTCCGCTCCCCGGCCAGCTCTTCGCCGGCGTCGTCTTCTTCCCTTCCGACGAATCCGCCCTCAACGCCGTCGACGCCTGGCGTCCCATACCCGGCCTTCGCATGCTCGAATACGTCGATGCCGGTTCGCTCGATATGGTCCGCACCCGCTTCCCCGGCATCCCCGCCGCAGCACGCGCCGCGCTCCTCATCGAACAGGAAGTCTCCGAAACCGAAACTGAAACTAACGAAGACCACTGGCTAACCCGCCTGAAGGCATCCGAAGCCCTGATCGAAGGCTCCTGGTTCGCCACCTCCGCCGCCGATCGCGAACGCTTCCGCCAGTTCCGCCACACTCTCCCCGAAGTGGTCAACGAGATCGCACGCCAGCGCGGCCTCACCACCATCGGCACCGATTTCGCCGTGCCCCTCGCGAAAAATCGCGAAATGCTGCGCTTCTACCGCGAGACCGTGGAACGCGAATTCCCCGGACAATGCGTCATCTTCGGCCACATCGGCGACGCCCACGTGCACGCCAACCTGCTCGCCGCCAACCCCGACCAATGGAAGATCGCCATGCGCCTCATGTCGGAGTTCGCCCGCAAATCCGTCGAACTCGGCGGCACCGTCTCAGCCGAACACGGCCTCGGAAAACGCAAGCGCGATTATCTCGCCTTCCAGTTTTCCCCCGCTCACATCGACGCCATGAAAGCCGTCAAAAGCCGCCTCGACCCCCAATGGCTCCTCGGCCGCGGCACCCTCTTCGCCTCCGCCGAACAGTGATATCATCGGGCCCATGGACGACCCGACGAACAACACCCGCCGCACTTTCCTCAAAGATATTTCCATCCTGGGCGGTGCCGCACTGGCCGCCACCAGCCTGAGCGAAGCCCTCGCCCAGACCACGCCCGACTGGAAAAAACAGATCGGCCTCGAACTCTACACCGTGCGCGACGCCATGCAGACCGATTACGAAGGCGTCCTCGCCAAAATCGCCTCCTACGGCTACAAAGAGATCGAACCAGCCTCCGGCTACAACAATCTCTCCGCCAAAGACTTCCGCACCATGATCGATCGCTACGGCCTCAGCGTACCGAGCACACACTCCGGTCTGCCCGGCACCGGTGACGTCGAAAAGCGGCTCGAAGACGCCCAAATCATGGGCCTAAAGTATGTCGAAAACCTCGGCGCCGATGGCCCCCGTGCAACCGGCGGCCCAACCGTCGAGTCCATCAAGCGCCAGGCGCAAGCCCTGAACGAAAACGGCAAGACCGCGAAAAGATTCGGCATCAAAATGATCGTCCACAACCACACCGGCGAATTCGCGCTGCTCTCCGACAACCACAACCTTCGCCCCTACGACATTCTGCTCTCGGAAACCGATCCCGATCTCGTCGCTATGCAGCTCGATATCGGCTGGGCCTCCGTCGCCGGTCAGGACATCGTCGCCATGTTCAAAAAGAACCCCGGCCGCTTCGAATGCTGGCACGTGAAGGACGCCACCAACATCAAATTCCTGCCGCCCGCCATGCCGCAGAACGAGCGCATGCAAAACGCGTACCTCGTACCTGTCGGCCAGGGTCAGGTGGATTACAAAACCATCTTCGCCTCAGCCGCCGTAGCCGGCATGAAGCATTTCTGCATCGAGCAGGACAACGCCAACGCCTGGGGCGATTCCGTCCTCGCCGCCAAAGCCAGCATCGCCGGCCTGCAGAAAATACTTTCATAGCGCCTGTTCTGAATGAAGCGGACAAACTCACTGACCCTATTCCTGCTCTCTTTCTTGTGCGCTGCGCAGGCCCAGAATACTGCTCCGCGTGCCGCATTCGATGCGGCCTCGGTAAAAATCGCGGACAGAAAGTTTATTCGCGGCGTCTCGGGCAAGATGAAGGGAGGGCCGGGGACAAGCGATCCCGGGCGCATCGTCTATACACAGGTTTTTCTGGACGAGATCCTGGCGAAGGCCTGCAATACAGAGGCCTACCGCATTTTCGCTCCCGACTGGCTCGCGCAACGCGGCGCCGACCTTTACACCATCAAGGCTACGATGCCGCCGGAAACTACGAAGCCGCAGTTTCAGCTGATGCTTCAGAATCTGCTGATTGAGCGATTTCAGATCAAATTTCACCACGAAACCAGAATGTTTCCTGGCTACCGGCTGATCATTGCGCCGGGTGGGCCAAAGCTCAGGGAATCAGCGGATCCCGACGAACCGGACCCACCTAACGGAGACACGGGACAGCTCGACGCCGACGGATTTCTCGTCCTGCCGCCGGGCCATGGAGAAGGCATCTCCGTAGGGAGCGACGGCGTGCGTGCAAAATTCCAGGACTACACAACCGCTGAGTTCGCTGGAAGCCAGCTAAAGGGGTTCCTGGATCAATTGTCGGGACAGTTCAGGACTCATGTCATGGATAGCACGGGACTCGCCGGGAAATACGACTTCAAACTCAAGTTCGATAATCACGCCGATGCGGCGACGGCATCGGTTGTCGGCGCAGGGGTGCGTTCCAATGTGGCGCCGGACGGGGGCTCGGTGAACAGCGCTGGCGTCGGTTTGCCGAACATATTCAAGGCAGTCGAGCAGCAGCTTGGCCTGCGGCTGGTAAAGATAAACGGGATTCCTTTGGACGCCATCGTCGTCGACCATATCGAAAAGGTACCGATTGAGAACTGATGTCCGCAGGATAGACCACTGCGCTAATGCGTCATAGCGTAAACCACATCGTTCACGCCCAGCCGAATCCCCAGCGCCGAATATTTCTCCGGATAAATCGGATCGTCCGCATACTCCCACGAATCGCCCACATCGTTGTTATACGTAATCGCCACCATCAGCCGGCCCTTGCCGTCATAAATCCCGCGCCATCCCGGCACCGACCCCACCCATCGGTCCGCCATCCCCCCGCGCATCGCCCACTGCCCCATAATCTGATAGCGATTGTCCAGGTTATACACAATGTGAAAAATCGAGTCCGAATTCTCAATATCCACAATCGGACGATCCGGCACAATCTCCCGCATCGTCTCCATAAACCGGTCCCACTCCGCCTTGCCCCAGAAATCGTCCAGCATCAGGAACCCGCCGCGCAGCAGATACTCGCGCACTCTCGAAATCTGCTCGCCGCTCAGCTTCCAGTCGCCCATCTCACCAGCCGCCAGAAACGGATAGTTAAAAATATCGTACTCATCGTCCGGATTCACCGGCTGTTCAGCCGACCTCGTATGCACCCGCGTCAACCGCCGCATCGCCAGCGAAAAATTACGATCGGCGCGCGGATAATCCTGCGTCCAACTCATCCCGCCCTGCCGCCAGTCGCGATCCGCAATCTCCGCATACCCGCGCGACCGCGAAAACAAGCCATAAGGATGCGAAGGATACATCAGCCGCGCAAAAACGAATTCCGCCTGTTCCAGATAATCCGGCGGCACTTCGATATCGTCGTAGGATTCCAGGCTGCGATAAACGCGGAACGGCTTCGGCAATGTCGGATCGGGAGGCGCAACGCTCTGCACAACCCCAGGCGCCTGCGTCGCAACCGTAGCCGCAGTCGCGATTGCCGCGACAATGCCCGCCACCAGGATGGCTCCCGTCCATTTACGACGCAAATAACCCACCTGCCCGTGAGCATAGCACCCCGGCCA
>Ga0302319_10014687_pt1 | contig 14563 bp, 8 predicted proteins | sample Bog_T0_2_FD_203319 | JGI IMG/M metagenome (GOLD analysis project Ga0302319, IMG submission 203319) | Peat permafrost microbial communities from Stordalen Mire near Abisko, Sweden - Bog_T0_2 | ecosystem: Environmental > Terrestrial > Soil > Wetlands > Peat | place: Sweden: Abisko, Stordalen Mire... | reverse complement strand
CTCGTCCACGCCTCCGCCGGTGTGCCGCCCCACGAACTGTGGATGATGCCGACCGGCACATGCCGCGCGGCAAACAAGTCGCGCGCAAAAAAATAGCCGACAGCGGTGAAATCCTTCACCGTTTCCGGCGAACAGACCGACCAGCTGCCTTTCACCGCCGACAGCAATGTGGCTGACTGCGTCTGCGTCACATAAAACTGGCGGATTTCAGGATAATTCGCGGCGGCAACTTCCTGCTCCCAATTCACAATCGGCTTTTGCCCGCCACGCAAACCGAGCTGGCGTTCCATGTTCGACTGGCCGCTGGCAACCCAGACTTCGCCAACGAGAAGGTTGGTGATTTCACAGACTTTGTCGCCGCGCAACGTGAACGTTTGCGGCGCAGCACTTGCCTTCATCGGCTTGAGCCAGATTTTCCAAACACCATTCGTGGCGACCGTGGAAATATCCTGCCCCGCAAAAGTCACGGTGATTTTTTCACCGTCGCGCGCCGCGCCCCAGACCGGCACGCGCGCGTCGCATTGCAAAACGGCGTTGTTCTGGAAAAGCGGATTTAGTTCCGCCGCCATTCCTGTTGCAGCAACGGACAGAAAGAGTCCGAGAATAATTTGTGTTGTTGTTTTCATGGTGAATATGCTGACTGGAAAAATCTGCAATCACTTGCCATTTGCTGACGCCGGCATCACGGAAATCTCCGCCGCGCTGGTTTCAAAACGGGATTTTTTGATTACGCCGTTGAGCAATGCCAGCACACCCAGTTTGATTCTGTTTGGCATCATGATTTCACTTTGCTTTGCTGATGATCCCCGCAAAGCCGCCGCCGGGAGCGAGTGAAAGCGTCAACACGGTCCTGGCATTCACGCCAGAAGTTGATTCCACCACCGTTTGATAATCGGAAAACTTTGGATCGTCGGCAAAACTGTGCAGCGTCCATTTCTTCCGACCCAAAAAGTTTAGCGGCACCTTCAACGAGGCGGCGGCGTCGCTATTCATCGCGGCTAGAAACCAGCGGTCGCCGGAGTGGCGCGCGATCACAATGGATTTGCCGACCTCGGCATTCAGCACCACGGTTTCGTCCCAGACCGTCGGCAGGCCGCGAAAGAACTCCACGCCTGGCTGGCCGCGATAATTCGCCGGGCTGTCGCACAACACCAGCAGCGGACTCAGATAAATTACCGTCATCGCAAGTTGCCGGGCGCGTGTGCCCATGACCTGCGCGGGGAAAGTCATTTTGAAGTCCTCCGGCTTACGATTCAGAAATCCGCCGGGCGTGAAATCCATTGGCCCAAGCAATGCGCGGGTGAAGGGCAGCGTAATGGTGTGTTGCAGTGTGCATTTCTCGCCGCCGAGCTTGTTGTATTCATTGCCCAGCACACCTTCCTGCGTGATGTAATTCGGATACGTCCGCGCCAAGCCGGTGGGTTTGTAAGCGCCGTGGAAATCCACCATCAACCTGTGTTTCGCGGCGGTTTTCAAAACGTCTTCATACCACTTCACGGTTTCCTGGCTGTCGCTGTTCATAAAATCCACCTTTACACCGGCGGCACCCCATTTTTCCATCGTGGAAAACACTTTTTCAAAACCGGTCTTCGTCAAGTCCTTCGAGTGCATCCAGACGAACAGCCGCACCCCGCGCTCCTTGGCATAGGCGAAAACTGCCGGCACGCTCATGTGCGGTTCGGGCACGGTGGGATCGCTTTTGTACCAATTCCAATCCATCAATTGATACGGCCAGCCCATTTCGGCCGCGAAGCCGATGTATTCCTTTTCCGAGGCCGTGTCGCCTCGTGCGGCGAGTCCGGTGAACTGCGGCAGGTTGGTGTTCACGCCGGTCCACCACGGATCCCACGCGCACACACCGGGCTTGACCCACGGCAAATTTCCGAGACGGTTTGGGGTGGCGAGATTCGCAATGAGATCGGAATTTACCAAATCCGCCGCCGTGCGCCCAATCATCAAAACCCGCCATGGACTCACCCGCGGCACGTCCGACACGACGAGGCCATGCCAGTTGTTTCGCGAGGCAAGTTTGACGCCGATATTGTTCGAGCCGGTGCCCGTGGTGAACATACCCGCCCAATCCAGCAAATCTGCTTCCGCCACGGCAACATACGCGGCGGGCGTTTCCACCAGTAGCGGCAGGGTGTTCCATTTCCCAGGCGGAATTGTGCTCAACCTGGCTTCGGGATAGTGGTTTTCCGCACAGGGCGATTCTTCACCGAACCAGCAACGACTGTCTTCCGTGAAGCGAAATTCGGTCAGCTCCTTCGTCAGCGTGAAATGGCCAAGCTTGGAAGCCTCCGGCAGATCATAACGAAACGCGACGCCGTTGTCATAGGCGCGGACAATCAGGCCAAACGTGCGAACCGGCGTGCCGCGCTCTTCCAGCGTCAAACGCAATTCCCGCCAGTCGTCTCGCACGATGCGGCGCTTGCCAAAAAAATTCTCCCATTCCCCATTATGTTTATTCTTCGAAATTCCCGTGATGACCGCCGTCGGTCCGAGCCTTGCGCCGTCCTGGAATTCCAGACCGAGCGGCGAGTTCGTCAGCACGGTTTTGCCATCCACCTCGACCCGATAATTAAGTCCGCCCGCATCGGAGATGATCATCTTCAGTCCTCCGCCCGGCGCGACCACCTGGTGTTCGGCGGCGGTTAATGTTGAAGTGAAGCAGGACGCGATAAATGCCATCTGCAACAGGCACCCGGTGGCTCGGATCATTTTCGTTCTCAAAATAGATGTTTTCATTTGAATTAACCAATGCGACTCATTTGGAGGTTTGGAAAAGTCGCTGCGCAAAATGATAAAGGTTGCTGCCCCATGTGTCAGCGTTGTGGCCGTGGTCGTCCACGTTCCAAATGTGCGGAACATTTTGCTCCTTCAGATAAACGTGAACGCCTTGGGAAATGCTGATGAGGCCGTCCTTGTTGCCGCAGGAAACGTAGAGCAATTTCAACTGCTTGCTCGCAGCGGCGGGATCGGGCACAAGTTCGGCGGGCGGCTTGGTGTTGGGTGCGGACGAAAATCCGCCGACCCACGCAAATGTGTCGAGGTGCGTCAGACCAAAGTTGAGGGACTGGCCGCCGCCCATCGAAAGACCGGCGAGCGCGCGATCCTCGCGATTCGTGCTGGCGGAATACTTCGCCTGAATCGCGGGAATCAGACAGTCCAGCAGATCGCGCTCAGACCTCGCAAATCCTCCGGCATTTTCCGCCGAGTAAGTTTTATCCGGCGCAGGCACGCGGTCATCCACCAGCGCGCGACCGTTGGGCATCACAACAATCATCGGCACAGCCTTTCCATCAGCGATGAGATTATCAATGATCGCGTCGGCGTGGATATAAGCGCTCCATTCCCATTCGTTGCCAGCAATGCCGTGCAGCAGATAGAGCACGGGATATATCCGATCGGACGAATAGTGCGGCGGCAGATAAACGACTGCTTTCCGCTTCACACCAGTAACCTTTGAAGCATACTCAAAGACCTCGATGCGTCCGCCCATTCCGTTTGTCGAAGGCTTGTTGAAACCCACGGGCGCATCGGGAAACGCGCGCCCATCATCCACTGCGAGCACAACGGATCGGCTAAAATTAGCCCGCGCGCGTTCCGGCGAAACTTGATCGGGCTTTTCCTGCGCGAACATTGGCACGCTGGCCAAAATCAGAGCCATAAAAAAATAGGCCTGCATGAAGCGCGCGAAACCAAGTGCGCGTTTTCGTTCTGGCTCCATGGCGCCATCGGCCAGTGTGATTTGGCGGTGGTTCATTCAACTGCCTTTCCATTCGTCATTTGCAAGTCTTTCTTCATTCAAACTTCCACCAATCAAAGTTGAACTGTGGTTGATTGCCACCGGTGAATTTCAAAACCAAATCGTGGACGCCTTTCGCGCCGCTGACGTCGCAAGAGTGTTTCTCCCATTTGTCCGCACCACCCGTGGATTTGACTTTAAGAGTTCCAATGATCGGCCCGTTTTCGTTGTCGAGCCGCAGTTCAACCGCTCCGCCATCCGTTGCGCCGGACACACGGGCGATGAATTTGGCCGCACCTCGGCCAGTAAAATCCACGTTGCAGACTTTGATATAAGAGCCATCGTGGATGCCGGTCACATAAACGCCCGCAGCGGCGCTGTTCGTGGTCTTGACTCCCGATTCCCAAGCGATGGTTTCGGCCTCGACGCGCTGAAAAGGATTGAGCGTGGCGACGGGAGCCACGCCGTCCTTCGTCATGGTCATCTGGACGATGGAGCCATCGGGGTTAAACTTCATCTCGTCCACACAAACGGAACGATGGAAACCATCGCCGCCGGGCAGGTCGCCATTGTGGTAAAACAGGTAAGTTTTTCCTTTGAAGTCCACAACTCCCGGATGGTCCGTGAAGCTGCGTCCCTGGCTGGGCAGCACCACACCGCCATATTTCCACGGGCCGGTGGGGCTGGGGCCGGTGGAATAGCCGATATGTTCTGAAATGGGTCCGCCGGCAAAGATGAGGTAATAAAGTGCGTTGCGCTGGTAGAGCCACGGGCCTTCTTCGTAGGTGGTGAGGCGTTGCGGATCATCCTTGCTGCGTTTGCCAAAAGCTTCAACGGTCATGTCCTGAACTACCAGACCGTGGTCACCGATGCTGGTATCGTAGGAAATCATGTCCTTGTTGAGTTTGACATGCCAATATCGGGGATTGCCCCAGCAAAGATAAGCCTGACCATCTGTGTCAATGAACACCGTCGGATCAATGCTGTCATACTGGCCGCCGATCAGCGGTTTGCCAATGGGATCGGTGAATGGTCCGAAGGGATGGTCCGCCACCAGCACGCCGATGCCGCGTCCTTGCAGCGGGCAATACATATACCATTTCCCATCCCGCTCAATGCACTGCAATGCCCAAGCGCCATTTTCAAATCCACCTCCCCAGCCGGACCCAGCCCATTTGAAATCATAAAGCGAGGCCACCACGCCGTGATCCGTCCAATTGGCCATGTCGGTGGATGTAAAGCAGCGCCAGTCTTTCAAGGTGAAGCCATCTTTCCCCACACCATCCTCATCGTGGTCAACATACAAGTAGAAGACGCCGTCATGCACCACGGGCGCGGGATCGGCGGTGTAGATGGTTTGAATGATGGGATTCAGCGCGTAACCATGAACGGCTGCCATGGCCAGAGCTGCGGAAATCAAAAGATTCTTTTTCATAGTGTGTGGGCTCATAAAAGAGGGATCGGCTGGCGCGTTCAGTTCTGGGGCCCGACGCGAAAGAGCCGTGCACCGTGGGTGGGCACCTCGGCGGAAATCTCGCCGCTCGCGGGGGCGAGGTCGGCGTGGGACCAGAGGTCGCGCACCTTGACCTTGCCGGAGAAACCGAGATCGGCCAGAGGCACGCGCACGGTGGCGGACGTGGTAACGGCGGTGTCGCTCGCTAGAACGCGGAAGCGAACCGTGGCGCCGAACTCGGTGCCGACGCCGACGTCGTCGAGGCCAGCGAAAGCCTGGAAGCGCGTGTAGCCCGGTGGCACGGCGAAGGCGAGGTGGGCGGGGGCGTGTGCGCCGATACCGTCGGCCACCGGTTTTCCATGGATGCTAAGTGGCCCTCCGGCGGCATCTTTGCCGACGGCGACACTGCCCCAGCCGGTCGAGGCCGAGAGCCAGCCTTGCTTGGTCAGGCGGAGTTCGCCGGCCGGGCCGGTGAGGCGGGGATCGGACCAGACGACGTGGTCGCCCGTGATGCCGTCGCCGGCATCGTCGGCCATGAGGTGAAGCGTTTTCGCACCGGTGATGTCCACGTCGAGTTCCACGCCCTGGCCGGGAGTGTGGCGGTCGATGACCTCGGTCTCTTGGAGCTTGCGCGCGGACTCGTAGTCCTCGTGGGCGTTGAAGAGGGCCACGTATTTATCGGCCGAGCCGGGGATGTCGGCGACCCAGGCGATGAGATTGTCGGCGGTGCGGAAGAGCTGGCGGTTGTTCTCGCTGCGCTGATTGACGGCGAGGACCTCGTCGTTGGTGAGGAGCGCGAGCGTGGCTTCGTCGAGCTGGGTCATATCGGCTCCGAGGATGAGCGGAGAGCGGGCGATGGACCAAAGCGTCATGAGGGTGAACTGCTCGTCGCGGGTGAAGTGGGTCTGGCGACCGAACTCGACGCGGCCGAGGGGCAGCATGTCGGCATCGGGCCAGGCGCCGACGCGACGGTGCGGAGTCCAGTCGTCGAGGCGTTTGAACTGGGAACGGAGGGAGGGCCAGTTGTCCCAGAAGTCGTCGCTGATGCGCCACATGTTGGCGTGGTCGGCGACGTGCGCGCTGCGGGCGAGAGGCGTCTCGCCGGGGGAGAGGCTGAAGACGATGGGGCGGCCGGTCTTGGTGATGGCGCGGCGGATGGCCTCGATCTCCAGCTTCTGCACCTCGTCGTAAGGGCGGGAAATGTCGTCAACCTTGATGAAGTCGACGCCCCACCCGGCATAGAGGGCGAGGAGCGAATCGTAGTATTCCTGGCCGCCGGGGCGGCGGACATCGACGCCATACATATCCGGATTCCAACTACAGATGCTGGAGGTATCGGCGATGTCGGCGGCGTGTTTGTCGGAGCCGAGGACTGGGGTGTTTTGCGTCACCGCCTGGCGCGGGATGCCGCGCATGAGGTGGATGCCGAACTTGAGGCCTTTGGCGTGAACATAGTCGGCGAGCGGCTTGAAACCGGCTTCGTCGGCGGCGGAGGGGAATTTTTCGACCGCAGGAAGGAGACGGCCGAATTTGTCCATGACGAGTTTAGCACCCGAGACGTAGCCGTGGCCGCTCGCGGTGGGTTGATACCACTCGATGTCGACGACGACGTATTGCCAGCCATGGGCCTTGAGCTTGGCCGCCATGTCGTCGGCGTTGGCCTTGGTCTGCGCCTCGGTGACGGTTGTGCCGAAGCAGTCCCAGCTGTTCCAACCCATGGGCGGGGTGGCGGCCCAGGCATGGAAATCGGCGTCGGGGGCCGCAATGGCGGACGAGGGAGTAGCGAGCGAGGGCTTCAGGAGCGCGAGGCGGTAGGGTAGGAGAAGGTAGTCGGGCTCCTTGCTGCCGACCGGGAGGCCTTGGTAGAGGAAGCGTATGTTCTGCGGATCGACCGTCAGGGTCTCGTCGTAGCCGTCGCGGAGGAGTTCGCCGTGGCTGACGCCTTCGGCCCAGCGCGGGCTGCCGTCGCTCGTGCGCACGTTCGCGTCGCCTGCAAAGGGCGTCGCCTCGGAGTCCGCCCCAGGCAGCGGCTTCCACTCGCCGTCGAGGCGGTCGGCCAGCCAGGCGCGGTAGTAGCGGTGACCGTATTTGCCGATACACTCGACGAGCATGAGATATTGGTTGGTGCCCTTGAGGCGATAGACGCAGGAGCCCTCGAAGAGGTTGTTCTTGGCCTCGTGCAGGACGACGACAGGTTCGTCGAAGCCGCGCGGGAAGTCAGCGAGGGTCGTGCGGCTGCGATACATGCGGCCGTGGTCGTCGGGGAAAAACAAATACGCGTGCGTGTCGTCGCAGATGATCCAGTAGTCAAGCCAGCCTTCGACGACGCTCTTGGGCGTGCCCTCGAAGAAATTCTGCGGCGCGCTCCACGACATGGGATCCTCAATGTTATCGGTCGTCGAGAAGCGCGGCTGCTGCGACTGGAAGAGCAGATACCACTTCTTCTGCGGCCGGAAGTAGAAGGCCTGCGGCGCGCAGTTGTAGCCGGCGAGGTTGGGATTTTTGTCGAGGTAGAAGGGCTTGGCCTGGGGCGCCTCGTCCCAGTTGGCGAAGTTGAAATAGGCCATGCCCCATCCTTTGCTGCCTGCGGTGGTGGCGAAGATGTGCCAGCGACCGTTGTAGAAAACAACGGAGGGGTCCTTCACGGCGACGATCGGGTGGTTCGTGTCGGCCGTCGGATAAACGAGTGAGCCGGTGGTCGTCCAGTTCCGCGGGGCGAGCGGGACCAGGGAGGCGCGCGTCGCGGGAGCGATGGCGGAGAGCGTCGGCGAAGGTCCGCTGGAGCCGCCGCCTTCCCCAATCCGGTAGTAATCAATGTCCAACCGGCCGCCGGCGGTCTTGGTCGAATAATAGAAGAGGGCGAAGCGATAACCCATGAAGTGCGGCACGGTGTATTTAAGAGCCGAGGGACGACCGATGGGTGTCCAGGATTTGCCGTCGAGGCTGTAGGAGAAGCGGGCGACTTCAGGCGCGGGCTCAAATTCGCATTCGACCTTGAGGTGAACGGTCTTGCCAGAGAGGGGAACGGAGGCGATTTCCTCGGGATGGTCGGAGTCGGCGCTCACCATGACGAGAGTTTTAGCTCCGCCGCTCATCTTTATGCCAACAAAACCATAGCGTTTCTGAAAAGCGGCGAGGCCGGCATAGTCGCCATCTTTCATGCCGCTCACGTCAATGCTGGTGGTGGCGGAACTGCGAGGGCCAAAGGTGCGCTGGGTGAGAGTATTCCTGGCGGAAGGTAAATCAGCGTCAACCCGGCCCGTAGTCAAACGCAGAAAGCCGGGCCGTTGCGTGACGGACCAAAGCTTGTTGTCGGGATTGTGATTCCATTGCCAGGCGAGGGGCAGCTCGGGGTCGCCGGGCTGGCGGTCGAATTCGTCGGAGGCGACGATGCCGGAAACACCAGAGACGCCCTGCCCGCCGGCGGGGATGTCGAGCGTCATGGGCGCCTTGCTGTCTTCGCCGAGAACGGGCCAGCCGTCCTTCCAAGTCACGGGCACGAGGTAAGGGATGCGACCGACGGCGCCGTTGTCCTTGAAAAGATAGGCATACCATTTCCCTTCCGGGGTATCGATGAGGCCGCCTTGGGCGATACCGCGATCATCGAGCGCGATGCGACTCTCGTATGGACCGGTGAGTGTGTCGGCGCGGCTGATGATGACGGTGCGGGCCCAGCGGCTCCCGGGCGAGGCGATGTTGAAGAGGTAGTAGCGGCCGTTGATCTTGAAAAGCTGCGAGCCTTCGCCATTAAGCCCACCCTGGTCGGCGCCGAAGACGGTGTTGACGTTTTCGACGAGGACCTTTTTCACGCCGCCGCGCTTGATTCCGGAGAGATCGGGTTTCAGCTCAGTGAGCGTGATGCGACCGCCCCCGGAAACCATGTAAACGCGACCATCGTCGTCGAAAAACAGGCTGTTGTCATGCAGCGCGGGCTCAAAATGCGTCTCTTTCCACGGGCCGTGATCCGGATCGCGCGTGCTGTAGATGTGTGTGTATCCGCTGGTGTAGGAGAACGTCGAGGCATAGAACACGCCGTTGTGGAAACGCAGGCTGCTGGCCCACGAGCCTTTACTGTAGGCGTTCTTGCCGTTTTCGAGGCGCATGGCTTCGTTGTCGACGAGCGTATCATAGGCGTAGGAGGCCATACGCCAGTTGACCAGATCCGTGGACTCCATGATCGGGAGGCCCGGGCTCATGTGCATCGTCGTGCTGCTCATGTAATAGGTTTTTCCTACACGCATGACCGAGATGTCCGGGACGTCGGCCCAGATCAGGGGATTATGGGCAGGATCCGCCGGTGCCGCCGGGAGAGTCTGAGACGCGACGGAGGCGAGGACGAGCGTCACCAGGAGAATACCAGCAAGCCGGGCCAACCAACTATTCCCGACGGCGGTGATTTGTTTGGAACGATTTTTCATATATCAAGATGGACTCATCACGATTTAATCTTTAACGCGAAGGCAGTCTTGCCGTCGGATTTTTCCGGCAACACAACCGGTTAGGGTGGAACTCGCGACCATGAGCGCGAAAAGCAGGTTTCCACGGATAAATGTAAGGATCGGATTCTTGGAGCGATTCATTGGTTTACTTGGATGAAGTCTCACGCCACTGCCAGTAAACGGAATACCGCTGATGATGAACTTCGTAGAGCGGGCGAAAGACAGTCCCGTTTGCCGCGCCAGCATCATGCGCCTTGAATGCCAGCGCTGCGCCCTGAACCGGTTGAAGCCAATCCGCTGGATTCGCGGAAACACTGGCAATCTCCGGCACTGCGACGGCGGGCATTTTCACATAAGCATCCTTGTCGGCGCGGTCGTTCGGCATGTTCTCGCGGCCCAGTTCCCCCGCCAGCAGCACCGGCCCGAAAAACACCGACACCATCGCGGGATTGTCCTTCGCACGCTCCAACCGCAACACGGTCGGAAGCGTCAGGGTAACGACATCGCCTTCCTTCCACTTGCGTTCCAGCGAGAGATAAGTCGAAGGCTTCGCCGCGCGCTCCTTCACTTTGCCGTTCAAGGTCAGAACCGCCGGTTTTGAAATCCAGTGCGGGATTCGGAAGTTCAGCGTGCTCGTTTGTTTTCCGGCTTTCACGACCGTGAACCGCACCGGCTCGCCGCGCGTGATGTCGCCTTCCTGACGAACGACGAGTCCCGCTTCGCGCCAGTCGAGTTCGGACGGAATGTAGAGGTTCACCCACAGCAAATTTGTCTGCTGAAAGTAGATGCCTTCATTGTAGCGCGGCGTGTTCTCAATGCCCGAACCGACGCAGCAGAACGTGCCATCAAGGTAAGTGCGAAACTGCCCGCGCAGCGGCATAAAATAGGTCACCGCTCCGCTGTCCGGCGCGACCGTGGCGAGCAGGTGGTTGTAAAGAGCGCGCTCAAAATAGTCGGCATAGGCGGCGTCGGGCTTTCGTTCGAACAGACACGCCGTAAGCTTGAGCATGTTGTGCGCGTTGCAGCTTTCAGCGGTCGTCGCGGGAAGTTCCTTGCGATCATCAATGCTCGGGCCGGTTTCCACACCTGGCTTGTCAAACCATTCGTGGAAGGAATTCCCGCCAATCACAAACGAATGCTCCCCAGTGACGAGCTTCCAAAAATTCTCGGACGCCTTCAGCTCGTCCACGTCGCCGTCGAGATTGGCGCAGTGCGCGACGCCGACCATCTGTGCGATGTGCGTGTTGCCGTGCAATCCGGCCAGCCGATCCTCGCCTTTCGCTAGCGGACCGACGAACCAGGAGCGGTTGAACAACTGCGCCGCATCGAGGTGCTTTTGGTCGCCGGTGATTTCATAAAGTTCCGCCAGCACGTCGCTCATCGCGCCGAATTCATTCTGCGGATTCCGGCTTCCGTCAGTGCGAAAGATTCTTTCGAACTGCTCCGCGTTGAGTGCGGCCAGACGTTTTTCGAAATAGCCGGCCATCTTCACCGCGACCTCCAGCGCCTGCGTATTGCCGAGGTAGTGATGCGCGTCCAAAAGGCCCGCCATGATTTTGTGAACCGTATAATACGGCACCACCACGCCGCCGCCGTCGCCGGGTTTGCCTTCGAGACGATCAAATGCTCCGGACGGAAACGCCGCGACATAACCATCCTGATTCAACGCGTCCTGACATTTCGCAAGTTCGGCGACCATGTAATTCGCCTTTTCGCGATACGAAGCGTCGCCGGTCGCCACTGCCATCCGCGATGCAGCGGAGAGATAATGTCCGGCCATGTGGCCGCGAATGAAACCGCTGTCCCAGCCGTCATATCCACCGTCCACGCCATTGGGTTGGGGCAATCCAGCCAGAGCCCGGTAGTTAAACAGCAGTTTGTCGCAATTCCATGACGCCAGATAGTTCGTCCGGTGCGACTCCTGCCGGTCATAAAACGGACTGCCCGGCAGCAGGCGCACCCGCGTCGCGTCGAGTTCCTGCGCGTCACCGGTGAACACGCTGTGAAGAAAAAACAGCGCAAGCCCGATCAAGATGCAGCGTCTGACAGGCATGAAGATCAGGAGCGAATCTTGAGGGCCAGAGCGATTTTGCCGTCGAATTTTTCCAGCAGCGTAACGTGCAGGCCGGCGTCATCGCGCGTGAACTTTAGCTTGCCGCCGCCGACCAGCCGGACGCTGCCGATCTTGCCCGGCCATAGCTGCGAACCCGTAGCGAGTGATTTGATCGTCACTTTGCCGTCTTTCGGAATTTCCAGCACGATGGCGTAAAGATTTTTTCCGTCCTTCGACTGCGTGAAGCGGATGTCTTCGGTGGTAAACGGCTTGTCGGATACGTCCTTCTGGCCGTCAAACTGGCCTTTCTCCGCCACAACGGTTGAAGGGCCTTCGCCATAGACTTTCCACGGCCGCGTCGCGAAGATGGCCTCGCCATTCACTTTCAACCATGCGCCGATTTCGGAAACGATTTTAATTTCGTCCGTGTCCGGCTGGCCGTCGCGCTGGAGCGGCACGCTCAACATCAGGTTGCCGTTCTTGCTGACGATGTCCGCGAGCATCCGCACGACCGAGGAGGCGGGCTTGTAATAGTGATACTTGAAAATGTTTGCGTCGTAATGCCACGCGCCGATGCAGGTGTCAGTCTGCCATGGCTGCGGCAAAATGCCCTGCGCTTTGCCACGCTCAATGTCATAGACCAGGGATCGGCGTTGTGCGTCGTCCAGCCATTTGCCGTTGATCACGGCTTCGGTGCTACCATTTTTGTCGAGACGCGTGTTGTAAAAATGCGCGGCGAGGTTCAGGCCGATTTCGTCCGTGACGCCATGGAACGGCAGCACGGTGTCGTCAAAATAAATCTGGTCGGGATGGTAATCATCCCAAAGCTGCTGCGTGCGCTTGAAAAACTTTTCCATGTAGGCCGCGTCGGGAATGCTGCTGCCTTTGGTGGCATCCCATTCCCAGTTATACCCTTTGGGCGCGTGATTCTGCGCGTAAAGATCCTGCGGATCGAGGCCGTCCCACCAGAGCCCCTTGCCGTCGGCCTTGGTGAGTTTGACGTCATAAGGCACGCCCGCCAGTGGCCCGGTCTTGTCTCCGCGCTGCGCCGGTTCATACCACATCCATGTGTGCGAAGCGTGAACGCTCACCGCAAAGCGCAGGCCGTTTTTGCGCGCCGCCGCCGCCCAGCCGCCGATCAAATCCTTGTGCGGCCCGACCGCGACTGAATTCCACGGCTGGTATTTGGAATTAAAATTGTCGAAGTTGTCGTGGTGGTTCGCCAGCGCCATGAAAATCTTCGCGCCGTTGTCCTTGTAGAATTTCAGCAGCGTGTCGGGATCGAAATGTTCCGCCTTCCATTCATGGATCACGTCCTTGAAACCGTTCGTTGAGGGATGGCCATATTCCACGAGATGCGATTTATAATCGGCACTGCCCTCTTCATACATGCTGCGCGCATACCAGTCGCCATGCTCCGGTTGGCACTGCGGTCCCCAGTGCGCCCAGATGCCAAACTTCGCGTCGCGATACCATTCCGGCGCCGATTGATAATTGGTGAGCGAGTTCCAATCCGCCTTGAACGGGCCATCCGCAATGGGCGGCAAGTTCAGAGAGTTGGTTTGCGCCGCGGCTGCTGCGAGCGAACAGCCCAGCACCAATATGCTCAATGTAACCCGATTCAGTTTCATAAATTTCAATAAGGCCGCACCAACCGGAAGAACACCGAGCCGTTCGCTGAGTTCAGCGGCACCGTCATCTGGTTGGTCTGATCCGAACTGGACATGTTGACCCAATTCGTGCCCAGACCGCTGGTGAGGTTGTTCGTTTGCGATTGCAACTGCCTGATTTCACCTTTGCAAACGGAAAAACAAAGTTGCATTGGTTGGGACGACAGTCACTTGATTGTTGGTGCTGATGATGGATGGCGTGAGGTTAACCGGGTTCCAAACTGCGCCGGAGCCCAAAGTTGGACTGGAGACCAGTGTAAAGCCGGAACCCGCCACCGGCCAGTTCATGATCAAATTGCCACTGCTGATCGTCGTGGCCAGCGAAACACTCGTGGTGAGGAGCACATTCGGGCCGACGAGCTGCGCGGCGGCCAAGTCGGATGGCAGCATGGCACCGGCGTAGATGCGGAATTCGTCAATGCTCCCGGCCAACCAAGGATCGCCGCTCCACGGCGAGCGGCCCAGCGACGCAGAGTTCATGCTTACGTTGGCCAGCGGCGTGGAGACCGCAAACGACGTTTCCAAAACGCCGTTGGTGTAAATGATTGCCATGCCATTGGTCGCACTATAAACACATGCCACATGAACTGATCGGCCGCCCAATCCGGGATTGCCGGCGACAAAGGAATTGCCGCTGCTGCTGGCGAGTTCCAAAAAATTCCGGCCGTTGCTTTGGTCATGCAGCACATATCGTAAATAGCCGCCGCCCACGCCGTCCTGCAATCCGTCATCGAACGAGAACAAGGCCACATTGTCCGGCGAAACGGCATTGGTCACCCACGCTTCAAGGGTGACATTTGACAGGCCGGCGAGCAAATTGCCGGGCAGGCTGACATACGTTCCGCTGATTCCGTTCAAAACCACATGACCGCTGCCGTCAAAAATCGCGCTGCCATTCAACGTGCCATTCGCGCCGCCAATAGAATCGTGCGCAATCGTGCCGCTGGTTTCGTTGAAACTGTAGCGATGAATCAACCCGGTCGCCGGTGTCGTTGCGCTGGCCTGCGCGCTGTTGGCACTTTCACCATTGGTATTCACCGCGCTCACCACATAGTAATAGGTCTTCGCCGGCGCCACCGAGAGATCGCTATAATTCGTCGCCGCAATGCTGGCGGCAATAACCGAGTAAGGTCCGCCGTTCGTCAGCGAGCGTTTGAGATTATAGCTGGTCGCGCCGGAAGACGCCGTCCAGCCCAGGTT
>Ga0302319_10014681_pt1 | contig 14568 bp, 10 predicted proteins | sample Bog_T0_2_FD_203319 | JGI IMG/M metagenome (GOLD analysis project Ga0302319, IMG submission 203319) | Peat permafrost microbial communities from Stordalen Mire near Abisko, Sweden - Bog_T0_2 | ecosystem: Environmental > Terrestrial > Soil > Wetlands > Peat | place: Sweden: Abisko, Stordalen Mire... | reverse complement strand
CAGTCTGAGGGGAGCAGGCGGCAGGGGTCAAGTATGCTGGATTCATGCCGCTTCCCTCCTTAGCCGAGATTCGCGAAGCCCAAACCGTCGTCTATCGCCACATGCAGCCGACGCCCCAATATTCATGGCCGCTGGTCAATCAGCGCCTCGGCATTGAAGCTTGGATCAAGCATGAAAACCACACCCCGGTGGGCGCATTCAAGCTGCGGGGCGCGCTCGTCTACATGGATTGGATCAAGCAGTCGCAGCCTGAAGTGAAGGGTGTGGTGGCGGCGACGCGCGGCAATCACGGCCAGGGCGTTGGAATGGCTGCGCGGCTCGCAGGTCTGCGCGCTGTAATTGTCGTGCCCCATGGCAACAGCAGAGAAAAGAATCGCGCCATGCTCGCACAGGGCGTCGAACTGGTCGAGGAAGGCCAGGACTTCCAGGAGTCGCTCGAGTTTGCTCGCCGGCTTGCTGTTGAACGGGACTACGCCATGGTCGACTCGTTTCACGAGCGCCTGGTAATGGGGACGGCCACGTATGCTATCGAATTATTTGAGGCAGCGCCACTCCTTGATACAGTCTACGTGCCGATCGGCCTCGGCTCGTCTATTTGCGGAGTATCCGCAGCGCGCAATGCGCTGGGACTCAAGACAGAGATTGTGGGCGTTGTCTCTTCCCAGTCCCCTTCCTACTCGCTTAGTTTCAAGCAGCGCAGATTAGTCGAGTCTCCATCGCTCACCGCCATCGCCGATGGACTTGCATGCCGCACGCCCAACGCCAGCGCCATGGAGGCGATCTGGGGAAGTGTCAGCCGCATTATTGAAGTCACAGATGCTGAAATCGCCGATGGAATGCGCGCCCTTTACGAAGACACCCACAACCTTGCCGAAGGTGCAGGCGCCGCGGCGTTTGCTGCGGCCATGAAGGAGAAACACCTGCTTGCCGGAAAACAGATCGGCATTATACTTACCGGCGGTAATATCGACCGGCAAGCTTACGCGGAAGTGCTTGCCGGTTAAGAATAAACTCGAGGAAAGAATGCCAAAAGCTGTTGAGAACCTTACCCCGCTGGCCCACACCGCACAGAACCGATGCTTCGGTTGCGGCCACGCCAACCCCGCCGGCCTGCGCCTTGAGTTCCTGCTCGCGGAGGACCAATCCGTCGTCTGCCTCACCGAAGTGACGGACAACTTCGAAGGCCACCCCGGCTACCTGCATGGCGGCATCATCGCAACTCTGATCGACGAGGCCATGAGCAAAGCCGTCCGCGCCCGCGGTTTCACGGCCATGACCCGCCACATGGAAGTCGACTACCTGCGGCCCGTTCCCTCCGGCAAACCGCTGCGGCTCGAAGGCCGCGTCACGCACAACGAAGGCCGTAAACACTGGGCCGAAGCCAAAATCCTGAATGCCGAAGGAACCATTCTTGCTCACGGCAAGGGCCTTTTCATCGAGGTGCGACCTAGATAGTCCGGTCCAGATAGTCCGGCTATTTCAAACCCGCCAGCCAATTGACGATCGTGCTCTCGAGAAATATCCGATGATCGGACCAGCTGTGATCCGTAGCCGCATGGATCGCAGTAACCTTGTGTCCGCCGGCAGCCTCAATGGCCTTCACCAATTTATCCGTTCCAGGCGAAAGTCCGTCATCGGCCGATAACACCAGCAAGGGAGTCTGTGTCAGCCCGCCTACAGTATTGTCCAGGCTAAATGCCTTGGCGTTGGCGATCACCTCATCCGCCATGTTCTGGGCGGTAACCCCGGCCAGGGACTCCATGTTGTCGGCCATGATCGCTGCCAGCTTTTCGCGCGGAGCTCCTGCCATGTATCCCAAGTCCGCCGCGCTGATGAGAATCGCGCCAATCAGCCCGCGATCGTGCGCCGCCGTATGTGCAGTTACCCAGCCGCCCATGCTGTGTCCGGCAATGGCGATTCTCTTCGTATCCACACCCAGCCGCGCAGCATTCGCCGGGTCGCGGAGATACACCAACACAGCGTCAGCATCCTCGAGGTTCTGCGCGAATCGGAAGACTCCCGGACTGCCCCAGGATCCGCGATAGTTGAACGTTACAGCGTTCCAGCCAGCCCGTCGCACTGCTTGCGCCAGGTCGAGATTCTTTTCGTTTCCAGGAAGTCCGTGGCATATAACCAGCGTCGGATGGGGGCCCGCTCCGGATGGCCGGTAAACAAGCCCATTGATCTGCACTCCGTGACTTGGAATGTGAAGCACGGTCATGCCTGCCGGGTGAGCAGCATCCGCGGGCGGGTCGGTAAAAATCGAAGCAGGAACAGTCTGTGCAACGGCGGAGACGGACAAAATCGCAGCAAGGGCAAGAGTGAGCAAGCGCATGAATCGAACTCCTGGAGGCGGGTGCGTGATAAAAGACTTACCTCGCATCCTACCAGCAGGAGCGTGCTCATGCCCTTTCGAAGACGGGAACGGCCCGAAGACCGCCCCGCCCGCAGCGGGAGACTATTCGCTGTCAGCTTCAAGTGCTAGTGAATCATGTTGATCGTCTCCTGGGTTATCGTGTCGAAGGTAGTCACCGCCTTGGAGTTGGCTTCAAATGCCCGCTGCGCGACAATCAGGTCGGAGAACTCAGAGGAGATGTTGACATTCGAGGCTTCCAGAGAACTCCCCTCGATCGTCCCAAGCCCCCCCGTACCGGCCACTCCCAATGCCGCGTTTCCCGAAGCGCTCGTCGTCTGGTAATCGCTCGATCCGACATCTACCAGCCCCTGCTCGTTGTTCACCGTGGCTAGCGCGATTTGTCCCACGTCCTGCGTCTGGCCATTCGAGTAGGTTGTAGCAATGGTGCCGTCGGAGCCGATCGTGAATCCGTTACTCGTTCCCGTGGTGTAACCGTTTTGGCTGGTAGCCGAGGTCGTGTCAGCGGAAGCGGTCTGGCTGATGTTTGCCGTATTGTTGGCGCCAAACAGATCCCAGTTCATATTCAGCGTCGCCGCCCCATCGGAAAGGCCGGAGAATGATATACCGCTCACATCCGTTGCCGGACTCACCAGCTGACCGCTCGAACTGAACGTCAACGGTCCGCTGGCATTCGCCGATCCCACCGGGTCCTGGACCACGCTGCCGTTGGAGGTGATATTGGCCCCAACGATCGACAATTTCCCCGCGGCATTGGATGAGACCGTCACTCCGGAGATGCCCGCATTCGATAGCGCGGTGGTGAGAGCCGTGACATAGCTGGCGAGCGATTGACCAGGTGTAATCGTAGGCGCAACCGTGGTCGATGTACTGCCATTCGGCGTCAATGCGGTGATCGTCAGATTCGTCGATGGATTCACGGTGGCGAGTGTGCCATTGCTTGAGCCGAAGTTGTAACTCATCGTTGTTGCTTGCAAATCCTGGCTCATACTGCCCGTGGTCGTCATGTTGGCCCCGGTAATAGTCAGCTGACCACCAGCGGACTGGACCGTAACCCCGACCAGGTTCGCTCCGGTCGGTCCCAGTGCGGTGGCAAGGGCGGCGGCATAATTCGCGACGGTCTCACCGGCGGTAATTGTCGGTGCGGTAATTGTGGCCGTCGCGCCGGTGGCTGTCTGTCCTGTGATCTTGAAGTTCGTCAACGCCGGATCGACTGTGGCGGTTGAACCGAAATCGTACGTAGTCGTCGTCCCGGCCAGATTTTGATTGAGGCTTTGTGCGGTCGAAACATTGGCGCCAACGATGGACAACTGCCCCGTGACCGCATTCGGCGTAACCTTGACGTTAACGATATTCGCGCCAGTCGGTCCCAGTGCTGTGTTCAGGGCTGCCGCGTATGTGATCAGCGTCTCACCGGCGGCGATCGGCGGCGCGGTAATGGTGACCACAGTGCCATCCGCTTTCTGTCCAGTGATAGTCATGTTGGTCGAAGGGTCCACCGTGCCGCCCGTGTTGAATTGATAGTTCAAAGCACTTGCAGGCACATCTCCAACCACGCCGGTGCCACTGATGACGGTTGCCGTTGGAACAGTAATGGTCAGCACGTTCCCGGCTCCATTTACATTGGCCGACACCCCCGGCTGGGCTGCGGTAAGCCCATTGATCTGCCCTTGCAGGGCGGCCACCGACTCACCGGCTCCGGGGATCACCAGCGGCGTTCCACCGATTGTGATGCCGGTTGTTGAATCAACCGTGCCGGGGGCGCTGGGGTTGCCGCCGGTGCCGAAGTTGTAACTGTAAATCGTACTCCCGGCAGGGACACTTGGAATTGAACTTGGAGTTAGCGGGCTGACTAGCGGCGCCGCAACCGGAGCCGGCGCCACCGCCGCAATGATTACCGGTGTGGCCGTTGGCGTAGACACCGTTACCGGCAAGGTCGCGGCTGCTGCTGCCGTGGCTGGAGCTGCCGACAAGGCATCGGGCACGGTGATGTTGTAGCTCCAGGTGTTGGTTCCCGTCTTGGTATAAGTCACTGTGGCCTCGTAACTATTGCCCAGTGAATCGTAGATCTTGGTTTGATCGGAAGCGGTGGTGCTGCTCCCCACAGCATCCTGGGAGTTGAGGTTGGTGGTCATGCTGAGGGTTGTGGTCGCTGAAGGGTTCATCACCTGCCCGGTGGGAATCGAGAGATCGATCAACCCACCGTTGGTGTCGATCACGCCGTTCTTTGCGCCATATCCCATCACCGCCTGGCCGCCCGAGCTCTCCAGCGTTCCGCCTGCACTGGTTTGGAAATCACCGTTGCGGGTATACAACCTGCTCCCCCCGTTATCCAGAACAAAGAAACCTGAGCCGTCGATGGCTGCATTGGTTGATATTCCGGTCGAGGCAATCGAACCCCCGGTGAAATCCGTGCTGTTGGATGCCACCTGTACCCCTGTCCCCTGCTGAATCTCGTCTCCAGATCCGTTGGCTCCCACCTGCTGATAAAACAAGTCGCTGAAGTTGGTTGTCTGCTCTTTGAAGCCGGTGGTGTTCATGTTGGACAGGTTATTGGCGATGGTATTCAGCGCCGTTGAATCGGCGTCGAGACCGCTCAGTGGAATATAAAAGCTCGGCATTGTGAATCTCCTCTTAATCGGTGGCGCTCGCCTTGCCGGCCAGCGGTTGAAGCCCCATTATTGAGAAACTGGTAATTTCCCCTGCACTCCCCTTGCATGGGAATGTCCGTCCAGAGCATGAGCCACACTGCGGGCTGCGGGTTTGGCCGCAGGAACGCTCAGATTCCCCGGGGCATGGTTGGCGCCAACAGACTGGGCAAACTGGCTGATCGCAGCGGACGTGCCGGATCCACCGGACTGCGTAGCCGTCAACGCTCCTGCCTTATGCGCGCCCGCCGCACCAGCTACTTTTGCAGCAGCCGGACTGGCAGTGGACGACCCGGCGGCCGGTGCAGCACTCCCAACCCGTGCAACCTGACCCGAGCTTGAACCGGTACCCGGAGTGCTGCCACCAGTCCCCAGAGCCGTGGTCAGGTTCTGGTTGATGTCGATCAACTGTTCAAGGCTGTTCACCTGAACAAGCTGGTTGATGTACTCGTTGGGGTCGGTGTCCGCCGTCGGGTCCTGATTCTGCATCTCCGTCACCAGCAAGCTGAGAAAATCGTTGGCCGAGATGGTTGCCGAACTGCTCGAACTGGTGCTGCTCGCCGCCGCGTTCGATTGTGCGGCCATGGGGTTTGCGCCTTTTCCAGTGAGCGCCTGCCCTGCCGTCATTGCATGCCCCGCCGATATCCCGTGATGGATCGGTCCTGCAAAAGTCCCCATAACTCCCCTTTCCTCAATCTGTTTTTTGTGCGTGCATTTCGCCTCGCGTGTGGTTTCAGGTTGCCCGGACGGGCTTCCGCTCTTTCCGCGCTCAGGCCACCACCGAAATGTGCATCCCTGCTCGGCTTTCCGCTGAGCCCTGGGTCTCATCCGAGGCAAGGGATGTACGTGCAGAGCCTGATCCATCCAATCCGTCGAATCGATCCAATCCATCCATGCTTGTCATGCGCAGCGAGGCGCCTGGTCCCGGCTCTGTATACGCTTGCTGCTGCGCATTCTGGTCGCGTCCCTGGCTCGTACCGTGGTTCGTACCCTGATTGGCGCCCTGATCCATCCCCGGCTGCATTCCGTGCCGCGCGCCTTCGCCTGCCGTCGCATCCGCAGCCCGGCCCATTACCAGCGAGTCCACGGGTGTGTGCTGTTCGGCAAGGAAGGCATTGAGCCCATCCATGTGCCTGCCAAGATCCTGCGCAGCCTGGGCCGAGCCGGGCATGAGTGAGGCATGAACTCCGCCACCGCTCAGGTCCGCGCGCACTCCCACCCAGCCCAGCGCGGGGTCTTCAAATCCCGCCTCCGCCCGCTGTGGAGTAGCATGTGTCCACACCGGCTTCCCTGGTGCTGCCTCACCGTCGAGCGCGGCAAACGCATCGCCCGGAGAGATTCCGGCCGAGGCCTGCACCGATCCGCTCTCAAAATACGCTACTGCCGGCACCGCTACCGGATTGCGCGCGAGTGCGGACGAATCAAGCGGCGCAGCAACGGGCTGCGGTTGAATCGAAAGACCGCGCCGGAAGTCCGCGCCCGAACCGCGAGTAGTCCTTGACGTCGTCTGGACCGAACCCGCTGTTCCTCCGGTCAACCCTGCATCTTCAGGCCCTGCGCCTTCAGGCGATGGGATCGGCGGCAGGATGTTTCCTGGCGCGTCGCCTTCTGTCAGAGGTTGTATCCCTCGCAGGGTGGCTGGTTGTATCGGTCCCGGTCCAACCACTGAACCGGCATTTGTCGGCATCTCCGTGCTGCTGGCCGCTACTTCCGCCACATTCCGGTCGGCTGCAATTGAGGAAAGCGTGTTTTCGGCCGTGGCTGGAACAGGGCTCATTGCCATGTCAGGCCAGGGTGCTCCGGGATCGCTTGAAACATTCGCTTCCGGACGCTCGATGCCGATCTCCGCCGCGCTCCCGATCGAGGGCGGCGAAGATACTTGACCTGCCGATTGCACCAAAGTGGCCGGCAATGCGCCAGGATTCAAGCCACTATGCGCGTCAATTATCGCCCTCTTCATGGAAGAATTAAGACCCGGTCCGCGGACGGGATTGATCTCGATCGGTTCGACCGGCGCTTGGGCAGCTTTTGCTGCCGGTGAGCCTTCCCCGGCGGTAGACCCGTGAGCTCCTGCATCGACTCGCGAAATGGAGCCGGGTTGAGCGTTTGCCAGACTCAAAAGCGCATTGGACGATGGACCATCCGTCTCAGCCCCGCCTGTGACCATGGGACCGGGTGCCCACTGTTGTTCTCTGCCTGCGTCGGGAACCACCGCTGGGTTGGGTGTGGCTTTATCTGGATTGGGGCGCTCTAAAGCAATCGCTGGATCGCTCGATGGGGAAATACCAGGTTGACTCCTCCCCGCCTGCTCGCTTTCAACCCCGATCTCCGCTGAAGAAGCGATCCGCAAAGCACTTGGGTACGCCGGATCGATTTTGGGAGACGGAGCGCTGGCTCGGACTGGCATCCCAGTTTCACCCGCACGGTCCGTTTTTGCCGCGGGACGGGCTGAATCCGAGGGCCCAGGACTTACCTGGGGGGCGCTCTCCTGTGTCCACGCTGGTTGCATCTCCTCAAGGTCGATCTTCGCATTGGAGATCATCCCGGGCGCATTTGAAATCGCGGAATCGATCTGCGGCGATTGAGCAAGGGCCCGGACCGGCATTCCCATTTCATCCGTGCTGCCGGCATTAGCAGCAAGTCCGCCGGAATTGGAGGATGCGGTTCCCAATGGAGGAGCGCTCAGGCTTGTCCGGACCGGCCCCATATTCTCAATCGCAACCCTTGGGGTGGAAGTCATCTCCGGGATATTTGGAATTGCAGAAACGATTTGCGGCGACGGAGCGCTGGCTGGGATCTGAATCCCCGTTTCATTGCCGTTTCTCTCTTCAGTTTGCCGATAGCCCGAGGAGTGCTGCGAATCGCTCACTCGTCCATCGCTCCGCTCTTGCCTGACCGCTCCCCGAAGGTCAATTGGAGTGGCCGTTCCATCCGGCATCTCCGGGGCGGGTTGAAACGTGGCATCGACTTGCTGCCATGGAGCGATCCCTGGCCTTGCACGCAGTGATTCGGGGACGCCTTCCGCCTGTGCGACCGGCCAACCGGAACTGGAAGAAGCCTCGTTGTCCGGAAGGCCGCTTGGTGGAGGCCAACCCTTCTCCGGGCTGTCCGTCAAGGGGGCGGGGGAGGAAACAGCCGCCGGAGCATCGGCTCTCGCTTGCCCGACTTGCTTCGATTGAGTCTTCTCCTGGGTTGGAATCTGCGCAACCGCAACCCCGTCCGTTTTCTGGACCGCACCGCCCGTGAAAGGGAGCGTATCGGGCAACGAGTTGGCGGCAACGGAGTTGGCGGCAAAGCTGGTTGGCAATCGGGAATCAGTGAGCGCTTGAGAAGGCACAGCCCGCGAGAAGGCGGGGATCTGGATTGAGATTGGCGCAAGCGGGATCACCGCCGGGTGCGGAATCGTCATCGCCTGGCTGGAAATTGGTTGAGGAGGAGTTGCAGCCCCGACTGATTTACTGTGTTCGTTCGGGCGGGCGGCCTGTGCCTGCACCGGTCGCGTAGATTGGCTGGTCTTAACGGGTGCAGCGCCAGCCAAGGCGCCATTGGCCGCGGGTTGCCGCACAGCTCGTACAACTGTCCTCGGCGCCGGGCCTGCAATCCATGCGGCCGGAGGAAGCCCTCCAAGTCCGGCTCCCGGCAAGCTCGTTTGCCGCTTCTCCGCCCTTAACGGAAGAGCCGTTACAACGGCGGGAACTGCCGTGGCGCCGCTGGCCGAAGGCTCCTCAAGCAGCGCCTCTGCCGGGTCTTCGTTGCCATTCACGCTATTCTGTTCGGCTTTGATGCCGTCCAAGCCCGCGCCCATCGATGCGAGTTGGGTCTGCCAGTTGGATAGAAAGCTCTGATTATTTCCGCTTGTGCTGGACGATGAATTGACTTGAGGCGCCCCAGCCCAGCCTGCCCCCTGGGATTTCCCCGGTCCCTTCGCTTGAAGCAGCGCCTGCCCGTGTCCTGGATGCTCACCGGCGCCTGTCTCAATTCCTGTTGCAACGGTCATGACTGAAATCAAGCAGCCGGTGTGCCAACTGGGAGGGGTTTGAGTTAGAGGATTGTCAGGAATGGGAACGCAGATTCGAATCAGAACTCAAAGCCTACTTCTGTTTGAATCTCTTCTCAAGTTTCATCGTTCCCGGTCGTATTGGGCTCCGCGCCAGTCTCACCCGCGCTTGCCGCGAGAAGCTCCGCGTGACCTGACCACGGGTGACCTGACCACGGGTAACCTGAACGGCCGGGCTCGGCTCTGCTGCCCTCCCCGTCCGCCCTGTGCAGCCGGTTGCGATACCAATCGTCGAGTGCCTGTTGACTCCGCCTCTCCCGATCGGCCGTTTCGCGCGCCTCAGCCTCCTCGATCAGAGTCTCGGCCTGACGCCGCTCCACCCTGCTGGAAAGATAGTCCTCGCGCGCGCTTGAAACTTCCTGCTCCGCGTCCGCGATCCGCGGAGCGAGCACCAATTCAATCCGGTCCGCCGCACGCGACTCCTCAAGCCCTGCCAGGCGGTCTCTGAACTCCCCGCTTCTTATGCTGGCATGCACCAGCTGCCGGCCGCGGCGATCGCGCTCAATACCGGCAACCCGCGCGTGCTCCAGCCGGTGAACATCGCCCATCGCGGACTCAAGAGCCAGACGGCTCTGCTCCTCTTCCAGTTCTCGAATGCGCAGCAGCCGGCGCATTGCGCGTGAAACCGCCATCGGCTATACCTCCGCCGCTAGAGCCGCCAAGCGCCGAAGTGCATCGCCAAAATGCACCCGCTCGTGCGACTCCTGGGTTACGAATGCCCGCATGGCTCCGCGGGCCCGCAACGCGCGATCGAGATCGGGGTCGGCACCCGGCTTGTAAGCTCCGATGCGCACCAGGTCTTCCGACCGCGCATAGATCGCCATCAGCTTGCGCAGGAGCGCCGCGTTTTCTCGATGCTCCGGCTGCGTCACGGCAGGCATCAGGCGGCTGATCGAGTCCAGCACCTCGATGGGCGGATACCATCCCTCGGCGGCCAGCGACCGAGAGAGTACGATGTGCCCATCCAGCAGCGACCGCACCGCATCCACGAGCGGGTCCTGCTGATCGTCGCCTTCCATAAGAACTGTGTAAAAAGCCGTGATCGAGCCGGCGCGGAACTGCCCTGTCCGCTCCACCAGCTTCGCCAGCCGCGTAAAAACGGAAGGCGTGTACCCCTTGGAAGTAGGCGGCTCTCCGGCAGCCAGTCCAATCTCGCGGGCGGCCATCGCAAAGCGCGTCAAGGAATCCAGCACCAGCAGCACATGCTTGCCCTCCGCGGCAAAAAACTCCGCCACCGTGGTAGCCGCCAGCGCGGCGCGCATGCGCATGAGCGGCGACTGGTCCGAGGTCGAAACCACCACCACGGAACGCGCCCGTCCCGCCGCGCCCAGTGAATCGTCGAGAAACTCCACGACCTCGCGGCCGCGCTCGCCCACCAGCCCCACAACCGTCACATCCGCCGCCGTGTTGCGGGTCATCATCCCGATCAGCGTGCTCTTGCCCACGCCTGACCCGCCGAAGATTCCAACCCGCTGCCCGCGTCCCACCGTCAGCAGCCCGTCGAGCACGCGGATGCCGGTGCCCAGAGGCGTACGGATCGGCACGCGGTCGAGCGCTGAACGTACCACCCCTTCCAGGGGGAATGCACGTGCCACCGCCGGCGGCTTGCCCTCGTCGATCGGCTTTCCCAGCGCGTTCAGAACCCTGCCCATCAATCCCGGGCCGACTTCAATCTCCGGATGCACACCCAGGGCCGCGACCGTGTCGCCAAAGCGAATCCCCTCTGTTGTCTCGACAGGCATCGACAGCACGTTCGATCCGCGGAACCCGATCACTTCCGCCAGATGGGGAAAGCCGGAATTGTCCTCGATCTCGCAGACCTCGCCCACTGAGGCCAGCGGGCCTGAAGACTCAATCGTCTGTCCGACGGACTCGAGCACCTGGCCCCGCCAGCGCCAGGGCTGGCCGCGCTTCAACTTGGCAAAGTAGTGGTCAAGCAACGGCCTGGAGGGAGCATCCGCTAACCCTGTCATGATTTCCCCCTCGGCCCCGCCCCCACAGTCTCTGCCGCAACCGAAGGCTCGGCTCTCCGGCCGCCGGCGCGGTCAAAAAAACCGCGCTCAATCTCGCCCAGCTGGGACCGGATTCCCAGGTCCACCGAGCCCAACTCGGTCTCAAGGATGCAGTCACCCAACCGCATTCCGTCGCCCGCCAGGACGGTGGGTTTCAGCGCCAGGTTCGGCACCAGCGCGATGGCCTCGGTCCACAAGTCCAGCTCGGCGGGAGGCACACATAGCTTGACCTTCGTCGATCCGGAGAGCTGCCCCAGTGCAACCCGCACGGCTCCGGTCAAAAGCAGCGGGTCCATCTGAGCCTCGCGCCGCAGAATGCGCGCGGCCACCGCCAGCGCCAGTTCCACAACTTCGTGTTCAACAGCTTCGAGAAACCGGTCCCGCCCCTGCTGAAATCTCTCCATCAGTTCGGCGGCCTGGCGGGTGCGTTGTTGTGCTGCCGCTGCCAGCGCCGCGGCTTGAGCCTCGCGCTCTGCCTGCCTGCCCTCCTGCTTGCCGCGCTCTCGGCCCGCCTCGAAAGACTTGTGCATTTCCTCGGCCAGCCGTTTGTCGAATTCGGAGCGCAATCCAGCCTCGGCGGCGGCTCTTTCCTGTTCGTGCGCCGACTGGTCCTGGGAAATTGGTCCAGCCTCAGCCGGCTCAGACCAGCCCTCCCACGAAGTAATAGAAGGCACATTGGGGTCGGCCGGATATTGAAAGACCTCAATATGCCCGGCTGCGCCGCTCCTGGTTGCCGTTCCCGATGGTTGCAAGGAAGCTCTCCTGAAGTTGTCAGTGATCAGTTGTCAGTTCTCAGTTGTCAGCCCTCGGAACTTATCGCTCTCGACTGAAAACTGACAACCGACCACTGACCTCTGCCTTTACGCCAGCATCTCGTCTCCGGTTTCGAGCTTCAGAACTACCTTGCCTTCGGTCTCCAGGCGTCTCGCCAGAGTGAGAATCTCCTGCTGCGCCTGCGCCACCTCGCGCGATCTCACCGGACCCAGCACTTCCATGTCTTCCTTCAGCATCTCGACTGCTCGCGAACTCATCGACTTGAAGATCTGTGCGCGCAACTCGTCGTTCGCGCCACGCAACGCCATCGCCAACTGCCGCTTATCCACGCCGGAGACAATCTCGCGAATGGTCGCCGGCGGTACGGTCACCAGGTCCTCAAACGTGAACATCAGGTTGCGGATGCTCAGTGCCAGCTCCGGCTGTCCATCTTCAATGGTCTCCAGGATCTTCTTCGATTCCTCCGCGTTGAGCCGGTTCAGCAGGTCGGCTACCGCCTTGAACCCGGAGTAGCTCTTGCGCGCCGTGTCGCCCACGCTCTCCAGCCGGCGGTGCAGAATATGAGCCACCTTCTGCGCCATCTCCGGGGAAAACTGCCGCATCTCGGCCAGCCGCTGGATCGAAACGACCTTGTGCTCCTCGCTCAGGTTATCCAGCACCATCGAGGCCCGGCGGGGGTCCAGATGAGCCAGCACCAGGGCGATAGTCTGGGGATGCTCGGAGTCGAGCAGTTTTCCCAACTGCTGCGGGTCGGTGCGCTGCAATTTGGCCAGGTTGCCCTGGGCTGCCTCCTGCGAACGCCGCACCAGGGCCAGCAGATCGTCGGCGCGCTCTTTGCCAAAGGTGTCCATCAGCAGCCGGCTGGCATAATCGAGCCCTCCGTGCATCACGAAACCCTGCGTTTCGAGAAGTTCCCAGAACTCTTCCAGAACTTCAGCCGACAGTTCTGCCGAGATGCCGCGCAAGTCGGCCAGCTCTTCCGTGAGCCCCTGCACATCCGCCTCAGGCAATGTGCGCAGAATCTCTCCGGCAAGTTCCTCGCCCACAGCCACCAGAAGTATCGCAGCCTTTCGCAATCCCGAGAGACCTGCCGAATGGCGGCGCTTTGCTCCGTTCTCGTTTCCGTCCGCCACGGTTCTACCCTTTCTTCAGCCAGATTCCCACTGCCGGCTCGCAATCTCAATCGGAGTGAATCCAGCTCTGCAACAACCGAGAGCTCTGTGTCGGTTCGCGCTTCAAGTGGCCGCTTACCGTATCCAGGATCTCCTGTGCCCGGATGCGCTCTGGATCCATTTCGACCGGCTCCGGCGGCTTCAAAGCCGGATGTGGGGGTTCCGCCGCTCCGGCCGGCAGCTCCTTTTCAGAGCTCTTGACCAGGACCGGGGCCGGTGGCCGCGCACGGCGCAATGCCGGGCGCACACCAAGCGCGAGAACCAGCAGCAATCCTGCGACCAGGGCGCCGTACTTCACAAGTTCAGGCGAGTTCTCAGCTGTAGCCAGCACCTGGCCCGGCAGTGTTGGAGGCTGCTTCGTCCGATTTTCTTCGAACGCCAGATCCTGGACCGTTACCAAATCTCCCCGTGGTCCCTCGAACCCTATCGCCGCCTGGGCCAGCGCAGTCAGATTCCGCAACTCATCTGCCGAACGAAGCTGCCAGACTGCGGCTTTGCCTCTCGTCGCCGGCTGTGCTAGCCGGTCGTTCACGACAATTGCGGCCGTCAATCGCCGCACCCGGCCCGGGTTCTCCATCACATGGCGAACCGTCTTCGAGGCTCCGTATGTTCCTGACTCGGTTTTCGCCGTCTGCGGCGGGGTCGTCTGCTGCGGGTAAACCGGCAGCGCCTGCGAGTTGGGCGCGTTCGATGCGGTGCCGGGAACCCCTGCCGCCACCGGCTGCGGTCCAGTTGTCTGTTCCGTGCGCTCCATGGAGAGAGTCACCGTCTGGTCCGGGTCATACGTCTCCTGGGTCTCGTCGGTGGCCGCCGGATCGTAGTCCAGTGTCACCGAGGCACGTACATTGCCCGCGCCCGTCACCGGTTCCAGCGTAGAGACCAGCTTTTCTTCTAAAGCCTGCTCGGCAGCCAGGCGCAATGCATCGGCGGTCTTCGGCCCCAGCGGGAGATGGCCTGCGGCATCCACCAGCACCACCCGGTCCGGCGCGAGGCCATCCACGGCCGACGCCACCAGGTTTCGAATCGCATCCGGCTCGCCGTCGGCCAGCGAGCGATGACGCAGCTTCAGCACCACCGAGGCCTTGGCCGGACGCTCCTGCTCGCGAAACAAGGAATCGTGCGGCAGCACCAGGTGCACACGCGCCGACTCGACATCCGAAAGAGAGCCCACCGTATGTTCCAGCTCACCCTCCAGCGCGCGCTGAAAATTAACCTGCTCGTCGAACTCCGAGCCAACCCAGTTTGGTTTGTCGAATATTTCGAACCCCAGCCGGCCGCTCTTGACCCCGCCCTTGGCCGCCGTCGCCAGACGCGCCTTGTCCAGCTGATCGGATGGAACCCGGATTCCGGTCCCGTTGGGGGTTGCATCGAAGGGAATCTGCGCCGTGGTCAGAACCTGCGCGATCTGGCGCGCATCCTCCGGGTCAAGATCCGCGTAGAGTGTGCGCCAGTCGGTCCGCAGGCCGTACCACAACAAGCCTCCTAACAGTGCCAGAAGCAGACCTGCAGCGACCAGCGCCCATGTCCGCTG
>Ga0302319_10014680_pt1 | contig 14568 bp, 16 predicted proteins | sample Bog_T0_2_FD_203319 | JGI IMG/M metagenome (GOLD analysis project Ga0302319, IMG submission 203319) | Peat permafrost microbial communities from Stordalen Mire near Abisko, Sweden - Bog_T0_2 | ecosystem: Environmental > Terrestrial > Soil > Wetlands > Peat | place: Sweden: Abisko, Stordalen Mire... | reverse complement strand
AACGTCGGGAAGAACCCTCACCGGACCGATTGGTAATGCGGACGGGTGGAGCGCAACGCCTCGTCCGTGATGGAGTCAGCTTCCTGGGGGCTAACGGGTTGCCGCCTTGCATCCACCTGCTCAAAATACTTCTCAAGGCCCCTCAGCACTTCGCTCCGGCGCTCATCGGAAATCACCCGGGGCGCAATGGCTCGGACGCTAATGGACTCGTTTTCCAATACGGGCCGGCCTAAGAGGCCCTCAATCGCAGCCTTTTGGTCAACGGAAAGATCCTTGGCGTTGTGAATCATTAAGGATGAACCTGTTCGTAGTATGCCAGAACGAGAGCATGCCGTCGCAAGCGACCTATACGCCGGGCGACGCGATCTAGATCCGCTCGATCAACACGTCGACAGCGTGGGCCGCCAGCGCTCTGCAGGTCGTTCGGCTCGGATGTAAGTACCGTCCCTCCGGGCTCCGCGAACGCCACCACGAGCGCATCAACGGCCGACCCCCGGCGTGCCAGTCGCCGGAGCAGGGCTGCCCGCCGCGCGCGAGACTCAGGTATCGCACCGGCGATGTCACAGGTCTTGAGAAACCGGTTTCGTTCGCGACGCGTCCCGCGTGCCCCCGCAGGCACTCCACGAGAACCACCGCGGGTACCGTTGGTGGCCATAGGCCCTCCTCGCGTGAAGGCGACTATTAGGGCAAGAGCGCGGCGCGAGCCGAGTCCAGGATCAACACACAGGCTAGCCAGCCTGCCGATCCGTGCGGCCGGCGATTCGTTTTGCTAGGGCGACAGCACGGGCGCGTTCTCGAGGAGCGGGTGGGCCGACCTGTGCCGCCAGTGCGGCTGTGTAGCGCCGACTGGCGGACTCTAGCTTCCGGCGGCGCACTTCGTTGCGCACCGCTTGCTGAAGCAGCTCGGATGCGGGAAGTTGGCGATCCTTGACTATTTCGTAGAGATCCGTTGGCAGGTAGACCTGCATACGCGGCATACGCCTAGTGTACGTACATGCGTTCAGCCTTCAGGTTGATAGGCGGAGCCTGACCAATCAACCGCTTTTGACGGCCGCGGCCCGAGTTAGTGCCGGAACAGCGGTTGCCGACGCCGGCATCCCCGCTCCTCGCCTCGCGGCGCAGTTTCGCCGGACGGGAGACAGACTGCCATTTTCGGCGAGAGCGCCTTCCTTGACAAGCGTCTTCAGATCGTCAATCTGGACGCGGGGCCAAACCCCGCGCGCCGCGCCTTGCGCCCCGATCCGCGCGTTTCAGCCGCTCGATGGCTCACCAGGGCGGCAGACGACAAATTTCAAATCCGGGACGTTTCAGACTTTCGGCTGGTCGCCCAACGGAGAATCGTTTGCCATTATTCGCGAGGGTTCGCAATCGGATGTGGTGCTGATGCGCAGCCTGGACGAGGCGGGAAGCCGATAACCGGCGAGTGCGCGGAAACGACGCGCGTGATTGACCGGCACGCAAGAATCGCAAGGCTGAATTTGGCAAGAAAACTCTTCATGCATGAAGGTCAAAACGAAAGACTGGCTAGTCCCGAACTGGGCCTGTCAACTGGAATTTCGGCGTGCTCATGGGCGCGGATCGCAGGATCGAGCGGCGTTTCTCAGTCCTGATCTCTGAGAAAGATACTCCACATGCGAACCGGACCTTTGTACGTGTAGCGCGTGATACGACCAGAGCAACCTATGACACGGCTTTAGAGCAAAGGCGGCAGAACAGTTTCTCACGAAATATTGGCGCACTTCGGCGGATTATTGGGCGAGGCAAATGTACCGTTGTTCCTCTTCTTTTGCAACCGGCTGATGGGTCGGCACGAGACGAGATTTAAGCAGAAGCCAAACTCTGCACAGTGCCTGAATCCGAAGATAAAACCAAAGGGGCTGGCGGGAGGCAGTGACGCGAAGCGCAGTGACGCGAAGCGCAGTGACGCGAAGCGCTCAGCCGGGGTGGTTCGGTGTGATATCCTCCGACGGCGAGAGCATGTTGAAAAATGATAGAACCACGTTGCTGGATAGTAGTTTTTGGTGACCCCAACATAGACGGTCGTGACCCTGTGGAGTCGGGGCGGTATCTCCTGGGTGCTGGTTATCCAAGTTTTGATGTTCAGACTGGTGACAAACTGTTGCTCTACTGCACGGAGGATTACCTTCGCTATTCGAGATCGGTGCCAGGAGTCGGCATCGTGACCTCATCCACCGATGCCGGAATCGAATACAAATGGATTGCTCAAGCACAGCCGATCATCCGGCGAGACGTCAAAAGATGTCTGACTGAAGATGAGCGAGAAAGGTTTGACCACCTGAACGTCAAATCCAACCTCGTAATCGAGATAACGACAGCGTCACTTGGCCGGATTGAACAGTTACAGAAGATAGACTGGACATAGCCCCGAATTGCTGCGCTCATAGGCCTGAAACGGCGGGCACCCGAACGCTAATCCTTCATGGTGGAAGTATCAGACCAGCGCTTCCCGAATCATTACTCCAGAACGCTCTAGCGTTTATGGCGACCAGCGGGCGGATTGCACGGAGCCTGTTGTCATTGACGCCGCCGGCAAACCTTTCTACGAGTGGCGCGTGATCCGTCCGGAGCGTTGTTTGACACTTCCCACAACGCGACTTTCGGACCGCAAGCGCGGCGTGCGAGGACATCAGAGTCTTGGTCGTCAAATTGATCTGACCGAGAGGAACTGGCGTTTGACTTCGATGTGCTCGTGCCATGCTTCGAGAAATGGCTTGCGGAAAGGTCAATCTTGCGATGGTATTAAGCTCGTCCTGTTGAAACATATGAAATCCCCGGGTAGGAATGATCCGTGCTGGTGCGGGTCAGGTCAAAAGTACAAGAAGTGCCATCTGAACAGAGCCAACCAGGCAGCGCCGACCATTATGGAGATCCTAACTGCTGAACGTGATGCGCTAGACCTAAAGCTTTGCTTGGCGAAAAAACTCGACTCCAAACCTTGTGGCGGTCTCATCTCTGAAGCCCATAGTGTGTCGCGTCGGACTTCGTTGGCAAAAATCGCTGTCAACGGTCATGTGTACGGTTATGAACCTTCAGATGCCGACCTTGCAAAAGGAAAGCTGGAACGTTCTCTTAAGAGGATGGGAGTTGGCAAAGCGTCGACCTTCACCGGGTTTTGCAACATGCACGACACAGAGTTGTTTAGACCCATTGATGCGTTCCCCCTTGAGCCGACTGCTGAACAAATGGCGCTACTTGGTTTTCGAAGCCTGAGCCGCGAATTCTTAGGTGCCTTGAGAATGATTCGGATGATCCGACCGCTGCGGCAAGCTGATCGAGGCAAACCTGAGTTTTGGCAGAAGAGCTTTCAACCCAGACTAGATGACCAATGGCTATCCAATCTGCGGAAGCAAAGGCTTGAGATTGATCACAATCGTTGGGCAAGCCTTATCTCCGCCCGACAGTATGATCGGCTTTCTTACCTATTAGTGAAATTCCCGCCCCAAGCAGACTTGGTTTGCTCCGGTGTCTTCCGGCCAGGAATCGGATTTCGTGACGAGCTTTTACTGGACTTGGCTCCCACAGAGTCAAACCCGTCAAATGTTGCCTTTGGGCTGTTCCCAGCGGAGGGATTTGCGTTCTTTGCCTGGATCGACAACTTCGTCGAAGCAGAGAAATTCGTGAAGTCGTTCCTTGCGGAACCGGAGGATCGAAAATCAAGTCAGTTGATTCGTTTCGCATTTGAGACGTTCGACAACGTATACGTTTCTCCGTCTTGGTGGGACGGACTGGAACATGCGAAGCGGGAATTTTTGCTTTACCGCATGGCCGAATGCAATCAACCGTTTCTCGAATCAGAGCCACCCTCCCTCATCGATAACGGTATGGAGTTCGTCGGGTGGGCCATAGGCCAGCCTGAACAAAGATTTCTTTGAGCAGAGCGGCAAAAGCCCTCGTGTTGCCGTCGCTTGACGTGCCTCTTGCATCGGTGCCTGCTAGCCCCTCCCGCCAGAACTTTCATAGGGGTCTCGAAACGGCGTTGGGTTCCATGAGCGCCGGCAGCCGTGGTAGACCCGTTCCAGCTAGGCTGGTCATATGAAGCGGGTGGTCATCGTCGGACGTGGAGCGTCGGGCAAGTCGACCCTCGCGGTGCGCCTAGGCAAGATAACGGGGCTGCACGTAATAGAGCTGGACAAGGTATTCTGGCGGTCCGGCCTTGTTGCCGCACCCCGCGATCAATGGGTCCAGGTTCAACAGACTCTTATCAAGGAAAACGAGTGGATCATGGATGGGGACCTGGGGCCTTATGACGCTGTCGATGTCAGGCTTCGAGCTGCGGACACGATCATCTTCATGGATTTTTCACTAGGCCGCTGCGCGTGGCGCGCCATTTGGCGGTCGCCTGAACGCGCCGATTTCTGGCTGTGGCTGTGGCAGTACCGCCGGCAAAGCCGTCCGCCTTTGATGCGGGCAATCGCGGACCACGGGGCTAATGCAACCCTTCACGTACTGAGTGATTCTGCTGCGGTCCGACGATTCGTCGAAGAGGTAGCGCGACGTCAGCAGGCGCAATTAATTCGTCCTGGCGATGACGAACCAATGCCAACGCACGCCACTCGCTGAATCATTGAACCTGTTTTGCCCATGTGGTCCGGACGAGTTCTCCGCAACCCCGAAGTTGGCTCCAAACGGCGTTCTGTTCCATCAGCGCTGACGGACGGAATGATCTCCCACAAGGAGACACTCCAACGACCGGCCCTTTCGCATTCCGAAGATGGTGCCGTTCTTTTGGATCTCAATCGGCCTACAGTCGACGACGACAATGTGTTTGGCTGCTCGACGTAATTTTGCTCTTGGTACCTTGCACCTTGCCTTCCCTTACTTGCGGTTTTACTCGCATCTACAACCAGCTAAACTTGAAATATGGAACGCCTAGAGATTCTCGACGCTTTTGATCTTGGAACGCATGGCGACCGCCGTGAACAGGAGTACTGGCCCTTGTTGTCTCAGATGTTTCCTTCATATGAGATCTTGTGGCGGCGCTTAATTGTCCCCCTTACGAATCGTGTCGATCTCCGGACGGTGACGAAGCCCGAGGAGTGGATCCGGTTTCGGACCAGGGTCCCGGAGAAATACGAAAAGATGGCAATGGCTCACTACTCGGTGTTTTGTTTTCTCGGTCGAGCCGCGAAGCGAATCTTAGACGAAAGGCCCGCTCTTGAATACCCTGAAGATGTATTGTTCCTTCTGGACTCCGTCGGCGATAACTTCAAAGCCTTCCTTTTCGCCATGAATGCAATTGGAGCTGACACCGATTCTAGAATCTTCGAGGCCTCCATTTCACAGTTCCCAAAGGGATTCGATCCCTTCGAAGAGATTAGCGACTACCGCGATGTTCTGCTTCACAACGCGGTTATCGGCCGTGGAATTGATGCAGAGAGGACCTATATCCCAAAGTGGAATCGTGTGAAGTCAGCCTCCCCTCTACATCGATCTAAATCATCATGGCGCGTCGCCGAGCAGCTCACCCCCGGGGACCTGGTCAGCACCGTCGATCTCTTCGAACGCCTCTTCCGGGAGGTTTGTGCAACCCTTGAAGCCCATTGGAAAACCGCCATTGCAGCAGTGAGCAGAAAGCCTTTTGAACACAAGTTTGTAGGCACTACGGGTCTCATGGAACATCTTCCGCCAATGATTGCGCCATTTCCAGCTGATTTTGTACCCTCCCCGTCCGGCAGTTTTTCTGCCAGTCTGGGAAGCGATGCGACATTCGAAGTCGGGCCATGCCGTAGCGACGCCTACAGCTATGACTTGCTTCGGATTCGCAAAAAGGGGTAGTTTGTCTTGTTTCGACTCCGCTGCCGGATTGCCCCCCAGATACGGCGTTCTGGTCCATGATCGCCCGGCTGAGTGCATCATCTCCCCCAAGGCGACTAGTGGGGCGGGTCGCCCGAAAAATAGATAGTTTCTGGATGCCCCGTAAACCGGGAGTTGAGCGGAATCACCAAATCGGTCACTTCGACGATGTGCCGAGGTTTCGTCCAAGTGTGAGTCCCGAGCAGGCCGGTGGAGTGAATCCCCTCTCAAGCCGAAGATCCGAACAAGCCACGCCGCAAGCGCAAACGTCTCGCAGTCGACATCGGTGATTTAGAGTCGCGAAGAACGAGCCAACGGGCACGGCTGACTCATCATGATAGTATTCCCTACTCGGATCAAAGTTTTCTACAGGTAGCCGATCCCGTTCAAATAGGTATTTTGGGGATGGTCTCCTTCCAGCTACTCGAACCGGCTGGCAAGCGGGTAAGGTTTTATGCCAGCATATCTACGGCGAACAATTGACGAGTTCATTCGCGAAGAGCCAATTGCCATAATTGGAATTCTTCAGCAGGCGTACGCATCTGACGGGTTCGTGTCGCAGTATACTCGGCAAACGCAGGCGTGGGACGAGATCGTCCCAGAGTTTCAGCGCGTTTTCGCGGAGCTCCTGGAGAGTCGTCCCGAAGCTAAAGACTGGACAATCCTCCTTGAATACCCGTTATACAGGCTCCGCCGACGGATAGATGCCGTTGTCCTTGCTGTCGGATTGATTTTAGTTGTGGAGTGCAAGGTTGGCGCCGACATTTTCACGGCTGCGGACCGACGCCAGGTCGAGGAGTATGCTCTGGACTTGCGTGATTTTCATGCGCAGAGTTCCAACCGTCAAATCGTTCCGGTGTTGTGGTGTACCGATGCTGAGTCGTCTTTGCGGGCTGCAAGCTTAGCGTTAACGCCGACGGCGGGTGTGCACGCCGTCATAGATGTTGGAGGCAAGGGCCTTGCACCATTCTTCGCGGCCCTCCCCCCTCCACAGCGAACGCGGCCCACAGCGGCGAAAACTGGGATCGATCAACTTACCGCCCGGTTCCGAACATCATTGATGCTGCCACTTCCATTTTCGCCGGCCATGACGTTAGGAGTATAGCTAACGCAGACGCCGACAACCTTCAATCAGCAGCCGCTCGACTTGTAGCGCTGATTGAACAAGCGCGTAAGCAGCAAAAGCGATTCTTGCTGGTCTTGACGGGCGTACCGGGCTCGGGCAAGACTCTCGCAGGGCTCCATGTTGTTCATAGCGCCATAGCGACTCGCGTCGAGCGATATGGTGATATCGTCTATCTCTCTGGCAACACGCCCCTGGTCGTCGTGCTTCGCGAGGCTCTGGCGCGAGATGAGTATATGAGGTGTAATCGCGCTGGGGAACAGAGAATGGCGCTTGGGGTTATCCGTCGAGAAGTGCGCGCTCGAATCCAACACATCAATGACTTTCTCCAGGATGGTTTTCGTGGCTCTCCTGAGGCGCCGCCTCATGAGCATGTCATCGTTTTTGACGAGGCGCAGCGCGCATGGGATGAGAAGCAGGGCATCAAGGAGTTCAAGCGGACTGCGTCGGAACCAGCGCTCGTTCTCGAATTGATGTCCCGACATCCTGATTGGTGTGCCTGCGTCTGCCTAGTTGGCGGCGGGCAGGAAATAAATTCCGGTGAAGATGGCGTTTTCGGCTGGGGCGAAGCACTTCGGAAAATGGACCAGATCGAGCAGGCGAAATGGACTGTTTTCGCTCCTCCTGATGTTTTTGAACGGGGGGCCCTCTACTGGGACCCTCACGCTGGGCGACCAGCCCCCCAATCTTGCGGCGCGTGTCGAGCCGGAGCTTCAGCTGAATGTGCCACGGAGGAGTTACCGTTCGCCAAGCGTCAGTCGGTGGGTTGATTGCGTGCTCGCTGGCGACGAGACAACTGCGCGAACCACAGCAAAAGATTTGCAGGAGTATCCAATCACCATTGCACGTTCGTTCACGAATGCGAAGTCGTGGCTAGAGGAGATTGGACGCGGCCAGCGACGCTACGGCCTTGTGGCAAGTTCTGGGGCTAGGCGCCTTCGCGCAGATGGGTTAGGCGTCAACCTCAACGCCACCGCTGGCATGGAGATCGCTCACTGGTACCTCAACCCTCGCGGAGACATTCGGTCGTCGTTCGCCTTAGAAGTGGCGGCAAATGAGTATACCTGCCAGGGACTGGAATTGGACTTCGCCTGCGTTTGCTGGGGAGGAGACCTTCTGTGGAACGAAGTGACGCGCTGCTGGACTTATTCAAGGCTCTTGGGCACATCGTGGCAAAGAGTTAAGAACCAGAAATCCCGGCGATTTCTGGCCAACTCTTATCGGGTGTTGCTTACTAGGGCGAGGGAGGGTTTGATCCTTTGGATACCGACGGGGGATGACACGGATCCTACCCGTTGCCCTGGCCCGCTTGATGCCACTGCGGCGTTCCTAGAGCGTTGTGGCGCGGCGACAATCGCGGTTGGTAAGAAGCATTGGCTGGCGTAACTGTATCTTTCGCGGGAGCCGGGTGGCTTTGGGAATCCCGCGCCTCAACTGGAAGTGTCAGGCCCTCGTCGTTGAAGTGAGCCGGGCTATTGTGTCCGGTTGGTCGGCTATCCGGAAGCTGGCCGGAAACGGCGTTGTAGGAAACGTGGTCCATGCCGCGGGGCGAATTGTCGGCCACTCGTACAAAGGAGGCTCAATCCGCGACTAATCATGCAAACGGTCCAGAAACAGCGTTAGGAGAAGTGTGGATTCTGATTCCACCCTGTTGGTCGTTCACCCGCAAACTTAAGCTGGGCGGATTAGTCCCGATATGTCGTTAGCCTTCATCGGGAGCACCTCGGCGGAAACGGCCGACTAAGCACTAAAAGCGCAGGCCGAGGTGCTTTCGATAAGGAGACTAGAAGGAAGCCGCTGGCGGGGCAGACGAGTATGGAGCTTCAAACGTGATTTGGTACTGCCGGCGGGGTGACAAAGGACGCTAGGTACGACGGAGCGCAGCGGTTATTGTTGCCAGTTACGAAAATGTGAGTGAGTCGCTGCTTATGGGGCAGTGAGAAGGCTAGGCTGCGAACGTGAATGCCTCGGTCGAGACACACGAATGCCATCGCGCCATGAGGCACGTGAAAAAGAAGACCCGTGGTGATGTCTTTGATCATGAAATCTATGAAGTATCCAAGATGACCTTGCGGAATGCCAAATCAAAGGGAGTCAGCTTGCTGAGGATCTGCATGAACCCACCGCAGCGAGGGCATTTCCATGTGGCAGTGGCTGGTGATGTTGCCGAGGGCGTCTCCGTGGGCGGTGGCTCGATAGCAACCAGTCGGCGGATGAGCGTGAGACTCTGGGAACGGAGCCGATTGGCGAGAAAGCCGAATTGGCGAATGCGCACGAAACCACGGGGCAGCACGTGTTGCACGTAGCGGCGCAGGAACTCAGATGCGTGCAACGTCATCAAGCGCTGCTTATTGCCGCGCGCGTAATCTTTCCAGCGAAACGTGACTTTCTCTCCGTCGAAGGCCGTTAAGCGGTGGTTGCTAATGGCAACGCGGTGAGTGTAACGGCCGAGGTAACGCAAAACAGGGGTAGGGCCGGCGAGTGCATGCTTGGCGTAGACGACCCACTCCTTACGGTGCAGCGTTTGCAGGAAAGCGGCGAAGGCTTTAGGTTCTTGCAAAAACTTTGTGACGCCGCCGAAGTCCAACTTCTTTCTGCGATAAGCGCGCTTTAAGCCATCGACGAACTTGCCGCGGAAGACTGGCTTCAGCACTTCCAACGGCAAAAGAAAGTTGTATTTCGGATGCAGCCATTGCGTGTGATCAGACGACAGACCACCAGCAGGAACAAGGCAGTGCAGATGTGGATGAAGGAGCAGATTCTGTCCCCATGTGTGCAAGATAGCGAGGAACCCGATCTCGGCACCCAAGTGTTTCGGGTCGGCCGCCACCTCTAACAGAGTCTCGGCTGCCGCTCGAAATAGTAGGTTGTACAACACCGCCGGATTGCGCTGGCAAAGCCGGTTCAACTCATGCGGCAGTGTGAACACCACATGAAAATAGGACAAGCCGAGCAGTTCCCGTTCGCGGAGAGTGAGCCAGCGTTGACGCGCTTCAGCCTGACACTTTGGGCAATGGCGATTCCGACACGTAATGGTGTGCGCACCATTACGTGTCTTATGGGGAGTTTCTCCTAATGGGGAGTTGAACGTAGAAAGGCGCGCCGCCACGTGACAGCACGCCGTCGCCACTCTCCATTAAGACTTGGTTTTCAGAAGGGCAAGCAGCTTGTCGGGAGGGCGAAACTTGCCTTTGCGTAAGCTCGGCGGAACCACAGCCTCGATGGCCTCGAGCTTTTCAGAAGGGTCCGCCCGAACGTAGACTTCCGTGGTGGTCAGATTGCTGTGTCCCAACCACAGGGAGACTTTGCGGATGTCGCGGGTTGCTTGAAGTATTACCATTGCGCAGGTGTGACGAAGCACATGCGGTGAAACTCTCTTGCCGCGCAGTGTTGAACAACTTCGACTCGCCATCGTAATATGACGTCGTAGAATGTAGGCGATTCCCCATCGGCTAAAGGGCTCGCCCCGGGCATTCACAAAAAGTTCGGGTGATGCAACCGAACCGCGAATCGCCAGCCAGGCACGGAGTGCCGCCGCTGTTGTCTTCCAGAGCGGCAAGGCGCGTTCGCGGCGGCCCTTGCCACGAACACGAATGCTTGTCGACTGGGATGCAACATCGTCGGTCCGTAAACCCGTCAGTTCAGAGACGCGTAAGCCCGCGCAAACCGAGAGATGTAGCATGGCGCGATCGCGGATTCCGATCCGTGTTGAGGGATCGGGAGCGTCGAGCAAAGCCTGCATTTCCTTTTGAACGAGATGCCCGACCAAACGAGTATCCGTTTTCTTGAATGGAATCGCTAGAACTCGACGAACCTGCTCGACGGAGCCGGGGTCACGGTGCTGGAGGAAACGAAAGAACGACCGAATCGCAGCCAACCGGATGTTTCGCGTCTCCGCTGAGTTGTGTCGCGTTTTCTCCAGATGTTCCAGGAATGCACCTATCAAGGCAGCATCCAACTGCTCCAGCATCAGAGCCGACGGTGCAGTCTTGAGCTTCTTAGCAGCGAATTCGAATAGAGACTGGAAGCTGTAAGCGTAGGAGTCACAAGTGTGTTGGCTGGCACCACGGTGACGGACGAGATACTGCCGCAAGAATGCTTCAATGTGCGGTGCGAGGGAGGTCATAAGCATTCTCCTTGTACAAAGTTCTCAGACGCTGCAGCGACATCGCGCAAGAGTTCGGGCGTGGATTCTAAGTACCAATAGGTGGCATTAATATTCACGTGGCCCATATAGGTAGCTAAAGCCAACATATGTTGACCGACTCTTTGGCGACCCGGCGGAGACGACTCTAGCGCCCGAACAGCAAATGTGTGTCTAATGTCGTGAATCCGTGGCCATCGGTTACCGATGGGCTTGACGCCGGTCGATCGCAACAGGGTGCGGTACACGTCGCGAACCTTCCAGTACACGAGCGGTTGTCCTTCGCAGGAAACGAAGAGGTGCTCACCGGCGCGTTTCTTGGTTTGGCGCAGCTCAAGGTATTGGCCAAGCCCCGCCACTGCCGTGTCATGTAACGGCAACAGGCGAGTTTTCTGAAACTTTGTTTTCCGGATCAGCAAGCCGTTGGGCGTAATATCAGCGACCAGGAGATGGAGCGCCTCCGAGATTCGCATTCCAGTTGCCACCAACAGACTGATCAGCGCAGCGTATGTTTTGGGGGTTAGCGAATCCGACAATGGAAGTCTCTCGGCAGCGAGAACCAGGCCGTTGATCTCGCCATTGGAATAGATGTAAGGAACCCGTCGTGTTTTCCGATAACCGAAGTGGTTCGTTGGCAACGATTCGTGGCGAGGATCTTCTATTCGCAGGTAATCGGCAAAGCGGCAAACAGTTTGATAGCGGGTATGGCGTTGTGCGACTGACCTCGCTTGACTGGCCCACTCGATGGACGCGTCTACGCGGATTAGCCTTTGCTTTCGTTCTTTGGCAAAGCCTGCAAAACTGCGCAGTAGGTACTCCGTGTTGCTGAGCGTAAAGCCCACCGCTCGTCGCACGGCAAGATACGTTTCGACGGCAGCGATCATCGATTCACTCCTGGCCAAGGCCGAGCGACCTGTTTAAGGAGAGCCACATCTGCCTTGGCATAATAAGCGGTCATGTCGATGCTACGGTGACGGAGAACCAAACCGGCCTGATCCAATGGCACTCCGTTCCTTAGCATCTCGGTGGCCGCCGTATGACGGAGCAGGTGCGCACCCTTGGCCACCGTTTTGATGCCAGCACGTTTAAGCGAATGTTTCACAACAGACGAAATCCCATCGCCCGAGATGAAGGGCTTATAAGGAGCAATGCAGCGGACAAACACATGATCGCTATCAACGTTTGAGGGTCGGCGTTCCAGATAGCGAAGCAATGCATCGCCGACATCTTGCGGCAGTGGCAACCGGACTTGGTATCGCCCTTTACCCATGACCTGAAGCGTGCCATTAATCCAATCGATGTCCTTTAAGCGAAGACCCGCTAAATCGCCGGATCTTAAGCCCAATCGGGCTAACATCAACAAGATGGCCCGGTCGCGGAGCCCTCCTCGATTGGCAAAGTTACACGCTGCGATCAGTCGATCTACCTCTTCTGCTGACAAACAGCGCGGCAATCTGGCGAGTCGCCAATGTGCGACGGCGGGAATCGCGCATGTGAGGTCGCAGCGGGATTCACCGCGGAAATCGAGGTAGCGGAGAAACGTTCGAAGAGAAGTCGTAAGTCTCTGCGTAGTCGGAACCCCGCATTGGCGGGCCCGCAGTAGAAAATAGTCGCGCACCGCGGGCGCAGTCCATCTACCGACATCTTCACCCAGTGCCTGAAGCAATTCTGTGGCGCCGCGAACATACTGTCGAAGAGTGGGCGCCTTTACTCCACGATGTGTTTGGAACCAGTCGCGAAAGGCAATCACAAGCTCTGGACTTTCGGTCGCATTCTGAGGTTGATCGCTTGGGCAGATTCCACAATCGACAAGATACCTACGAAAAAGCTTCACTCCAAAGCGCGAATGGTAGCTAATCTTCCCGCGCTTGAAATGAGGACATCGGCAACGCCGAAGATGGCGACAGAAGGAATCAAGAGTGTTCTGGTCTATATTCGCGAGAACACCTCCCTGTCGTTGAATGAAGCAGCCAAGATGCGCTGCGGCTCGAATATATCGAACTGCACTGGCTTGGGCGTATTGATCGCGTTGCAAGACACCGGCAAACCCGTCGACATATGATCCACTGATTCCGCCGCGCAAACGCCGAAGCGTCTTGGGTGCGCAGAAGTACTTCTCTAGCATGAGTTCTCCTCGTTGAGCATTGGCCATTGATGGCCGCATCAACGTAGCACTCCACCCCCGGCCAGTTTATGGTGAGTGCTCTGAGACCAAAACTATGCGAGAGCTCAGCAGTCGCACCTTTCTTCCGTTCAACTCCCCATTAGGACAAACTCCCCATAAGACACGAGTTAAAGGAGATGGCCGAATGACCGCAGCCGGAACAATGATCGACGTGGCCGCCTAAGGCTGCGGTGCGGCAACGCTTGATTGCCCGCAGCACCTTCAGTTGTTGAAAACTGAGCCAAGCGCGATTGTGTTCGGTAAAACGGTCACCGTGTTTGCGAAGAATGTCGGCCACCTCTACGGTGGGCCGGGTCATTCGGGTTTACGTAACTTTCGCGAGCGATGCAAATGCTCTGGACCGGAGACCGGAATCTTCTCCAGCGGATTCGTTGCCGCTTGCAAGCGCTGGGTGGAGACATGCAAATAGCGGACAGTTGCTTCGATGTCTTTATGCCCCATCAAAACTTGGATCGTCCGCAGGTCTGCCCCTGCCTCCAACAGATGCGTGGCGAAGCAATGCCTCAGAGTGTGCGGCGTGACATGCTTTTCGATGCCAGCTTTTCGCGTTGCTTCTTGAACCGCCGACCAAATCACTTTAGGGGTGATCGGCTTATCCGCGCGCCAATTATTTACCGTGCCGGGGAACAGGTAAGTCTTCGGCCGCATCCAGCGCCAATACTCACGCAAGGTCGTCAGTAACTTCTGATTGAGAGGGATCTCGCGGTCCACGCCACCTTTGCCGCGCTCCACTCGAATCACCATGCGTCCGCTGTCGATATCCGCTACCTTCAGGCGGCACAGTTCACTGCGCCGCAACCCAGCGGAGTACATCGTCAGCAGCATGGCGTAGTGAAACAGATTACTAGCGCCGTCAATCACCTTCGATACCTCTTCAAGAGTGAGAATCGTCGGCAACCGGCGTTTGTGCTTGGGAGCCCTTGGATACGGCAGATCCTGTTTCATATTCGGCCGCTTGAGGGTCTTGACGTATAAGAAGCGCAGCGCCGCCACATGGCCCACCACCGTATCGACTCCCAGCTTCCGCTCCTCCAATAAATACACCTGATAGCGCCGAATATCGTCTGGGCCAAGATGGTCGAGGCGTTTATTCACGTACCGCCTAAAATCCTCGACGATCTGCAAATAAGAGCGGATGGTTGTTTCCGCGTAGTTGCGACGCACGAGTTCCTCGCGCATTCGCTGAATAAGTGTTGTCACAGAGAACTCCTTTCTCTGTGAGCGACTTTATCCGACCGGCGATCTTTTCCCTATGCGATCACGCCGCAGGCGTCCGCCGCGCCAGCGGCTTCGTTCTAGTCG
>Ga0302319_10014678_pt1 | contig 14569 bp, 6 predicted proteins | sample Bog_T0_2_FD_203319 | JGI IMG/M metagenome (GOLD analysis project Ga0302319, IMG submission 203319) | Peat permafrost microbial communities from Stordalen Mire near Abisko, Sweden - Bog_T0_2 | ecosystem: Environmental > Terrestrial > Soil > Wetlands > Peat | place: Sweden: Abisko, Stordalen Mire... | reverse complement strand
CTAAACTGTCCGGCAGTGCCGTCAAGAAGGCGCGAAGCAGGATGGTTGGTTCCTCAACTTTTCGTCTATGCAATGATAAAGGCAGCGTCACCTCCCCGCGCGCTGTTCCTAAACGCGAGGGCTTGGCGGTGGCGAAAAAGTCAAGGTGGAGCGCAGAGGGCATAGGCGAGCAATACCTTGAGTTTTTCGCCGCCGCCATATAATTGCCCGCAGCAACAGCGCGCGACTCGATTTTCTGTTTGGAACACCGACTGTGCCAAACTAAATTTATTGCCGATTCACGTTTACCATTTTGAGGGTGTCTGCGATCTGGCCGCTTCCCATTACCACCCGGCTGAAAGTCACTTTAGCTGTTAAGTTCGTGGTTGTGAATGGCTGGCTGCTGGTGATGACAAAACTGATAGTCGTCTCGCCCTTCGGCTCAAGGCCAACTTTGTTTCGCCCGATGACCACTTCGTTGATTGGGCCGACCATCTTACCTTGCTCGCCCAGTATGGAACATACGGCCCGCGCTGACTGCACCTCGTTGGCAAACCCAGTGTTAGCATTCGGAAATTAAAATGTTGTGAAACCCCGGATTTATCCGGCAAACAAGCCTTGATGCCTTGGAAAGGCATGATTTTTAAGGAATTACTTTTGGACTGGTCGCAAAACCGGTGCCGGCATCATGGGAAGTGCGCCGGCTTGTTGCGCGGAAACGGTGGTCGCGCCGGATTGCACAAGGGCGGGCTTCTTTACCAGAAGGGGAATGCCTCCTTGTGCAAGAGCAGCACCGGCGGGCTTTACTGTTAAGGTCGGCGGCGGGGTCAGTTTTGTCAGATCAGTTTTCAGTGGAACATGATTGGTTGTGATCAATCCCTGTCCAAAAGCGGTTTTGAAACCGAGGAGTATCGCAACTCCCATCCACAAAATTTGTTTTGAGATTTTCATAACGCAATTTTGATTGTGGTTTGCAAGTGGTTCAATTCTTCTTTACCTGTTCGATGAATACATCCTTGGCTGGATCGGCCACTTGGCCTCCAGCCAAAATCACACGGCTGAACGAAACCTTCGCCGTCAAGTTTGTGGTCGTGAACGGCTGTGGACTGGTGATGACAAAGTTGAACGTCGCGCCATGCTTCGGCTCCAACGCCGGGCGAGCCTTGGTGCCGCCAATCACCCACTTGCTTGACTGCCCAATCATCTTGCCTTGGTCATCCAAAAGAAAGCAGATGGCGCGGGCAGATTCCACGGTTTCGGCAAGGTTGTTTGTCATTACCAATGGCACAACGGCCTTCTGGCCGGTAAGTTTTGGCGACAACACGGTGACAGCAAGCTGGGCTTGTGCCGTCAGCACGCCCATAAAAAGCCACGCAAGAATTTTCATTGGCATCATGCGTGCTTTAGTTGGAGTGTCGAGTTCAATTATTTTTTCGCTTTTAGTTTGGATAAAAATTCTGAAAAAGAAGGAGCCACAGCGTAAAGATCTCCATCTCTCCATATTCCATTCCCCCACGACGGGCGATGGTCGAAAAAATATACCGGCGCATCTGTTGTCTTCGTATTGATACAGATCAAGTCGTTGCCATCCGTGCAGGCTATTTCTAATATGCCATCAGGAAAATGAACGATACGGTTTTTGATTTGCCAGTTGAGATCACTTGTCTTAACTGGTGTGCCAAGCCCATAAAATACTTGGATGCCACCTATTGGGTCGGCAAATCCAGTAATTGGAAAAACACATTGGATGGGACGCCCACCATTATGTTTAAGCAGAAAGTCCCGATAGCAAGCTGGCAAATTAAATCCCAATGTTCGTTGAAACTCTTCTATTGCCGCTAGGTCGGTTGCCGGATTAGAACTTTTGAATTCGATTGGCATATTATGGTTGGGGATAAAGTGAAAATCCACCTGTATGACCAGTTGCCATGTGAATATCACTTGGCACTAGCTGCATTGTCGTTCCATCTTCAACATGATGCCAGGTAAAACCTTCTGGAGTTGAATCAAGTCCTGCGGCTGCATTTGCAGCATCGAAGTCACCAAGCCTCGTCCCTGTATAGTCTATCTGAACCGTCTTGGTTGCAACACCAGAGAAATCAGGAAATCCATTTGAATTAAAGGGAATACCTGTTACTGGATGGTTTTGCCCAGCAAGGTCAGAATTTCTAATCGTTGTTGTAGTCGGCCCGACTTGTTGTTGTTGCTCTAGCTGACTAACCCAGCCATCATCTACGGCAACCGATGCTGGCGCAGTCGTTGCCGGAGCCGTCGCCCAATTGAAAACACCCACGCCGCCCGCCGCGACTCCCGCCGTGCTGGCCACGCCGCTGCTGATTTCAGTTCCCCGCTGATACCAGTCGCCTACCGGTTGGCCCGTTACTAAATTCATGTTGGCGATACCTGAATAGATCCCGCCCACATTCCAACTGGTGGCCGCATAACTGCTAGCTGCCAAAATTCCGCTATCATTATAGACGGTGCTAACGTTGTTGCCATAACTGGCAAGGCCGTTGACATATGTGGACGGCGCGCTCATGCCTGCCAGTTCGTTCACCAACGACCCGGCAGCACCCGTAAAGTAGCCACCGCCTGCGCTGCTGTTATTATAGTCATTTAGATAGCCGCCTATGCCCCGCAGTGCCGCACCTGCGACGCCGCCGTTGTCCACAAAGTTGTAAAGGTCTTTTGATACCCGTCCATCCGCGTCAAACCTCATGATTGGCTCGCCTCCAGCGAAGCTCAAATAATTCGGGTCGCGTTCGTTCCAAACCGAGTCATAGGACAACCACATGCCGCTTACCGGATCATAAAGCCGCTTTCCAATATTGTAATAACCTGTGATGTCCGGCCAGTGTCCGCGCCATGCGGATGAAAGTGTGATGTCCGCGCCATGACCGAGCGGCACAGGACGATAAGCGGGCACCGCGCCATAGCCGGTCGGACGCGCCGGATTCCATGCCACTGCACCATTGGTCACTTCCGCCAAAATATTTCCGCGAAAATCGCTGATGAGCGGATAGAACAGATTCAGATATGGCGACACGCCATCAAGTCCGCCCGTGCCGTTCGCTCCACCGTATTTGCCATTTAAGTCGGGGCCATAGAGTTTCCATTCCGTCTGGTTTCCATAAGTAACCCCCAATTCGAGAAACTCCACCTGTGGATCATAAAACTGCTGGATGCCCACATAACCAACTGGAAACGCGATATAAGCTATACCGTTGGTCATGGTGTAATACTGCGTGATTAACCGGCGGTCCAGTCCGTCGTAATCCGCCATCCAAACATAACCATTTTGCTGGCTGTCATATTCGGTAAGCTGCCGCACCCGGTCTTTGGCGTCAAAATACAGTAATTGGGTGAGATTGGTGGAACCATCAGGTTTGCGCCAGATTCGTTTCACGACGCTTCCGTTGTTATTATTAAAGATGGAAGCGGTCTGGCCGGACAGATTGTTGGTGAAAGAATTGGTCGCCCAAGCGGTGTAAAATCCGCTGGGATGCAGAGCGGCCACCATCAACTGGTGCGTGCCGGGCGTCAGTTCCATTTCCGTGCGCCATTGAAACGGATACGAGGAGTCGCTGGAATTGTTTGTGGTTACTGCTATCGGCTGGCCGTCCAGTAACGCGGTCAGCGTGGCCTGGCCATTCAACCGCCCATAAGCCGGATAGCTGATGCACGAGTTGGTTTCGGTGCTGACGCGGGCAAGCGGGCTTACGCCACCATTCCAATTTGCGGTAGTTAAGCCTGGCAAACCCATTTGCGTGAGCACGCCCGGCCCGGCGGCAACGCCCTGGTCGTAGGTGAAGCCATTGGTCCAGGCGGTGGTGCCGTTGAGATTCAATTTCTCATAATTTAGTCGGCGGCTTAAACTCGCATAGCCGTAAATGCGGGAGTCGGTGAAATCAGGGCGATAGAGCGTGTGGGAATACAGCGTCCCGTCGCCATACCAGCCAAGTGTTTCGGTCAACTGCGTCACGCCACTGATGGCGGTGGTGATGGTAAAGGGCCGCCCCTCGCCATCGCGTGAATTGATGGTGGTGGTGCGGGGACCAACGACACGACTGGTCAATAACCCGGCAGTATCATAATTATAGCCGCCACTGCCGGTCGGGTTGCTGGCGTAGCTCAATGTGCCATCTGCCCGCGATGCAAAATTATAGATGGCCCCATTGATGCCCAACCCGGTGCGCCGTCCGGCTGAGTCCCAGCTCTGGCTGGCACTGGAGAACGATGCGCCATTCAAAGTGACTATTTCGGAACTCATCTGTCCGTAAGCATCAAACGTGCGCGACACGACCTTGGGGTCCGGGCCGGTGCCGTTGCCGGTGTTTTGTTCGACGATGTTGGTCACAAACCCGCGCGGATCATAACTCCAGAACGTGTCCGTGTGATTGTAATACGGGTCGGTGCGGGTAACGGAAGATTGACGCAGCCAGTCATCATAGCTGTAAGTGCTGACCACACCGCGTTCGTTCGTAGTGATGTCGAGCAATCCGGCAAATGGATTTCCGCTGGAATAATATGTGTAGGTATTGGTGCGGGTGCCGGAACCGTCAGTGCCCACGAGCCAGTCTTGCAGGACTTGACCGGCATTGTTGTAAATGGCATCCCACTGCACGCCGCCCGGAATGGTGCGGTTGGTCAGGTCGCCCAGCGGGTCATACGCATAAGCAGTGACGGCATAATCACGATTCGTCTCGGAAGTCAAACGGTTCAGTCCATCATGGGCGTAACTGGCAAATGTCCACCCGCCGCCCGGCGAGGTGTCATGCTCCTCATAATCGAGGTTGCCGGATAAATCGTAGTCTTTCCAGATGTAATCCAGATTGCCGCTCACCGGATACGAAATGGACAAAACCGTGTGCCCGTCATTGTCGGTGTAAGTGGTGTGGCTGATCGCCGTGGCCCCGGAGCCATCGGTGACGGTCACGCCGTTGTGGTCGGCGGTATAAGCGAAATACTTCTCGCGCACCAAAGCGCCGGTAGCACCATAGATTTGTGTGCTGACGGGACGACCCAAGGCATCAAGCTTGTTGACGGTGGATTCACCGAGAGCATTGATGTTTGTCACCGCACGCCCGGCAGCATCATAGAAGTTGGTGACGGCCTGCTGCACCAGGTTGGTGACGTAGGTGATGTTCGTGCTGCCGGGATTCATGCCGCTCCCGGTGTATTGCGAAACGGTGAGGATGGCCGGGCCGGCAGCAAGCTTGGGCCGGTCAAGGTCGTCGAAACTGGTGGTGAAGACGTTCCCGTTTGCATCCACTTTTTGGATGACATTACCGCGCCGGTCAAGCTGGGTTGACGTAGTTGCCTCTAATACTCCTACCGCCGAATAAAACGCGCGCGTGGTGATGCGGTTGACATCATCATAAGTCGTCAGCCAAAACGCGCCATTACCCTGGATTTCCTGTTCGATGCGGCCATCCAGATAATAACGCCAGGCATTGGTTGAACCATCCGCGTTGAACCGGGATTCCGGCTTGCCGGTAATGGTGTAAAACGTGGTGGTGACTCCACCCAGTGCGTTGGTATAAGACTGCACCTGTCCGCCGGGTTCGTAACTGTAACCTTCCCTGCTCAAAACGGTCACGCCGTCCACGTCAAGATGAGTGGTTTGCACCAAGCGGCAGAGGGTATCCCATGTGTTGGTGGTCTTCGCGCCGCGCGGGTCCACTTTCAACGTGAGGTTTCCGAGCGGATCATATTGATAAAAAGATTGGGCATAGAGGTTGTAACCCGATGGTGCTTGAACACCCGTGCCGCTGCTGTTCGCCTCCGAAAGCCAGTGAATTTCCGTCGTGACACGACCGGCTCCATCATAATCGTAGAAGATGTAATCTTGGGGATTGTAACGCGGGCCGTCTATCCAGTTTAACTCACCATTGTCATTGTAGTAATTGAAACTCCAAGCCAGCGGATTGCCGGACTCGTCGAAATTTTCCTTTTCAATTGGCCGGTCAAGGGCGTCATAGTCCTGGAACACATAAGCACCCAAGGAATCCATCTGGAAGACCGGGTTGCCACGCTCATTATAGAAATAAGTGTTGATGACATTCGGATCACCCGTGCCGGTGTAACGCACCGTCTGTGTGATAAAACCATGCCCGTCATACACCATGTCATTGGTCGCCGCGTCCGTAGAACCATAAGCCCGAATCTGGCGGGTCGTCAGGCCGAATGCCATGTTGGTCTGCGTCGTGTTGCCATTCACTACCACGTTGGTGGCGTCGCCATAGAGCATGAAACTGGTGCTGACCGGAGTTGCACCGGCGTAACGGACAATCTGCTGCGGCATGAAATTGAAGGTCGGGTCATAAACCGTGACAAGACTGTTGCCGGCGGCGTCGGTCATCTGCACCGGCAGGTTGTTCGTGTTATAGACAGCGGTATTGGTGGCCGTCTGCGAAGTGATGCCATTGCCGGTGAGGTCGCCGATGGCGACGGCGTTGGTAACATTGCCGTTCGAGTCATACTGGAATTGAGTCACCAGGCCGCGTTTATCTGTCCGCGTTGCGACGCTGCGCGGATAACCCGGCGCGGTGGCATTGTCCGCATACCACGCTTGTTGAATCGTCTGGCCGAGCGGGTCGGTGACTTTGGTGATGAGACTGTTGGTGTAATCGTAACGGTTCGTGTTGCCATTGCCATCAAGGATGAGCGTGTAACCACTGATGGCATTTGTGTAGGAGTTGGTGATGTTAAAATTGTTGGCGTAGATGAACGTAGCGGTGCGGATGGGATTCAAATCCACCCCGGCGGTGGACAACTGATTGGTGACGCGCCGCTGACCGTCATAGGCGTTGATCAACTCGCGGCCATCCGGCTTGTCTTCCTCGACAATCAAGTGCGTGGAATAATAGGCACTGCCGCCCGTCACGGCCTGCGTCAGATGCTGATACTGATAGGAGCGGGTCGTTGCATCCGGCAACGTCACAGTCACGAGGTCGCCATATTGGTCGTAATCGTAAATCAGACGGCGACCGTCGCCGCTGTAAGCGTCAATGATGTGGCCGTAAATGTCATAATCGAAGCCAAGATAGTTGCCATTGCTGCATTGAATGCGGGTAACTTCCCCAAAATTGGGCTGGGTGGAGTTCGTGCCGTAGGTGAACGTGTAATAATTACCGCGACTATCCGTCCATTTTTGCAAATATGGCCGGGTTTGATTGAGGATGCCGTTGTTAAACGTCATCGTCTGGAAGGTGCGAACACTGCCGTCGGCCCCGTAGAGGGTATAATTGTTCGTCGAGCCGCTTGTTGTTTCCACGAGGCGGTCGCGCAAACGATTGACCAAACCACCCGCGCCAGCAGTGGTGTTGTTGTTCAATTGCGGATTGGCGGCGAGGTTCGGCAGCCACACATTGACATTGGTGGAAGTTTGCACATAGGCCAGCACCGCGCCATCCATGTCAGCGGCATAGATGTTCGTGCCGCCGGGGCTTACCGCCAGATAGGGCATGATGCTGAATTTCCAGCCGGGGCCGAACTGGTTGTCGGCCAGATTCTGGCTGGAATAATTGCGGCGCAGCGCCAGCGGGATCGGGCCGGGCAACTGCAAATCGGTTTCATCAACGTAAAACTCGCCGGTAAGCGGACGCACCGGGTCCATGATTTTGTCAAACAAGCTGGAACCGCCGTTGTTGGGATCGCCCACATTGCCATTCTGCGCATTGGCTTGAAACGCCGCCGCATAATTCTGGTTTTGCGTTCCGGTGGCGGGCAGATTATACAGCGTGTTCACGCTGCTGTTCCAAGTCGAATCGTAATAGCTGATCGAGAACGTGTTGTTCAAAATCGCATTGTCAGTGCTTTGATAATTGAAATCCGGCGACGTGATGGGCGCAAAGGTTGTTCCACTGGCCGGCTGGCTCATCGTCAGGGTAAAACCATTGTCGTTGTTATTGTTCAAATTGAAATTCAACGTGTTTCCGGGTGTCACGGAAAGCAGTTGGAAGGGCTGGCCGAAAGCACCGTTCAAGCTCTGCGGTGAAATCAAGGCCGACCATTGATCCCAGCCCAGCACCAGAGCGGCCATGCCTTTGTAGGCCGAATTGGTCATCGGCCCCGGCGTGATGTAAGCCGTGGTATAACCATAGGTGGATGCTTCCGAAAAACCGGCCACAACCGCAGACCACACCTGCGAATCCCAACTGGCCAGTTGCTGACCCTGATAAACCGTCGTGGCCTGGGCGTTGATGTTATTGATGTTCAGCGCGACAATGCCCGCGCCACTGCTTTGCGCCAGTTGCAACAGCCGGACGGTCGAAACTGCGTTGGTCTGCTGATAATAGGTGTTTATCACCTGATGCTCCTCCGCTGAACGGTCAACTACGGAAAGCAGGTTGTAATTTTGCTGCGCCATTTGATATGCCTGGCCTGAATTGGGCTTCACGGTCTCATTGCCGGTGAAGGCAACTTCGTTGAAAAACATGTCCACATTGGGCAGGACCGGATAGACCGTGTTGTTGGTCAGGTTGCCTGAACCATCGCGCGCGGGGCTGATTTTGGACAAACCGGCGGCAAACGTGGAAAGGACATCCATCTTGTTCAAATTCTGGTTCACCTGGTCGAACTCGCTGACCTTTTCATAGTAGGACATGCCCGCCAGATACATGGTCGCCCCTTCATACACGTCGGGTGAAACACTGTTGGTCAGGGAAGGATTGGCGCGCAAGGCGTTTTCCATCTGCCACAAGTCCGTCGCGTGGACGTTCAGCATGTCGCGGGTCACGCGCCCATAATCAAAGCAGATGGCGGCTTGGTCGCCTTTGCGCAGGGGGCGTTCTATAATAACCTGATCGGCGGCGTATAACCCCAGGAAGGTCGCAAACGGATCAACGGCATAGGCCGCTGAAAGCGCGCGGTGGCGATAATACTTGAATCGGATGTTCAACTGGTCGTCATACTGGTCAAACGTCAGGGAAAGCACTTCTTTTGATGTCAGATTGCTGTCATTGGTAAAAGAAAACTGGCTGGTGATATTGGTTCGGAATGGCAACAGGGTCAGATTCAACTGCACATGATTGGAACTTGTGGCGGTTTGATACAGGTAAAACTCGCGGTTGTGCAAATCCACCAGCCGCATGTCACCCGTTTTGATGTCCTTGGTCGGGTCGGTCACGCTGTAAATTTCAACGCTCACCGTGTCGAAAATGTTCGTCAGCGTGGGACTGATGTTGGTGATGGCGCTGGACGTAAGGCTTTCCAGCGGCGTGCTGACGTTCGTCACCCAGGTCGGTGTCGGGAAGTCCTGCCAGCGCGCATAGTAATGCTGCCGGTTATACACATTCACGCCGATGTCATCCACGGAAACGCCGGGATGATTTTGCAAAAGGGTTTGTTGCAGGAATTTCGGGAAGATGACGCGCGGCGTATTATCTCCCGCCACTGCCAGAGACAGCAAATTGGTGTTGCCGTAGATGTAGTCCTTCACCCAGCCGTAGGCATTGCTGTAATTGGTGGGCATTTCATCATACAAATTCAGTCCTTCGACGATTTCATAATCTTTCATCCACGGAAAAATATGCACCCAATTGGTGCCGATGTAGGCTGCAACCCACGGATAATTCACCGTGATCATCGTGTTGGTGGTGTAAAGATTGCCAGCCTGGCTGTATCCGCCATGCACTTGAAACTTGAGCATCCGGCTCAAGCGTGCGTCCAGAATTTGCAAGCCGCCGCGCGGTGGAAATTCATAGACGGCGGGAACGCCCGCCTGACGCAGCAAATAAACCAGCAAAGCGCACTGGTCTATGGGCGAGCCTTGCTTCTCCATGAAGGTTCCCAAGGCTCCACGGGTCACGCCGGTCGGATTGACGGCTTGCTCGGCGACATTTCCGTTGTCGCTGAAATCCATCGGGTCGGTGAGATCAATGCTGTTCATTACATAATTGGCCAAGGCAATCGGGTCATTGCCCATGCTGGCCACAAAATTATCCAGCAACGGATGCCGCCGCAATTCGGGGCTGTCGTCCAGATTGGTCGCGGCGGACGGTGTGAAACTCACCACATTGGTTACGGGGGGCGTATTGGTCAGCATTTCGGCCAGCGTCTTGCCGGCATAAAACGGCGGCAACGGGCTGCCGTCAAATTGCGGCTGGTCAAGGAAGGTCGAACGCCATTGGGGGCGCTGTTCAAATTCAAGCGTGTAAAGCATGGACGGTGCATAGCTCCCGCCGGAGGTTTGCGCTGTTGGAGCGCCTACGCTGCTGAACCAGCCATAGGTTTCGACCACATAATAATAATTGGTGGCTTGCGCCGTGGCCTGATGGGTCAGCACATACGCCCCGCGCGTTGAAGATGTGCCCGAAATCGTCCCCCAATTTAGGTTGGGCGAGTCAGACAATATGGTTGTCAGCCCAAAGGTGTTGGTTGTGCCGGTAGTGCCATTGCCGAGATAATTGGTGCTGGTGACAACTTCAAAGTTATTGCTGGTGTAATTGTTCCAAGAACCCGCATTGGAAATGTTCGGCGGATTAAAACTGATAAAACCGGCAATCGAAAAATCCGCACGGTTATAGACGGTGATGACAAAAGGCGCCGAGACTGGCATCGGGTCGCCCGCATAGACGCCAAAACTGTAATCTTGATTGATATACAAGGGCGTGCCGCCGACGTGCTCGCCAAATGCCACGATGGGATTGTTGAATGGTATTCGATAGGTTGAATTGGTCTGCGACAGCAGATTGGTCGCATTGTAATGATAATAGGTGGCCGCGCTCCATGCGCTGATGCCATACAAACTGTAAGCATTCCCGTTGAGGTTATTATAGGCGGTGCCGGTCTCTCCCTCCAGGGGGATGACCTGCGACCAGAACGTCGGGTCATTGCCGCTGCCGCGCCAGTATCGTCCGACTGGCGACGGCACGGAATTGGTGGTGTCACTTTTTGGCAAAAGCGTGACCACCGCCTGGGAATTTGCGCCCGGAAAGAGGGTGGCGTTGGTGGCCAGAGTCAAGACCACCGTGGCCGCCCCGGTCAAAGTGGGGCTGCTTGTGACGTTGACATTCAGGTTAGTGCTGGTCTGACTTGCCGCAAACGTCACCGACGTTGGCAGGGCCGTGTAATTGACGCCGGATGTCGCCGTGCCAGTAAGGGCGTAATTCACCGTCAAGGCATGATCCAGCCCGCCGCTGCGTGTGAGCGTGAATTCGCCGGACGTGCCACCTTGGTAAGCGTATAGCAGGGGCGCAGTGACACTGATGGTCGCCACATCCGGCAGGATACCGATGGTGGTCGAAGGGCCGTTGGCATCAATCGCATAATAAGCGCTTGGAGTCACGCTGACCGTCATGGTTTTGGTTCCAACCATATTGGTGAAAAGCGTGGCAGTAATGTTGGTTTGAATCCCGTAGGTTCCCGCCGGAATGACAATTGAGCCGGACAATCTGGGAACGTAGTCCACCCCATTGGACGCCGTGCCGCTAACGGTGTAGTTGACTGTCACTGCGGGCGTGTAAATCAAGGCGTTGGTATTGTAGAAGACCAGCCCAACGGGTTGCCCCTGCGTCACCGTGGAAGCGGTGGAATACACGCCAAACCCCGGATAGTCCTGAATGATGGTCAGCGCCATACTGGTGTATCCCGAATAGAATTGATAAATGCTGCTGCTGGTGACTTGCACGTCCAGCACTTTGTTGACGGTTTGGAGCGCATTGTTGGCTGAAATAACGGTGTCCACATAAGCGATGCCGGTTGGAATGGTAATCGTGCCCAACGACGGGGTGTAATCCGTGCCGGCCACGGCGGTGCTGCCGCTTAAACTATAATTGATGGTTCGCGCCGAAACCCCATAGTCGCGGAAAAAGCGAATAACTACGGAATTTTGTCCGCCTGTCCCGCCTTCCACAATGTAGTCGCTGCTATAATAATTGGTGGTGATGGCGACACCAACATGGCTGTTGTCGTCCTGCACCGTCAACGTGGCGCTCGTAAAACCTGTCGTCGGGCTGACACCGGGATTGTTGACCACCGTAAATGTGCCGGTGCGGTCATAATATGGGGTGGTATTCTGCGAAATGGGAATGGTGACCGTGGTTGAATAATAAAAGGCCGGAATGGTGATAGTCTGATACCCCGATTGCCATGCGACCGGCACATCCGAGGCGATGATGGGATATGTCCCCGATCCGGCAAGCTGAATCGTCACCGAAGCTGATGCGCCAAGATTCCAGTCACTGTAGGGGCCGCTGACCGACTGCCGGCTGACGGTGAGGGTGACGCTGCCGCTGCCGCTGTCCGGCGCGCTGTAACTGCTGGAGTCAATGTAAAAGGCGGTGGAAATTCCAGCTTGTGCCGAGCAACCGGCCAGCAGCCAGCAGACCATAGCCGACGTGATGAAAATATGACGTGCGGCGACGCGGGGCGTTTTTAGGGCAAATGTCGGATTCATAAAAGTGGAAAAGTGGCTGTGGTTTTCTGCGTTATTGCAACGCCGCGCCGTTGGTTGGGCTGTCTATCGTCACCGTCAAAATCCCCAAACTTGGATTATTCGGGTTGGCTGCCTCCCAAAGTGGAATGGTATTGGTATCCAAAATCGTCCTAAAAAATGCCGCATCATATCCCTGCATATTGAGCAAGTAATTGGTCTGTCCCGGCGTGCCGGGGGCCGCCCAAGTCCACGGATAATCCGGGCTGGCCAGCACTGGCGTCCACTGTAGATCATACGTCGCCGTGCCAATGTTGTTGGTGATGGCAATGGAAAATTGGTTCGTCCCTAATGGTGTGATGGTCAGAACCGGGACGGTTTGTGACAGGGTGGTCAGGGTCATCGTCACTACGACCAGCAAAAAGCCCGCGACGGTGAACGCGCGGGCCATAATGACGGGGCGGTTTGTTGAAAAACGACTGCCTTCAATGTTCGTGTTCATGATTTTTCGGTTTCCAAAACTGGAATTGTTAAGGGTTTAACAGCGCATTTTCCAAAGACAAGTTAAATTCAAAATTGTTTTCACGATATATGTATCGTTCATTTCAAACATTAGAAAGCGATGTAATATGCCGTGGCAATTTCCAAGAAAGAATGGCGGCGAATCCAGGTCTTCGGTGCCAATGTGCGCCGGGAACGGGTGCGCAAAAAATTGACTCAGGATGAACTGGCCGAGCGGGCCGAAATTGCCACGCGCAACCTTCAAAAAATCGAGGCTGGGGAAATCAACATTCTTGTCACCACCGCGTTTCGGATTCAATTGGCGCTCCGCTGTCCTTGGAAGCGGTTGGCACCTGCTGAATAAGCTTTGCCTTTTCATGCTGCCGCTCCTTCCGCTGCTGGAACGGCATCGGAACTGTTTTGGGGTTTGGTGTGTAAAATGATTCGGGAAATGAAATCCTGAATTTCAAACGGCTTCTCAATAAAATCCGCTGCGCCAATTTCAAAGGCGCGTTGCATATTTTCTATGGTGGGCTGCCCGGACACAAAAATAAAAGGCGTTTCTTTCAAATGGGGGATTTCTTTCAAACGTTGAATAAGCCCAAATCCATCGAGGTAGGGCATCTCGACATCGAGGGTGATTAAATCAAACTTTTCCGTTTGAGCCAATTTCAAGGCTTTCTCAGCGTTCAAAGCTGCTTGTGCATCGCAACCGGCTCGCGTTAGAAGAAACACTATCATCATTGCCACGGCCATTTGGTCGTCCACCACCAGAATTTTCGCTTTGGGGGATGCGGTTTCTGAATCCACGCCACTGCTGGCTGTTGGCTTTCCATCCGCTGCCGCTGCTGAATGCACGATTCGAGTTTTAACAATACATTGTTAAAACGCAACATCTTTTCTTCATGCTTTTAATATGCACCTTGCATGGGTCGCAAACCAAAAGCTCGCCGCGATGCTTACGGGGCATGGCTGTATCATCTCCGCAAGGAGCGGAAATTAACGCAGCAAGAACTAGCCAAGCTTGTGGGCGTGCCGCAGACGACCTTGGGCTATTGGGAACGAACAGGGAAATTATCGGGGCGCGAAATCATCATGCGTCTGGCAAAAACACTTGAAGTATCCGTTCCCAAATTGCTGCGGATTGAAAAACCCCGTCAAGATTAGTTTTGGTGGCGCTGAAACAGCCTAATATGATTCCGCCAGCAAATGCGCCGACTGCACCATGACATTGAATTTTGGCTTCGCGCAGGGAAATGATGCGGCAAATTATTTTGCCGGGTTGTTGGTGGCTTGCGCCTGATTTTCACTGTCCGGCAGCAAGTGCCGAACCTGTTTTTGGGAGACGCTGCTGCGAAAGAAAATACAGCCGTCGGTTTGCCCGTTGACCTGGCGCAGATCGGCGGCGTAAGCGCCTTCGATCACCAGCACAAATCCCGGCGGACTGTTAAAGCTGTCATTTTCTGTCGGCAACACTTTGATGGGAATTTGGGCAACGGCCAGCGTGTGAAACGCCGCCTGATTGAATTGCATGACCTGCGCCATGTCATCAATTTGGATTGCCATTTTACGGTCGTAGCGGGCAGTAAGCTCCAAGCAAATCAGGCAGGCAATGAGAATGGCCGCCCCCATGCTCCAAAATATACTGGTTGTCCAAGCGGTTTTCCAAATCCGCTTTGTCCATTCGGACTTGGCTTCATCGGCGGCATCCTG
>Ga0302319_10014677_pt1 | contig 14569 bp, 5 predicted proteins | sample Bog_T0_2_FD_203319 | JGI IMG/M metagenome (GOLD analysis project Ga0302319, IMG submission 203319) | Peat permafrost microbial communities from Stordalen Mire near Abisko, Sweden - Bog_T0_2 | ecosystem: Environmental > Terrestrial > Soil > Wetlands > Peat | place: Sweden: Abisko, Stordalen Mire... | reverse complement strand
AGAAATGCAAGCGCGGTAACGCGTTCAGTTTACTGTTACTAATGACCTTGCCGGTTTATACATCAAAAGCGCCCGTTGTTCTAAGGCGTTTAATTTACCCCCTTCCCTGGCAGACTTTAGACTTTCCCCGACCACGTCGGGGATCCCCTTCCTGGTGACCATATGCCGGGGGTCCCACCCGTTCCCATCCCGAACACGGCCGTTAAGCCCCGAGCAGCCCATGGTAGTTGGACGATAGGTCCCGCGAGAGTAGGTTGTTGCCAGGTTTTTGGCCCGGTTTTCCCAAAAGGAAGACCGGGCCTTTTGTTTTCCGGTCATCCCGCGGATGCGGGATGACCGGAAAACACCCCGGCGTAGCCCCGACCTGGTCGGGGCGAAGCCGGGTGGGCCGCCTTCAGGCTCAATCGCATAGCCCCGAGCTTTCACGCAAAGGCGCAAAGTTCGTCGTTTCCCGATGTTTTCTCGGCGAACTTTGCGCCTTTGCGTGAGAACCGGATTTTCAGTCCCGGATCCTCCCCATCGCCTTGCCAAGGAACTTCCTCGCGTAAAGCGCGTTCCGATCGCGGATGAATTCCTCCCCGATCGCCCGGGGAAAGCCGAGTTCCGAGGCCGAAGTGACGACCGTGCCCTCGTTGGGGTAGAGGGCCACCCAAGCGAGGGCTTTCCGGAGCTCCTCCCCGTGGTAGCGGGCCTCCAAGTGGGTGAAGACGGTCCGGGCGATCACGCCTTCCCTCGGGTCTTCCGCCAAGTCGGCGATGGAAGCGACGCAGATGAGGTTGCGGACGGCCTGGCCGGCATCGTCCGCGTGGCCCGGCTCCCAGCCCTTGAGCTTCGCTGCGAATGCGTCCATGCCCGCGGATTTTCCCCCGTCGGTGAACCGGGGCGCAATCGGGGTCGCCAGTTCGTTGTCCCCGGGAAGATCGCCGTAGGTGATGCCGGCGATCTGGCGCTCTCCGATCGCCTGGAACTCGGGCGGGGCGGGCGGCGGAGCCAGCCTGCCGGAGAGGCCGGCGGCAAGGCCGACCGCAGCCCAGGAGAGAAGGGCGACGCCCACCCAGATGCGGGCGGTCCGATCCAGGAGCCTCCCGGTCTCCCACCGAAAGAGCTTCATCCCCACGGCGCCCGCCGCGGCGCCGATCAGTGCGAGCGCCAGAAAATCGAACGCCCCTCCCGGGCCGCCGGCGGTCCCCACGTACCCAGCCTGAAGGACTGCCACCGCATATCTTCCCGGCATGAACCCGGACACGAGCCGGGCCCAGGGGGGGAGGATGGAGAGCGGCACCGCGACCCCTCCGATCAGGATCATCGGGAGAAAGAGGCATTGGCCGAGCGCCTGGACCGCCGGCACGTCGTCGGCGATCGAAGCGACCAGGAGGCCAAGGCCGAGGAAGGAGAGGCAAACCGCGAGAAAGGCGAACAGCGTCGGGAGCGGGTGCGCCGGGAAGGGCGTGTGATAGGCGTATCGGGCCACGGCGATCTGGAGAACCGCGGAAGAGGCGACGATCACCAGGCGCGCGGCGAGGCTGCCCAGGACGAGGCTTCCCGTCGGAACCGGGAGCAGGCGGTAGCGGCGCCAGACGCCGCGCTCGCGCTCGGCAACCAGTGCGGTGGGAAGCCCGAAGCAGGCCCCCCCGAGGATGCCGATCGTCAGGACCTGCCCCATCCGGGCAAGGAGGGCAGGGGAGTCCGCGCGAAAGACGCTCGCGAATGCGACCAGGAAGAAGACCGGGACCAGGTACCCGTACACGATCGCCTGCCTGCTGCGAAAGTTCAGACGCAGCGTGAGAAGGAAGTGCTGGAACAGGCCGCGATTCATGGTGCAGCCGGCCGCGGACCTTCGTCCGCCGCGGAGAGGGGGCGGCCCGTCAGCTCGAGAAACACATCCTCGAGCGACGGCCTGTGGATTTGGAGGTCGAGCAATTCGTTCCCGCCGGTTTCGACCAGCTTCACGAGCCCTACGACCGTGCGGTTGGGATCGGAAGTGACCAGCACCCAGCCGTGATCCCTCGCCTTGCAGCTCACGGCATGGGGAAGGGAAGCCAGGGTCCGGGCCTCGATGGGCCTTGCCGTGCTGAAAAAAATCCGCGCGTTCGAGCCGGCGATCAAGGCATCGGGTTCCTCGAGGGCGACTATCCGCCCCTCGTGGAGGACCGCGACGCGGTCGCAGAGGGCGTGGGCCTCCTCCATGATGTGGGTCGCCAGCAGGACCGACTTCCCGGCGGTCCTGGCTTCCGCGATCAGCCGGTGCAGTTCCCTCCGCGCCCGGGAATCCAAGCCAGCCGTCGGCTCGTCAAGAACCACCAGCGCGGGGTCGTTGACGAACGCCAGGGCCAAAAAGAGCCGCTGGCGCTGGCCGCCCGAAAGCGAATCGAAGGGATCGTCGGCCTTGTGCGAAAGTTCGAAGCGCTCGATCAGGTCGGAAGCCAAGGCGGGCCTCCCGTAGAACGAGGCGAAGAACTTCAGCGCCTCCCGCGGCGTGATCTTGTCCTGGAGCGCCGCAGACTGGATCTGGGCGCCGACCCGTTCCCTCGCGCGGTCGCGGTCGGCCAGCGCGTCGATCCCCTCGATTGCGATCGAGCCCGAGTCGGGGCGTCGAAGGCCGAGGATGCATTCGATCGCCGTGGTCTTGCCCGCGCCGTTGGGACCGAGCAGGCCGAAGATCTCGCCTGCGGCGACGTCGAAGCTCACGCTTCGCAGCGCAGCCACCGGGCCGTAGCGCTTGCTCAGCATGCGCACAGACACGGTGGGGGGCCTGGTCATGGGCATCATGGGAGAAAACCCGGAACGCGCGCCGGGGTCAACGCGCCCGGAACAAACGCTCCGAACTGGGGTGCAATGCACGACAAATCGCAGGGCCGTGCCGCGCGAGTCAAGCCCGCGGAATATCAGGGAGTGTATCAGGCTGGAGCGATTGGAGAACCGAACGGATCGCCGTGTGTCAGCGCTTGCGGGGTAGGGACGGGCGGCCCGCCCGTCCGTGCCTGCGTTTGAGCCATTCGTAGGACCCGGACGCGCGGGCCGCGCGTCCCTACCCGGTTTCCAGTGCTGCCGACCTGCATGGTTTCAGGTCATACGGATACACTCCCGAATATTGCGGTCTTTACGCATTCCTCGTTTTCCAAAAGAAGTTCGTTGCATCGGCCCATTAGTTGCTATGGTGTCCGCGCGGCCCGAGACGGGATTCTTGGGCGTCGGCTCTCCATCTTGTTCCTGAAACACCAGCTTCTCCACGGCTCGGTCGCGCGGGCGCTCGCCACGCGCGGAGCGTTGGCTTTTGGAATCCTCTCATTCGCGGTCCCGACCTTCGGCCTGCCGACCGGAGGCTCCGTGGTCGCCGGCTCGGCGACGATCTCGAGTTCCGGCGCGAGCACGGTGGTGAGCCAGACCTCGGCCAACGCGATCATCAACTGGCAGGGGTTCTCGATCGGCTCCGGCGAGGTGACGAAGTTCATCCAACCGTCGGCGACGTCCGCGATCCTCAACCGGGTGACGGGTTCGGATCCCTCCCTCCTGCTGGGCTCGCTCCAGTCCAACGGGCAGGTGTATCTCCTCAATCCCAATGGCGTCGTGGTTGGGCAGGGCGCATCGATCGACGCCGGCGGCTTCACGGCCTCGACGCTCGATGTCTCCAACGCCGCATTCCTCGCGGGCGGAGCCCTTCATTTTTCGGGCCAGTCCAACGCCGCGATCAGCAACCTCGGTGCGATCAGCGCCTCGCAGGGAAATGTCTATCTGGTGGCCCAGCAGGTTTCGAATTCTGGCTCGATCCAGGCGCCGAACGGCACGGTCGGCCTGGCCGCCGGCACCGAGGTGACGCTCACCGAGAACGGCACCGAGCACGTGCTCGTGAGCGCAGCGGACACATCCGGTCCGGCCAACGGGGCCGCCGCGGCGGTCGTCAACTCGGGGACGATCCACGCGGCCCAGGCCGAGCTCAAGGCCGAGGGCGGGAACCTCTATGCCCTTGCGATCAACAACACCGGGGTCGTGCGCGCGACGGGAGCGGCCAGTGTCGGCGGGCATATCTATCTCACCGCGGATGGAGCCGTGGACGAGGACGGTTCGCTTTCCGCAAACGGTTCCGGGTCCGGCAAAGGCGGCCTCGTCGTCGTGACCGGCAAGACGGTGGACGTCCAGTCAGGAGCCTCGGTTTCCGCCAACGGGGGCTCGACCGGGGGCACGGTCCTGATCGGCGGCGATCGGTCCGGCGGCTCGGTTCCTTCCAACGACTTCTCGGCGGCCCCGGTCGCCAACGCGACGGACACGACCGTGGCAGCTGGCGCGAAGATTTCCGCGGACGGAGGAACAGGCAATGGAGGAAACGTGGTTGTCTGGTCCGAGGGCACCACGGATTTTGACGGAACGATCTCCGCACAGGGCGGCTCGGGGGAGACCGGCGGATTCGCGGAGGTCTCCGGGCACCAGTTGCTGAATTTCAAGGGTACGGTCAACCTGCTGGCGCCAAGTGGCTCCGTCGGCACTCTGCTGCTGGATCCGGAGAATGTCGTCATCTCCAACGGGAGCACGACCGGCGGCTCGATCAGCGGCGGCAACTTCACGCCAACGACGGACAACTCGGTCATCAATGCCACGACCCTCGAGACTGCGCTCGGCCTGGCCAATGTCACTATAAACACCGGCATGGCCGGCAGCCAGAACGGCAACATCACGATTGCCACCCCGATGGAGTACTGGAACACGCCGCCCGGTCAAAGCACCCTTACATTGACGGCCGCCGGCTCGATATTCATCGCCGCCCCGATCCTCATTCCCTACGGCCAAAATCTGGTGCTGAACTTCAGCACGACGGGGGGGAACAACCTGTTCTTTTCGCTCGGCGCGGGCAACGTCTTCACGGGCAGCGTTCAATACTCCAACGACATAGACACGCTCACCATGAACGGCACGGCCTACACCCTGCTGAATTCGCCCTACGATTTTGGGATGTTTTTTGACGGGACCCAGAATTACGCCCTGGTCAACGCTTATAGCTACCCGGGGTACGGCATAACCACCCCCTTTGCCCACAGCATAATCGGCGGAACTTTCAGCGGCACGTTTAATGGCATGGGCAATACGATCATGGGGCTGAATTTGGTTTCGTCGGATGGTTCAGTCGGCTTTTTCAACAATATAACCGGCACTGTGCGCGACCTGGGATTTTCAGGTGCGTCCGTCACCAACTCGGGCAGCGGCTTGACGGGCATCCTCGCGGGGGAAAGCACCGGCACCATTTTCGACTGCCAGGTTGCCGGCACCGTGACAGTCACCGGGGTGGGCGGTGAGGCGGGAGGCTTGGTGGGCAACAACAGCGGGACCATCACCAACAGCCTTTCGAGCGCGACCGTGAGCGACACGACCGGCAATGCCAGCGACGAATCATTCATCGGCGGCCTGGTGGGCTTCAATCAGGGCGGCTTCGTTTCCCACAGCTATGCGAGCGGAGCGGTGAGCAACGACGGCGGCCTTTCGACGGTCGGGGGTCTGGTCGGCGAAAACCTGGCATCGGTGACAATCTCCTACGCGAGCGGGACAGTCAGCAATACCGGGGACTTTTCCAACGTCGGCGGGCTGATCGGGAAGAACTCGGCTTCGGGGACGCTCACCAATGCGTACGAAAGCGGACTGGTAACCAACAGCGGAGCGTTTTCGAGCGTCGGTGCGGTGGTTGGAAACTATGCGAGCCTCGATGGTTCGATCGGAACCGACGTGTACTGGGACGCCACCGTGAATTCCACGCTGCAGGGTGCCGGCACCGGCGGCGCGATCGCGGGCGGCCAGGGACTGAGCACAGGCACCCTGAAGTCCGGCATCCTGCCCCTTGGGTTCTCCAACACAAATTGGAACGGAAACCTCCAAAACTATCCCACCCTCGGTTGGGAGGCGCCGTTGAACTCCAACCTTCTCGGCACCGTGTACGACGGGTTTGGAAGCACAAACCCGCTGTCCGGCGCGGTGGTCTCCGGGTACGACAATGGCGTGTCGCTTGCCGGCCTCTCGGACCCGACCGGCTCCAACGGGAACTATTCGTTCCAGGCGAACAAGGTTGTCCCCCTGTCCACCGCGGGGACGGAGGTGCTGGTTTATATCGCGGGCGGTGGCGCGGGCTATGCGCTCTACGACGCGCCGGCCTCCCTGAACGGCCTCAACCTCTACGCCAACACGGTGTATCTCTCGAGCGGCGCCACCAACCAGTCCGGGCTCGTGGGACAGCTCTCGCTGGCGCTTACCGGAAGCTCCGGCACATTTTCCAACCTTTCAGACCTGCAGGGCGAGCTGGCCACCCTGAGCCTCCCTGCGCTCCCCTCCAATTACTCCGTGTCCATCGCGGCCTCGGGTGCCTTTGACTTCGACCAGCCCGTGGCCCTGAACGGGAGCGGAACAGGTGGAAACAACCTGGCCATCACGACAGGAGGCGCGATCAACGAGGACGGCTCAGGCGCGTTGACCGTCGTCGGAACGTCGAGCTTCTCGGCGGGAGCCAATGCGATCACGCTGTCCGGGACCAACGCATTCACGGGCGCGGTGTCGGTCAGCAACAGCGGATCGAACGACGCATCGATCAAGTCCACGGGGGACCTCGTCCTGGGGACGACGGACGTCGGCGGCGATGGCAACCTGATCCTCACAGTCGGGGGCGCCCTCTCCCAAACAGGACCGGTGACGGCCGGGGGGCTCATGCTCCTCGAAGACGGGACGAGCGCCAGCCTCACCAACTCTTCCAATGTCATCTACAATCTTGCGGGTGCCACCAACGGCCCGCTGACCCTGACGGACTCGGTGGCCCTTTCCGTGGATCACAGGGAGGCGTTCGACGGGTTTTCAAGCGGCCCGGGCATCCCTGTGACGATCAACGACGGCTCCAACCTGCTTCAGATTGTGAGTCCGATCTACGTGGACGGTGCGATCACCCTGACCGCGGATTCCATGACCATCATCGCGCAGGTGGGCGGCGAGGGGCCCGGGGAAGGCGCGGCCTCCACCGTGACGCTTGCGGCATCGAGCGAGGGCAGGGCGGTCACCGTTGGAAATGGGTCGTCGGGCCTGGTCCTGGACCCCACAACGTTGAACCAAATCCGCGCGACCAACGTCGTCATCAACCCCTCCGGCTCCAACGTAGGGCAGACGACGGTCAACGCGTTCGATGGCAATTCAACCTTCGCCTCAGGCACCCTCACGTTGGGCGGTTCGGGCTCCGTCGCCATCGAGGGGCCCCTGAGCCTCGCCGGCGGCCTGTCCGTGCCCGGCGGAACGGACTTTGCCGGTGGCAGTGTCACGACCTTTGGGGGCCAGACTTACGGCGGCCCCGTGATCTTGGATCTCGGCACGACCCTGGCCGCGACGAGCGGCCCCATCGCGTTCGCCTCGACCATTGACGGCCCAATGGACTCCCTGCCAGACCTGACGGTCAACGCCGGCAGCGGCGCGATCACGGTGAGCGGCGCAATAGGCGCCTCCGCCGGCCTGGGCGCGGTTTCGTTCGCCACCACAGGGCTGACGACCCTGGGCGGCTCGGTGGGGGTGGCGGGCGAAGTCCCGCCCGTCGGATCAGTTTCCGGGGCGACAAGCCTGTCCATTTCCGGGCCTGCGGCGTTGAATGGGGGAGCCTATGTCACGAGCGGCGGCGGCGAAGCGGTGGCGCAGAATTACAGCGGGGCGGTGACGCTGGGAGCGGATACCGTCTTTCAGGACAACTCGGGCAAGAACATCGTCTTTGACTCGACGTTGGATGGAGCCCGGGCCCTCACGGTTTTGACGGATGGCACCACGGCCTTCGGCGGCACCGTGGGTGGGATCACGCCGCTCGCGAGCCTGGTGACGTCGGGGATCCACAGCTCGGTCGACGGAAGCACCGATCTCAGCGCGGACGTCACGACGACCGGCCAGCAGGTCTATGGAAATTCCGCGAAGCTTGCGGGGGATGTCACGCTGGCAACGAGTGGAGGCGCGGTGAGTTTTTACTCGACCCTGGACAACTTGGAGGCCGACGCCGACACGCCCTTTGCGCTGACGGTCAATTCGGCTACTGCAATCAGTTTCGATGGCGTGGTGGGCGGCCTGGATCCCCTGGGGGCTGTCGTGCTGCACAGCACGGTTGGCAAGTATCTTGGTGCTGCGTTCACGGCGGCCAGCCTGAGCACGCAGAGTCTGGGGGGCATGACCGAACTGAATGGCGGACCCGTGACCACTACCGGCGGGCAAACCTACGGCGACGCCACGGTCCTTATGGCCGACACAACCCTGAGGGCGGGAGGTGCTGTTGACTTCATTTCGACCCTGGATTCCTTTGGTTCGACCCCGAGGGCGCTCACCGTGGATGCCACGGGGAATATCACTCTCGAGGGTGCCGCCGGCGGAGCCAATCCCCTCGGGGACGTCGTGCTGGAAAGCCCGGGAATCAAGACCCTCGCCGCCGCCTTCACCGGGGCCAGTCTGTTCACGGACAATGATGTTTCGGGGACGACGGCACTGGATGGCGGGAGCGTGGTGACGACTGGCACCCAGGAGTACGACGACATCACGATCCTGGGGGCGGACACGACGCTCACGACAACCAACAGCAACATTACGTTCGGCTCCACCCTGAACTCCGCGGGCCCGACGCCGGAGGCGCTGACGGTGAGCTCCGGGGCCGGGGCGATCACGCTCTCCGGGACGGTGGGCGGCACGAACCCCCTCGGGGCCGTTGTCCTGACGACCTCAAGCGTGGGGGGCATTGCCTTTCCGACGTTCACAGCCTCGTCGCTGGACCTCCATGCGGGTGGCGCTGTGACCCAGACGGGCACGGACGCGATGACCATCACAGGTGCAACTTCGGCGACGACCGCTCCCGGATCCGGCGTTTTCCTGAACAGCCCCGGGAACGACTTCTCGACCCTGGCGTTCAGCGGCCACGGCATTTTTATTGAGGACAAGAACAACCTCACCCTTGAGGCGTCCACGGCCACGGCGAGCATTGTAGTCCAGGCGGGTACGGGACTGACGGTGGCTGGCCCCATCTCGGCGTATTCTGTGATCGGCCTGACCTCCCTGACAGGGGATGTGACGATCAACCATGGCGGAAAATTGACGCTGAACCCCACCGACGGGGCGGGAGGAGTTATCGATATCTACGCGGGATCCTCCATCGCCGCCGGTACCGCGTCCGGAGGGGATTTTGTCAACGACGAGGGGGCCGACGCGTTTTCAACCCCGTCGGGCGGGTATTGGAATATCTATACCGGGGACCTGCCGGGCAGCGGCACGGTGCTCGGCGGGCTCACGCCCACCACCTGGCGCTACAATTTCGGCACGACCTATATACCCAGCACCACAAACCAGGTGTTTTACCGCGATGCCCCGACCCTTTCAATCTCGGCCGGAGACCAGAGTGGAACCTATGGCACGGCTCCGCACCTGAACCAGACCGACTACATCCTGTCGGGCGAGGTGGACGGCAATGGCGTGGCGGTGGATACGCCGGGCCAGGCCCTGGGCGGGACCCTGTCCCTGACTACCGGCGCCACCGCCTCCAGTTCGGTCGCCGGAGGCCCCTATTCGCTTGTGGTCGGCATGGGCACGGCAACCAATCCCCACAACTATAACCTTCACGTTTCGTTCGGCCAGTACGTGGTCGATCCTGCGGTCCTGACTGCGGGCCTCACGGGAACCGTGACCAAGGTCTACGACGGAACGACGGACGCGACGCTACGGCCCGACAGCAACGACAGCGAGGTGCCGGGCAACTACACGCTGACCGGCATTGTCGGCGCGGACGATGTCACCTTGAACGACCCGACGTCCGGCACCTATTCGGTGGCGGATGTCGGCACCGGCCTCAATGTCACGGTGTCCGGGCTTGCGCTCGGGGGAGCCAAGGCCGGGGACTATGTCCTCGCCTCGACGACCGTTGCCGCCGACATCGGCACGATCACCCCTGCCACGCTGACCGCCACCCTCACTGGAACCGCTGACAAAGTGTACGACACGACGACGGCCGCGACCCTGGACGCCGGCAACTATTCGCTTTCCGGGGTGGTCGGTTCGGACGATGTCACCCTGAACGACCCGACCACGGGAACCTATGCGACGAAGGATCCAGGCACAGGGATCAATGTCTCGGTTACCGGGCTCGATCTCAGCGGATCCAAGGCGGGGGATTACATTCTCGCCGGGACCGCCCTTCTGGCGCCAATCGGAACCATCACCCCCGCGACCCTCACGTACACCTCGAATCCGGCAACGGCCGTGGACGGAACCACGGTGTTCCCGGTCTTCACCGGCACGGTGACGGGATTTGTCGGAAACGAGACTCTGTCCGGTGCCACGACAGGCACGCTTGTCTTCACGACCCCGGCGACCTCGCACAGCCCTCCCGGATCCTTTGCGATCAACGGGTCCGGGCTGTCGGCAACCGACTATAAGTTTGTCCAGGCTCCGTCCAACTCCACGGCCTTCACGCTAACCGGTTCGTTCGTGCCCGAGGATGAGGCTGCGGACACGGCTTCGCGCATCCCCTCCTCATTCTCCTGGGACACCGAGACATTCACGAAAATCCACAGGTTCTCCGTCCATTATGAGACCCGGTTTGATTACGGCGGGAAGACAGACCCCTTGAGCGAGGGAAGCCTCGGTTATGCCTCAAGCTACACCACCTTTGCCCCGGGCCATTGAAAATGAAATCGAGAACCCGCCCGATGACCCGTTCCAAGGTGACCTGGATTCGTGTGTGTGCGCTGGCCCTCGCGGTCTCAGCGGCCGGTCCGTTATTTGGGCAGAGCTACGATCAGCTGGCACCGAAGCCGGTTCGTGAGGGGGCGGCGCCGTTGGCGGCGCAGCCTGCTGCGCCGGCTGGACCGGCCGCCTCGGCGGACGACTCGACGGTGCTTTTGCCGAGCCTTTCGGGGATCGCACTGATCCCATCGGCGGAACGCCTGAACAAGGGCGGGGCCGGGCAGGGCGGGGTGGCTGTGGACGGACTTTCCTGGCTGAACCGTGGGGCGGTCGAGAGCCTGGCCCATGGGTTCCTGTCACGGCCACTGACGAAGGGTGCGCTGGCAAAGCTCGTCCAGGGGCTGGTGCTCCTGTCGCGGCAGGAAAACCACCCGGTGGTGGAGGTGTACGCGCCGCCCCAGGACATATCCTCCGGGGTCGTGCAGATCGTGGTCCTGGTGGCCAGGGTGGGGCAGGTGAAGGTGGAGGGGAACAAGTGGTTTTCGACGGAGGACCTGGCCCGGCAGGTGCGCATCAAGCCCGGCGACGAGATCACGGGAGACAGCCTTGTGGAGGACCTGGACTGGCTGAACCAGAACCCATTTCGGCAGGTGGACCTGGTGTACGCCCGGGGCCAGGGGCCCGGGCAGACCGACGTGATCCTGCGGGTGGCGGACGAGCCGCCGGAGCGGGTCTATGCCGGGTACGACGACACGGGCAACGAGGCTACCGGCCTGGGCCGGGTGTACACGGGCTTCAACCTGGGCGACCTCTGGGGGGACGACAACCAGCTCAATTACCAGTACACCCGCAGCACGGACTGGAAGCTCCTGCAGGCGCACAGTGCCAGCTACTCGGTGCCGTTGCCCAACCGGGACACGGTGTCCGTGTTCGGTTCGTGGGCCAGGGCCGACTCGATCACCGGGGGGCTCTTCGACCTGCAGGGCATCAACTGGCAGGTGGGGACCCGCTACAACATTCCGCTGCCCTCGCTGCCGGGCGACACGCAGACGCTTTCCTTCGGCGCCGACTACAAGTGGAGCAACAACAACCTTGGCTTCGGGGGCACGCAGATCTTCACCTCGCCGGCCAACATCGCGCAAGGGGTCCTAAGCTACTCGGGCTCCGTGAAGGACGCGCAGGGTACGACGAGCGGCTCCCTCACGGGGTACTACAGCCCCGGCGGGATCGGCGGGTTGAACCACGACCACGACTTCGTGGTGCAGAGGGCGGGGGCCAAGGCGGACTACGGCTACCTGACCGCGACCCTGGGGCGGGTCCAGGAGCTGCCGCAGGACTTTACTCTGGGGCTGACGGTGACAGGCCAGGTTGCGTCTGCCCGGCTGCTCTCGAGCGAGGAGTTCGGGCTCGGCGGGGCGGATTCGGTCCGCGGCTACGACGAGAGGATCGCCAACGGCGACAACGGGATTTCAGGACAGCTGGAGTTGAGGACGCCCTCGCGCCAGCTCTCTGCGCAGCTTCAGGACAGGACGCAGGCCCTGGTCTTCGTGGACGCGGGCCGCGACTGGCAGAAGGACCCGATGCAGGGCGACGTGAACACGACGCTCGCCTCGGCGGGCCCCGGGATCCGCGTCCAGCTCGGCAGCCACGGCTCGCTCAAGGCCGACTACGGCTGGGAGCTCGACCGCCTCAAGGGCACCCACACCGGCAGGATCCATCTCTCCGCCGTCGTCAGCTTCTGAGGGAGGGGTCAGCTTTTAATGGGTCAGGCTGTTCAATGTCAAATCCGCTGCGGATTTGACATTGAACAGCCTGACCCATTCTTGCGAATTCGGCCGACGTGACCATAGGTAACTCCATGGACTACGTGAATCTCGGCCCCACGGGGCTCAAGGTGTCCCGGATCTGCCTTGGAACCATGACCTACGGCTCCAGCAAGTGGCGCCCCTGGGTGCTCGACGAGGAGCCGAGCCGGCCCTTTATCAGGCGGGCCCTCGAACTTGGTATCAATTTCTTTGATACTGCAGACATGTACTCGGCCGGGGCCTCCGAGGAGGTCGTCGGCCGCGCCCTGCGCGACTTCGGTCCGGGGAGGGACCGGACGGTGATTGCGACCAAGGTCTTCAACCCCATGGGCGACGACCCCAACCAGCGCGGCCTCTCCCGCAAGCACATCGTCCACGCCGTCGAGGCCAGCCTGCGCAGGCTCGGGACGGACTACATCGACCTGTACCAAATCCACCGATTCGACCCCGCGACTCCGGTCGAGGAAACCCTGGAGGCCCTCGACGCCCTGGTCCGTTCGGGCAAGGTTCTGTATCTTGGCGCCTCCTCGATGTTCGCCTGGCAGTTCTCCCGGATGCTGAACATCGCCGGGGAGCGGGGCTGGTCCCGTTTTGTGACGATGCAGAACCACTACAACCTTCTCTACCGCGAGGAGGAGAGGGAGATGGTCCCCCTGTGCCGCCACGAGGGGATCGGCATGATCCCCTGGAGCCCGCTTGCCCGGGGCGTGCTTGCCGGCAGCCGGCAGGGCGGCACGGTCCGCGCCGAAACAGATTCCTATGCGACCCAGCTCTACGGCGGAAGGCTTGCCGGGGCCGACCAAGCCGTGGTGGACGCAGTGGCCCGCGTCGCCAAGGCCAGGGGAGTGCCGTCCGCGCAGGTGGCGCTGGCGTGGCTGTCCAGCCGTCCGGCCGTCGTGGCGCCGATCGTCGGGGCCTCGAAGCCGAACCACCTCGAGGATGCGGTGGCCTCGCTGGCGCTGAAGCTCACCGACGCGGAGGTGAAGGCCCTGGAGGAGCACTACATTCCGCATCCGACTGCGGGCCACAGCTAGCGCTAAATCTTTCCGCGGCGCGCCTCGAGCTGCACCCGGATTTCCGCCATCTTTTCGGGCGACAGGGGGAACCGGATAAAGCAGATGAACGCAATCACCAGCCCGGCGATCGGGAGGGAGGCGAACATGAAGCGGATCATGAAGATTGCGTGCGGCGTCTGCGCTCCGCCGAGACTCGCGTCGAAGCCGGTGGACGAGAGTATGAAACCGGAGGCCCAGATCCCGAGCACCATGGCGAACTTGTTGATCCAGGAGCCGCAGGCGCTGAAGGCGCCCTCGCGGCGCTTGCCGGTCTGCAGCTCGTCATAGTCCATGACATCCGCCCCGCAGGAACCGTAGATCATCCAGAACCCGGCGCCTATGAAGGCGATGGAGCCGGACGCGAGCGGCTGCAGCCAGGGTAGGTTGGGGTTATACAGCCACCAGCTCGCGACGAACACCCCCACTGCGGAGGCGAGGACAACCATCATGCCCAGCCGTTTTCCAAAACGGTTTGCAATGACCCCGAAGACCGGCAGGCCCAGCAAGCCGAGGACCATGCCCCCGACACCCATGGAAAAGTTCCAGGAAGCCCCGGCCGCGACGTTGCCGTGGCAAACATAGTAAATGGTGTCGTACAGACCGAGCGAGCCGACCATGCTCAGGCCCAGGTTGAATGCCAGCGACATGTAGGTGAGCAGCCGGAACGGGCCGCACTTGAGGCATTCCCACAGGGTCTCCGTCAACCTGACCTTCTCCTGGTGGCGGCTCACCACGTTTCCGTAGTAGCGCTCACGGACGCCGAAGAACATGACGATTGCCGCGACCACCATGATCGCTCCGAGGATCGAGCAATAGACCTGGGCTCCGACGATCATGTTGGCCTTGTCCGTGGGCCCCGCGATGGACCATGCCGAAGACGTCGTGGCCAGAAGCTTGAGCCGGTGGGCCAGATTGTGGTGGGTCGCCCCAACCCAGATGGCCCGGGTCATGAACATCCCCGCAAAGAACAGCCCGAGCTCGGGGATCTTCTGCACCGCGTTCTTCAGGGCGAACACGTTGTTTCGCTCCCTGTAGTCCGGCGTCATTTCGGCGCCG
>Ga0302319_10014674_pt1 | contig 14572 bp, 17 predicted proteins | sample Bog_T0_2_FD_203319 | JGI IMG/M metagenome (GOLD analysis project Ga0302319, IMG submission 203319) | Peat permafrost microbial communities from Stordalen Mire near Abisko, Sweden - Bog_T0_2 | ecosystem: Environmental > Terrestrial > Soil > Wetlands > Peat | place: Sweden: Abisko, Stordalen Mire... | reverse complement strand
TCCGATCGCGCTCGACAAACCCGGTTCCAGTCCAGTAGATTGGGACCGTGCCCTTCACTCTCGCCCACCCAGCCGCCGTCCTTCCGTTCCTGGGTCGTTCCCGTTCGGAGTCCTGGAAGGCTTCCCTCGTGATGGGCTCGATGGTGCCGGACCTCTGGTTCCTCTTGCCCGGGCTTGCGACGAGGCAGATCAGCCATGGGCGCTACGGGATCCTGGTGGACCCTCCGGCCGCGCTTCTCCTGGCGTGGATCGTCGTCCGGTGGATCCTGCCTCGACTCTCCCGTCTGCCCGGGTTGGAACCCCTGGATCGCAAGGAACCCTTCCGGTGGGGGATCGGATACATGGGAGCGGTGATCGGGGTGGCCACCCACCTGATCTGGGACCAGTTCACCCACAGCGGTTCGTTGGTCCTTTCCGACCCGATCTATTCCGACAAGGTCCTGTTCCAGCACGGTTCGGTCCGGTTGGAGCTGGGAATGGGGATCTGGTATCTGAATTCCCTGGCTGGAATGCTCGTCCTGGCGCTCTGGATCCGCCACCGGCTGCGGGCCGTGCCGGAAGGGACCAGCATCCTCCTCTCGCCCCAGTGGATCGCGGTGGGTCTGGGGTTCCTGGTTCCCATGGCTTTCGTCACGGCCTGGCTCGGGGACTCGTCGCTTTCCGGCCCGGGCGGCTTCGCGCGCATGGTGCACATGGGCACCGAGATGCGCATGGCGGGGTTCGCCGCGATACTCTGCGCCCTCGCGGCGGGGCTGGTCGCGTCCGGATGGAACGGTCGGGTGTCGGCCGCATCGCGCCGGGTCGAAACCGGAGGAGAGGGAAAATGACGACACCGATCCGGATCGCCGTGGAACGGACCGTTCCCGCGCGAAGGCAGACCGAAGGTGGCGGGTTCTCCGTGCGCCGTCCCTTCCCCGCGGCGGGGCTCGACCAGGTGGATCCGTTCCTGCTGCTGGACGAGATGGGTCCTTCCGACTACGGTCCCGGAGAGGCGGTGGGCGCCCCCGACCACCCCCACAGGGGCTTCGAGACGGTGACCTACATGCTGGAGGGGGTGTTCGAACACGCCGATTCCGCCGGGCACCGCGGCAGGATCGAACCGGGGGACGTCCAGTGGATGACCGCCGGGGAAGGCGTGGTCCACTCCGAGCTGCCCTCGCGGGAGATCCTGCGCGACGGGGGCAGGGTCCACGGGTTCCAGCTCTGGGTGAACCTGCCCGCCCGCGACAAGAGGATGCGGCCCCGTTACCAGGAATTGTCCGCCAACCGGATTCCCAAGGCGTCGTCCGCGGATGGACTGGCGCACGCCGTCGTGATCGCGGGGAGCGCCCTGGGCGTCCAGGCCGCCATCGACACGCGCATCCCCATCCTCTTCCACGACTGGACCATCCTACCCGGCGGAAACGTGGATCTGGAGATCCCGCCGGACTTCCGAGCTTTCGCCTACGTCTTCTCCGGATCCGTCCAGCTGGGCGCCACAGGACGAACGGTGCGCGACGGGGAGATGGCGCTCCTCTCGGACGGGGATGTCCTGGAGATCCGCAAGCCGTCCGCCGACGCGGATGCCGCGAGGTTCCTTCTGCTGGGAGCGGTTCCCCTGCGGGAGCCCATGGCGCGCTACGGACCCTTCGTGATGAACACCCGCGCCGAAATCGAGGAGGCGTTCGCCGACTACCAGGCCGGCCGTCTGGGGAGGATTTCGGAACCTTGAGGCGGAATCCGGAGCCGTCGTCTTCCGTCCAAGAACCGTCGGCCTCTCCGGTCGCATGGAGGTGCCGCTTGTTCCGTTTCGCGATCGTCCTGTCCGGGGCCACACTGGTCTTCTCCGTTTTCGCCGCATGCGCGGCATCAAGGCCGCAGGACGAAGCTCCGCCGCCGGTCCTTTCCAAGACCACTTGGGACGACGCATCGGACCGAGGCGCGCCCGCGGATTCGCTCTGGCGGAATCTGTACGCGGTGCTTTCGCTCCGGACGGACATCGTCGTGCTTGCAAAGGACTCCCAACCGGAATCCCGCCACAGGCATGGGATGGGTGGGTCCGGTGGTGGAGGCGGTGGCGGTGGCGGCCACCACCATGGCGGGTACGGCGGCGGAGGTGGTGGGGAAGACGGCGGCTTCGGCGGCGATGCTCCCGAACGGCCCACCGGGGGAGGGGAGGAGCGCGGCTACACGCCCTTGCGCCTGCTCCTGGCGGGGACCGTGGAACGGTGGGACGTGGATTCGGAGCGGGCGGCCTTGGATGCCGCTTCGCGGCCTCCCGCGCCTTCCGATTCGCTGCGAGGGGGACCTGTGCAGGTTTCGCTCCGGCTGGTCAGCAAAGCCACCGGTCGCGTGGTCTGGCGGAAACTCGAGGATTGCAGCCCCTGGCGGCCATCCGCATCCACGACCGGGGACAGCGCCGCGGTCCAACCCGGATGGGCGGCGGGCTTCCAGGCGTGCCGGGAGGAAATCCTGCGCAATTCGGCGAGGGATGTCCCCGCCGCGGCCCTGAAACTCGCCGGCCAGGCCGCGATTTCCGAGGCGGCGCAGCGGGGGGACAACTGACCGGATCAGGCTCCCGGGTCAGGCAAGAGGAGTGACTTCCCGATACAGGCTGTCGCGTTCCACCGGGATCCTTCCGCGACCGCGGATGATCCCCTGGAGCTCGGCGCTGGTCAGGGCCGGGCGTTTTTCCTCCGCACCGGCCATGGAATAGATCTTGGTGGAGTCGTCCACGGTGCCGTCCAGGTCGTCGACGCCCCATTCCAGGGCTTCCGAGGCCAAGGGCACGCCCAGCATCACCCAGTAGGCCTTCAGGTGGGGGATGTTGTCCAGGAAGAGCCTGGCCACCGCGTAGTTGCGGAGATCTTCCTCGGGCGTGACCTCACGGAGGTGGGAGAGGGCGTTGTTCTCGTTGCGGTACCGCAGCGGGATGAACGACATGAATCCTCCGGTGCGGTCCTGCAGATCGCGGAGCCGTTCCATGTGGTCCACCCGGTGGCGGTATTCCTCGACGTGCCCGTAGAGCATGGTGGCGTTGGAGCGCAGGCCCAGGCGGTGGGCGGTCTCGTGGATCTCCAGCCACTGGTGGGCGGGTGCCTTGCCCCCCGCGATCCTGCGGCGGACCTCGGGGTCGAAGATCTCCGCGCCACCCCCGGGCAGGCTCCCGAGCCCCGCGGCCTGCAATCTCCGGAGCGAATCCTCCAGGGAAAGCCCGGACTTGCGCGCGAAAAACGAGATTTCGACCGCGGTGAAGGCCTTCACATGGGCGGCGGGGTGGCGGCGCAGCACTCGTCGGCACAATTCCTCCCCGTAGTCCACGCCCCGGTCGGGATGCACTCCGCCCGTGATGTGGACCTCGGTGATGGATCCGGCGGGCCGGGCGGCGAGGATCCGGTCGAACTCTTCCAGGTCGTGGTCCCAGGCTCCCTCGTCGGGTCCCTGGTCCCCCCGGCGGGCGAAGGCGCAGAACCGGCAGGCGTAGACGCACTTGTTGGTGGGTTCGAAGTGGATGTTCCGGTTGTAGAAAGCGGAGTCCCCGTGGCGGACGCGACGGATTCCGTCTGCACGTTCCTTCAACCACCCTGAAGGGGCGTTGGAGTAGAGCCAGAGTGCGTCCTGTCCCGACAGCCTTCCGCGCGCCTCCAGGCGTCGTTCGATTTCCCGCAGGTCCGACATGGAAGGGCCAAGTTGCAAAATCGGAATGGGCGGCGACCACTTCCTTCCCGGGAGCGGCGGATCTACCTTGTGGGGACTATGGCGTACGCATGGCAGCGTGTCCCGGCCCACAACGCATTCGAGGCGGCCAAGAAACAGCCCCTTTCCTTCGATTCCTGGGTCCTGGCCCTCTACGACGACCCTTTGCGGCCCTCGTCCGAGCAGCCGAAGACCACGGCTTGGTTCATCGGACCGGAGGAGGCCCTCCAGTTCTTCGAAGACCGGTTGCTGCCCCTGTGGTATCCGCCCGAGGAATCCGCCGCGCGCGACGTCCTGGCCGCGCACGTGGGCAAGCTGCGATCGGCCAGGAAATTCAAGATGAAGGACCTGGAAAGCTGGCGTCGATCCTTCAACGAGATCGCCAAGGCCAAAGGACAGATCCTGTGGCTGGGCACCTTCGACGACCTGCAACGGGGAGAGGCCTCCGCCGCCGAGATGGGCGCCGACCTGGAATTCTGGCTCTCCGAGAACGGCGTGGAGCTTTCGGAACTGAGCCTGGAAGAGCCGCGCCACCAGAAACTCGTGGTGGAATTCCTGGTGCAGATCGGGGCCTAGAGCCCGTCGGCGCAACCGAAAGACTCGACTGGACTCCCCGGGGGCCGGCCAAAACCGCAATCCGCAACTTTTCCTCCGTGTTTCGGTACACAATTGGATCCATCCACCCTTCCCAGCCGTCTCGACGGGGAATGTGCTCGGGGATGCCCTCCTCGAGGCGAGGATGAACGATCGAACAGAAGGAAGTCCGACATGAACGGCAGACCCCTCCATGCGCTGGGCATCGCCCTGATCCTGTCCAGTGTCGCGGGGGCGGGAGTCGTCACCGACCACGGGCGACTGAGGGTCCAAGGGAACCAGATCGTCGACAGCCTCGGACGACCCGTCCAACTGGCCGGCATGAGCTTGTACTGGCCGGAGTGGGCCAACAGCGGGAAGAACTTCTACACGGCGGCGGCGGTCCAGGCCCTCGCCAGCGACTGGAAGGCCTCGGTGGTCCGCGCGCCCATGCCGGTCTACACCGACAACTCCACTCCCGCGGTCCAGTACGACGGCGCCACCTACACCCCGATGATCAAGGCAGTGATCGACGCGGCCATCGCCAACGACATCTACGTGATCGTGGACTGGCACGTGCAAGGCGACACGGTGATGGAAGACAGCGCCAAGGCGTTCTTCGGAGAGATCGCCAGCACCTACAAGGGAGTGCCCAACATCCTCTGGGAGATCTGGAACGAGCCCGTCAACGCCAGCTGGGCCACCATCCGCAGCTATGCCAACGACCTCTTGCCGGTCATCCGGGCCTACAGTCCCGACATCGTGATCGTGGGTTCCGGCAGCTGGTCCCGCCGTCCCCAATACGCCCTCACCGCACCCATCCAAGGCGACTCCGCCATCGCCTACAGCACGCACTTCTACGCTTGCAGCGACACCACCGCACTCCAGAACACCGTCACCCTGGCCGCCGCGAAGGTACCGGTCTTCCTCTCCGAGTGGGGCACCACATCTTCAGACGGCCGCACCGGGTACTGCACCAACTGGTCCGACTCCTGGCTGGCGTTGGCGAAGACCCTCGGCCTGAGCTGGACCAACTGGTCGTTCTCCGACATCGGCGGGAACTCGCAGGCCTTGACCGGCACCTCGTTCACCTCGCTCACCACCAGCGGAACCTACGTGAAGGGGAAGATCCAGGAGGCGTACGCGAATCTCCAGCAGACCCTGGCCGTCAATGGCCGGTCCGCCGCAGCGCCCCGGCGCGATGCGCTCGCCGCCAGGTATGCCGGCACGGCCCTTTCCATCGATCTTCCGGCGGGAACCCGATCCTTCGCCGTCCGGGACCTCTCGGGGCGGACATTGGCCCGTCGCGAGGCTTCCGAAGGCTCCGTGGTGGTCCCTCTCGACGCCCGCGGCCTGGTGCTGGTCCAAGCCATCGGCGATCGCGGTGCGAGTTCCGTCGGGGTCGTGATCGCCCCCTGAGCCTATTTTTCCCGTTTCTGGCTGCGCCCCGGGTTTCCGGGCAAAGACAGGAACACCGGAAGGAGAGCGGATGGCGCGGATCGGGATTCTGGGAGCGACGGGGTACACGGGGGTCGAGCTCGCGCTGATCCTGGAGCGCCACCCCGAGGCCGAGATCGTCTTCGTTTCCAGCGAGGCCAGCGCCGGGCGGAAGCTCGACTCGATCTTTCCCCGGTTGAGCGGTTGCACCAAGATCTCCGGTCTCCCGCTGCGTTCCGCCGCCGACTGCGCTTCGACCTCCGTGGATGTCGTCTTCTCCTGCCTGCCCCATGGAGCTTCGGCCGAGGCCTGCTTGTCCTTCCTGGAGGGCGGCGCATTGGTGATCGACCTCTCGGCCGATTTCCGACTCCGCGACCCGGACGACTACCCCCGCTGGTACGGCAAACCCCATCCCCGGCCGGAGGGGCTCGCGAAGGCGGTCTACTGCATCCCGGAACTGCACCGGGATCGGCTGGCGCGCGCGCGCCTGGTGGCCAATCCGGGTTGCTACCCCACCTCCGTGCTGCTTCCTCTGGTGCCGTTGCTGAAGGAGGGACTCGTGGGCCTCGGACCCGTGATCGCCGACTCCAAGTCCGGCGTCAGCGGGATGGGACGCAAGGCCCTGCTCGCCAACTCGTACTGCGAGGTGAACGAGTCGTTTTCCGCCTACAAGGCGGGGCGCTCGCACCAGCACATGGGCGAGATGATGCAGGAATTGTCCGCGGTCGTCCCCGGAGGGGTCCCGCTCGTGTTCACGCCCCACCTGGTTCCCATGGAGCGCGGGATCCTCACCACCCTCTACGTTCCGCTCGCGCCGGGGCGCACCGGCACGGAACTCCGGGAGGCGCTGGCGACGGCGTACCTGGACGAACCCTTCGTGCGGGTGCTGGGCGCCTCCGACGGCCTTCCCTCCACCGGTCATGTGGCCCGTTCCAACCGCGCCCACATCGGCGTGGTGGAACTGCCCGAGCAGGACGTCGCGGTGGTGGTGTCGGTGGAGGACAACCTGGTGAAAGGCGCTTCGGGACAGGCCGTCCAGAACTGGAACGCCCTCTCGGGATTTCCCGAGACCCTGGGGCTCGTGCCTTGAGCCGATCCCCGACGGTGGTGAAGATCGGCGGCTCCATGGCGGAAGACAAAATATGTCTCGGAGAACTGTCCGCGGACCTCGCCCTGTTGTCCACCTCGGGCGACAAGGTCGTCCTGGTCCACGGCGGGGGGAAGGACATCAACCGCAACCTCCAGTGGCTGGGGCAGGAGCCCCGGTTCCTGGACGGCCTGCGCGTGACGGACGAAGCGGCGATGGACATGGTGGAAATGACCCTTTCGGGCCGCGTCAACAAACTCCTGGTGCGCCTTCTGCAAGGGGCAGGGGTCGCGGCCGCCGGGGTTTCGGGGGTGGACGGCGCCCTGTTCCGGGCCACCCCGCTGCGCGACGACGGATCTCTGGGCCGGGTGGGTCGCGTGACCGCCTGCGATCCCGCGTTGCTCTTCGCACTCTGGGGAGCGGGGTTCCTTCCGGTGGTCTCGCCGGTGAGCCTGGGGCCCGACGGCGAGTCCTGGAACGTCAACGCCGACGACGCGGCCTCGTTCCTGGCCCGGACCCTGGGCGCCTCCAGCCTGGTCTACATCTCGGACGTTCCCGGTGTGCTGCGCGATGGGGAGCGCATCCCGGAACTCGACCCGGCCCAGATCGAAGAACTGATCCGGACGGGCGTCGCAACGGACGGCATGATCCCCAAACTGCGCGGTTGCGCGGACACGGTGGTCGGGGGAGCGGAGAAGGTCATCATCTCGGGCTGGTCGGGGCCGGGCTCTCTGGATCGGATCCTGCGCGGGGATTCCGGAACCGTCATCCGGTTTTCGGAGATCGGTTGAAGATCGTTTTCCTGGGGACGCCCCCCATCGCCGCCACCTGCCTGGAAGCGCTGGCACGCGAGGGTCGCCACCGCATCGTGTCCGTGGTGACCCACCCCGATCGCGTCGCGGGACGCGGCATGAGGAGCGTTCCCACCGCGGTCAAGGAGACCGCTCTCCGGCTGGGACTTCCCGTGCTCGAAGTCCCCGACGCCAAGGACCCCGCCTTCGCACGGGAATTGGCGGCCCTGCAGGCCGACCTCCTGGTGGTGGTGGCCTTCGTGATCCTGCCCCTCCCGGTGCTTTCCGCCGCGCGCCTGGGTGCTGTGAACCTCCACGGATCGCTCCTCCCGCGCTGGCGGGGTGCCGCTCCCGTCCAGCGCTCGGTGGAAGCGGGGGAGCGGGAGACCGGAGCCACGGTCTTCCGCCTGGACGTCGGTGTGGACACCGGGGGGATCGTGGCGCAGGAGAAGTTCGCCGTGGGACCGGACGAGACCTCCGGAGAGGTGCTCGAGCGGATTGGCGGCCTGGGCGGGCATCTCCTTTCGCGTGCGTTGGATCGCCTGGAGGCCCATCCCGAGGACCGCGGAACCCCCCAGGATCCGAAGCTCGCCACCCGCGCGCCCAAGCTGTTCCCCGAGGAGGGAGCGCTCGACTGGTCGCTTCCCGCGGTGAGGCTCCACGACAAGATCCGTGCCTTCCACCCCTCGCCCGGTGCCTGGTGCCGCCCCGGGGGGACCCTTGTCAAGATCTGGCGCACGCGCGTCCTTCCCGATTCCTCCGCCGGAGTCGAGGCGGGATGGGCCGTGCGCCTTCCCGATGGTCGGGTGGTCGCTTCCTGCGGCTCGGGCGCGTTGGAACTCTTGGAGGTGCAACCCGAGGGACGGCGTCGCCAAAGCGGTGCCGACTGGTTCAACGGACTGCGCGCCACCGGTCCGGTGGTGCTTTCTTGATCCCCGGCTACGCGGCGAGGAGAGCCGCCCTCCTGGCACTGCTGGCCTTCGAACACGAAGACCGCCCGGTGGCCGAGACCCTATCCTTCGATCGGGAGCTGGATCCTCGCGACCACGCCCTGGCCCTCCAGATCGCCTCCACCACCGTGCGCTGGAAGGCGCTGCTGGACCACCATCTCGCACCCTTCCTGCGCACGCAGACGGCCCCGGATCTGCTTTGGATCCTTCGCCTTTCGGTGGCCCAGGCCCACCTCCTGAAGAAGATTCCCATCCATTCCGCGGTGGACCTGGGAGTGGAACTGGCGAGGGAGGCCGGGGGAACCAAGGCTGCGGGTTTCGCCAACGCCGTGCTGCGTCGAGCCGCGCACAACCCCGTCCTGCGGCCCATGGGGGACGACGCGAAATCCCTGTCCATCCGCCATTCCCACCCCGAGTGGCTGGTGGAGCGCTGGCTTGCCCGACACGGCCCGGAAGCGACCATGTCCATGTTGAAGGCGGGGAATGTCGATCCGTCCCTGTGGGTGCGGGTGCGTCCGGGGACTCCGGATCTTCCTTGGACACCCGAACAGGTCCTGGAATCGGCGTTCGCGGGACTGTTCGTCCGCCCCGACCTTCCCCGCGACCAGGTTCTGACCTGCGCCGCCTTCCGGCGAGGGGACCTGGCTCTGCAGGACCCAGCCTCGGGCGCGGTGGCTCTCGAACTCGCGCCCCACCTGCGCGCCGGCGCCGTGCTGGTGGACCTTTGTACCGCTCCGGGCGGGAAGATCTGCTGCCTTCGCGACGCGGGACTGCTGGGCGGTGTGCGCACGGTGGCCTTGGACAACTCCGGATTCCGGCAGAGACGGACTCTGAACGGGCTCCGGCTGCGGTCCATTCCCGCCCTGGTGGGGGTCGCCGACGGTCTGCACCCGCCATTGCGCCCCCGATCGGCGGACATCGTCCTCGTGGACGCGCCCTGCTCCAACCTCGGTGTCCTGTCGCGGCGGCCGGAGGCGAGGTGGCGAGCCCAGCCCGGGGACCCGGCGCGCCACGGCCTGCTGCAGCGCCAGTTGCTGGTCGCGGCCCTGGAACTGGCCAAGCCGGGGGGCTTCGTGCTCTATTCGGTCTGCTCCACCGAACCCGAGGAATGCGACGAAGTGGCTCGGGTGCTGGAGGGTCGCGCAAGGATCCTCTCCCGGAGCCTCCGACTCCCTGGACAGGAAGGGTGGGACGGCTTTTTCCTCGTGTTGGCCAGGGTCGGCGAATCGCAGGACGGCTAGATTGCGAAGCCAGGAGGTGAACATGCGCCACTGGCTCCTGAAATCCGAACCCGACGCCTATTCGTGGGCCGATCTCGTGCGCGACAAGAAGGGACGGTGGGACGGCGTGCGCAACTTCACCGCCCGGAACAACCTGCGCGCCATGGCCAAGGGCGACCTGTGCTTGTTCTACCACTCGGTGAGCGAAAAGGCCGTGGTGGGGATCTGCAAGGTGGTCGGCACCGCCTACCCCGACCCGACCTCGGACACGGGCCAGTGGGTTTGCGTGGATGTGGCCCCGGTGCGGGCGCTGAAGACCCCCGTGGAGCTTGCGACGATCAAGGAAGACCCCGCGCTTTCCAAGACCGAACTCCTGCGCCAGGGTCGGCTCTCCGTGGTACCGCTCACGGAACCGGAATTCGAACGGATCGTGGAACTGGGCGCCTGATCCGGCGACCGGAGCGTCAGGCCGTCTGGACGCGCCGGAAGAACACCATCATCTGCCGATCCACCACCGCATGGTGCTCGTGGAGCCACGGGATCACCTCGTGGCGGAGGATCCCCGCCGCGTGGATGCCGGTCCGGTCGATCCGGGCTTCGTGCAGGACCTGGCCCAGATCGCGCAGGAACTTCTTGTGCCCGATCCGGCTGCTTTCCAGGAGCGGGCAGTTGAACGCCTCCATGGCGGCTTCCTCGGCGCGGAACAGATCCATGGCCGTGCTCCCCGTGACCCGGAAGGCCTCGATGATCGCGGCGTCGTCGGTGTGGTGCACCAGGAAATCCGAGAGCGCACGGAGCGAATCCACCACCTTGAGGTAGGCGACTTCCAGTTGGTCGAGATCGAGCGGAGTGACCATCCGCCCGATGCTACCATGGATCCGACCGATGTGCCAGTGGAGCGAAGTTCCAGAGACTAAGATTCCCTGGATCCGCAGGAGGGACCAGATGGACAGATCCGCCCCCTTGGTGGGCGTGGTGATGGGTTCGCGCAGCGACTGGGACACCATGTCCCACGCGACGGAGGTCCTGCGCCTGATGGGGATCCACTACGAAACCCGGGTGGTCTCCGCGCACCGCACGCCCGATCTTCTGGCCGAATACGCCAAGTCCGCCAGGGCACGCGGTCTGCGCCTGATCATCGCGGGTGCCGGGGGTGCCGCCCATCTTCCCGGCATGCTCGCGGCCTTCGGACCCGTTCCAGTCCTGGGAGTTCCTGTCCAGTCAAAGGCCCTTTCGGGGGTGGACTCGCTCCATTCCATCGTGCAGATGCCGCGCGGAGTTCCCGTGGCAACCTTTGCCATCGGTGCCGCCGGGGCCGCCAACGCGGCGCTTTTCGCCGCCGCCGTATTGGCCGCGGAAATGCCCGATGTCCGGAAGGCTCTGGACGATTTCCGGGAGAAGCAGACCCGATCGGTGCTGGACGAGGCCCCTCTGGAGGGAATTTGAGTTCCTTCCTGCCCCCCGGCTCGACGTTGGGAATCCTGGGTGGCGGCCAGTTGGGCCGGTACATGGCCATCGCCGCCCAGCAGCGGGGCTACCGCGTCGTGGTCCTGGATCCGGAACCCGATGGTCCCGCGCAACAAGTCGCCCACCAGGCGATCATGGCACCCTACGACGACCCCGAGGCCTTGGAGCGGCTGGCCTCCCTTTGCCAGGTGGTCACCTTCGAGTTCGAAAACGTCCCGGCCTCCTCGCTGGAGCCCTTCGCTCGGCACGGGGTGGCCATCCGACCTGGTCCGCAGGTCCTGGCCATCTGCCAAGACCGCATCGCCGAGAAGACCCTGATCGGGTCCTGCGGCATCGAAACGGCCCTTTGGCACTCCATCCGGGGGGTGAGCGACCTGGCACCCGCCTTGGCGGACCTGGGAGGAGCGGGTATCCTGAAGACCGCCCGCTCGGGTTACGACGGCAAGGGACAGGCACGGGTGGGGAGCCTTTCCGCCGCCCGCCAAGCCTTCGTCAATTTCGGGGAGGTGGATTGCGTCCTGGAGGGGATCGTCCCCTTCGCCTTGGAGTGCTCGGTCCTGGCCGCGCGAGACGTCCACGGCAGGTGCGCCACCTATCCCGTCTGCGAGAACGCCCATTCCCGACACATCCTGGATGTCACGGTCTGTCCCGCGCGCGTCGGCGAGGCGGCGGCGCGGACCATGCGCGGGCACACCGTCCGGTTGGCGGAGGAACTCGAATACGTGGGGCACATGGCCGTGGAGTTCTTCGTGTTGCCCGACGGTGGCGTGCTGGTCAACGAGATCGCTCCGCGCCCGCACAACTCGGGACACCTCACGCTCGACGCCGCCGCCAACAGCCAGTTCGAGCAGCACGTCCGCTGCGTGCTCGGATGGCCCGTCGCCCCCTTCGAACAAACCGCCCCCGCCGCCGCCATGACGAATCTCCTGGGCGACGGATGGACCGCTGGCGAACCCCGATGGGAGTCCCTGACGGAGTTCCCGGAGGTCCGGTTGCATCTCTACGGAAAGGCCCAGGCGCGCCCGGGACGGAAGATGGGACACCTGACCGCGATGGCGCAATCCGTCGAGCACGCGGAATCGCTGGTGCGGGAAGCCAGGCGGGCGCTTTTCGGCTAGGAACCGAACGCCAAGCCATTCTGCTCGGACTGAAGTCCTCGCGGGGTCCCGCCACCTTTCGGTGGCACCGACGTGGAGTAACGAACATCAGTTTGGCTGTTCAAGGATTCTGCGAGGGGCTTCAGCCCGAGCCGGTAAGGCGGGCACACTCTGCCGTGCGTGTCAGGAACCGAACGCCAAACGCCTCCAGGCCTTGGTGTAGCGTTCCAGGCGGCCGATGTCGGATGCCGTCACCTGCTCCAATCGTCGGACGTCCAGGTTGGATTCCAGATCGGAGAGCTTGACCTTGCGGGCGATCGGGTGGGATGCCGCCCTCTCGACGGCATCCTCGTAGGCTTCGCCGTCGCGCCGGGTCAGTGCATCCACCCCGTCCACGATGTTGGCGGGGAAGCCCTGCTCCCGAAGGTCGCGAAGGGTGAGGGAGGAATCCTCCACCACGTCGTGCAGGGCGGCCAAGGTCGCGGCGTCCAGATCTTCCTTGCAGGAGGCCACGACCTGCAGGACATGAAGAAGGTAGGGGCGTCCTCCGCGGTCCACATGGCCGCTGTGGATCTGGACGGCCAGGCGGAGGGCCCTGTCCAACATGTGTTCGGGAGCATCCATGCGGAGTCTGCGCGTATCGGAGTGCACGGGGTCCAATCTAGGTTTGTTTCCGTCGCGGACCGGGATGATTACCCCGGCGCGCCACCGGTCATACGGTCGTGGAAGGGGTGTGTGTTCGGCGCTCTTGACATCCTTCCCCGAACCCCCTAGTTTCTCTCCAGCATCCCTACTGACCTGGTATGCTTAGGAGACGATCATGCCCGTGTTCGGAGACAACAGCCTGTCCATCGGCCACACGCCGCTTGTTCGCCTCAACCGCGTGGTCGCTCCCAACGGTGCGAAGGTCTACGCCAAGATCGAAGGCCGCAACCCGGCCTATTCCGTGAAGTGCCGGATCGGGGCCAACATGATCTGGGACGCGGAAAAGCGGGGGCTGCTGAAGCCCGGAGTGGAGATCGTCGAGCCCACCTCCGGAAACACCGGCATCGCATTGGCCTTCGTGGCCGCCTCGAGGGGCTACCCCATCACCATCGTGATGCCGGAGACCATGAGCATCGAGCGTCGCAAGGTGCTCAAGGCCCTGGGCGCGCGCATCATCCTCACGGAAGGCCCCAAGGGCATGAAGGGCGCCGTGGCCAAGGCCCAGGAGATCGCGGATTCGGACAAGGCGCGGTACTTCATCCCGCAGCAGTTCGAGAATCCGGCCAACCCCGAGGTCCACATGAAGACCACCGGTCCGGAAATCTGGGACGACCTGGACGGCAAGATGGACATCTTCGTGTCCGGCGTCGGGACCGGCGGCACCATCACCGGGGTCTCCCGCTACTTCAAGCAGGTGAGGGGCAAGCAGATCCTGTCCGTGGCGGTGGAACCTTCGGAAAGCCCGGTCATCACCCAGTTTCTGGCAGGACAGGAGATCAAGCCGGGCCCCCACAAGATCCAGGGGATCGGCGCGGGGTTCATCCCCAAGACCCTGGACGTGTCGATGATCGACCGCGTGGAGCGCGTCAGCTCGGCGGAATCCATCGAGTTCTCCCGGCGCCTCACCGCGGAGGAGGGAATCCTCTCCGGCATTTCCTGCGGCGCCGCGGCCCTGGTCGCCGCGCGGTTGGCCGCCGAGCCGGAGAACGCGGGAAAGACCATCGTCGTGATCCTTCCCGACGCCGGCGAACGCTACCTCACTGGACCGCTATTCGAGGGCGTCTTCGAAGGGATCGAGACCGCGGTCGCGGGGTCGGTGCTGTAGGATCTCCGCTCGGAGTCCTCTTCGTCGATCACCTCTCCCCGTCCAAGCGCTCGATGCTCGCCGGAAAACCGCGCCGCATCGCCAACGGCGAGACGCGCCCGGACTGCCCGATGGACTACCTGAAGGCGAAGAGCTGATCGGTAGCGGCCACCTCATCCCCATTCCCCCTCTCCAACAAGTGGAGAGGGGGCTCGGTGTCGATTTTCCACTCCCAGGACCAGACGGTGTCACAACTCCCGCCGCCACGGCGCATCGCTGTGCAGGCGGGCGCGCAGATTTTGACGTACCCCCGACATTTCCGCGTGAACTGCTCCGATGCTGGGGAGCAGGGGGACGGCAGTCCCCCGCAAGGCGCGGGGTCCAGGGGAGAAGGCCTGGGTTCTCCCCTGGCCGGGTACAGGGCCGGGCAGGCCCTGTAGACGAAGCCGCACCGCCAGGTGCAAGGCAACACGGGCCTCGCGCAGC
>Ga0302319_10014671_pt1 | contig 14573 bp, 13 predicted proteins | sample Bog_T0_2_FD_203319 | JGI IMG/M metagenome (GOLD analysis project Ga0302319, IMG submission 203319) | Peat permafrost microbial communities from Stordalen Mire near Abisko, Sweden - Bog_T0_2 | ecosystem: Environmental > Terrestrial > Soil > Wetlands > Peat | place: Sweden: Abisko, Stordalen Mire... | reverse complement strand
ATCGCTACGGCCTGGACTACAACCGCATCCTCGCCACCTATGGCGGCTCTGAGTTCGACAAAGGCCGCGGCGACGCCCGTTCCTGGTGGGACTACGCCATCGTCTTCACCGCCACCGCCGTCTTTTTTTACCTCGGCGTCAACGCCCGGGTCCCCACGCTCGCCATGCAGTTCACCTGGCTCTGGGCGCTCGGCGCAGTGCTGGTCGCCACTGCCCTGCTCGCTGGCTGGGCGCTCTGGAAAGCAACACGCTTCTCGTAGTGCGAACTTTCCACCTCTCAGCTCTCGGTAAATAGCAAACTGTCATCCTGAGCGAAAGGGGCCCCAAGCGCCTTTCAGCTTGGGGGTGGTGAGTCGAAGGATCTGCGGTTGCTTTTCGGCACGCCCTCACCATCCCCGCCCCGCGCTTTACAATAGCAAGATGACCGCCCCGCAACAGGTCGATCTGGTCGGCGTGGGCCTCAACGCCACCGACACGCTCATCACCCTGCCCACCTATCCCGAGCGCGGCTCCAAGGTCGAGTACACCACCCGCACCGTTCTTCCCGGCGGCCAGGCCGCCACCACCGTCGTCGCCTGCCAGACCTGGGGCCTCTCGACGCGTTACGTCGGCAAGCTCGGCGAAGACGATGCGGCCCGCCTCCATCGCGAGGCCTTCACCCGCGCCGGCGTCGATGCCCGCATCGTCACCGTCCCCGGCGCGCACAGCCTGCAAAATCTCATCATGGTCGACGAGGGCGAGCGCACCGTGCTCTGCCAGCGCGACGAGCGCATGGCGCTCCAGCCCGAAGAATTGCAGCGCGAATGGATCACCTCCGCCCGCGCTCTGCACATCGACGGCCGCGACACCGCCGCCGCCACGCTCGCCGCCTCATGGGCCCGCCAGGCCGGCATCCCCGTCATAGCCGATCTCGACGAGCTTTACCCCGGCGTCGAAACACTGATCGACCTCATCGACTACCTCATCGTGAGCCGCGACTTTCCCTGCCGCCTCATGGCCGACCCCGACCTCGAGTCCGCCCTGCGCCGTATGCAGTCCCGCTTCGGCTGCCGCCTCACCGCCGCCACGCTCGGCGAGGAAGGCGTCCTCGCCTGGGACGGCCGCCAACTCCTCCATCGCCCCGCCTACCGCGTGCCCGTAGTCGACTCGACCGGCGCCGGCGACATCTTCCACGCCGGCTTCATTTATGGATTGCTCCAGGACTGGCCCCTCGCCCGCCAGCTCGACTTCTCCTGCGCCGCCGCCGCCGTCAACTGCATGCACGCCGGCGCCCGCGGCGGCATACGCACCCTGGCCGCAATTGAAAAGCTGATGGCCACCGCCGACCGCTATCGAGAAGCCTTCGACCTGCGGGCCGCTGACTGACGCTCTGCCTGCCGTCTACGGATAGTGGTCCGCAACCAGCGCGATCCCTCCACGTTGCAGGGCTGTCGACTGGTCCGCCGCGTATTGGAGGGCGGCCTTGGAAATCTGGTCTCCCGCCCTTTCCATAATGAGACTGTGGAAAGGACGGGGCACCCGCAGCTTGTGGGCAGGTCATGGGTGGGGCACCCGGCAGCAAATACGGATAGATACTGTGTGCTGGCGCGGGTTTCGAGGTGTTGGGTTTACGACAGATGGCCTCGATTCCCAACCGCTCCATCAGCGTCTTGATGTGCCTGCGGCCAACCTCCAGGCCCTGCTGCCAGAGTAAGCCGCGCAGCATGCGGCTGCCGGCGAAGGGACAGTTGAGGTGCAACTCGTCGAGGCGCCGCATGAGCCATAGATCTTCCTCAGAGACCGGGCGCGGCTCATAGTAGACCGTGCTGCGGCTGATGCCCAGCACCTCTGCCTGCTGCTTGATGGGAAGGTCGTGCCCGGGGTCGATCATCGCTTTGCGCTCAACAGTCCCGCCTTTCACCCCACGAACGAAGACCTGTCCGTGGGGCCCCGGCCCTGGTGAGCGCGCCTTCCAAAAAATCGTTCTCTAGCGTCAGTTCGCCGATCTTGGCATGGAGGGTCTTGACGTCCACGGTAGCTGTCGCGGCCTCTGCCTTCGCTCGCTTCCAAAGACCCCAACTGCACCTTCCAGAGGCTGGCTATTCCACTGCGTAATCTGGTTGGCATGCACATCAAACAACTGCGCCAATTCCGAAAGTGTTTTTTCTCCATTGATGGCGGCCAAGGCCACTTTCGCCTTGAAGGCCGCTGTGTGGTTCCGACGCGGACGTCTGCTCATCTGCTCTCATCATCCCAGCCATTTTAGGCTGCGGGCGAACAGAACCTCCACCTAACCCACTGTCTGAATTTGCGCGACCGGCTCGCTTTGATGTTCGCAAACAATCGTGATCAGGGAAGGCTTACGAGAAAACCGTATGCAGGATCAATAACGCAGTCAAAAAATCGCGTGACACTGATCACATTCCCGCTATACCGTGCCCAGTATTGTGGGAATGCGCCACACTATCGGGCCTGGTAGTGCCGGGGTCCCTAGAAGTTGAGAACACAGGGACCCCGTGCGCACCCCATTTTTCCCAATATGTTGTTACCCAAATAAGTGTGATTGGCTTTAGCACCTGCCCTGTGCCGAGTACCCAGGTCTTGCCCCTGAGATCTGGGAATGCTACGTGCTGGTATCCGGCTGCTTGAGCCACTCCGCTAACAAAGCCGCCACCTTGCGCGGCTGCTCATATGCGGCAAAGTGCCCGGCATCGGGCAGCAGGTGGAATTCGCACCCGCCCGGTGCGGCCTGAAAGGCTTCCATCTCGGCTGCACTCACGGCGGGGTCTTCGCCGCCGGCGATGGCCAGCACTGGAACCGTGATCGTCGCCACGGTGGGCAGCGAATCCGGCCGGACGGCGAGGCCGGCCTGCACGGCCATCGCCGCCTCGGGCGTGAGCGTCATGCGCGCGCGCAGCTCGGCAACGATCTCCGGCCGGCGCGCGCGGGCGGTTGCGCCAATCAGGCTCTGGGCCATGCCGTCAAACAGCGCGGCCGTGCCGCCAGCTTGAATCTGCGCAATGTTGGCGGCACGCTTTTCGCGGTTGGCTTCGGCGTCCGGCTGCGGCTTGGAACAGACAAACGCCAGCGCCTGCATCCTCTGGGGAATGCGCCGCCACAGCTCCAGCAGCACGTAGCCGCCAATGGAGCAGCCGGCAAACACGGCATCCGGAATCCCAAGATGGTCAAGGAGAGCCACAACGTCGCCAGCCAGTTGCTGCATGGTCAGCACCGGCGCATCGGGCACGCGGGCAAACCCGCCCACCGGCAGATTTTTTCCCAGCTCCGACCGCCCATGCCCGCGCAGGTCGGGGACGATGGCGCGGATGCCGCCTAGGTCGTCGAGCATCGGACGCCAATACTCCTGATCGAGGGGGGTGGGATGCAGAAAAACCACGGGCAGGCCCGAGCCCGTATTGCGGTAGCTCAGTCGTGCGCCCTCCGACTCATACCAACCGTTCATAGGCCTGCCAGCGGTTCAAATCCAGGTCTCTTGGTCCGGCTTCGTACCCCGGCCTCACATCGAGGGAGGATACGCCCCCGGGAACGCAATCGGCTCCTCGGGAATCCCGATCCAGCCGGCCAGATAGGCGATGGCCACCAGGCCCCCGGAGAAGAAGAAGCCGAGCACGGTGAAGATGCGCACCAACGCCACGTCCCAATGATAGGCCTGGGAGAGCCCGATGCACACGCCCGCGATCACTCTGCCCTGGTGCGGCCGGGTCAACGGCCGGGAAGGCATTTGCGGCGCGGCGGCAATGGTCGCACCGCAGTTGGAGCAGAAGCGAGCGGTGTGCGGCAACCCCGCCCCGCACGTGTTGCAATAAACGGCCATGGCAAGAACCCTCCCCAGTATTGTGTCCTATTCCAGTGTAGATACGGAGCCGGACTTGCAACAGTTCCCTGCGCCGTGGCCAGGCCGCTCCGCACCCGCCTCACAGCCCCTTGCGCGCGCGAAACTCCCTGACCACCTCGGCCGGGTCGCGATGCGCGCCGTCGATGGCCTCGTTCATCGCGCGCATGTCGTCGGCGGTCACCTTGCCGGCCAGGGCATCGAGCGCGACCTGCATCTGCGGCCAGCGCCGCAGCGCCTCGGCCCTCACCAGCGGCACCGCCTGGTACGGCGGAAAGTAGTGCCGGTCATCCTCAAGCGCGACCAGGCCGAGTTCTTTGATGGGCCCATCGGTCGAGTTGGCGGCGATCATGTCCACCTGGTGCGCGTTCAGCGCGCGATAGAGCAGGCCCAGATCCATGGTGCGCGGCGCCGCGGCAAAGCGGAGCGCGTAGGCCGCGCTCAGCCCGGCCAGCCCGTCCGGCCGCTGCTCAAACTCATAGCCCACGCCCAGCCGCCACTGCGGCGTGTAGCGCGCGGCCTGGGTCAGCGTGGTCAGCTTCAGCGCCCGCGCATCGTCTCCGCGAATCACCATCGCGAAGGTGTTCTCAAACCCCAGCGGCTGCGCAACCACCACGCCGTAACGCGAGGCATAGAGCCCGCGCACCGTCTCCATCACCCGCTCAGGGTCGCGATCCACCGGCTGCTTCAGAATCGCCGTCAGCGCCGTGCCGGTGTACTCCACATACGCATCAATGCGCCCAGCCACCAGCGCCTGCTGGCAGATGTAGCTGCCCGCCAGATAGAACCGCCGCTCCACTTTCAGATTGGACTTGGCCTCGATCTCCTGCGCCAGCAGCTCACCCAGCACCACTTGCTCCGTGAAATTTTTTGCCCCAATCACCGGATGATCCGGTCGCGGCGGCGCGCAGCCGGTGAGCAAAGCGGCAATCGCCATCAGCCCAACAGCAATGACTCCGCGCTTCATGCCGCGCGCACCGTCAGCCGGCGCTCCAGCAATCCCAGAGCCGCATCCGCCGCCAGCGCCAGCAGCGCCGCAGGAATCGCCCCGGCCAGCACCAGGCGGTTGTCCACAGATGCCACGCCGCGGAAGATCAGCTCGCCCAGCCCGCCCGCGCCCACCGCCGCCGCAATGGTGGCAATGCCCACGCAGGTCACCGTCGCCGTGCGCAGTCCGGCCAGGATGAACGAGGCCGCCAGCGGCAACTCCACTTTCATCAACCGCTGCCAGCCCGTCAACCCCAGCGCCCGCGCCACGTCGCTCACTGCCGGGTCAATGCCGCGAATGCCGGCATAGGTGTTGCGCAGAATCGGAAGCAGCGCGTATGCGGTCAGCGCGACGATTGCAATGCGCGCCGCGCGGTCGCCCAGCCACGGCAGCGGCAGCAGAAAGCCGAACATGGCCAGCGAAGGAATGGTCTGCAAAATGTTGGCCGCCGCAATCACCGGCCGCGCCCAGCGCTCGGCCCGTGTGAGCCAGATTCCCAGCGGCACAGCGATGGCCGTCGCCAGCAGCATGGCCGCGCCGGTCAGCCACAGGTGTTCGAGCGTCAGCGTCCAAATCTCGCCCCCATACTGCGCCAGGAATCCGGAGTTCATGCGCGCACCTCCGCCGCCCGGCTGCCGCGATGAAACGCCCGCACATACGCCTCCACCTCTGGGTCCGGCGAATGGAGAAACTCCTGCGGCGGCAGGTTCGCAATCACCCGCCCCTCGCCCAGCAGCACAATGCGATCCGCCAGATACAACGCCTCATCCAGATCGTGCGTCACCAGCAGCACGGTCTTCTTCAGCGCGCCCATCAGCCCGCGCAGCATGTCCTGCATCTCGCCGCGGGTGAGCGGATCGAGCGCGCCGAAGGGCTCGTCCATCAGCAGAATCGCCGGCTCGGCAGCCAGCGCCCGCGCCAGGCCCACCCGCTGCCGCTGTCCGCCGGAGAGCTGCCGCGGATAGCGCCCGGCAAACACCTCTGCATCCAGCCCCACGGTCGTCAGCAGCGCGCGGCCGCGCCGTTCGCGTTCTTCCCGAGCGTGCCCCATCGCCTCCAGCACCACCCCCACGTTGCGCAGCACGGTGAAATGCGGAAACAGCCCCGTCTCCTGGATCACGTAGCCCAGCCCCCGGCGCAGCTCGATCAGGTCCGCCTGGGCGACGCTCCCGCCCTTGACCAGCACCTCGCCACCCGCCAGCTCGATCAGCCGGTTCACCGTGCGCAGCAGAGTCGTCTTGCCCGACCCGCTGCGCCCCAGCACGGCAGTCGTCGTGCCTTCCTCCACGGCCAGTGAAACGCGGTCCAGCAGCAACCGGCCCCCTGCGACGGCGACGGACACATTCCGAAATTCAATCGCAGCGCCCATCCGCCCGCGCTCCCATCCGTCCAGACTCTCGCTTCGCAAACTCTGGCTCTCCACTAACTCCCCCATCATCCACGCCCAGGCCGTCGCTCATCAAGCAATCGTCCCGATGCATATCGCTTCAGGATATGGGAAGACCACTCGCTTTCGCCTTCTTCAAGGAAAGAATCCGGGCACTTGCGTTCGTCGTAGACATTCACACATCTGTAACAACAACCGCCTTCTGGTTCCTTACACTAGTCCCACCATGCCTATCGACGACCCACTCGCCATTGAACACGTGACCGGCAAGACTCCTGGCACGGTCATTATCCATCTGACCGGCCCGGTGACGCTGCGCAATCTGTTCGATCTGCTGCCACTGCTACGTTCGGGCGACCTTGCCAGCCTCACAATCCTCAACCTCGAAGCCGTGCCCTACATGGATTCGGCCGGCATGGGCGCCATCGTCAACCACTACGTGCACTGCCAGAACCGGGGCGCCCGGCTGATTGTCTCCGGCGTCAGCAGCCGCGTCATGGAGCTGTTCAGGATGACCCGCGTCGACCGGGTCATCCCCCTTGCCGCCAGCGTGGAAGAAGCCGAAGCCCAGCTCTGACCAAGACCTGACCGGTCGCGCCGTGCATGGGCCGTGCACGGCTGTCCCACGCTCTCAAGTACACTGCTAGAGAGCCCATGCCCGGCATTCTTTCCAAGACGCGCACAACTCTCGATATGATCAAGTGGGAGCATTCCATCTTTGCGCTCCCCTTCGCGCTCACCGCCACAATCCTGGCCGCCCGCGGCCTTCCCGCCGGTCGTACCGTCCTGTGGATACTGGTCGCCATGGTCGCCGCCCGCTCCTGCGCCATGGCCTTCAACCGCTGGGCCGACGCCGAACTGGACGCGGCGAACCCGCGCACCAGCACCCGCGCCATCCCAGCCGGCCTGCTCTCGCGCCAGTTCGTTTTCAGTTTCACCTGCGTCGCCGCGCTCATTTTTGTGCTGGCCTCCGCGCAGCTGAACCCGCTCACCCTCTACCTCTCGCCGCTGGTCCTGGTCGTTCTGCTCGGCTACAGCTACCTCAAGCGCATCACCCGCTGGTCGCACCTGGGTCTGGGACTGGCCCTCGGCCTGGCCCCTTCGGCCGCCTGGATCGCCGTCCGCGGCAGCCTTGACCCGCGCATCCTGGTGCTCACTGCCGCCGTCACCCTGTGGGCTGGCGGGTTCGACGTCCTCTACGCCTGCCAGGACTTCGAGCACGACCGCTCCGCCGGCCTGCACAGCCTGCCCCAGGCGGTCGGCATTGCCGGCGCTTTCTACGCCGCGCGCGCCATGCATCTGGCCATGCTCGCCCTGCTCGTCTGGTTCGGCCTCCTGTTCGACTTCAAGGTCATCGGCTGGCTGGGCATAGCCGCCGTTGCTCTGCTGCTGGCATACGAGCACTCCCTCGTCTCCCCGCGCGACCTGCGCCGCCTCAACGCCGCCTTCTTCACCATGAACGGCGTCATCGCAACCGTCTTCCTGGCCTTCGTGGCCGCCGATCTCTGGCTCCGGGTCTGACACCAATGCCTCAGGAAGCAGCTCCGCCAAATACACCGCTCGGCCTGTGGTATGGTGCCAAAGGGCGGGTCTCGCAATACATTTCCACAACCAACCCACCCGCAGCCGCACGAGGGACCGCAATGAAGATTGCCATCCAGGGGGAACCCGGCTCATTCAGCCACGAAGCCGCCTTGAAGCTGGTCCCGGATGCCGAGGTTGTCCCGGTATCGCTCTCCGCCGACGTCTTTGCCGCGCTGGTCTCGGGCCAGGTCGACGCCATCGCTATTCCGATTGAAAACTCGCTGGCAGGCTCGGTCTCCGAGCACTTCGATCTGCTGCTCACTCACGACGTGGCCGTCGAGCGGGAGACGCTGCTGCGCATCCGCCACAACCTGATCGCCGTCGCCGGCGCCGCGACCAACGAGATCGACCGCGTCTTCTCTCATCCCGTGGCCCTGGCCCAGTGCCGGCGCTTTCTTGCCAGCCATCCGCGCATGGAAGCCTTCGCCTTCTACGACACCGCCGGCAGCGTGAAACAGCTGGTGGAACTGCGCGACCGCCACGCCGCAGCCATCGCCAGCGAGGAGGCCGCGCGCTACTACGGCGCGGAGATCCTCGAGTCCGGCATTGAAGACAACGCCGAGAACTACACCCGCTTCTTCCTCGTCCGCCGCGCCGGTGAGGCAAAGACCGACCCTGAGTCGAACAAAATCAGCATTGCGTTTTCCGTGGAAAACCGCCCCGGTTCGTTGGTCTCCGCCCTCGCCGAGCTCTCCGCGCTGGGCACCAACCTGACCAAGATCGAGTCCCGCCCTGTCCACGGCAAGCCCTGGGAGTACATCTTTTATGTAGATTGCCAGCTGAACTCGCCCGATGAAGGCGCGCGCGCGCTGCATGCACTCGGCCGCCATTGCTCCATGGTCAAAGAACTGGGCCGCTACCGCGAAGCCGTGAAACCAGTGCAAGACGGCTCCTGAGCCGTTCAGCAGTCCAGAAATAGCCACGAAAAAAGGGGATTGGCCAAAGCCAATCCCCTTTTTGTGCTGCTCAATTCCCAGAGCCCCGCGCAACCAGGCTAGAAGTGATATGCCACGCCAATGGCTGGATTGAACATGTTGTACCACTTGTTGGTCGCGAACGTCGTATCGCCGAAGGTGGGCACCTTGGTGACCAGGCCGCGGTATTCGGCGCGAATGTCGAAGCTGGGGCTGATCTCGTAGGCAACGCCGGCGCCGTAGATTGCCCCGATCGTGGTCTGGTGCTTCGCGTCCAGCGTACCCGTACCCGAATTGATAATGGGGATGAAGAAGAATGCAGCCGGACCCGCCTCGACAAAGGGGTTGAACTTCTTGTAGTTGAACGAGCGCACATACGCGCCGGAGACTTCCTGGGTACGGGTCAGCACAGGCGCGCCTCCAGGAAGACTGGGGTAATCGAACTTGATGGTGTTCTGGTAGGTAATGCCATAGTTGGCTTCGAGAGCGCTGGAAGGCGTGAGCATGAAGCGGTAGCTGGCCAGGGCGCCGTATGCGGTATTTGAATGGACCTGGACATCGGTTTGTGAGGCAATGAACGGCTCAATCAGAGCTGTTCCACTAAGGCTGACATCCTGGCGGCTTTCCTGGGCACGGCCTGCGGCCGCACTTAGGGCCAACAGGAATGCAATGATGGCGATCTTCTTCATTCGGTCCTGAACCTCACAACTGCGCTCGCCATCCGGCTGGCAACGAGCTTGTCGAATCCGGTGCGCCGGTTGAATCCGGGCCCCGCTCTCAGCATTGTAACTGGCCGGGCTGGGTCCTTGATACATACCCATCCCCGTGTCCCTTCCTTTGCAACAGTCTTGGCCTTTAGACGCAGCACAAGCGATTCCGGTATTTCGCAGATGCAGGGACCAGGGGACCAAGGGACTAAGGGACTGCACAGGCGCTGCTCGCCATTGGTTCGACGATTGGGATCTCGCTCAAAGTCCGCCGGGAGGTGCGGGGTGCCAATCCTAGTCCATTGGTCCCTTGGTCCCCTGGTCCCTCAGTTCCTCAGTCCCTTAGTCCCTATTCACTGCTCTATCCCGCTCCACCTGGTAGTGGAACGGCGCTCCCTGCTCCTGCGCCAGCGTCCGCACCGTGCGCAGAAACGCCCGCGCCGCGTACGACATCGTCGCCTGCCGCCGATGCACCAGCCTGAGCACCCGCTTCATCTCCAGCTCATCCACCGGCACCCGCACCAGCTCGCCAAGCTCCAGTTCCCGCGCCACCGTCAGGTGCGGCACCAGCGCCACCCCGTTACCCATGGCCACAAACCGCTTGATGGCCTCAATCGTCGGCAGCTCGATGGCCATGTTCAGCGGCGTCCGATAGCGCTGGAACGTCTCGATCACCTTCTGCCGCAGCGGCGAAGTCACGTTGTGCGCCACAAACAGCTCCTCGCCCAGCTCCGCAATCGAAACCCGCGCCGCCCCCGCCAGCGCGTGCCGCGGGCTCACAATGAACGCCAGGCTATCGGCATAAACGGCGATGGTCCTAAACTGCTCCGGGTCGGGCCGGAAAGAGATCATGCCCAGTTCAAACGTGCGCAGGTTCAATTCCTCCGGAATCCGCGAGGCCAGCATGCGGTGCACTGCCACGCTCACATGGGGAAACTCGCGCCGGAAGCGGTCAATGGCCGGCAGCAGGTACATGCAGGTATACTCGTTGGCGGCCAGTTGCAGGTGCCCGCGCTCCAGGCTCTTCAATTCGTCCAGCGCGCTGGACGCCTCTCGCCTGAGCGCCAAGAGGCGCAGCGCGTAATCGCGCAGCAGCACGCCGGACGCAGTCAGCGACCCATCCCGCGCCGCCCGGTCAAACAGCGTCTCACCCACCGCCGCTTCCAGCTTGCGGATCACCTGGCTCACCGCCGGCTGCGTGCGATGCAGCCGAACCGCCGCCTTCGAGAAGCTCTTTTCCTCGGCCACCGCCAGAAAGGTTTCGAGTTGGTTCAGCTCCATCAAGCCTCCGAAAGGCAGGGACCAGGGGACCAAGGGACAAACCGGCGGCCAGGCGTCCGGGCAGTTTGGAGACGTAATCCGTCATCAATCCCAGCTGTTGTCTCTGGCCGAGAACTGGCCCGGCCGCCAGTCCCTTGGTCCCTTAGTCCCTTAGTCCCCTAGTCCCTCCACCACTATAAGCAATTCTAATCGACAACCCAAAAATAATAACTTTGCCTTATATCGCCTGAATACGAGACACTATCGAAGCTGACAAGTCAATGCTTCTCCTGGCAGGTACACCCATGATCCCGAACCACCTCAGCTTCTTCGACACCACCCTGCGCGACGGCGAGCAATCGCCCGGCTGCTCCATGACCACGCAGGAAAAGCTGACCATGGCCCATGCCCTTGAAGACCTCGGCGTGGACATCATCGAGGCCGGCTTCGCCATGGCCTCCGAAGGCGACTTCGCGGCCATTGCCACCATCACCCAGGCCATCCGCAAGCCGCGCATCGCCTCCCTTGCCCGCGCCAAAAAAGAAGACATCGAGATGGCCGCGCGCGCCCTCCAGTTTGCCGACCGCGCCCGCATCCACGTCTTCCTCGCCTCGAGCGACCTGCATCTCGAATACAAGCTCAAGATCAGCCGCGCCGAAGCTCTCGACCTCACCGCGGAATCCGTCCGCCTGGCCCGCTCGCTGGTTGACGATGTGGAGTTCTCGCCCGAAGACGCAACCCGCTCGGACCGCGACTTCCTGGTCGAGATGGTGCGCGTAGCCGTCGAGGCCGGCGCAACCACCATCAACATGCCCGACACCGTCGGCTACAGCACGCCTGAGGAGTACGGCCGCCTGTTCGCCGAAGTCCGCGAGCGCATCCCCGCCATCGACGCCGAGGGCGTCATCCTCTCCTCGCACTGCCACGACGATCTCGGCCTCGCCGTCGCCAACTCGCTCGCCGCCATCCAGAACGGCGCCCGCCAGGTCGAGTGCACCATCAACGGCATCGGCGAGCGCGCCGGCAATGCAGCCCTCGAAGAGTTGGCCGCCGCCCTCTATGTGCGCGGCGACCGCTACGGCATCGCCACCAACATCAAGCTCGACCAGCTCTACGCCACCAGCCAGGTGCTGGGCCAGATCATCACCTTCAAGCCCTCCCCCAACAAGGCCATCGTGGGCGACAACGCCTTCGCGCACGAGAGCGGAATTCACCAGCACGGCATGCTCGCCAACCCGCTCTGCTACGAGATCATGACGCCCGCTCTGGTCGGCGTCTCGAAGACTCACCTTGTCCTCGGCAAGCACTCCGGCCGCGCCGCGCTGCGCCACAGACTCGAACAGCTCGGCTTCGCTCTCGACCGCGATCAGTTGCAGCATGTCTACTATCGCTTTGTCGCCTTAGCCGACCGCAAGAAAAACATCTACGACCAGGACCTGGTCGGCCTGTTACCCGATCAAATTCGCGAACGGCGCCATGAGGCCGTCTCCGAACTTGATTGAGGTTCCATTTCCACCGCTGTCATCCTTGTACGCATGCCTCAACCATCCGTGCCCCATCCATCGAGCGCCCTTTGCTCGATGGGTGGGAAAGCACAAACCTCAACCCACCAGACAGTCGCTGAGTTCCCTCAGCGACTGTCATCCTGAGCAACCGGAACGCAGCGGAGGGAGTCGAAGGACCTGCGGTTGCTTTTACGATGGAACGGGCTTTTGAAAGCCAAGCTTTGTAACAGGGCATGACTTCAGTCATGCCGAACCCGCACCAGAATGAAGACGGGCTTTAGCCCCTGAGGGAAAAACAGCGAATGCACCTTAAGATCCTAGTCACCGCCGGCGACGGCATCGGCCCCGAAGTCACCAACGAGGCAGTCGCTGTCCTCAATGAAGTCGCTCAACTCGGCGGCCACACGCTGACCCTCGACGCCAGGCGCATCGGAGGCGTCGCCATCACCACCGACGGCACGCCCCTCCCCGCCGACACCCTGGCCGCGGCCCTCGACTCCGACGCCGTTCTCCTCGGCGCGGTCGGCGGCAACGAGTTCAACTCGCTCCCGCCCGACAAGCGCCCCGAGGCCGGCCTGCTGCAAATCCGTTCTGCCCTCGGCGGCTTCGCCAACCTGCGCCCCGCCTTCGCCTTCAAGGAGCTCGCCGTCAACTCGCCGCTCCGCCCCGAGATCATCGACGGCGCAGACATTCTCTTCGTCCGCGAACTCCTCGGCGGCCTCTACTTCGGCCAGCCCCGCGAGTGGAACAAGACCACGGGCGAAGCCTGGAACACCATGCGCTACACGCGCGACGAAGTGGCCCGCGTAGCCCGCATTGCCTTCCAACTCGCCACCAGGCGCCGCAACAAGCTCACCAGCGTGGACAAGGCCAACGTCCTCGAAGTCTCGCAACTCTGGCGCGCCACCGTGAATGAAGTCGCCAAGGAGTTCCCCGCGGTCGCCGTCGAACACCAATTCGTTGACGCCATGAGCATGCACCTGATGAACCAGCCGCGCAGCTACGACGTAGTCCTCACCGAAAACCTCTTCGGCGACATTCTCTCCGACGAGTCGGCAGTCATCACCGGCTCGCTCGGCATGCTGCCCTCCGCCACCATCGGCGGCAAGGTCAATCTGTATGAACCCGTCCACGGCTCCGCGCCTGACATCGCCGGCAAGGGCCTCGCCAATCCACTCGGCGCCATCCTCACCGGAGCGCTCATCCTGCGCCACTCCGGCGGCCTTGAAGCCGAAGCCGTAGCCATCGAAGCCGGCGTCCGCAAGGTCCTCGAACAAGGCTTCCGCACACCCGATCTGATGCGCGGGAATCAGTCCAAGGCAGCGGAGTTCACCGTCCTATCAACAACGGAGATGGGCGCAAAAGTCCGCGAAACCGTAAAGACCATGCTCGTCAACGCTTAGAGAACCACTGATTTCTTCGATGTTTTGAAAGGGCACGACTTCAGTCGTGCCGCCACGCAACGCAAGGATGAAGGGTACGCAAGGATGAAGGGTACGGGCTTTAGCCCGTACATCAAAGGCCAGCAACAACGCGGGCTTTAGCCCCCGAGGGAATCAGACATCAGGAGTAGCACCCAGCCATGAGCGCCCCAAAAACGTTATTCGAAAAAGTCTGGCAGCAGCACGTAGTCGTCGAGCCCGCAGGCGAGCCCACGCTCCTCTACATCGACCTGCAGCTGCTCCACGAGGTCACTTCTCCGCAGGCGTTTGAAGGCCTGCGCCTGGCCGGCCGCAAGGTCCGCCGCCCCGACCGCTCCATCGCCACTGTCGATCACAACATCCCCACCACCATCGCCGGCCGGCTGAACATCCTCGACACCATCGCCGCCACGCAGATCGCCACCCTGCGCAAAAACTGCGCCGACTTCGGCGTCGAGCTCTACGACGTTGACTCGCGCGACCAGGGCATCGTTCACGTCATCGGCCCTGAACTGGGCATCACCAAGCCGGGCATGACTATCGTCTGCGGCGACTCGCACACCAGCACCCACGGCGCATTCGGGGCCTTGGCTTTCGGCATCGGCACCAGCGAAGTGGAGCATGTGCTGGCCACGCAGACACTGCCGCAGTCCAAACCCAAATCCTTCCGCATCTCGGTTGAGGGCGAGCTGCCCACCGGCGTCACCGCGAAAGACATCATCCTCGCCATCATCGGGCAGATTGGGACCGACGGCGCCACCGGCTGCGTGATCGAGTACGCCGGCTCCGCCATCCGCGCGCTCTCGATGGAAGGCCGCATGACCATCTGCAACATGAGCATCGAGGCCGGAGCCCGCGCCGGCATGATCGCTCCCGACGAGACGACCTTCGCCTATCTCAAGGGCCGCCGCTTCTCGCCGACCGGCGCAGCCTGGGACAAGGCCGTCGAAGAGTGGTCCAAGCTGCCCACAGACG
>Ga0302319_10014669_pt1 | contig 14574 bp, 9 predicted proteins | sample Bog_T0_2_FD_203319 | JGI IMG/M metagenome (GOLD analysis project Ga0302319, IMG submission 203319) | Peat permafrost microbial communities from Stordalen Mire near Abisko, Sweden - Bog_T0_2 | ecosystem: Environmental > Terrestrial > Soil > Wetlands > Peat | place: Sweden: Abisko, Stordalen Mire... | reverse complement strand
CTGGTCTCGCGACAGTCTTGATTCCGGGCCCGGGCTTTGGACAAGCTGGCCGCGCGGAGCTCCTGGGCACGATCCAGGATCCGTCTGGTCTTTCGGTTCTCAAGGCGAAAGTTGAAGCCGAAGATCAGGCCACGATGGCCCGCTACGAGACGGCATCGGATGAGCGCGGCGAATACCACCTGCTCGGATTGCCGGCTGGCCAGTATGTGCTGACTGTGGAGCAGCCTGGGTTTCGAACATACCGCCAATCGGGCATCGGGTTGCGGCTCGGCGATCGAACGGCAATCGACGTGCGCCTCGCTGTCGGTCAGCCGTCACAGTCTATCGATGTGACGGCGGCGGCGCCGCTGCTTCAGACCGCGAGCGGCGACATGGGCCAGAACATTGAAGAGAGCCAGATCGTAAACCTGCCGCTGGACGGACGCAATTTCATTCCGCTAGTTACCCTTTCGCCCGGTGTCGCGTTGCCGAACGGAAGCTTTCTTCCGCGCATCAATGGCAGCCGGCCACGAACCAACGAATACATTTACGACGGCATCAGCGTGCTGCAGCCGGAGCCCGGACAAGTCGTTTACTACCCAATCATCGACGGCATGGCCGAGTTTAAGTTGAATGTGAACGCCTACTCGCCTGAATATGGCCGTTCCAACGGCGGCACTGTAATCGTGATCGGTAAGTCGGGCAGCAATCAGTTCCACGGCTCTCTCTTCGAGTTCATTCGCAACGAAGCGTTGAACGCCCGGAACCTGTTCGCCCAGCCAGGTCCGACGCCCGAGTTCCGCCGGAATCAATATGGACTCACCATCGGCGGGCCGATCCAAGAGAACAAGATGTTCTTTTTCGCAGACTGGCAGGGCACGCGGCTGCGAACCGGCATTACCCGCTTTAGCGTCGTTCCGACGCTCACGCAAAGACAAGGCATCTTCACTCAGACCATATTCAACCCGGCCACATCACCGCGCACACTGTTCCCGAATAATACGATTCCGCAGACTCGTTTCGATTCAATTGCGAACCAGGTGCTTGAGCATTACCCGCTGCCAAACGTCGCCGGCGCGAACAACTTTGTTCGAACGGCTACAGAGCCGGACAACCAGGACCAGGCGGACTTCCGTGTGGACCGGTACTTTGGCGAGAAGCATCGGTTCTTCGCCCGCTACACGATATTCCACGATGACGACAACCCCGTGGCGCCCCTGCCCGACGGAAGCGGGAGCCTCACCTCGGGCGTGATTGGACATGCAATCACACGCGGCGACGCCGTTGTTGGCGACTATAACTGGTCGGTCTCGCCAACTCTATTGAACCAGGCGCGCTTCGGCTATTCCCGCCGCGATCTGAACCAGACGTCGCTGCAAAACGGCGGAATCACCATTCCGGGCTTGCCTTCCAACTCTTTCGCTTCGGTCCTGCCGATCTTTACGGTGTCGGGACTCCAGCAGATCGGGCCGACAACAGCAGCCAATTCCAACTTCACCACGTCGGTGACGGAGTACCTCGACACATTCACCATGGTGCGCGGGCGGCACACGATCAAGGTTGGCACGGATCTGCGGCGGGAAGCTCTGGACGTGCTCAACCCGCCCAATCCGACCGGCTCATTCGGTTTTACGACAACGGGGACGAACAGTTCGTCCGTTACGGGCAGCGGAAACGCGTTTGCGTCACTGTTGCTCGGGCAGGTGAACGCGTTCTCCATCGACATTCAAAAGCAGGTGATTCAGCCGCGCGCTCACATCGCGGAGTTCTTTGCCGGTGATGATTGGAAGGTCTCGAGCCGTCTGACACTGAACATCGGCGCACGTTACACACTCAATTTCCCCTCCACGGAAGTCCGCAACCAGGGCGGCGTGTTCAACCTCGCCACGCAGTTGTTGGAGTTCCCGCACACTGCTCGTAACCTGGAGTGCTGTGACATTGGCCCTCGCGCCGGACTCGCCTATCGGGCCGGCGACAGTTGGGTCATCCGCTCGGGCTACGGGATGATTTTCTTTGAACAGTCGGGCATCACAACACCGTTCACCATCCCGCAATTTCCGTTTGTCCAGACCGTCGGTCAGCAGTCTCCCGACAACATCAATGCGGCATTTTCACTGGCCAACGGACCAACCGTTCAAGTCACGTCGCCGAATCCGAACTCGGGCTTAGGACAGGGCGTTTTTGGCGTGGACCGTTCGAACGGCTCCGGCTACTCGCAACAGTGGAACTTCACGGTGCAGAAGACGCTCGGTCAGGACTGGAACATCGAGTTGGCGTATCTCGGGTCGAAGAACACGCGACTCGGAATTCCCGATGCAAACATAAACCAGTTGCCCTCGCAAGACCTGTCAATGGGCTCGGCGTTGCTGGCGAAGGTCGCAAATCCGTACTACGGACAGATCCCAGCTTCGTCGTCACTCGGAGGAAAGACGCTTCCTCAGCAACAATTGCTGCGGCCATACCCGCGCTTCACGACGGTCGCTCTGTTCCGGGACAACGTCGGCAACTCGACCTATGACGCGGCTGCCGTCAAGATCGAGAAGAGGCTGTCGCATGGCCTGACGGTCAACGCTGCGTACACCTCCTCCAAGCTGATCGACGATGCCTCCAGCGTCTTCTCGCAGACCATTTTCACCGGCCCCGTTCTCAATAGTACCGGCGCCGCGGACGCCTACAACCGGCACCTTGAAAAGGACGTTTCCAGCGGCGATATCCCTAGCGTCTTCGCGTTGGGTTGGGTCTACGACATCCCCCGGTTGTGGAGGATCGCAGGCTGGCAGATCGGAGGCCTGGTTCGCGTACAGTCAGGTGACGCAGTCGCGGTCACTCAGGCCACCAATAACAACTCAAGTCTGGGCTTCGCGGTCCAACGTCCAAACCGGATCAGCAACCCCAACAACTTTTCGGGACGAAGTGTCGCCCAATATTTCAACACCGCCGCCTTTGCGGGCGCGCATCAGTTCGTTATCGGCAACAGCTCCCGCAACCCTGTTCGGGGTCCCGGCCTGCAGGATGCGGACGTGATGCTCGGCAAGACTTTCCGCATTACGGAACGGCTTAGCGCCGAGTTCCGCGCGGAAGCGTTTAACGTCTCGAATACGCCTCCGCTCAACGATCCTAGCGGCATTTTCGGAAGTGCGGCCTTCGGCTCGATCACAAGCGCCGGAAACCCGCGCGATTTCGAGTTCGTGGCCAAGATCCACTACTGAGGTGCGGCTGGAAATCGATTCGCTCGTGAGCACTGAAGTTAGAATGTGAGGCAGGCATGTCCACACGACGCTTGTTGCTGATTGGGTTGCTCTTGGCAGCCTTAGCGGTAGCGCAAGAGGCCTCCTCTTCGCTACGAGTCACGGGCGCCGTTCAACACGAGCTGACGCTGACCGCGGACGAGCTGGCCAAGATGCCGTGCGCGACAGCCAAATTCACGAGCCACGGCCAGGAGAGCGTCTACCAGGGCGTGTGGCTTCACGAAGTACTCCAGCGAGCAGGTGTGCCGCAAGGCAAAGAGTTGCGCGGCAAAGCGCTCGCTGGTTATGTCCTCGCGGAAGCGCAAGACGGCTATCGGGTTGTATTCTCCCTCGCCGAGCTCGACCCCTCTTTCATCGACAACGAGATCCTCCTGGCGGACACCGCCAATGGGAAACCTCTGTCGGGGGTGGAAGGCCGCTTCCGCATCATCGTCCCGAAGGACAAGCCCGGCGCACGCTCGGTCCGCATGCTGACAAAGCTCGAAGTCGTTCAGGTGACGAAATGATATCCGGGAAGACGCGAGTCGAGAATCGACTGGCTGAGCTCCGTAAGAGCCGGGGGCTCGGCCCTTCCGATCTGGCGCGGCGCGTACGCGTCAGCAGACAGACCATCTACGCGATCGAAGCAGGCACTTATGTACCGAACACCGAAGTCGCGCTGCATCTCGCCCGAGAATTGGAGGTGACAGTCGACGAACTGTTCACGCTTCAAGATGGTGCGCAAGCGGCGCCCGAGTCGCTGGCAGCCGATCTCCTCAGCGGTTCACCCGCGGTGCAAGGCCAGCCCGTGCGAGTCTGCCAGGTCGGGCCCCGTTGGGTCAGCGTGCCTGTGAGCGCGTCGCCTTGCCACATGCCCGAGGCAGACGGTGTCATTCAGCGGTTAGGGCGAACCAGCGGTCGTGCCGACCTCGTGGTGTTTTCGAAGGAAGAGTCCGCGCAGAAGCGGCTGGTCCTAGCGGGCTGCGACCCGGCGACCAGTCTCCTCTCCCACATGGTCGAAAAGATCAGCGGCATCGAAATCGTATGCGCCGCCGCCTCGAGTATGTTGGCGCTCACGTGGCTCAAAGAGGGCAAGGTGCATATCGCTGGGTCGCATCTCGAAGATCCCAAGACCGGCGAATTCAATATGCCCTACATCCGCCAGGAATTCCCTGGCAAAGAGATCAGCGTGGTGACGTTTGCGCGCTGGGAAGAAGGCCTGGTGACCGCGCCCGGCAATCCAAAGGGTGTGCGCAAGGTCGAGGACCTTGGCAAGCGGAATGTCCGGTTCGTCAACCGCGAGCCCGGCTCGGGCAGCCGCGCGCTGCTGGATCAACTGCTGAAGAAGGCCGGCCTGGATGCGACCAGAATCAAGGGCTATGATCGCGTGGCTTTCGGACACCTGGCGGCCGCTTACTGCGTCGTCACGGGAGACGCCGACGCGTGCCTGGCGACCCGGTCGGCGGCACAATCTTTTGGTCTGGATTTCGCGCCACTTCGCAGCGAGCGTTACGATCTGGTGATGCGCAGGCACACCGCCGGTCTTCCCGCGGTAAAAGCCTTCCTGGACGTGCTCCAACGCGCCACGCTACGGCGCAAGTTGGAAGTTCTCGCCGGCTACGATACGTCGCAGATGGGAACGCTCGTCGCATGAATACACTGCGTGCCGGGAGCTTTCCAATTCGATCAGGGTCAGGCCATTCCGAGCGTGCGGTTCCGAAATGATGCGCCCAACTCCTCGCGCTACCGAAGACTGGCCGGGACACGAAGATCCAACTCACCCGGCAGGAGGAACTCACCCGCCTGATTCAGGAGCGGCTGGCCAGCGTTGGCGAGAAGCAGCAAGCGGTCGTGCAATAGGGAAGCCGGCAGCGCCAAACGCCAGGAAGCTGATTCAGCGCCTGAACCCGAGGTATTGCCGGGAGTGAGCCGCGTCGCTGCCGGATCGTACCCTGCTCCCAAATCAAGGCGTGAGGCGGAACGTCGCAAATCCGTTCGCTTTGAGATCTACCGTAACACGGCCATCACGGATGGCGAGCCGCTTCTGATCGCGCTCCAGCAGGTCGGTCAACACGACTTCCCTATAACCCTGCACGCGGATGTCGATCATGCCGGAACGGCCCGCGGTTTCCTGGATTCTGAGGATGTAGCCGCTCTCTTCCGCTGGCTTGAACGCCAGCGCAACGGCGCGGCGCGGATCGAAGGCGACGGCCGAAGTCGCACGATTCGGCAGGCTGCCGAATGCAGCGACGAGCGGCGTTGCTACTGCGCGGCTCCATGCCACAGTCTCTGCGTTGTCATACGCGCCGGCACGCGCACGCAAGGAGTAGCGGAACCGAAAGTCGGTCACACCGTGCTGGTCGCGCACCGACTCCTTGTAGTTCTGGTCATTGCCCAGCGCCTCGAACGTGAACCCGACCAGGTCGCGCCGCAGAGCGAACGACTCGATCGGCGCGACGGTTACCCCGGAACCGGTCGTAGTCGAAGCATCTACGAAACCTTGCACGACGAAGCGGTTCGGATCTGCCCCTGGGAGTAGGTCTCCATCAGGCCGAAACTCGGGACGCTCCACGGCACCCGTGGTTTCCACGCGCTGTACCGCGCTCGGGCCCAACACCGGAAACATCTGCGTAAGCCGCTGGGCCTGTGTGGTGACAGGTTTGTGGATGCGAATGTCGAAATCCACGCGGTCGAGTTCGGCGTACATGGTCACGTGCGTGGTGACCTCGATGCCTTCAGTCGAGCCGGTTATTCTGAGCCTTGCCAGCACGGGCCCGATCGTTTCCACTTCGGACCGCACATTCGAGAGTTTGTGCTCCTGCCCATCGAAGAAGATCGTCTGCCCTATGGTGTGCGTACTGTTGGGAGCTAGCAATTCCCTACCCGTAGTCTTATAGACAAGACTGGCGATGCCACCTGTCGCGGAATCGACACGCAAGCGGTATTGCGGACCATCTAACTCCGTTGGGTTCGCCCGAAGGGCTGTGGTGCGATGAAGCTTGCCGGGCTGCGATACGGTCCGGAAGGTATCGAAGCCGAATCCGTCGATTCTCGGCGAGACCCAATAGAGCACCTGCTTGCCGTCTTCGCCGACGACCTGTACGGCAATGTCTCTCGCACCAAGCTTCAACCCGGCAACAGCCTTGGGTGTCTCGATGCGGACCAAGTCGCCGCGCGGTACGGAGAGACTGTTAAACACGGTAACAGAAGCTCCTCCGGTTGTCAGGCCGGCAGCTACCCAAGCCTTCTGCGTCATATCGCGTGCGAGACTGTGCAGTTCTTCGCTCCATTTGCGGCGTAATTCCGCGTTTACGTTCTGGTTGGCCGTGTCGCTGCCGTTCCAGGCATGGTCCGCGAGCATGATCCAGTTCCATTCGGCTCTCTCGCGTTCGCCGCGCGTTGCCGCTATCGCGCTGGCATTGCCGCGCAGCGTCAAGAGCGCTTCCGCAGATAGCAATATGTGTTCGCCAGTCCGTTCGTCTGCGGCGTACTTGGCCAGCGTGACGGGCCAGAGATCCCAGGAATGCCCGAAGTCGCCACGGAGGGTGGCGAGCACGGGATGGGCTCTCTCGACGGCTTCGAAGAACATCGGCAAGGTGGCATTGATCAACTGGGCATGGGGCTCGGATTGGGCGTTGTACCGGATGATCGAATCAGCGAAGCCGGCGGCGCGGCTCCCGTTGGCCGGATTATTGTCTCCGTGAGTGCCGCTAGCCAGAACCACGCGCACCGGATAGTCATTCAGTTGTGAGTAGTGGGGCAGCCATTCGTCGGAGATCTTGCCTGGGTCTTTAAGAATGTAGGCGCCCTGCACGTAGTTGGCTTTCTGCGATGCAAACTTATCCATGACCACGCGCACAGTTGCACCGTCCGGGCCTTCCCAATCAAACAACACCGGATTCTTCAGTCCCGCGAAGGTCGAGTCGTAATCGAGGTATGGCACCGAAAGCCAGCGGAACCCGCTGGCGGCCAGAATAGAGGCGACGCCCCACGGCAAGCCGGGTTGCTCGATGTGTTGCGCAACGCTGAGCGGAATCCCCCAAGCTCGCTCCAGGCGCCGCGCTGGATAGAACGTGCGGATTACGGCCTCGGTACTTTGAAAGCCCCACAACGCGTTGTTGTAAACCGGCCCGACGGAAATCCTGCCCTCCTTGATTCTGCGAATCAGCTCAGGCGTACGTTCAGGGTAGTACTCGACGAAGGCCAGGGCCTCCTGCGTGATCGAGAGATTGTACCGATCCTGGTTTTCTGGTTTCTCCTGGTCCGTGCGCAGCATTTCGTCGAGATGGGCCCGCACGACATCTGCGTAAGCGTGCCGTGTCTGTTCTTCGTTGAATCCCCAGGTGTAGTCTGAGCAAGCGTCATTGGTGACGTAGATGGTCCAGTCGGAGGCACTGAACTTCGTCTGACCGGCAAGCGAGGCAATCGTCGCCAGCATCAAGATCGGCAGGACCTGTTTGCGTTTGGTCATCACCTAGTCAGATTAGAAGCTACTTGCACGTCAGGCAATCCCAAGGACCTCTTTTCTTCGCCCACGCTCTCGGGCAAAGAGTCGCTTCTCGCCGTGAGCGCTGCCGGCCGCGATCCGCCCGTGCCGTGATCACAACCCTGCGTCGTGGGCACTCTCCTGATAGGGAAACCAAATGTTGTCTCCTCCAGCAAACAACAATCACAATCGCCTACAACCGCGCGCGTGAGAGCGCAGCGCGTGTCGTTTTGGAGTCCGTGCGGAGTCCAGACCCGTGAAAGAGTATTCTGTGGCGCCAACGGCGTCCCAATCGCCATCCGCTAAGTCCTTTGTTTTGTGTGGAAATGTCTGCAAGTGATTGGTATTTCTTACAATGGCACGGAAGAGGTCGTCTGTTCGAACCCGACTAGGTCCAGTGTTAAGTCATTGATTATAAAAAACTTATTGTATTTTCGTCTTGTCTTCTGGCCCCCCCACAAATCTGCCTTATTTTTCAAGCGCTTAGCGTCCTTCTCCGCCGTCCGTTTACAAAAACGTACGCCGATAGTGGCATGAACTATGTCGATGTTGCAGAAGGACTACCCATTCGTGGTGCGAGAGTTCCCAAGGCAGGGGGATCGTATACCGCGAGTCATGAAGTAGTGAAATATCGCACTGTCAATTCGGCAGCTTCCGAAGTCGCGAGGTCCCGGTTCATGCTCGGCGCAGGCATTGGCCACTAAAGACCGACTCGGTCAGTAGACGAGCGCGAAGCACTTCGACTCGTGCGCGTCCAGTCCCCGCCGCCGTTCCAGGCAAGCTCTCTCAAGCCGTGCGCACTGGCTGCACATGAAGTCCCGTGTCGTGCCGGACCAAGATGCTGCGCCGCACGAGCGTGCCGTATCCACAACTGCGTCACTCGATGACGTACCCGATGGTCGAGTTGCCCTTTAGTCTCCGCTCGTAAAACGAAGCCTTCTCTATATTGATCTCATGGCCCGGCGATGACTACGAAATGGCGTGCCTACTCACCGTCGGCATATATTTGTTCGAGAGTCGAATATGATTCATTTCTCGCGCTCGACACGAGCAACATGGCGCGTCTTCATGATGAGCCTTTTAGCCGTCGTCACTTCTACTTCCGCCCCGGGGCAGCAAGCAGATATACCGTCCGCGGGGGTGCCTCCTGCTTCTACGATGGGTGGACCGCCGCCGTTGAACTGGACGGCGGAACAGGATCATCGGAACATGCTGGAGCAGCTAGGCATCAAGGCTCTCCGCCCGGCGTACAGCGGCGACGAAAAAGCACCCAACCACGCCAATTACGACGAGTCGAAGGCCAATCCGTTTCCAGAGCTGCCCGACGCACTGACGCTTAAGAGTGGCAAGCAGGTCACGACGGTCACCGAGTGGTGGCATCAGAGACGTCCGGAGATCGTCGAAGACTTCGAGCGCGAAGTGCTCGGCCGCATCCCGCCCGATGTGCCCAAAGTGACTTGGACCGTCACGAGCACAGTCAAATCGAAGGCAGGCGTTTTCCCGGTCATCGAAAAGCAACTCGTCGGACACGTGGACAATTCGTCGTGTCCGTCAATCAGCGTCGACATCCAAATGACGTTGGTCACGCCGGGCAATGCGAACGATCGGGTGCCCGTCATGGTGATGTTCGGCAGTGCGGCCTTCCTGCAGCGCGTGGCCGGGATGATGGCCAAGCGACCCGATCTGAAGGCCATGATCGGGACTGATCCGCCCGCTACCGAGCAATTGATCGCGCAAGGATGGGGTTACGCCTTCATCGACCCGGGCAGCGTTCAACCGGACAATGATCACGCGGCCGTTTGGCAGCTTCCGGCTGATCAGCCGGTGTTCCGGACGGATCCGAACTCGCTCCTCGCGCATTCCCAATTACTCACGAAGGCGAAACAAGGCGGAACCGACGTCTATTTCGAAGGCGACTCGATTACGCGCCGCTGGGGCGCCACCGATTATCCTGAGCTGCTGGCCAATTGGAAGCAGAATTTCTTCGGTTGGAACGCGGCTGATTTCGGATGGGGCGCCGATCAGACGCAGAACATACTTTGGCGGCTGGAGAACGGCGAACTCGACGGCGTGAATCCCAAGGTCGTCGTTCTGCTCGCCGGCACAAATAACGTCGGCAATGCGCCGGTGCCTGGCAACGCGGGTGCGAAGGCAGACGATGTCACGCGCGGCCTTCAGGCGATTGTGCGATTGATCCAGGTCAAGGCGCCCGCGGCGACGATCGTCGTGACGGGGATCTTACCGCGAAACGACAACATGAACTTCATGCCCGTCATTGACAGGATCAACGGTAATCTCTCCAGAATCGCCGACGGTCAGAAGGTCCGGTATCTGAACATCAACGACAAACTCGCCGGCCGTGACGGTAGACTCTTCGATGGGATGATGAACGCCAGCGACAAGCTGCATCCGACGGTCAAGGCGTATCAGATTTGGGCCGACGCATTGAAACCGGTCCTCACCGAATTGCTGGGTCCTCCGGCCGCGGTGGATTACGCCCCGCCGCCCACTGGCGATCCCAGCGCATCGCGCTGAATGCGGTGCATTTTGCCTGGATGCTCGATGCCAAGGCAATACGTGGAACGGCAGGAGTTAAGCGATGGCACATGGTTGCCTCTCTCTCTCGTTTTAGGTCTCATCCTCAGTCAACCTGGCACAACACTGGCCGCTGATCAGAGTAACCAAGGGAGACAACTGACCATGGAGCCTCGAGAGATTCGAACGTATCGTGTGCGGCTGTACAGTGTGTCTCAATGACTTCGCGTTGCGGCTCTTCGCTTCGGCGCACACTGGATCTCCTTCACGCCCATCAGTGACGCGGTCGCAGCACAGCGTCTGGATCTTCTCGTCGACGCGAACGCTTTCTCCCAGATGCCGAGCGCGCAATCCTCCGGCTTCCGCCCATCGTGCCTGGGGTGAAGAGGTTATTCGTAGCCGAAGCCGACTACTCACCCGCAACCAGACGATCAGAAATCGTTTTACCGATTGCTGACCGACTCCAGCAGCGGAGCGCTTGGCGAGCGAAGGGTCCGAATATCCCGCATCGGTGGTTGACCGAAGAAACGGCTATATTCGCGGTTGAATTGACTGGCGCTTTCGTATCCGACATCAAAGGCCGCGGTTGCGGCGTCCAGACCCTCAATGAGCATGCGCCCCCGCGCTGCCTGCAGCCGAACCTGTTTCTGATACTGAAGCGGACTCATGGAGGTCAGCACCCGGAAATGATGGTGCAGCGTGGACACACCCATGCCGGCGAATTCTGCTAGATCTTCCACCCGCAGCGGCTTCGCGTAGTTCGCCCTGATCCAGGCGATCGCTTTTGCCGTTCGGTGGCTCTGCTCTCCTAGCGTTGCAATCGCTCGAAGGCGCGCGCCCTCCGCACTGCGAAGGATTCGGTAGATGATCTCGCGTTGAATCAGGCCACTGAGAAAGGGAATGTCCTGCGGTGTGTCCAGCAGGTCAACGAGCCGACAGCATGCGCTGAGCAGCTCCACCGTGATCTCACCGGTCGCCATGGCAGGGCTGTCGGACGGCGCCTCGGCCACCTGAATCTCGTCCCGGCTGAGAAGCTCCCGGACCACGGGCATTTCGAGTTTGAGCGACAACGCGAGGCAGGGCGCCTCTTCACTTGCCTCGATCACCCGGCTGATGACCGGCAAGTCGACCGACGTCAGTAGGAATCGCGACGCATCGTAGATAAAAGGAGTTTGGCCGAGATCTACGCGCTTTCGCCCTTGAGCGATCACGGTCACGCTCGACTCGTAAGTCATTGAGCACGGAGCGGTCCGGGCGGTCCGCCGTACGAGCGTCAGGCCGGGAATGTCCGTTACCCGTTTCTCTGCGGAGCCCATGAACAAGGCAATCTTGCGAGCCAGCTCCGCCCGCAAATCGCGCGCCTGATCTGGTGGTAGAGAGGCCCCCCCACTTCGGTTTTTCACGGTCAACGGTTTCGCTCTCCTCTACTCCAGGATAACCGTTGACGCTGTGCGTGAATCAACAGTACAAGAGAAATAGGCAAGAACTCTGAAGGATCAGGATACCGCTTCCAGGGACCTCGGCCCTAACCTGGAGATGAGAGAAATGGTTCCGAAGGAGAAACAATGCAGAAGCGCAAACTTGGAAACAGCGGCCTGGAAGTCTCGGCTCTCGGGCTCGGTTGCATGGGAATGAGCTTTTCCTACGGTCCGCCCAAAGACAAGCAGGAGATGACCTCTCTTCTCCGGGCAGCCGTGGAGCGCGGCATCACCTTCTTCGATACGGCCGAGGTCTACGGACCGTTCATCAACGAGGAACTCGTCGGCGAAGCCCTCGCTCCGCTGCGTGATCAAGTCGTGATCGCCACCAAGTTCGGTTTCCAGACTCATGCCGGCGACAAGCCCGGCGCGTCCGGTCTGAATAGCCGGCCGGAGCGCATCAAGCAGGTCGCAGACGCCTCGCTCCAGCGCCTCCGCACCGATCGGATCGACCTCTTCTATCAGCACCGTGTCGACCCGAACGTGCCGATCGAAGACGTAGCGGGAGCGGTGAAGGACCTGATCCAGGCGGGCAAGGTCAAACACTTCGGTCTCTCCGAAGCGGGAGTGCAAACGATCCGCCGCGCACACGCAGTCCAGCCGGTCACTGCTCTACAGAGCGAATACTCGCTGTGGACGAGGACTCCGGAGAAGGAAGTGATCCCGACCCTTGAGGAACTCGGAATCGGCCTTGTCCCGTACAGCCCCCTGGGAAAGGGCTTCCTCACGGGAAAGATGGACGAGAACACTAAGCTCGGCAGCTCTGACTTCCGCAGCACGCTGCCGCGTTTTACGCCGGAGGCTCTCAAGGCGAATCAGGCGCTGGTTGATTTGCTTGCCAGCGTCGGGGAACGGAAGAAGGCGACGCCCGCTCAGATCGCACTCGCCTGGCTGCTGGCCCAGAAGCCGTGGATCGTACCGATCCCAGGCACCACGAAGCTGCATCGCCTGGACGAGAACATCGGGGCCGTTTCAGTCGAACTCACGCCCGATGATCTGCGCGGCATCAATGACGCCGCGTCCAAGATCACTGTGCAAGGGGCTCGGTATCCTGAAAAGCTGGAGCAAATGACTGGCCGCTGAGCGACCACGCGAAAGGGGTTCAAGAAATGGACATCAAAAGAAGCGGTTCACAGCCTTCGGGCAAAGGACCGGCAGAGTATTTCACCGGCACGGTGCGTGTCGACCCGTTGTTCAACCCGCCCGCTCCGGCGCGCGTTTTAGGCGCCAGCGTCACCTTCGAGCCTGGTGCCCGGACAGCGTGGCATACACATCCGCTCGGCCAGACCCTGATCGTGACCGCCGGTTGCGGCCGGGTGCAGCGCTGGGACGGGCCGGTCGAGGAAGTCCGCCCGGGTGATGTGATCTGGTTCGCGCCGGGCGAGAAGCACTGGCATGGCGGCGCGCCGACCACGGCCATGACCCATATCTCCATTGTGGAGGTGCTTGACGGCAAGAGCGCCGAGTGGATGGAACAGGTCAGCGAAGAACAATACAAGGGCTGAAAAGACTCGATAGAGGCATCATTATCATGTACAACACGAAAGCTTACTCCGCCGCCAGTGCGGCCTCGCCGCTCGCCCACACGACGATCGCGCGTCGCGAGCCAACCGATCACGACGTCCAGATCGAGATCCTTTTCTGCGGCGTCTGTCACTCCGATCTCCACACAGTTCGCGACGACTGGCACAGCGTCATGCCCACGGTGTACCCGTGCGTTCCTGGCCACGAGATCGTCGGGCGTGTCACCAAGGTCGGCTCCGCGGTCACAAAGTACAAGTCCGGCGATCTGGCGGCCGTCGGCTGTCTGGTCGATTCCGATGGCGCCTGCCCCCACTGCAAGGCGGGCCTTGAGAACTATTGCCCGAACCAGATACTGACCTTTAACTCTCCGGACAAGCATCTCGGAGGTGTGACCTACGGTGGCTATTCCGACAGCATCGTCGTCGACGAACGCTTCGCGCTGCGCGTCCCCTCCAACCTGAGTCTCGCCGGAGCCGCACCACTGCTCTGCGCCGGAATCACAACCTACTCGCCTATGCGCCACTGGGGCGTCACTAAAGGTAAGAAGGTTGGCGTGGTCGGTCTCGGCGGACTGGGCCACATGGGCGTGAAGTTTGCACACGCCTTCGGAGCCCATGTAGTTGTCTTCACGACGACTCCGAACAAGAAGGAAGACGCGCTCCGCCTCGGTGCCGACGAAGTCGTCATTTCCCGCAATGCCGACGAGATGCGGAAACACGCCGGCAGCTTCGATTTCATCCTGGACGCCGTCTCCGCCGAGCACGACATCAACGCCTATATCAACCTGCTCGGCCTTGACGGCAACATCACCCTTGTCGGCGCTCCCGCCAAGCCCCTGGGCGTCTCGGCATTCGGTCTGATCATGGGGCGTCGTAGCTTCTCCGGTTCGGCCATCGGCGGCATTCCCGAGACTCAAGAGATGCTCGACTTCTGCGGCGCGCACAACATCACCGCGGATGTTGAAGTCATCCCGATCCAGAAGGTCAACGAGGCCTACGAGAGACTGCTCAAGTCAGACGTGAAGTACCGCTTCTCCATCGATATGGCCTCTCTCAAGTCTGAATAGATCGACGAGGAAATAAGACATGGAAAAGCAAGCACATCCGACCGGGGCCGAGAAGGCCATTGGCGGCTTCTCCCCAAAGCTCGTGCGTCTGACCGACGATGTCCTGTTCGGGGATATCTGGGAGAGAAGTGCGCTCTCCAAGCGGGATCGCAGCCTGGCCGCCGAATAGAGGGCCGCATTCGGCGGTGCGGACGAGCGCGTCGAGAAGGTACGATCTGAATGCGTGGCAGAGGAACAGATATGAACACTCTTACCCGTCGTAGTGCGATCGCAACCGGC
>Ga0302319_10014666_pt1 | contig 14576 bp, 12 predicted proteins | sample Bog_T0_2_FD_203319 | JGI IMG/M metagenome (GOLD analysis project Ga0302319, IMG submission 203319) | Peat permafrost microbial communities from Stordalen Mire near Abisko, Sweden - Bog_T0_2 | ecosystem: Environmental > Terrestrial > Soil > Wetlands > Peat | place: Sweden: Abisko, Stordalen Mire... | reverse complement strand
CCAGGGAGAGGGTTTGGGCGAGGCGCTGATGCGCCGCGCGCTGACGGCCGCCCGTACCGAAGGCATCAGTCAGGTGCTGATTTATTTTCTTCCGGAAAACACGCGTATGCGCAACCTCTCCCGCAAGCTGGGCTTTGCGCTCATTGAGGAAAAGGGGCTGCTCCGCGGCGAACTGGCGATCTGAGCTGGACTAAGCAGGCAATAGGCAACAGGCAACAGGCAATGGGATTCAAAAAATCAGATCAGGTCTCTCCACGGTGGGCTCCGGTCGGGATGACACTGGTCGTCATCGGGCTCGCACAACTGCTGATGAGCGACAGACCGAACGGCCAGCTGACTGTGCGCGATGGTCACGACTGTGGAGGGCGAGAGAGTCGAGCGGTTGCTCCCCGTTTTCTGTCTGCGATTTTCGCGTCAGGCCAAACGCGCTAACTGACGGCGGACAGCTCGGCAACGACGCCTGGCGACACCGCCAGCGGCAGACGAACGGTAACGCGGGTCCCTTGTCCCAGCCGGCTGCTGACTTCAATCTCGCCGCCGTGCGAATCCACAATTGCTTTGCAGATGGAGAGGCCGAGTCCTGCGCCGCCGGTGCTCCGGGCGCGCGAGCTATCGCCGCGCCAGAAGCGCTCGAAGAGATGCGGAATGTCTTCGGGAGCGATGCCCCTGCCCGTGTCCCGCACCTCAACCTCAATGCCTGCCGCCACAAAGATCGATGCGGTGACCGAGCCGCCCGGGGGTGTGTGCTGCACAGCGTTCAGGAGAAGGTTCGCCAGCAGGGAGGCACACGCATCCTCATCGAGGGGGGCCATCACGGAAGCCGGCGCCCTGACCGCAATGGTCACTTCGCGAATCTCCGCCAGCCGTTCGACCTGCGCGGCCACGTCGCGGGCTACCTCTGCCAGATCGCACTGCGCGTTGCGGCTCGCCGGCTCGCGTTCGAAGCGGGCGAGCTGCAGCATCCGCTGTACGAGCTCTTCGAAACGCGCGCAATCGGCCATGCAGGATTCCAGTCCCCTCGCGTATTCCCGTAACGTGCGCGGCCGCGACGCCAACAACTGCAGGGACGATTTGACGATGGTCACCGCCGTTTTCAGCTCGTGCGCAGCGTCGTGCACAAAGACCTGCTGCTGCACGAAGGCGTTGTCCAGCCGCTGGGTCGCGGATTCCAGGGCGGCGCCGAGCACCGCCAGCTCGACCGTTTCGCGGGCGCTCACGGGAGCATGGAAACGCGGACGCCGGGGGGTGATTTCTGCGGCTGCCTGGCTTAATTCCGCGAGCGGAGCGAGCCCCCGACGAAGCAGCCATGTCAGCGCCGCCGCGGTGAGGACCAAAAGCAGCAGACTGGCCGCCGCGAGAAAGCGCGCCGCGCGGCCAACTGCCGCATACACAGGCTGCAGTGAAGCGGCGTAGTCGATGGTCACGGGACGGGCGATGCCTGGACTGGTGTCCTCGGCATCGATCAGGCGAACGCCGTGAAGTTCCAGCCCCCGAAATGCCTGGCCGTTCAGCCAAAAGTCGTGCGGCGCTGGCGCCGTGGCGAATTGCCTCGCCGCCTCGCTGCTCCACTGAGAGGACTGCGCGAGAATGCGTCCGCTGGTATCGCGCGCCATCCATATATCGTTGCTGCGCAAATCGAGCGCGTCTGGATTGATGGCAATGTTGTCGCCTTCGTCCTCGGCATCGTGGACCTGGCCCAGCAGGGAATCGGCTCGACCGCGCACCATCCAATCGAAGCCGTGGATCTGTTCTCGCCAGATATAGAGCAGCGTCGCGCTGCTCAGGCCGGCGACGAGCGCGCACTCCAGCAGCAAAACAGCGGCGATCAAGCGGCGGCGTAGAGAGTATCGTTTCATGGCAAGCTGCTCCCCGCAGCCATCAGGCGGTATCCGCGCCCGCGCAGGGTCTCGATCCATTGTCCCTCGTGCCCGCGATTGAGTTTGCGGCGCAGGTTGGAGATATGCGCCTCAATCACGTTGGAGTGATGCTCCCAGTTGTAATCGTAGAGATGTTCGAGCAGCACCTGTTTGGAGATGACGGAGCGGGGGCGATGGCTCAGGTACTCGAGTGCGCGGTATTCGGTGGGGGAAAGCTCGACCGCTTTGCCGGCCACGGTCACCGTTTTCTCGAGAGTGTCGATCACGAGGTCAGCGACCTCGATGCGCGGATGGCTGACTCCTTTCCCGCGCCGGATGAGTGCCTTGACGCGGGCCAAGAGCTCGCCCAGGTCAAAGGGCTTAGCGAGATAGTCGTCCGCGCCCGCATTCAGCAGCTTCACGATCGAGGCTTTTTCCATAACGGCGGTGAGGACCAGCACCGGGGCGGTTTGCCCTTTGGCGCGGATGGCCTGGAGAACGCCCTGGCCGTCGATCCCGGGCAACATCAGGTCCAGCAGGATCAGGTCATAATTCGCCTGGCGGCCCAGTTCGACGCCGTCGAGCCCCGTGCGGGCCACGTCCACGGCGAGACCCGCGCTTTCGCGCAGCGCCGCGGCGATGTTCTCCGCAACCCGAGCCTCGTCCTCGATCACCAGCACGCGCATGGCTGCAGGATGACTCCTCTTTGTTCAATTATGGCTGAATTTGCGGGCTATTCGCGGCCGCTTTTTTGCGCCCGGTGAGAATTATGGCCCGGCCCGAGCATCGATACAATGAAATTGTCATGACCAATGGGTTTTGCCGCATTTACATGGACGCCAACGCCACCACGCCTGTGCTTCCCGAGGTGCTGGAGGCTATGCGGCCGTTCTTTATTGACTCCTTCGGCAACGCTTCGTCGATCCACCAGCACGGCCAGCACGCCCGGGCCGCCGTGGAGCGCGCCCGGGAACAGGTCGCCACGCTGCTCAACTGCCGTCCGGCCGAGATCGTCTTCACCTCCGGGGGCACGGAGAGCGATAACACTGCGATCTTTGGCATCCTTCATCCTGGTGACCACTTCATCACTTCCTCGATCGAGCACCACGCGGTATTGCACTCGGCGCACAAGGCGCAGGAGCGCGGCATCGAAGTAACGTTTTTGCCGGTTTCCGGAGGAGGGGTTGTCGATCCTTTCGATGTCTACCGCGCGCTCAAGCCGAATACGAAGCTCATCAGCATCATGATGGCCAACAATGAGACCGGCGTGGTGCAGCCAGTGGAGCAGATCGGCAAGATCGCCGCCGAGGCCGAGGTCGCCTTTCACACCGACGCGGTGCAGGCTGCCGGCAAGATTCCCATCGATGTGAAGGCGATTGGCTGCCACCTGCTGAGCCTCTCCGGACACAAGCTGCATGCGCCGCAGGGCATCGGCATCCTGTATGTTCGACGCGGCACACGCTTCGAGCCGCTTTTCTTTGGAGGCGCGCATGAGCGCCAGCGCCGTGCCGGGACTGAGAATGTCCCGGGGATCGTCGGCTTGGGAAAGGCTGCCGAAATTGCTCGCGCTGCGCTGACCGACGGCACTGACGACGCCATTGGCGTGATGCGCGATCGCCTGGAACAGGGTCTGCTTTCGAAAGTTCAGGAGTGTGGGATCAACGGGGAAGGCCAGCCGCGCGTCCCCAACACCACCAATATGTACTTCGATCACCTCGAAGGAGAAGCGCTCGTCATCGCCCTCGACCTCAAGGGCCTCGCCGTCTCCGGCGGATCGGCCTGCTCCTCCGGTTCCACCGAGCCCTCCCACGTCCTCAAGGCCATGGGACTCCCACTGGCCCGATCCCGAGCCAGCCTGCGTTTCTCGTTGACCCGCCAAAACACCGATGCCGATGTCGATGCGGCGCTCGATCTGGTTCCGGCCGCTGTCGCGCGGCTGCGCGAGTTATCCCCGGTCTATAAGAAGCATCTGGCGGAAACGGCGGCGAAGTAAGCCCGCCCAAAAGTAAAAGCCGGGAATTGGCGAACGCCAATCCCGGCTTCGTTTTTCCGAACGCTGTCTGCTGAACGCTAGTACCGGTAGCTCTCCGCCTTATACGGACCATCCTGTGAAACTCCGATGTACTCCGCCTGATCGGGGGTCAGCTTCGTCAGCTTCACGCCGATCTTTTCCAGATGCAGCCGCGCCACTTCCTCGTCCAACTTCTTGGGGAGCGTATAGACGTCGATTGCATAAGTATCGCGATTCTTCCAAAGGTCGAGCTGCGCCAGCGTCTGGTTAGAGAAGCTGTTGCTCATCACGAAGCTCGGGTGGCCCGTCGCGCAACCCAGGTTCACCAGCCGTCCTTCCGCCAGCACGAAGATGCTGTGCGCCGCCTTCTTGCCTTCGGCGGGGAAATTGTACTGATCCACCTGGGGCTTAATGTTGATCTTCTTGACGCCCTGCGCCTGATTCAGCTTGTCCATCTGAATCTCGTTGTCGAAGTGGCCAATGTTGCACACGATGGCCTGATCCTTCATGGCCTTCATATGCTCGAAGGTGATAATGTCCACGTTGCCGGTGCAGGTGATGTAGATGTCGCCGCGTCCCAGCGTGTCCTCGATGGTGGTGACCTCGAAGCCTTCCATCGCTGCCTGTAGAGCATTGATAGGATCGATCTCCGTGACAATGACGCGCGCGCCCATACCGCGCAGCGAGTGCGCCGAGCCCTTGCCCACGTCGCCGTAACCGCAGACGACGGCCACTTTACCCGCCACCATCACATCCGTCGCGCGCTTGATGCCGTCCGCGAGCGATTCGCGGCAGCCGTACAGGTTGTCGAACTTCGACTTCGTCACCGAATCGTTGACGTTGATCGCCGGGATGAGCAGCTTGCCCTGCTCTTTCATCTTGTAGAGCCGGTGGACGCCGGTGGTCGTCTCCTCGGAGACGCCACGCCACTCCTTCACCACTTTGTGCCAGTGCTGCGAATCGTCGGCATAGACCTCTTTCAGCAGGTTTTTGATGACCTGCTCTTCCTCGTTAGAGGAAGGCGTGTTGACCCACTTATCGCCGTTTTCAAGTTCATAGCCTTTGTGGATGAGCAGCGTTGCATCGCCGCCGTCGTCGACGATCAACTGCGGTCCTTTGCCATCGGCGTGGCTCAGCGCCTGCAACGTACACCACCAATATTCTTCGAGCGACTCGCCCTTCCAGGCGAAGACCGGAATACCGGCAGCGGCAATCGCGGCCGCGGCATGGTCCTGCGTGGAAAAGATATTGCAGCTCGCCCAGCGCACCGTCGCGCCCAGATCGGCCAGCGTCTCGATGAGCACGGCGGTCTGGATGGTCATGTGCAGCGATCCGGAGACGCGCACGCCCTTCAGCGGCTTCTCGGCGGCGTACTTGTTGCGAATGGCCATCAGGCCGGGCATCTCGTGCTCGGCGATGGAAATCTCTTTGCGCCCCCAGTCGGCGAGCGACATATCGGCGACTTTATAGGCGGCGTTCCGTTGAACGGTGGCAGTTGCCATGCGTAAGTTCTCCTGTTTGCAGTATCTTTCTGATTGTAACTGGGCTGGCGCTGTTCCCAGCCGATTTTCAGCGGACGGCGGTATGCGAACCCTCAATGGGGTTTGGCCGCCCCTGAACGCCGCCCAGGTTGCGGGCCGGGCAGCGCCTTCGATTGTTTATGGGCTACCAGGCTACAGGCTACGGGCGCTGTAGATACACGGTCTCCCCGTCCACCACCGTCCTGAGCACAACCGTCCCGAGAATCTCGTGCGGCGATACCGCCGTCAGGTCGCGGTCCAGCACGACAAAGTCGGCAACGTAGCCCGGGGCGAGTTTGCCCTTCCACCCATCGGCAAATTCCGCGTAAGCCGACCCCTGCGTGTACGCATAGAGAGTCTGCCCAATCGTCAGCTTCTGTTCGGGATGAAAGCTCGTCGTGCCGGCTTCGTTCTGGCGCGTCACCGCGCAATAAACGCCGCGAAACGGCGTGATGGGCTCAACGGGATAATCCGTTCCAAAGGCCAGCGGCACGCCCGCGTCGAGGAAAGACCTCCACGCGTAGGCGTACTTCGACCGTTCTGGACCGATGCGCTGCTCCGCCCACGCCATGTCCGTCAGCAGATGGTTCGGTTGCATGGAGGCGATCACGCCCAGCTGTGCGTAGCGGTTGAAGTCCGGCGCATCCACCACCTGGCTGTGCTCGATGCGGTAGCGCAGACCGTGAAGGGGCACGCGCATCACCGGGATCATCTCCGATCGCGGTCCCGACTGCCGCGAGCGTGGCGGGAGGGATGGCTGGCGCACGGCCGCTTCCGCGGCGGCGAAGGCATCGAGAGCCATTTCCACAGCGCGGTCGCCGATGGCATGGAAGCCCAGCTGAAAGCCCGCTTTGGCGCGCTCAATCGCCATATCGTTCAGCTGCGCCTGGGTGTAGCGCGGAATGCCCGAATTCCCTGGATCGTCGGAGTAAGGCGCATTTAACGCCGCCGTCCGCGAGCCCAGCGACCCATCCATGAACCCCTTCAGCATGGTCGTATGCAGCATGCGATCGCTGCCGGGATGCTGCGCCGCCTGCTGTTTTTCGAGGTCTACCGGCTCCGCGAAGGGGATCCACTCCGCGATGCGCACCGGCAACTTGTCGTCGCGCTCCATCTGCTCAAAGACCAGGAAATCGTCCCAGTCAGAGAAGTCCTGGACGCTGGTCACGCCATGTTCAATCGCGTCTTCCACTGCGAGCCGCAAACCCTGCCGGCACTGCTCAATCGACGGCGGAGGAACCTTCATCAGTGCCTGGGCTGTCTCGCGCAGGATGCCCGTCGGCTCGCCATGGGCATCGCGATCGATCTTGCCGCCCTGCGGGTCCGGCGTTGTCTTATCGATGCCCGCTGTGGCCAGAGCCGCCGAATCCGCAATCGCGATATGCCCATCGACACGCGTAAACATCGCTGGGTGGCCCCCGGCGGCTGCGTCGATGTCGGCGCGATCCGGCAGCTTCTTATCGGCCCACAAGGTGTGATCCCAACCGCCGCCAGTGAGCCACTGCCCGGGCCGAGCTTTTTCCGCCGCTGCGCGAATCCGCTCCTGCATCTCGGCCAGCGATTTCGCACCGGTCAAATTCACGGAGAGCCGGATGCGCCCGCCGGATCCCAGGTGCGCATGCGCGTCATTGAAACCAGGCATGACGAATGCGCCGCGCAGGTCGACCAGCTGCGTTGCAGGGCCTTTGTATTTCGCGATGATGCCGGCGTCATTCCCCGTGGCAAGAATCTCCCCATGCGCGACCGCCAGAGCCGCAACCCGCTCCGGCTGCGCCGATGCGAGGTTGACGCCGGTGAGGATGTTGCCGTGGTAGTAGATCGCGTCGGCCGTCGGGCCGGTTTGTGCGCGCGCGAATCCAGCAGCCGCGGCCAATCCGACGAGCATGTAGCAGGCTTTCACGCTGCCAGTCTAACCGCCCGCCGCTGCTAACAGCAGCAGAAGAATGCGCCGCAGGCCCAAGTCGCGGCCGCGCGCGTCGTACCACTCCGCATGGGTGTGGATGCCGCCTCCAGCGCCGCCCCCGCCAATGCTCACCGCCGGAATGCCGAGGGAGAGTGGGATATTGGCGTCCGTCGATGCGAGGCGCATCTCGGTTCGAATGGCGAGGTGACGATCGACCGCTTCGAGCAGCGTCATCAATTCGGAGTCGGCCGGCAAAAGCCCCGCGGGCCGGTCTCCGATCTTTTCAATGGTGAAGCGGACAGTATTGTCCTCTCCACGCTTGCCATGATTTGTGTTTTGATTGGCGGCCATGACAGCATCTTCGACCGCGCGATGCAACTCGACTTCGAGACGAATCAACTGTTCGGGATCGGTGGAACGCAGGTCGAAGCGCGCCGCCGCCCGTTCGGGGATAGCATTGATCGCCGTCCCTCCCTCGACCGTCCCAACGTTCATGGTGGTGCGGGGAATATCGGGCAGCGTGACGGCGGAGAAGCGGTCGATGGCCCGGCTGAGCAGGACAATCGGATTGGGCCGCCCGGCATCGGTCCACGAATGGCCGCCAGGGCCGACGATGGCGACCAGATAGCGCTGGCTTCCGAGAGCGTGCGTCACCGCAGACTCATGGCCCGCGCCATCGAGCACGATGTGTGCTGCGATTCCGGCGCGAACCTCGGAATCTTTGCCATCGCCATACAAGTGACGCATGCCGCGCAGGTCTCCTTCGCCTTCTTCGCCCACGTTGCCGACGAACACCAGGTCATGGTCCGTCGCAATTCCGCTCTGCTGCAGCGCTGCGGCCATCGCGAGCATCGCCGCCACGCCCGCGCCGTTGTCGCAGGCGCCCGGAGCGGACAAGCGTGACCCTTTCAGATCGGCGTCGATGGGCGTGCCTGCGGGGAAAACGGTATCGATATGAGCGGAAAGCAGGACCCTGCGCACATCCGCGCCTTTTCCACGGCGAATGCCGATTGCATTGCCGGCTTCATCGATGTGCGGGCCGTCGAGCCCCAGTTCGCGGAATCGCTCGCACAGCCACTCCGCGCGCACTTTCTCGCCAAAGGGGGGAGCCTCGACGCGCACCATCTCCGCCTGCCAGGTCATAATCCGCGGCTCCTGCAGGTGCAGCCACTGAAACGCCTGATGCACACGGCGATCGGCCGCGAGCCGGGCGACAGAGGCGGAGGCTGGCGAAGGGGAAGCCATGAGAGATTTCAGCGTAGCACTCTGCGAGGTCACGCAAAGGCTCGCCTCTATTGTGAAGAGAAGATGCTCAATGCGTTCCTCCGTGCTCTCTGTGTTCTCCGTGGTGAACACGCCTCAATATTCGACGTTGTCCAGAAACAGTCCGCGCGCCGGCGCCGTTGGTCCAGCCGCCCCACGCGATCGCACCGCAAGAATGCGGCTGAACTCCGCGGGCTCGATCTGCCCTCGTCCCACATCGACAAAGGTGCCCACCAGATTCCGCACCATGTGATGGAGAAATCCATCGCCGCGCACGCGATAGATCAGGAATTCACGGTCTTCGCTCCAGCTCGATTCGAAAATTGTCCGGACATTGCCCCCGCTCTCGATTTCCTCGCCCGCTTGGTCTCCTTGCCGCGTCGCCTGATCTGGATCGCTTGCGGCGAAGGATGTGAAATCGTGCGTGCCCGTCACCAGCCTCGCCGCCTGCTGCATGGGCTCAAGATTCAAAGGCCAGTGCAGTGCCCACGCAAAGCGCGCCGTCCAGGGCGGGCAAATCTCCCCGCGAAAGATTCGGTACTCGTATGTTTTCGCTGTGGCTGAGTGGCGCGCGTGAAAATCTGGCGCGACGGTTTCCACCCTGAGGGCTCGAATCGCTTCAGGCAGCTTGCGATTGAGGGCCCGCAGCAGGTTCGACGCCGGAATCGGCGCACGCAGAAAAAAAGACGCAACCTGTCCGCGGGCATGGACGCCGGCGTCGGTCCGGCCGCTGCCCTGCGGCAAGACGCGCTCGCCAGTGATCCGTTCAATGGCTTCCGCCAGCGTCCCCTGAATCGTCGCTCGATCCGGCTGCACCTGCCAGCCACAGAAATCGGTGCCGTCATAGGCAAGCGTCAGCTTCCAGTTCGAGCCGCTCGGCGATTCCCAATTCGTATCCATTTTATTTAACTTTTGCAGCGCATTTATTGCACCGGAGGTTTCTCCGGAAACATCGAATCGCTGCGATATACTCAGCTTTCCGGATTGTGGTTACGAGTTTACGGAACCAGGTTAAGGCTAGCCGCGTATTCGAGAAGAGCCAAAGCGGTTTTCTGGCCTGCATGCGTTGTTCCACCCGCGGGGATCGGAAGCGGCGCGATCATGTCGACAGCAGCGTTTGTCAGAGGAGTGGAGACGGCCAATGTTAGTTTTCCGTAAGGATTCCGGACAGAAAACGAGTGTTCTCTTTGAAAGATTAAAAGGCGCGGCTGCGATTGGCTGCCTGCTTGCCGGAACCCTGCCATCGTTCGCGCAGGTTCCGCAACAAGTGGCGCCCGCGGCGCCGGGGCTGCCACCGGAACCAGCGCCCAATCCAACGCAGCCGCTGTTTATGCGCGACACGACGCGCGATTTTTCGAAGGCGCGCGGCTACTGGCCTAATCCCCTGGCGCCGTATTCGCCCACGACCGTGCCTGCAACCAATTTTCTGAACTCAGTGCAGCTCGACAGCATGGTGAAGGGCGGCAGGATTTATCTCAGCTTGAGCGACGCGGTCCTGCTGGCGCTCCAGAATAACTACGACATCGCCATCCAGCGGCTGAACCTCGACATCGCCGACACCGACCTGTTGCGTGCCCGTGCCGGCGCCGCCGGCATCCGCGGCATCAGCACCGGTCTGGCCACCGGTACGCAGGGCGGCACCACCGCGTCGGTGAGCTCGGTAGGCGGCGGCCCGGGTGGCAGTTCCTCTGGCTCCAGTGTTTCCGGCACCGGACCTGGCGGTTTGTCGCTCTCCACCAACGGCGCTGGTCCGACGCCGGAGAATCTTGACCCCGCTCTGACCGGATTGGTCGAGATCAATCACGTCGTTCAGCCCGAATCCAGCCCGCTATTTTCCGGTGGTCTGCCTTCCATCACGCAGAATACGAACACCTACAACTTTACCTATAACCAGGGATTCCTCACCGGAACCAACATGCAGGTTGGATTCCAGAACACCCGCGTCACCACCGACAATCCCTTTACGTTTTTCAGCCCCACGCTGACCTCAACCCTGAATTTCTCCCTGACCCAGCATCTTCTCCAGGGCTTCGGATGGGGCGTCAACGGCCGATTCATCGTGCAGGCGAAGAATGACCGCCGCATCGCCGACTCCATCTTCCGGCAGCAGCTTCTCTACACCATCAATCAGGTGGAGAACATCTACTGGGGTCTGGTGAGCGCCTATGAAGACGTGCAGTCGAAGCAGCATGCCCTCGATCAGTCCACCAGCCTCGAAAAGGACGACGAGAAGCAGCTAGAGATCGGCAGCATGGCGCCTCTCGATGTGGTGAACGCCAAGAGCTCGATGTCCAGCGACCAGCAGGCGCTGATTGCATCGCAGAACACACTCGAATATCAGCAACTGATCATGAAGCAGGCGATCGCCCGCAATCTGGACGATCCGGCTCTGGCTAATGCCCCGATTATTCCCACCGATCGCGTGAGCCTGGCGGAAACGCCGGAAGAGCACATGTCGGTGGACGATCTGGTCCGGCAGGCCGATGCGAACCGTCCCGACGTGGAGCAGGCGGTTCTGAATCTGAAGATCGATGAGCTGACGCTCAAAGGCGTGAAGAACGCATTGCTGCCCGTGTTCGATCTCGAGGCCTTTTACGGCGCGGAAGGGCTGGGCGGCGCCGTCAGCCCCTATTGCAACCCGCAAATTCTCCAGGCCTTCGGGGTGTCGGGAGGATGCACGGCCTTGAAGGCAACCGGGTACGGTACCGTCTTCGGGAATCTCTTCAACAGCACCGGCCCGAATAAGGGTGTGGAGTTCAATATGAATATTCCCATCCGGAATCGCCCGGCACAGGCCGATCAGGCGCGGTCGCAAATTGAGTACCGCAAGGCGCAGATGGCGCTCCAGCAGCTTTATATCCAGATTCGGATGAACGTCATCAGCCAGCAGTACGCGCTCACCAATGATCGTGCCGCTGTCAATTCCGCCGCGGCGAATTACGATTTCAACCAGCAAAGCCTCGACGCGGAGATCAAGAAACTCCACCTCGGCGCCTCCACCACGGCCAATGTTCTGACGCAGCAGAAGGGCCTGGCTTCCGCGGACGCGCAGCTGATCGCGGCGCGCGCCCGTTACGCCACCGACCGCGCCGCTTTCGAGGAAACCCTCGCCAGTACGCTCGATCGTTACGGCATTTCCATTGTCGATGCGGCGACTGGTCAGGTTCACACCGCTCCGGTCATTCCCGGTCTCGAACCCGCGAAGTCCTTGCCGGATGTCAGTGCGCCTACCCAGCAACAGCAGCTGCAGCAACAGGAACAACAACAGCCGCCGCCGCCCCCGGCGACGCCACCGCAATAGACGAAGACCCAAGAGGCCCGCACGCCTCGCGGGCCTTCTCTATCGTCGATCCTCCCTCCTGCCCCGGCTCGCCGCCTTCCCCTTCTCTGCGCGCTTTTCCACTTGCCTTTTGCTCGCCTCTCGCTCGCTTCTTGTTAGAATCGAAAGAATCCACTCTATGGAGCGGCAATGCAGGCAATTCTTGCGCTCGAAGACGGGCGCATTTTTCGGGGCGAAGGCTACGGCGCCCAGGGCGAATGCCGCGGAGAAGTTGTTTTCAATACATCGCTGACCGGTTATCAGGAGATCTTCACCGATCCCTCCTACGCCGGCCAGATTGTCGTCCTTACCAATCCTCAAATCGGTAACTACGGAACGAACTCCGCCGACAACGAAGCCGCGAAGCCTTATATCGAAGGCCTGGTCACGCGGGAATTTTCTCCCATCAGCTCGAACTGGCGTTCGCAACAGGTGGCCGACGAATATCTCGAGCGCTTCCACGTTCCTGTGATCTCGGAAATCGACACCCGTGCGCTGGTCCGGCACCTGCGCACCAACGGGGTCATGCGCGGTGTGATTTCGACCATCGAACTCAACCCCGACGGGCTCGTCGAGAAGGCCCGGGCCATTCGAAAGATGGACGGGACGGATCTGGCCAAAGTCGTCTCCACCAAAGACAGCTACGAGTGGGAGCAGGACGGCCCCGATCCGCTGCACGTAGACGAAGTTGTCGCTAAACCCAACCTCCACGTGGTCGCGTACGACTACGGCATCAAGAAAAATATTCTGCGCATGCTCACGCAGGAAGGCTGCCGCGTCACCGTTGTCCCCGCACAGACCTCCGCCGAAGACGTGCTCGCCCTCAAGCCCGACGGCGTCTTCCTCTCGAACGGCCCGGGCGATCCCGAGCCGGTGACCTACGCGCAGGAGGGCATCCGCAAGCTCGCCGGCCGCACGCCCATCTTCGGCATCTGTCTCGGCCATCAGCTCATCGGCCTCGCGCTCGGCGGCAAAACCTACAAGCTCAAATTCGGCCATCACGGCGGCAACCACCCGGTCAGGCGCAACGACACCGGCAAGGTCGAGATCACCGCGCACAATCACAATTTCGCCGTCGATCCCGACTCCATCAACACCAGCGAAGTCGACCTCACCCACGTCGACCTCAACGACAACACCCTCGAAGGCCTGCGCCATCGCACCCTGCCGCTGTTCAGCGTGCAGTACCACCCCGAAGCCAGCCCCGGCCCGCACGACTCTCACTACCTCTTCAAAGACTTCCGAAAAATGATGGAGGAGTGGAAGGGATGAACCGTTTTTGTTTCGATAAATGTTTCCAAACGGCGGGGCTCAGATCCCGCCGTTTTTATGAGACCGAGATTCTGAAAGCCCAGGCATCGGTTAAACTTGTTTAACAGGAGCAAATCATGCTGGGTGTGAGACTGGAACCCGAACTCGAGAAGCGGTTGGAGCGGCTGGCCAAGAAGACGGGTCGCACGAAAAGCTACTATGCGAAGGAAGCCATACGCCAGTACGTGGAAGACCGCGAGGACTACCTGCTGGCCGTAGAAGTTTCCAAACGAAATGAGAAGACCTTCAGCCTGGAAGAAGTGAGGCGGAAGCTTGGCCTGGACGCTTAAATTTACAAACACGGCTCTGAAGCAGCTCCATAAGCTCGATAAACTGACGGCCGATCAGATCACCCGGATTCTTGAGGGAAAGGTAGCGAAAAGCGCCAACCCGCGTGGTTTCGGCAAAGCCCTGACCGGCGAACTAAAGGGGTACTGGAGGTATCGCATCGGAGATTATCGTGTGATTTGCGAGCTGAAAGACCGTGAACTGATCATCCTGGCCCTTGCCATCGGCCATCGTCGCGAAATTTACAGATAGGAAAGCATGCCACGCCGCAACGACATCACCAAAATCCTCGTGATCGGATCGGGCCCGATCGTCATCGGCCAGTCCGCCGAGTTCGATTACTCCGGCACCCAGGCCTGCAAAGCCCTCAAGGCCGAAGGCTACGAAGTCGTCCTCGTCAATTCGAACCCGGCGACCATCATGACCGACCCCGAGCTCGCCGACCGCACGTACATCGAGCCGCTCACGAAGGAGTATCTCGACGAGATTCTGCGCATCGAGTCGGAGATGCTGAAGGAAGACCATCGTGGCGGAGTCTTCGCCCTCCTTCCCACCGTCGGCGGACAAACGGCTCTCAACCTCGCCGTCGAGCTCGCCGACTCCGGCATCCTCGACAAATACAACGTCGAGCTCATCGGAGCGAAACTCGAAGCCATCAAGAAAGCCGAAGACCGCCTCCTCTTCAAGCACGCGATGACTCGCATCGGCCTCGACGTCCCGCGCTCTGCCCTCGTCAACAATCTCCGCGATGGCCTCGACTTCGCCACGTCAATCGGTTTCCCCGTCATCATCCGGCCCTCCTTCACCCTCGGCGGATCGGGCGGCGGCATCGGCTACAACCGCGAAGAGCTGATGGAAATCCTCGCGCGCGGCCTCGACCTCTCGCCCGTCCACGAGTGCCTCATCGAAGAATCCGTCCTTGGCTGGAAAGAGTACGAGCTCGAGGTTATGCGCGACCTCGCCGACAACGTCATCATCATCTGCTCTATCGAGAACATGGACCCCATGGGGGTCCACACCGGCGACTCTATCACCGTCGCCCCCGCGCAAACGCTCACCGACCGCGAATACCAGTCCATGCGCGATGCCGCTATCCGCGTGATGC
>Ga0302319_10014663_pt1 | contig 14579 bp, 13 predicted proteins | sample Bog_T0_2_FD_203319 | JGI IMG/M metagenome (GOLD analysis project Ga0302319, IMG submission 203319) | Peat permafrost microbial communities from Stordalen Mire near Abisko, Sweden - Bog_T0_2 | ecosystem: Environmental > Terrestrial > Soil > Wetlands > Peat | place: Sweden: Abisko, Stordalen Mire... | reverse complement strand
TCCTAGGTGAGTCGGCTTGGTGAGCCGGTTTTCGTTCGCTTATGTTGAGGAATGAAAAGCTGCGAAGTGGAGAAACTAACTAGTCGCTACCGAAGAGACTGGGGCGGGAAAGGGACGGCAACACGGCCAAATGCCGGCGAGGGCAGGGCAAACAACCGAGCCAGCAAGCGGGCAAGTGCGAATTGAGCGGACGAATCTGCATCGGACGACATCCCACATGACGACATCCCACATAAAGTATAGCCTGTGGCGGGCGAAGGCGTAACCCCCTAAATTGGCGGGCTAGTTACGACTGGATAGACCGAGCGCTTTCAGCGCGGCGGGGTCCGGCTGAGCTTGAGGCTGGCCCGGATTCTTGGTCACTACGCCAAAGCCGCCGCTGTAGTCCCAAACGGTCCAGCCCATGCCGTTTTTCTCCAAGGCGGATCGCGCATCGTGCAGCCAGGCGACGCGATCATCCGGCGGAGCGTATTTCTTATAGACGCCGAATTCGTCGCAGATGACGGGAACATTCCAGCGCTTCGCCCAAGCTGCGACTTGTCCGATTTCTGCGTTGATGCGGTCGGGACCCCAGGCTTCCGCCCCATAGCGAATTAAGTAAAGCCGATTGACCGGATCGGTCACCGCTTGGGCCGCACGGTTTACGTCCTGCGGATTCGATGGATACGGGACTCCGCGCAGCTCGTGCCAAAAGTTCACTGCCCACGTCGCCCCCTGATGGGTGAAAACTTCCGGCTGGTAGAAGTGAAAGCTGTAGATCAGGTTGGGGTCGCGCAGCGGATTGATAAATAACAGCTCATCGTCCGCGGAATACTGTGCCCCAGTGACGATGATCGTATGTCTCGGCGCGCCTTCGCGAATCGCCGTTGCGAGCTTGGCTTCGATGCCATACCAGCGATATCGGTCTTTCATCTCGGGTTCGTTCAGCATTTCGAGAAAAACCATATCTGGGTCGGTCGTAGAAAAATGCTTGGCCAGAGCGCGCCAGAAATCGGCAAACTGTTCCACGAAGTCGTCATTGGAGAGACGAGCTTTGAAGTCGCTGTCGGGATGAATGTCGATGATTACGGCTAGCTTGTGATCGACGATCATCTTCACGGCAGCGTCGATGTAGGCGAGATAATCCGCGGGGAGTTCATCTGCGTGGCCGGACTGAAACATTGGCCGCGGGTCGATGCTCAGGCGGACGTGATCGAAGCCCAGCGGTTGAATGAGCGCAATGTCTTGCGCGGTCGTCCAAGTCTCGAAGTGCTCTTTAGTGTATCCCTTGGGATCGTAAACCTGCGCGAACCATTGGCTGGCGTTGACGCCGTGCTGTAGATGGGACATCCGCGCTCTAGCGAGATTGCTGGGTTCAGGAGCCTGAGCAATTGAGCTCAGCGGCGAAAGAGAGAAGACGGCGAGAATAAATGCCGCAACCCAGCCAAGCGAACCGGTTGGGGAGTTCACGGTCGCAGGAACTCTTGGGCTGGCGAGGCATCGATCATGCGACGGACGATTCTGAAATCTACTTCAGTTCTTGCAATTTCGACGTGGCCAACTGCGCGATCTGACTCTTGGGATTCTCTTTCTGAATCTGTTCGTAGATCTTCTTGGCTTCCTGGGGCTGATTCGCACTCTTGTAAGTTTCGGCCAATTCGATCTCTGAAGCGGACTTACCCACGGTCATGGTCGGCTTGTCGATCAGTTGCTTGTAGAGAGCGATCGCATCCTGGTTGCGATTCGTGTTGCGATAGAGCGCAGCCAAGGAGAATTTCGCGAGCGCGGCCAAATCGCCATTGTGCGACGAGGCCACATCTTTGAAGGACTTCTCGGCGGAAGCATTATCACCCAATGTCGCGGACGTGACGCCCAGAAAATAAGCCGCGAACTCCGATGACCGGGTGTGCGGATATTTGGCCATGACATCCTGAAATTGCTTTTGCGCCTCCGTAGCCCGCTCTTTAGCGGAGGCGAAGCTGGGCGCGTCCGGCTGCGGAGGCATTCCAGCCGGGCGAATCGGCGTGTCCAGAGTCCGCGTCGCCTTGCCCAAATCCACGCTGGCTTTCAGGTCTTGCTGTTCGAAGTAATACCAGGTGCCGGAAACGGCGGCAATCAATACGACGACCGCAACCACGGCGGCGATGAGCTTCGACTTGTGTTCGACCGACCAGTGCACGGTGGCTTCGGCGGCATGGATGGTCACCGCTCGGAAGCGGTCTTCTTTTAACTGATGGTGGGTTTCGGTACGCACGAACTTCCTCTCCAGAAACGACGGACGGCTGACGAAGCTTCAGTTTACCAGAAACAGCCGAGTTCCGAGCGCATGGGCGACCTCCGTTGGTTGGTTGTGAAGTATGCTCCTGTAATGCGATTTTCGTCTACAGGCGAACATTGCTCGCAGGCGGTGTTTGCCCGGCGCGAGCCCGGTTGATATAGTCTTGTCAGCCCTATGTACGAAGACTTCACTGCCACCGACCGTTGGACCAAAAAGCAGGTTCACTGCATTTACGACTCACTGATTGTCGCCTTGTCGACTCGCCATGCCGACGCGGTGGATGTGAACTTCCTAGTAGACGGCCGCGTGGTCACCGTCGCGCTGCCGCATCCTGCCTGGCCTGAGTACACCAGACGCACCAGTAAGGTGATCACTGACCGGCTGGCTATAGACGTCGCAGGCCACTACCTGAAGAGGGCGCTTGATTCCGGCGAAGGGCTGGGCCGCGACTTCTATTCGTTGACCATTGCGGAGACCCTGCAACACGTGGAATCTCTGCTGCAAGAAGCCCAACTTCAACCTGCACGCTAAGCCTGGCATTCTTGTTGGGTCTATTCATTCAGACAGACCCCCTGCCCGTCGCGCGGTGCGGGCTCCATCCCTGCGGAAGAGCTTTAGCAGCAAGGCTTTCCAGTATCGCAATAATCTCTATTGACTCAATAGACATGCTACATTAGAATCGCAGGACTGGACGAGCGGCTGCCACGAAGGCCGCTCTGCATCAGGTTCCCCCGACCGGAGTAGCATCCCATGTTCTTCGAACTTTCGTTTTCGCTCCCTATCGCACTACTCTCCCCGCGGAGGGGACTCTAATGCGCACCGTATGGCTGAATGCGTTTGCCCTTGGCGCGATCGCGCTGGCGACAACACTTATAGTCGTTAAGAATAACCGCGCCGAGACTGTCGTCCCCGCAAGACCGTCAAGCGTGGGAAGTCAACTTTCAACTCCGGTGCCAGCTGCGCAATCCGCGAATCCGCGAAAGGCTGCGTCAGCCACCGAGGCACGAACCGTGGCTTCTGACGAAAGAGGTTCGGTAACAACCGAGGCCAGAAATCAGGACGCGGCTCGATAGGCTATCGTGCCCACGACCTCGTCATACTTAAGATTGCAACACTAGACAAGGCCGAAAGCGGCGCACGATGACCATCAATTATTCCTGGGACAAAGCACGCAACGACTTACTAGCCGGGGCAACGGTTGCTGCCATATCGCTTCCGCAGGCGATGGCTTATGCATTAATCGCCGGCGTCGATCCGCGCTTTGGATTGTATTCCGCCATCGTGGTCACGCTCGTGGCCTCGATCTTCGGCTCGTCTTCGCACCTCATCAATGGGCCGACCAACGCCATCTCGCTGGTCGTATTCAGCGCGTTGGCGTTTTTTGACTCTGGCTCACGCTTCGATGCCTATCAAGCCATGTTTCTGTTGGGCATGATGGTGGGCACGATCCAGATTTTGATTTCCGTTTTCAAGTTGGGCGATCTTACGCGGTACATTTCCGAATCGGTCGTCATCGGTTTCATGGCGGGGGCGGGGGCGCTGGTGGGACTCAGTCAGCTCGGCAACCTAACCGGCTTGCATGATCGCGGAACCGGGCATCAGCACATTCTCTATCGGATTTGGCTGACCTTAACCGCAGGCGCACCGAATCCCCGGTCGTTGGCGATTGGAGTCGGAACCATTGTTCTGGTTGTTTTACTGCGAAGGCTGGCCCGGAAATTTCATCTACCGCAGATCGACATGCTGGTCGCACTGATTGTTGCGTCAGTGGTGGCCGCGCGATTCGGCTGGTCCATCCCCGCGGCGGACGGCAAGACTCTGATTTCCGTCGTCGGTAGCGTTCCCCGCAGCCTGCCCACACCGCACATTCCAGAAATCAAGTTCTGGTGGGTGAAGGAACTCTCGGGCAGCGCGCTGGCCATCGCATTCCTCGGACTGCTGGAAGCGCTGGCTATCGCCAAGTCGATTGCGACGTACACCCGCCAACAGTTGGACTATAACCGGCAATGCATGGCCGAGGGCCTGGCCAATCTCGCCGGCGGATTCTTTCAATGCCTGCCGGGATCGGGATCGCTGACGCGTTCCGCCATCAACTTTCAGTCGGGAGCGGTAAGCCGCTTCTCTGGGGTCGTGTCGGCTGGAACTGTGGCACTGGTTGTAGTTTTATTCGCGCCGGCTGCGCGGTTTGTTCCCAAGCCTGCGCTAGCTGGCCTGTTGCTCGTCACCGCATCGCGACTGATCGATTGGAAGCGAATCGCTTATGCCATGCGTGCATCGCGTTACGACGCAGGACTGGTATTGGCGACGGCATTCTCCGCCATCTTCATCAGCGTGGAGTTTTCCATTCTGATCGGCGTGGCACTTTCTTTCCTGATGTTCATTCCGCGAGCTTCCATGTTGCGCTGGTCGGAACTGGTAATTAGCGATGAGCGCGTCATCCGCGAGCGTTTAGATGATGATCCGCCTTGCAGCACAATGCTGCTTTACGATCTGGAAGGGGAGTTATTCTTTGGAGCCGCTCCCGAACTCGAACGCTGCTTTGAAGACCTCAAACGGCGCGCTCGAGAGGAGAAAATTGGGGCGATTGTTCTGCGGCTGAAACGCACGCGCAATCCGGACATGGTCGTCATGGAACACTTCGATCACTTTCTACGCGACATGAAGGACCGGGGGACTACCGTGCTTTTGTGCGGGGTCCGCCCCAGCTTCGCCAAGGCGATGAAGAGCCTGAAATTTGAGGCGTGGTTTCCGGGAAGCCATGTGTTTCGTGAAGAGCGGGAGAAGTTTTCGTCAACACTGAAGGCGGTACGGCAGGCCTATGCAATTTCGCCGGAAACTTCGTGCCCGCATTGTCGCCGGACTGACGTGGCCGTCGAGCGGCGAACGCCGCGTTACATGGTGTAAGTCAGCGCGGATTACCCAGAAACTTTGTAATCGCAAGCTTCGCGGCAGGGGACGCAGTAATAAAGCCCATCCTGGCAGAGGCGAACGTCGATCTGGCTCTGGCAGTTGCAGCAGTACTTTTCGCACTCGCAGCGCTCTTCGTTCATCTCGCACTGCATGCAGATCACTTTGGATTGTTTGGCCGAGGATGAGGACATACTCGCACTTTAACCCGTCGCGCTTATTGGGAAAAGTATCCTTGGTAACCGCCGATTTGGCCGAATGTTATGATTCGGCGTGTCTTCAGTGCGCGGAAAATTCGTTACCTTTGAAGGTTTGGACGGCTGCGGCAAGAGCACGCAGATGCAGAAGCTTGCGGACGTTCTTTCTCAAGCTAGTCTGAGCGTAGTGACGACGCGTGAGCCCGGCGGAACTCCAACCGGAGAGAAAATTCGCGCTCTTCTTCTTGACTCGCGCAGCATTGGCATCGATCCGATGGCGGAAATGTCTCTCATGTTCGCGGCGCGCGCCCAGCACATCGAAGAAATTATTCATCCGGCGCTGGCAGCGGGCAAGATCGTCTTGTGCGACCGTTTCACCGATTCCACCGAGGCTTATCAAGGCGCAGGCAGAAAGCTGGGCAGTGAGAGTGTACTGACATTGCATCGCATTCTTTGCGACAATTTGCAGCCCGATCTCACGATTCTTATGGACTCCGACCCAGCCAGCAGCGTTGCCCGCGCGCGTCGTCGTAATTCTGAGGAAATCACCAAGTCCGACAGCGACGAAAATCGTTTCGAGAGCGAGAGCGCAAGTTTCTTTCGGCGCGTCCATGAAGGCTACCTTGCCATCGCCGCACGAGACAAAAAACGCGTTGCGCTGGTCGATGCGCGCGGCACTCCGGCTCAGACTCATATCAAGATCGTCGTGCTGATGAAAGAACGGCTGAAACTTAAACTCCAATAGTTATGGGATTCTCTTCTTTTTACGGCAACGCGGAAACTGTCAATCGCCTGCGCGACATGCTGGCGCGCAACCGTTTTCCGCAAGCGGTCATCATCGCGGGGCCTGTCGGAGCAGGCAAGTACACGTTGGCGCTTATGCTGGCGCAAGTCATGAACTGTCTCACGCCGCTGCTCACTGACGGCTTGCCGGATTTTTGCGGCGAGTGCAGTAACTGCGTTCGCATCGGCCAGGCGGAAGACTTGCAAGCGCGCTTCGATGAGGCCGTCGACTCCCGCGAGAATATGCGCGAAGCGGACAAGAAAGACACTCGCATGTTCGTGCAGACTCACCCCGATGTGCTGGTCATTCCTCCCGACCCGCCGCAGATGTTGATCAAAGTGGACCAGGTGCGGCGCGTCATCGAGACCATTTACTTTCGCCCCAGCCAGGGTAAAGAGAAGGTTTTCGTCTTCACCGACTCTGCCTTCATGAAGGAAGCGGCGAACGCGCTTCTGAAGATATTGGAAGAACCGCCCGACTTCGCCACGATTTTTCTACTAACCGAAAACGCTCATGAGCTTTTGCCGACGATTCGTTCTCGATCAATGACTGTGACCTTGCAAGCTTTGTCAGCCGACGAGGTCGAGAAATATCTCGCGAGCCATCGCCCGGAGTGGGAGGCGAAACAGCGCGCTCTCGTATCCCGGCTCTCCGGCGGCGCCATCGGTCGCGCCATGACCTTCGCTCTGCCCACTTACATCGCGGCGCGCGCCCATGCGCTCATTGTTCTGAATTCAGCGCTCAATGCCGCCGATCACACCGAACTCTTTAAGATCACCGAAACCTATCGCGCCGGCGCCGAAGGACGCGAGAAAATCGAAGGCCTGCTGCATGCGCTGTATCTGCTATTGGAGGACTTGCTGTTCCTGAGTTCAGGCACCCCTACGCTAATTCGCAACACGGATATCAAAGGCGAGCTGCAAAGAATGGCCCGCTCGGTCAGCTTCGAATGGATCGCCCAAGCTGCCGACAAGATTTCGGAGGTCGAGCGTGGCATGAGAAGAAATCTTCTCCGCTCACTTTCTCTCGACGCACTGGCCGTTTCGCTGGAGCGATAAACTAATCCTCAGCATGAAGACGCTCACCGAATACATTAAAGTTCACACCAAGACGCGACGGGCCTACATTCACCTCACCCCGCAAGTGGAAGCGCTGGTCAAGAAAAGCGGCATTCAGGAAGGCATGGCGCTGATCTCGGCCATGCATATCACGGCCGGCGTGTATGTGAATGACAATGAGTCCGGCCTGATCGAAGACATCGACCAGTGGCTGGAGACGCTAGCTCCCGCGAACCCTGACTACAAGCATCACCAGACCGGCGAGGACAACGGCGACTCGCACCTCAAAGCGTTGCTCATTCACCATCAGGTGATCGTGCCCGTAACCAACGGCAAGCTCGATCTCGGCACGTGGCAGCGGATCTTCTATGCTGAATTTGATGGCCAACGCGATAAGAGAATCATCGTCAAAATCATGGGCGAATGATCCGTGCATCCAACGCTCCCGTAAAATAGCAACTTGCCCCAACGTCTCGATCCCGATCACCTGCGCGTCGTACTGGTCTCAACGCGCAATTCGCTCAACATTGGGGCAGCGGCGCGCGCGCTGAGCAATTTTGGCTTTTCGCGTCTGCGCGTCGTGAACCCTTATGAAAAAGCCTTTCGCGAAGCGCGTTCCGCCGTGGGCGCAGCATCCATACTCGCGAGCGCCGAAGAATTCACAACCGTCGCCGAAGCTGTAGCCGACTGCACGCTCGTCGTGGGGACAACCGCCGTGCGTCATCGCGAGTTGCAACATTCCGTACGCCGCCTGGAATACGGCGGCCACTCGATTCGCAAACATATGTCCGGCGGCAATGTCGCGCTGCTTTTCGGCTCGGAGCGTTATGGTTTGTCCAATGACGATCTGAGTCATTGCCACTGGCTGATTCGCATTCCGACCGAAGACACCAACATCTCCATGAACCTGGGCCAGGCAGTCGCCGTCTGCCTCTACGAACTGATTCGCGATGCTCGCGCCGCCAAACCAAAAAAAGTTGCAGTCGCCAGTGCCGAAGAAATGGAACGCATCACCGGACTGTTGCTCGAAGCGCTTTACGCCAGCGGCTTCCTTGAAATGCGTCGCGTCGCCGACGCCGAAAGCCGCATCCGCCGAGTAGTTCGTCGCCTGCAATTGCCGCAGCGTGACGCCGTCATTTGGATGGGCATGCTGCGTCAAATGTTGTGGAAGATGCGGCAGGGGGAAAAGAAGTAGCATCTCAGAAACGTCCCAATTGAGCGCTAACGCATGAACATCCTCGATCTCGTTGTTGGAAAACCCATCCGCACCAGCGACGAACGCGCTGAGCAGATCGGCGTGACGCAGGGCGTTCCGATCTTCGGCTTAGACGGATTAAGCTCAGCCGCGTACGGACCTGAAGCCGCACTCAGCCTGCTGATGCCGCTCGGACTGCTGGGTATTCATTACATCGTCCCCATCAGCGCCGCGATCATCACGTTACTGGTGATCGTTTATTTTTCCTACCGCCAGACGATCGCCGCCTACCCCAACGGCGGCGGCTCGTATACCGTCGCGCGCTTCAATCTGGGCGCGCCCGCGGGATTACTCGCCGCCGCCGCACTGCTCGCCGACTATATCCTGACCGCTGCCGTGGGGATCTCGGCTGGGGTCGGTGCGCTGGTGTCGGCGGTGCCGTCTTTATTGCCGCATACCGTTTCTCTTTGCGTCGGAATATTGATCGTCATCACGATTCTCAACTTACGCGGCGTGCGCGAGGCCGGAACCGCCTTCGCGATTCCGACTTACTTATTTGTCGGCACACTGCTCATCACCATCGTCGCCGGATTGATTCGTGTAGTGCTTGCAGGCGGACATCCAGCGCCAGTCGTCGCACTTCCGCCTCCGCCCGCAATGACGGAAGCGGTCAGCTATTGGCTCCTGCTAAAAGTTTTCGCCAGCGGGTGCACCGCTCTCACCGGAGTGGAGGCCGTCAGCAATGGCGTGAAGGCTTTCAAAGAACCGACGGTCAAGAACGCGCAGCGTACTCTCACCGTTATTATTTTTCTGCTCGCGATCTTACTGGCAGGAATTTCGTGGCTGGTGAAAATTTATGGCATCGCCGCCACCGATCCCGGCCAGCCCGGATATCAGAGCATTCTCTCCATGCTGACGTCGGCGGTTTTCGGCAAGGGCTATTTTTATTATCTGACCATGGGCGCGATTCTCGTCGTGCTGTCGCTCTCCGCCAATACGGCGTTCGCCGATTTCCCGCGCCTGTGCCGCGCCATCGCGCAGAATAATTATCTTCCGCACGCCTTTGGATACCGCGGACGCCGCCTCGTCTACACCTATGGGATCGTCGTGCTGGCACTGCTGTCTGGCGGCGTGCTGATCCTATTCGGCGGCGTCACCGATCGCCTGATCCCGCTCTATGCCGTCGGCGCATTCCTGGCCTTCACGCTCTCGCAGGCGGGCATGGTGAAACATTGGTTCAAGAATCGCGGACCGCACTGGCTCAAGAGCGCGCTGGTGAACGGCCTCGGCGCCATCGTCACCGGCATCACCACCTGCGTTGTCCTAGTTGCAAAATTCGCAGAGGGCGCGTGGATCACGCTGATTTTTATCCCTTTAGTAATCACTCTGTTCGTCTTCGTACGCCGCCACTACCACGCGGTGAAGCTGCGCACGAGTTGCAAGATTCCGGTCGATGTCGCCGGACTGAGCCAGGAACCCATCGCAGTCATCGCCATCGACCGCTGGAGCAACATCACCCGCCTAGGCATAGAGTTCGCCTCGCGACTTTCCTCCGAAGTCGTCGCTCTGCACGTCGAGCCCAACGAACACGCCGAATTGCTGGAGGACGACTGGGCGCACTATGTCGTGCAGCCTTTCCGCGCCGCCGGCAAAGAGCCGCCCCAGCTCCACATCTTGCCCTCTCCCTATCGCTTCATAGTAATTCCAATCGTGCAGTTTGTTCTCGACCTGTCGAAGAAGCATCCCAAGCGCAATATCATCGTGGTCATCCCAGAACTGGTGGAAGACAAGTGGTACGAAACTTTCCTGCACAACCAGCGGGGCCGGTTGTTGGAATGGGTGCTGCTAGCGCGCGGCAATCAGCGTATCTTTACGGTGAGCGCGCCCTGGTATGTGGGGGAACGCGTGTAGGTCAGAATCCCGGCGGTTTTCGACCGCCACTCTGGAAACAGCCAGTGATTATTTTTGTGTTCGTCAAACGATAGCCCCGCCCTCGTTATGCATCGAAGGTTACTGTCTGGACTGATAAATCGGTCCGGATCATCCGATTAGTCCACCCAGAATTGCCCAGAGCCGGGTCTCTCGAAAGGCGGCTTTATGAAATTCAGTCGCGTAACAGCCCTCACAGGACATGTTATCTGCGCTGTTCTCTTCCTCGCCATCCCGACTTTCTCACAAACGTACCGCGTCCTTTATTCATTCACTGGAGGAGCCGATGGTGGCGCACCGCTCTTTGCGCAACTGTCACCGGACGCGGAAGGCAACCTTTACGGCACAACCACGGCCGGTGGAACTAACGTCAGTTTCACGGCGTTCCCGTACGCTTTCCAGGGCGATCTATTTTACGTGTACGCTCCTTATGCGTTTTTCTTACCGGGGTTCTATATTCCTTAGGCAGGCCTACCTCTTTCGTGCGCGTGTAGGTCAGAATCCCGGAGGACGCTCGCTCGCCACTGCGAAATGCTTTTCCAGTGCCATCCCCACACGCGCGATGGTCCCTTCATCAAACAGGCGTCCGATCAGCGTGACCCCATGCGGAACCCTCCGCGGCGACGCGAAAGTCGGCACCGGATGAGTCGGATCCGGCGCCCAATCGCTACGCGCCTTCGATACTTCGACGAAGCCTGCACGCAGCGTGAGCGAGGGATGTCCCGTGTTGTTGGAGATCGTAAGCATTTCATCGCGCAGCGATGGCACCAGCAGCAAATCGACGTCTGAAAATATGCGCGCCATCTCCTCCGCAACTTTCCGTCGAAAGCGATCGCTCTGAACGAAATCCACCGCCGACAAGAACCGCGCCTCGCGAAAAATATTGGGCCACGAATCCGGCGTCTGCATTTTCAGGTGATCGAGTTTATGGTCGAGCGTGAGTCCTTCGAACGCCGCCGCGCCTTCCGCAAAAAGAATGAGATTGAGAGTGCCGTAAGGCCAATCAGGCAAAGAAACCTCAACCGGAACCATACCCAGCTCGCCCACGGCCTTGAGCGCAGCACGGTCGACTTCGGTCGCCGGACGCTCGTTCATCCAGGCGGGAAAATATCCGACCCGCAATCCCTCCACGCTGGCATCGGCATCGAAATCCAGCTTGCTGGGAACGCTGGCTAAATCTCCAGCGTCCGGGCCGGAGGTCGCATGTAGCACCAGGATCGTATCTTCGACGCTTCGCGTCATGGGGCCGAGTTTGTCCAGCGACCAGCACAGAGTCATCGCGCCAGTGCGCGGCACGCGCCCGTAAGTCGGACGCAATCCTGTAACGCCGCAACGCATCGACGGACTCACAATGCTGCCGCCAGTCTCGCTGCCGATGGCGAAGCCGACCAATCCCGCGGCCACAGCGGCGCCCGGCCCAGCGCTCGACCCCGACGCGCCTTCTTCCAGCAACCATGGATTCATCGTCTGTCCGCCAAACCAAATATCGTTGAGCGCCAGCGCTCCGAGACTCAACTTCGCAACCAGCACCGCACCAGCATCGCGCAAGCGTTTCACAACTACGGCGTCTTCGGACGGCACGCGGTTGCGATAAAACTCAGCTCCGTAGGTGGTAGGAATTCCGGCGGTGTCTAGCAGATCCTTCACCCCGAAAGGAATGCCATGCAATGGTCCGCGATAGTGTCCGTCGGCGATCTCCTGATCCGCTCGCTTCGCCTGAGCGACAGCCAAGTCCGGCGTGAGCGTAATCACGCAGCGCAACTTAGGATCGAACTTCCGCAGGCGATCCAAATAAATATTCGTGAGCCGTTCGCAGCTAAGTTGTTGCGATTCGATCCAACGAGAAAGCTGCGACACTGACGCAAAGGCAACATCTTCGTCACGAGCCTGCAAAGATCTGGCATCGGACGCGCTGCGCACGAATCGGTCTCGATTCGCCAGCGCCTCCGACACGGCCGATTTCGGATTCCAAACCGTTGCAGGCGCCAGCGTCGCCTCCAAAGCCAGCTTGCGTGGTCCGGTTCGCCGCTCATAAAGCGCCGCCATGGTCTTGCGCCAACTCGCCGATGCCATGCTGCGCTCAGAATCCGTAAGCGCGAACTGCACCAACTTTTCAGCTTGGGCGAATGTGGCGGCAGATACTCCGGGTCCAACATCCGGCCCGGTACCGAAAGCCGACGGCTCTCCCGGCGGCACATCCGACGGCGATTGCGCCGTGGCAAACTTCGCCGCTGCACCAATTAAACCCACAGACGTTCCCGCCAAGAATTCGCGACGCGACTGAGACATGATTCCTCCAGTTGGCATTGTAGCCGCCCGAAAAATCTTTGCTGGCGAGATGGCGGGGCTGGGGCCGAAGAGGGTCCTACGCGCAGATTTTTGCGAGAGACAATGGAGGCCCCGGGCGGAGTCGAACCGCCGACCAACGGTTTAGGAAACCGCTGCTCTATCCATCTGAGCTACGGGGCCATCTAGCTAGCATGTTACCGGAAGCAGCCAGCTACGAGGCTTGATGCGCTCTCGACCTCGAGCCGTAGACGGGCCCGGATTCAGCGAGCGACAACACGCTTCGTAAGGCGCCGGCCTGCGCGCTTCCCGGCGGATTGAGCCAATCGTACAATCGTAAGAGGCTTCGCTGCTTTGCCTTCCGGCCGCTCCGCCTGCGCGATGGCCGCTCGTACCAACTCCCGAACACCGGGCCCATCGAGATCGCTCGCCCGCGCGATACGGACGTGCCGAATCCATTTGCCCTCGCCGCGCAGCAGGCTCTCCGGATCGCGCAGCAGCGCGCCAAAGTTAAAGCCGAGGTTCACCCAGTTGGCGTGCGTGGTCGTGAAGACGAACGCATCGCCAGGCCGCTCGGTGAATGTGAAGTGGTCGGCGATGGTGTACACCTCATAGATGAACTCGCTGGCTTCCGGACCTTCTTCGAGGATCAGGTTCCGCGTGGCCAGCGCGAGCTTTGAACCACTTCGCCGTAAGGCCGTAAGAGTTTCAGGTACTCCGGATAGGGTGGGCGCAGGCGCACGCGCTTATTTTATCCAACGATAGCCCCCGGCGGCCCGTAACCAAGCCCCTGCAACAAATCCTTCCTAGCCTCCGTATCTCTAGCTGGACGGACTGCGGAGCGGCTGACGCTGAGTCTGCGGGTTACATTCGACCGCCGGGCGCGTCCAAGCAGAGTGCACGTCCCGAGTCTAAGAATTCGGGACGAGTTTCCGAGTTCCGAAAAATGATTCGCAGCGACCTCATCCGCGATGTCTTCCGCACCCTGTGGGGACACAAGCTGCGCACCTTCCTCACCATGTTCGGCATCGCCTGGGGCATTGTATCGATTGTGCTGATGGTCGCGGCCGGCGAGGGTTTGCGCAAGGGACAGGAGGAGCAGACTAAAACTCTCGGCAAGGATGTAATGATTGCCTTTCACGGGCGCACCAGCCTTCAGGCTGGCGGAACCCGTGCCGGACGGCCCGTTCACTGGGACATCAACGACGTCCCCGTCATGCAGCGCGAGGCCATCGATTGCGAGGACGCGATCCCCGAACTCGAGCAGGACGAAGACCTGCGCATTCACAGCAATTACAACGCTGCCGCATTTACCGTGACGGGATCGTTTCCGCGCTTTGCCGTGATTCGCAGTCTCGATGTTGCGCGTGGTCGCTTCTACAACTGGGACGATCAGACCAATAAGCGCCGCGTAGCGTTCCTGGGCAGCGACGCCGCCAAGCAGCTTTTTGGCGGACGCGATCCTCTCGGCGAAAACGTTTACTTGAACGATTTTCCTTATGTCGTAATCGGCGTGATGGCCACGAAGAAGCAGGACTCCAGCTATGACGGCTGGGACGTCAACAAAATCTTCGTTCCCTTCAGCGTCATGCAGCAAGATTTTCCGAACAAGCCGCCGCAGATCGAAGAGTCATTCGATCAATGGCTGATTACGCCGAAGTCTTATGAACAGCACGAAGCCTGCAAGCGCGAGGTGCGCGCTATTCTAGGCCGCTTGCATCACTTCGATCCCAACGATAAAGAAGCCTGCCCCATCTGGGACACCGTTCAGGAAGCCAAAGCCTTTCGCCAGATGACCGATGGCATGAAATATTTCCTAGGCGCGGTCGGCGTCGTGACGCTTTTTCTGGGCGGACTTGGCGTGATGAACGTGATGATGGTCTCCGTTCGCGAGCGTACGCGAGAGATTGGCGTTCGCAAAGCTCTGGGTGCGCCAGCGCACACGATTCTGAAACAGTTCTTCATC